>Ga0081539_10004533_pt1 | contig 15247 bp, 16 predicted proteins | sample TabmetS4T2R2_FD_71023 | JGI IMG/M metagenome (GOLD analysis project Ga0081539, IMG submission 71023) | Tabebuia heterophylla rhizosphere microbial communities from the University of Puerto Rico - S4T2R2 | ecosystem: Host-associated > Plants > Roots > Rhizosphere ...
CGGCTCGCCGTCACCTCGGTGAACCCGTGCTCGCCGTGCAGCTCGATCGTGCCGACGAAGAACCCCTTCTGTTCGCTGCCGGGGCGGCCGCTGCAGCTCCGCGGCACCGGGATCGGCATCGCCTGGCCCCGCGGCCGGAACTCGACCGCGATCCGCCCGACCCCGGGCAGCTTCGCTTCGAACCCCCGCTCGCCGTAATCGCGGCGGTCGGCCAGGTAGAGGACGACGTTCTTGCCCTGCTTCTGTCCCGCGAAGACGGTGACCTCCCCGGCGAAGTTGGACACGTAAACCGCGTAGCCGTTGCTGGCCCGGACGCTGAATCCCGCTTCCTGGCCGCCGGGAGCCTTGACCGTGCGCGGCTTCGCTTCCGCGTCCTGAGCAAGCGCGAATGCGGCGATCAGAGCGAGCAGGACCCCGCCGAGGCTCTTGAGCATTCGGGCAGGGTAGAGGAAGCGGCGCCGACCTCCCAGGTGGAGGAGGCCGGCGCCGGCGAAATTCAGGCCGACTTGATGACTGAGATGGCGGGCACGGTTTTGTCCCTGGCAGCAATCCGCATGTCGACTCACCCCCTCCCATCCGTCTCGAGTTACGGGGGACGACCACATCATTGCTGTAAGCGATTCCACCATTGGATCCAATTCCTTCAAAAATCCGCTCTTTTGGTCAGAAACGAGGGTTACGATTGATGTAGTTGCACCAAAATTCGATCGGGAGGGACACGGATGGCCGCCAAGCAGAAACAGCAGGACGCCGGGATGACGCTGGGCGCGGTGGTCTCTCACCCCTTGCGAAGCAAGTGCCTCACCCTGCTGGCCGAACGGACGGCGAGTCCCGCTGAAATCGCCGAGGAGTTCGATGAGAACCTCGGCAACGTCAGCTATCACGTGCGCAAGCTCTGGAAAGCCGGCGCCGTCGAGATCGTCGAAGAAAAGCCGGTCCGCGGCGCGATGGAGCACTTCTACCGGGCAGTGCGCGTGCCCCATTTCTCCGACGAGGAGAGTGACGAGGCTACGGTCGAGCAGCGCGAGGTCATCACCCGCCAGATCTTCTCCCTGATGACCGCGAATGCGACGTCAGCGCTTGAGGCAGGGACGATGTGCGGGCGCTCGGATTTCCACATCACGCGCCTGCCGGTCCGCCTTGACGAGAAGGGCTGGGAGGAAATGCGCGACCTCTTCCTCGAGACGCTGGAGCGTCAGTTCGAGGTTCAGCGCAATAGCGCCGAGCGCCTCGGCGGCACGGACGACGCGGGCATCCCGGTGATCGCCTTCAACACCTTCTTCGAGATGCCCGAGCGCCCGAAGGCGGACGACTGAGCGAACCCCTCTTGAGCGCTCGCGACATTGACCCGCCTGGAGCGTGGTCGATCTCGCAAGCGCGATAATCGGCGCGGATGCCGATTTACGAGTTCGAGTGCGAGGGGTGTGGGGCTCGCTTCGAGGAGCTGGTCGCCGCTGAGGCGACGGCCATCGCCTGCCCGAAGTGCGGCTCCGAGCGCACCCGGCGGCTTCTCTCCACCGTCTCGCCGCCCGGTCGCCAGCCGCGCGGCGCCGCGGTGCGCTCCGACGAATCGCGACGGCGCGAGCGCGAAGCCGCCCGCCAGGAGCGGCTCGGCGAGAGCCGCAAGAAGCGGGCGGCGGGGGAGCAACCGTGAGCGCCGCCGCCGAGCAGCGGCGCGAGCAGCTCATCGCCCTCTACCGCGAGGTCCAGGGTTGCACCAAATGCCCCCTGCACGAGACCCGCGCCAAGACCGTCTTCGGGGCCGGCAACGCCGACGCCGACCTGATGTTCGTCGGCGAGGCGCCGGGGGCCGAAGAGGATCGCCAGGGCCTGCCCTTCGTCGGCCGCGCCGGGCAGCTGCTGAACCAGTTGCTGGAAGAGATCGGGCTGAACCGCGAGGACGTCTTCATCGCCAACGTCCTCAAGTCCCGTCCACCCGGCAACCGCGACCCGCAGCCGGAAGAGATCGCGGCCTGCGAGCCCTACCTGTTCGAGCAGGTGCGGCTGATCGAGCCGAAGGTCGTCTGCACCCTGGGGAACTTCGCGACCAAGCTGCTGAGCGGCAGCCAGACCGGGATCACCCGGGTGCGCGGCGTGCCCCAGGTGCGCCAGCTCGGCGGCCGCACCGTCTTCCTGCTGCCGCTCTTTCACCCGGCGGCGGCGCTGCGCACGCCGGCGATCAAGGAGACGCTGCGCGGCGACTTCGCGACGATCCCGGCCCTGCTCGCCGGCCCGCCCGCGGAGCCGGTGCCGAGCGCCGAGGAAATCGCCGAGCTCGAGGACGGTGGGGGCCAGCAGCCCCCGCCGCCGCCCGCCGACCAGCTGGACATGTTCGGCTAGCCGCCCCCGGATGGAGCGGATCGAGAGCAAGTCCGCGGCCGAGACCGAAGCGCTCGGCGCCCGGGTCGCCGAGCGGCTCGCGCCGGGCGACGTCGTCGTCGTCTCCGGCGAGGTCGGGGCGGGCAAGACGACGCTGATCCGCGGCGCCTGCCGGGCGCTCGGGGTCACCGAGCCGGTCACCTCGCCGACCTTCACGATCGGCCAGCGCTACGGCGGCGGCCGGCTGCCGGTCTCCCACCTCGATCTCTACCGGCTCCCCAGCCTCGAGGGCGAGGATCCGGCGCTGCTCGACGACTATCTGAACGGCGAGGGCGTCGCCTTCGTCGAGTGGCCGGCCGCGGGCGCGGAGCGGCTCGGCCGGCCGGCCCTGGAGATCCGCCTCAGCCACGCGGACGGCGAGCGGCGACTGGCCGAAGTCGAGTGGTAGGCCATGATTGGCGGTCTCGCCGCCGCTCCTACCCGCGTCCGCTCGTGTTCTGACAGCGAACGCAGCTTGTAGCATCGCGTTCTCTCGGACTTCGATCGACGAAAGGGAAGGACCCCAATGAAGGCAGTTAAAGCGCTCGTGGCGACGCTGGTTGTCACCGGACTCCTGGCGAGCGCGGCGCCCGCTTCCGCGGACGCGGCCGCTTACAAGCACTACGTCGGCTGCGGCATCTCCCGCAACGCCGCGCCCTCGCACAAATGCCCGGCGGGGAGCAAGAAGGGGGCCTTCTTCAAAAGCAACGACGGCGACGTGTCCTACACCGTCTGCGTCAAGTTCCCGAGCGGGAAAAACCTCTGCGCCCAGGCACAGGAAGCAAAACAGGGGACCCTCTACGTGAACAAGATCACCTCGACGATCCCCGGCGTGCATACCGTCAGCTGGTTCGTCAAGGGCAAGAAGGTCGGCACCTTCCGCTTCCGCGTCACCTGATTGAGGACGTGAGCCTGGCTTGGTCGTAGTCGGGTTCGACACCGCGACCGCCGACACCGCCGCCTGCGCCTGGCGCGACGGCGAGGTCCTGCACGAGTCGCTGCTCGGTCTCTCCCCGCAGGGGCGGCCGCGGCATGCGACCGGGCTGCTGGCGGAGGTCGAGGCCGCGGCGGCCGCGGCCGGCGGCTGGGCGGGGGTCGACTCGATCGCGGTCGGGCTCGGCCCGGGCTCGTTCACGGGGCTGCGGGTGGCGATCGCGACCGCCCAGGGACTGGCCGCCGCGCTCGGCCTGCCGGCCCGCGGCGTCTGCACGCTCGATGCGATCGCGCGCGGGATCGGGGAGGCCGGGGAGGAGGGGGAGCGGCTGGTCGTCCAGGACGGTTTTCGCGGCGAGGTTTTCGCGGCGCTCTACTCGTCCACGGAAGAACGGCTCTGGGAGCCGGCTGTCTACCGGCCGGATCAGCTGCTTGCACGGCTTGATGAATTGGCAACCACCCCGTCGGTTGCCGGCTCGGGGTCGGTACGATTTCGGCGTGAGTTGAGCGAGAACGGAGTCCGGATTCCGGACGATGCCGACCCTGTTCACCGGGTGGCGGCGCGCCACATATGTGCGCTCGCGGCGGCGGCGAAGGGTGAGGCGGGCCAGCTCGCACCGATCTATCTCAGACCCCCCGACGCGGAGCGGTGGCGTGAGCGAGACTCTTTCCCAACAGCCGAGTGAGCTGACCCAGGAGGTCAAGGTCCGGCGGCTCGCCTACAGCGATCTGCCGGCGGTGATCGCGATCGAGCGGCGCTCCTTCCCGACCCCGTGGTCGCTGGCGATGTTCGTGCTGGAGCTCTCCAAGCCCTCGGGGATCTGCCTCGCGGCGCACTCCGGCGACGATCTGCTCGGCTACGTGATCTGCTCCCGCTACGACCAGGTCTGGCACCTGATGAACATCGCGGTCTCGCCCGATCACCGGCGCGAGGGCGTCGCCGGCCAGCTGCTGCGGCGGCTTTTCGAGGAGGCGCGCGGGGTGCTGCCGTTCACGCTCGAGGTCCGGGTCTCCAACCACGGGGCGATCGAGATGTACGAGCGCCACGGCTTCCGCTCCGCCGGGATCCGCCCTCGCTACTACCACGACAACGGCGAGGACGCGCTGATCATGTGGCTGGACTGAGCCGGACGTTGCTCCTCGCTGTAGAGACCTCCTGCGATGACACCTGCGCCGCCGTGCTCGACGGCCCGCGGATCCTCAGCAACGTGATCTCCTCGCAGGCCAGGGCTCACGAGGGCTTCGGCGGCGTCGTCCCCGAGGTCGCCGCCCGCCACCACCTGGAGCTGGCGACGCCGGTCCTCACCGCCGCCCTGAACGAGGCCGGGGTGGGGCTGGAGCAGATCGAGGCGGTCGCGGTCACCACCGGCCCGGGGCTGATCGGCGCCCTGCTCGTCGGGGTCAGCACCGCGAAGGCGATCGCCGCGGCGCGGCGGCTGCCGCTGATTCCGGTCGACCACCTGCAGGGCCACGTCGCCGCCAACTTCCTCGAGCCCGAGCCGCTGGCGCCGCCGTTCCTCTGCCTGGTTGCCAGCGGCGGCCACACGCTGCTCGCCGGCGTCCGCGATCACCACGGCTACGAGCTGCTCGGCCAGACCCTCGACGACGCCGCCGGCGAGGCCTTCGACAAGTCGGCGCGACTGCTCGGCCTCGGCTACCCGGGCGGGCCCTTGATTCAGAAGGAGGCCGAGAACGGCGACCCGCAGGCGTTCGAGATGCCGGTTGCGATGAGCCGCGACCCGGGGCTCGACTTCAGCTTCAGCGGCCTCAAGACCGCCCTCGTCTACCGCTGTCGCGAGCTCGGCCCCGACGGGGTTCGCGAGCGCCGCGCCGACCTCGCAGCCTCCTTCCAGGCCGCGGTGGTCGGCCAGCTGGTCGCGAAGCTGAAGCGGGCGCTGAAGGGCGGCGAGTGGGAGGCGGTCGCGCTCGGCGGCGGGGTCGCCGCCAACGGGCCGCTGCGCGCCGCCGTCGCCGACCTCTGCGAGCGCCAGGGCGTGAAGCTGAAGCTGGTCCCGATCGCCCTCTGCACCGACAACGCGGCGATGATCGGCTCGGCCGCGCGCTACGCCGAGCCGCTCGCCTATCCCGACTACCTCGGCTACGACGCCTTCGCCACCGGCGAGGGCGCGGTTTCCGCCGCCCGCGCGGCAAAAGCGGCGGAGCGCCCGGCGGCGTGAACGCCGAGCCGAGCCAGGAGCCGCCGACCGTGGTCGTCTATTCGCGACCCGAATGCCACCTCTGCGAGGAGGCGATCGCGAAACTGATCGGCTTGCACGGCGAGGGCTACCGGTTCTCGCTGCACGAGATCGACATCGAGAGCGACGAGCTGCTGCTGCGCCGCCACCTGGAGCGCATCCCGGTGGTCGAGGTCGACGGAATCGTCGCCTCCGAGCTGGTCCTCGACGAGGCGGCCGTGCGCGAAAGGCTCGATACTGTGGGGGCATGGTCGAGGTGATCGAGGAGTACGGAACCGAAGGGCCGGCGCCGGTCGGCGGCGAGCGGCTCTCGCTGGGCGTCGCCGCCCGGCTCTCGCGCTACCTGCAGGTGCTGACCCAGGCCCGCAAGATGGGCCGCGAAACGATCTCCTCGCAGGAACTCTCCGAGTACACCCACATCAACCCGACCCAGATCCGCCGCGATCTCTCCGGCTTCGGCAAGTTCGGCAAGCGCGGGGTCGGCTACAACATCGAGTCGTTGCTGGCCGAGATCCGCAAGATCCTGCAGACCTCCGGGCAGCACAACATCGCCCTCTTCGGGGCCGGCAACCTCGGCCAGGCGATCGCCAACTCGCCGATCTTCGCCGACCACGGCTTCCAGGTGGTGGCGATCTTCGACACCGACCCGGCGGTGGTCGGCACAGCGATCGGTGAGCTCGAGGTGCGGGAGCTCGGCGACCTGCAATCGGTGGTCACCGAGGAGGAGATCGTCGTCGGCGTCCTCGCGGTTCCCGCCGAGGCGGCCCAGGAGGTCGCCGACCGGCTGGTCAAGGCCGGGGTGAAAATCATCTTCAACTATTCCGAGCAGCTGCTGCAGGTGCCGCCGGAGGTGACGGTGCACACCTCGAGCCCCGCGGTCGACCTGCTCTTCGCGCTCTACTTCTACCTGGCCTAGGCACCCTCCCTTGTCCCTCGATCTCGACCTCGCCCGCGAGAGATTCGAGTCCTCCACCGACTTCACGATCGGGCTCGAGGAGGAGTTCGCGATCCTCGACCCGGCGACGCTGGAGCTGGCGCACCGCTTCGAGGACGTCTACGCCGCCTGCCAGAAGGACGAGGTCCTGGCCGAGTCGGCGGCCGGCGAGCTGATCGCCTCCGAGATCGAGATCCGCTCCGGCCGCTCCGAGAGCTTCGCCGAGGCGGTCGAGCGTCAGACCGAGCGCCGCACGCGGCTGTTCGCCCTGGTCGCCGGGCTGGGGCTGGCGCTGGGCGCGTCCGGCACCCACCCCTGGGCCAGCTACCTCGACCAGCGGATCATCGACACGCCCCATTACAACCGGCTGCGCGAAGAACTCGGCTGGGTCGCCCAGCGCAACAACACCTGGAGCCTGCACCTGCACATGGGGGTGCGCGGCGCCGACCGCGCGATCGCGGTCTGCGACTGGCTGCGCGAGCTGCTGCCGCTGCTGCTCGCGGTCTCCGCCAACTCCCCCTTCCTTGACCGCCGCGACACCGGCCTGCACACGGTCCGCACCGAGATCTTCACCCGCACCTTCCCGCGTTGCGGGGTCCCCTCGCCGTTCCGCGACTGGGGGACCTACGCGGACTTCATCGCCCTGCTGCAGCGGACCGACACCGTGGTCGAGTCGACCCAGCTCTGGTGGAGCGTGCGGCCGCATCACAGCTTCGGCACCGTCGAGGTGCGGATCTGCGACGCCCAGACCAACGGCGAGGAGGGCTTTGCCCTGGCCGGTCTGATCGCCGCCTGCATCGCCCAGACCGCGCTCGACTACGACGAGCTCGGCTACGAGGGGCGGGGGGGACCGCTGAGCGACCGCGAGATCGAGGAGAACCTCTGGCGGGCGATCCGCCACGGCGCCGGCGGCAGGATGATCGACTTCCGCGAGGGCGAGGAGGTGGAGACCCGGGCGCTGCTGGACTCGGTCCTCGCCTGGACCGAGCCGGCCCGCTCCCAGCTTGGGATCGAGGCGCGGCTGCCGGAGCGAAACGGGGCCGAGCGGGCCCGCGAGGCGCTCGCCGGGGGGGCCGGGATCGAGGCGATCTACCGCGACGCGGTGGCCGAGACGCAGCGCAGCTACGGGGGAGTCGGCCAGCCAGCCAGGCCGGCCTAGCGTCTGTCGGTTTTAACAAAACTCGCTTGACCGCCCGGGCGCAGGGCAAAAGCGCCGCTCACGTCTATAGACTCCCGCGCCGCTAAATCCACCGGAGGAACGAACTTGACCAGCTTTTTGACCGACTACGGGGTGGTCGTCGCGCTTGTCTGCGCGGGCGCCGCCGTGGCATACGGACTCATTGTCACTCAGCGACTGCTCGCGAAGTCGCCCGGAAACGATCGGATGCAGGAAATTTCAGGCGCCGTGCAGGAGGGTGCGCAGGCTTACCTGAACCGCCAGTACACGATCATCGCCGCGGTCGCGGTACCGCTCGCGATCCTGCTCTGGCTGCTGCAGGACTGGGCAACGGCCGTCGGCTTCATCATCGGCGGCGTGCTCTCGGGCGCCACCGGTTTCATCGGGATGAACGTCTCGGTTCGGGCCAACGCGCGCGTTGCCGAGGCGGCCCGCGGCGGCGTGCCGCCGGCGCTCGACGTCGCCTTCAAGGGCGGCTCGGTCACCGGCCTGCTCGTGGTCGGCCTGGCGCTGCTCGGCGTCGCTGGCTATTACGGCTTCCTGGTGATCACCGACCACACCGACAAGGAGGCCGTTGACGCGCTGATCGGCCTTGGCTTCGGTGGTTCGCTGATCTCCGTCTTCGCTCGTCTCGGCGGCGGCATCTTCACCAAGGCCGCCGACGTCGGCGCCGACCTGGTCGGCAAGGTCGAGGCGGGGATCCCCGAGGACGATCCCCGCAACCCGGCCGTGATCGCCGACAACGTCGGCGACAACGTCGGCGACTGCGCCGGCATGGCGGCCGACCTGTTCGAGACCTACGCGGTCACCTCCGTCGCCGTGATGCTGCTCGGCGTTCTCACCTTCAACGCCGACTTCGCCCGCGAGGTCGCGATCTACCCGCTGGTGCTCGGCGGCGTCGCGATCATCGCCTCGATCATCGGGGCGCTCTGCGTGCGGACCAAATCCGACCGGGTCGAGGGCGCGCTCTACATCGGCACGATCATCTCCGGTGTGATCTCGATCGCGGCCTTCTACCCGATCACCGAGTGGATGATGAAGGAACCGCTGCAGAACGGATTCGCCGACGCGGGCGCCGCCGCGGTCAGCGTCAGCGACCTCTGGCTCTGTGCCGTGATCGGCATCGCGGTCACCGCGCTGCTGTTCGTGATTACCGAATTTTATACCTCGACCCGCTTCCGCCCGGTGAAGACGATCGCCGCCGCGTCCGAGACCGGACACGCGACGAACATCATCCAGGGGCTCGCCCAGGGCTTCCAGTCGACCGCCGCTCCGGCGCTGGTGATCGCGCTTGCGATCCTCGGCGCCAACGAGCTCGCCGGGATCTACGGCATCGGCATCGCCGTGATGGCGCAGCTCTCCCTCTGCGGTCTGATCGTCGCCCTCGACGCCTTCGGTCCGATCACCGACAACGCCGGCGGGATCGCCGAGATGGCGGAGCTGCCGGAGGACGTCCGCAACGTCACCGACCCGCTCGACGCGGTCGGCAACACGACCAAGGCGGTGACCAAGGGTTACGCGATCGGCTCCGCGGCGCTGGCGGCGCTGGTGCTGTTCGCGGCTTTCAAGAGCGAGCTCGCGGACGAGGCCCCAAGCGGGTTCGACCTCAACGCGCTGTTCAACCTGACCAGCCCGGACGTGCTGATCGGGCTGATCATCGGCGGCATGATGGTCTACCTGTTCTCCGCGCTCGCGATCGAGGCGGTCGGGCGGGCCGGCGGTCAGGTCGTCGAGCAGGTCCGCAAACAGTTCCGCGAGCACCCGGGGATCATGGACGGGACCGAGAAACCCGAGTACGGGGAAACGGTCAGCATCGTCACCCTGGCGGCGCAGAAAGAGATGATCGCGCCGGCTCTGATCCCGATCGTCGTCCCGACGATCGTCGGCCTGCTCAGCGTCGACGCGCTCGGCGGCCTGCTGATCGGCGTGATCGTCGTCGGCCTCTTCGCCGCGATCTCGATGACCGCCGGCGGCGGCGCCTGGGACAACGCGAAGAAGCTGATCGAGGACGGCGCCCACGGCGGCAAAGGCTCCGAGGCCCACGAAGCCTCGGTGACCGGCGACACCGTCGGCGATCCCTACAAGGACACGGCGGGTCCGGCGATCAACCCGATGATCAAGGTCGCGAACATCGTCGCGATCCTGATCATCCCGATCGTCAAGTTCTAAGAGCTCTGGTGGGGAGGGGTTCAGCACCCCTCTCCACTTAACTTTTTTGTGCAGCGCCTCCGGGCTTAACGCCCGGGGGCGCTGCGGCAAAAAAGTACAAGACGTTCCGAGGGGTGCTGAACCCCTCCTCGCGGGCGCTTGCAGCGGACGAGCGGGACGATCCGGCCTCGCGCTCGTCGCGTAGCTCCGCTTCCACGACTCTGCTCTGGCCCGTGTATAGGACGGGTAACTGCAGAGTCGTTGACCGGGAGCCAGTTGGTGGTCGCGCGGTCCGGGTGCTCGGCGGCGAGCTGGGCGCAGCAGTCCTTGGCTTCTTGCTCGGTCATGTCAACAGTCTGCCAGTGATTTGGCGTAGAAATGCAGGTACTGGGGCCAGTGGGCGTCCCAGTAGCTTTCGTCGTGGCCGCCGGGCCAGACGTGGGCGGTGAGAGAGGTTTGGGTCGAGGGTTCGAGGGCGGCGACGAAGGCTTTGTTGCCGGCGACGAACCAGTCTTCCTCGCCGTAGTCGTTCCAGACCGGGAGCTCGCCGAAGGCGTCGGGGTCGGCCTCGACCGCGCCGAGCACGTCGTTGCTCGCGTAGTCCGCCTGGTCGTCGAAGGCGCCGGGGAATTCTTCGCTGGGGTCGAGCCAGAGGCCGGCCGAGTGGCCGCCGACCGCGCAGAAGCGCCCGGGGTAGGTGAGGCCGAGGTGGTAGGCGCCGTAGCCGCCCATCGAGATGCCGCCGACCGCGACCCGCTTGGGGTCCGTGGCGAAGCGCTGGCCGACCGCCGGAATCACCTCCTCGACCACGTAGCGGCCCCATTCGCCGCTGGCCCGGTCGTGCCACCAGCTTTCCTCGCCTTCGGGAAAGGCGATGACCGGGGCTTCGCCGCCGAGTTCCTCGAGCGTGCCGGTAACCGCTTCGTTTTCGAGGAAGCTGGCGCTGGAGCCGCCGGCGCCGTGCAGGAAGACCAGCAGCGGCCGGTTCCGCTTCGGCTTGCCGTCGGGAGCCAGCACGCCGACGCCCAGTTCTCTGCCGACCGCTCCGCTGGCAACCACTATCGTTTCCGCTCGAACCCCGGCGTTTGCAGCGGTTTCGGGTGCCGTCGGCGCGGTCGAACTGGACGAATCGCCGCCGCCGCAGCCGGCCAGCACGGCCAGGAGCAGCAGGCTGCAGATGATCGGGATCCGGCGCATAGCTCCCTCAGTCTCGCTACCGTGGCGGTCGTGGGCGTGCTGAAAAAGGTACGGAGCTGGCTCGTTTATCCGCTTCGTCGTTGGCCGCGGCTCTCGAAGCTGGCGCTCGGCGGCGTCTCCGTTCTGGTGCTCTTCTTCGTCTTCGCCAACGCCTACGTGCTGCTCAGCGCCGACCAGCACACGACCGGCGAGGTGGATGAGGTTCCGCCGGCCGAAGTCGCGATCGTCCCCGGGGCGCTGGTCAAGCCGAACGGCGAGATGAGCGCGATGCTGGCCGACCGGGTCGAGCAGGCCTCGGCCCTGTGGCACGCCGGCAAGGTCGAGAAGATCCTCGTCTCCGGCGACCACGGTCAGTGGGAGTACGACGAGCCGGACACGATGCGGAAGGCCTTGGTCGCCGACGGGGTCGACCCCGAGGACGTCTTCGAGGACCACGCCGGGTTCGAAACCTGGGCGACGATGGTCCGGGCGCGCTCGATCTTCAACGTCGACGACGCGGTCCTCGTCACCCAGGGCTTCCACATGCCGCGCGCTCTCTACCTTGCCGACGCCGCCGGGATCGAGGCCACCGGGCTGACCGCCGACCTGCACGAATGGGGCTACCAGGGCGACAAGAGCAGCGCCCGCGAGTTCCTCTCGCGGGTCAAGGCGGTCATCGACGTCACCCTCGACACCCCGGCGATGGCAGGCCCGAAGATCCCGATCCAGACTTCAGACGGCCGCTCCAGCTGGGGCCCGTCGCCGCCGCCCGGCACGCCGCCGGCGGGGTCGCCCGGCCGCTAACCCGCTCCGTTTGCCTTTTTTCGCCCTCTGGGCGAAGAACGACAAACGGTTAGCAGTGCGCCAGGGCGTTGGCGTAGAAGCGCAGGTAGGCGGGGAAGTGGGCGTTCCAGTAGCTGCTCTCGTGGCCGCCAGGCCAGGAGTGGGCGCTGACCTCGGTGCCGCCGCCCTCCAGGTAGTCGACGAAGCCTTCGTTGTAGCCGCGGAACGGATCGCTCTTGCCGTAGTCGTTCCAGATCCGCATCGAGCCGAAGGCGCCGGGGTCGGCCGCCACCGCCCCGACGACGTCGTTGCGCTCGAAGTCGGCGGCGCTGTCGAAGGCGCCGGGCGCGGTTTCGCCGCCCTCGAACCAGAGCGCCGCCGAGTGGCCGCCGACCGCGCAGAACCGCCGCGGATGGTGCACGGCGATGCTGTAGGCGCCGAACCCGCCCATCGAGATGCCGCCGATCGCCACCCGCCGCGGGTCGGTCCCGAACTCCTCGGTCACGGCCGGGATCACCTCCCGCATCACGTAGGTCTCCCAGCGGCCGTCGCGGCGGTTGTGCCAGTAGCTGTGGTCACCGCCGTCGGGCAGGGCGAGGACCGGCGCCCGGCGACCGAGCCGCGCCAGCCCCCTGAAGACCGCCTCGTTGTCGGCGTTGGTCTGCTCGGAGCCGCCGCGCCCGTGCAGGAAGACCAGCAGCGGCCGCTTGCCCCGCGGCGCCGGCCCGCCGGGCTCGATCACATTGATCCCCAGCGAGCCGCCGACCGCCTCGCTGCGGACCTCGAGGTGCGTGACCGTGGCGCCGTGCTGGTCGACCGGGGCAAACACGGTCGCCGCGAGCACGAGGTAGGCGATGCCGGCCGCGAACAAGGTGAGCACGGTAGCGGCGACCCGCCGTCGGCGCTTGATCTGCTGCCGCGTCGGGCCTTCTCGCCGCCTCATGCCCGCTCAGGTTAGTGTCGCCTTCGTGACCGGAGCGTGGATCAACGTCGGCGACGCGGAGCGCGAGGCGGCGGAGCGCCTGGAGCCTGGCCCGCTCGGTTATTTCGCCGGCGGCGCCGGCGACGAGCTGACCCTGGTCGAAAACCTCGAGGCCTGGCGGCGCTGGCGCTTCCGGCCGCGGGTCCTCGTCGACACCTCGCGGATCAGCCTCGAGGCGGAGCTGTTCGGCGCCCCGCTCTCGATGCCGCTGCTGGTCGCCCCGGTCGCCTACCAGCGCCTCGCCCATCCCGACGGCGAGATCGGAATGGCCGGCGCCGCCGCCGCGGCCGGGACCGTGATGTCCCTCTCGACCCTGGCGACGACGCGGCCGAGCGAGGTCGCCGCCGCGGTCGGCGCCGGCCGCCGCTGGTTCCAGCTCTACCAGTTCCGCGACGAGGCGATCACCCGGGCGCTGATGGACGAGGCGGTAGGGGCCGGCTTCGAGGCGATCGTCGTCACCGCCGACGCCCCGCCCGGCGGCAACCGTGAGCGCGACCAGCGCACCGGGTTCGAAATCCCCGCCGACGTCGGCGTCCCCAGCGTCTCCGCCGCGCTCGGCGGCGAGCGCGCGGTGACGATCCACGAGACCTTCGAGCTGATGACCCGGGCGATGGGCTGGGGGGACTTCGCCGACCTCGCCTCCGAAGCCGCGGTCCCGGTCCTCGTCAAGGGGATCCTCACGCCCGAGGACGCGGCGCTCGCGGTTGAGCACGGGGCCGCCGCGGTGATCGTCTCCAACCACGGCGGTCGCCAGCTCGACCGCTCGCCGGCGACCGCCGAGGTGCTGCCGGAGATCGTCGACGCGGTCGACGGCCGCGTCCCGGTCATCGTCGACGGCGGGATCCGCCGCGGCATCGATATCGCGATCGCCATCGCGCTCGGGGCCGACGCCGTCCAGGTCGGCCGCCCGCCGCTCTGGGGGCTGGCTGCGGGCGGGGAAGAGGGGGCGGCGCGGGTTCTGGAGCTGCTCCGCGAGGAGCTGGCGCTGGCGCTGGCGCTCTGCGGCTGCACCTCACCCGCCGAGCTGACCCGGGCCCACGTGCAGAGAGCACCGCTCGCAGGCGTATATTCGCGCCAGTGACCGGCCCCGGCAGGATCTTCCCTCGCTGCGCATAGATGGCCCAGCGCATCCCCAGAGATGAGTCGCTGAGCCGTGTCCACGGCGTCGGCGCGCTGTTCTCGGCCGCCTACGGCAACGTCGGCTCCTCGATCTACTACGCGCTCGGCGTCACCGCGGCCTTCGCCCTCGGGCTCACCCCGGTCGCCTTCGTGATCTCCGGCCTGATCTTCGCCGCCACCGCCGCCACCTACGCGGAGGCGACCGTGATGTACCCGGAGGCCGGCGGCTCCTCCAGCTTCGCCCGCCACGCCTTCAACGAGTTCGTCAGCTTCGTCGCCGCCTGGGGGCAGATGCTGAATTACACGATCACGGTCGCGATCTCGGCCTTCTTCATCCCCCACTACCTGGCCGTCTTCTGGCCCTGGCTGGGGAGCTCGCCCGGCGACATCGTCGGCGGCGCGGCGGTGATCGTCGCCCTCGCCCTGATCAACATCCGCGGCACCGAGGAGTCGGCGAAACTGAACCTGATCCTCGCCGTCGCCGACCTCGCGACCCAGGTCGTGCTGGTCCTGATCGGGATCGTCCTGGTGCTCAGCCCGGAGATCCTGATCGACAACATCCACCTCGGCGTCGCCCCGACCTGGAGCGACTTCGCGCTCGGGATCGCGGTCGGGATGATCGCCTACACCGGGATCGAGACGATCTCGAACATGGCCGAGGAGGCCAAGGACGCGGCGAAGACGATCCCGCGCAGCGTCGGCCTCACCGTGGTCGCCGTGCTCGGCCTCTACCTGCTGATCCCGATCGTCGCGCTCTCGGCGATGCCGGTCACCGAGAACGCCGCCGGCGAATTCACGACCACGCTGGGGACGACCTTCGCCGACGATCCGATCCTCGGCATCGTCGAGAACCTCGGCCTGTCCCACGGCCTGACCGAAATCCTCCGCTACTACGTCGGCATCCTCGCCGCGGTGATCCTGCTGATCGCCACCAACGCCGGCCTGATCGGCGTCTCCCGGCTGACCTACTCGATGGGCCAGCACCGCCAGCTGCCCGAGGGCCTGCGCCAGGTCCACCCGAAGTACCGCACGCCCTACATCGCGATCATGATCTTCGCGGCGGTCGCGATCCTCACCCTGCTGCCGGGCCAGACCGACTTCCTGGCGACGCTCTACTCGTTCGGCGCGATGCTCTCGTTCACGATCGCCCACATCGCGGTGATCCAGCTGCGCCGCACCCAGGGCGACCGCGAGCGGCCCTGGAAGCCGCCGATGAACGTCCACGCCTTCGGCTTCGAGGTGCCGCTGAGCGCCGTGCTCGGCGGGCTCGGCACCTTTGCCGCCTGGCTCGTGGTGATGGCGCTGAACCCGCGCACGCTGTTCGTCGGGCTCGGCTGGATGGCGCTGGGGATCCTCGTCTACGTCCTCTACCGCCGCAACCAGCGGCTGCCGCTGACCGAAACCGTCAAGGTCGTGCTGCCGGAGCCGCTCGGGGTCGAGGA
>Ga0081539_10004534_pt1 | contig 15241 bp, 11 predicted proteins | sample TabmetS4T2R2_FD_71023 | JGI IMG/M metagenome (GOLD analysis project Ga0081539, IMG submission 71023) | Tabebuia heterophylla rhizosphere microbial communities from the University of Puerto Rico - S4T2R2 | ecosystem: Host-associated > Plants > Roots > Rhizosphere ...
GGGCAGGGTGGGCATGCCGTTGGCCCGGGCGCACCGCACGAACTCGCGCAGCACCGCCGCGGCGGCCTGCTGCCCGCCGGTGGTGGTGGTCGTCCCGGCCGAGCCGCCTGAGGCCGAGCACCCGGCCAGCAGCACCACCACCAGCACCACGGCAACTCCCACGGCGGCCCTGCCGCCGATAACACTCCGCATGACGCCTCCCTGGTCGGGCTGGTGGTCCGCGGGCACCTCCGCGTCGCAGACCTCTGCCAGAAGGCTCCCAAGCCGCCGCCCCGGGCACATCACCGCCAGGGGGCAACCCCGATGCCCCCTTTGGGGCATGGCCACCTCCCCTTCCGGGGGAGGCCGGCGGCAAGCGCCTGGGCACGGTCCGGGCCTGGGAGCGTCACCAAGCCGCCGATCGGCCGACCGGCGGGTGCCTGGTCGCCGAGGTGGCAGGTCGCACCGCAGGGTCACCACGGTCGTGTGCCTGCTCATCACCATCCAGCGTGTCCGATACCATCGGGTGGCCGGAGGCGTGGTCAGCAGACGGGTGGTCAGCAGCGAGCGGGCCATGGCAAGGCCCGCAGTCGCGCGAAGGCGGCCAGCGGCGCTGGGGCCCACGGCCAGTCGTGGTCGAAGCACAGGATGACCTGGCGGGCGTGCCGGACGAGCCGCGCGGCGGCGTGGGCATCCAGCAGGGTGGCGTCAAGATCAAGACACAGCGGCCCCGCCGGGGTTGCGCCCGCCGCCGACGCCCCTGCGCGGACCCGCGCCAGCGCCGACCACAACCCGGCCAACCCCCTGGATCGGCAAGCAACCTGGTTGACGACCAGGTCACGCAGGACCGCACCGCGGTCGTGGGCATGGCTGCCGCCCCGACGGGCAAGGCCAAGGTTGGCGCGGCGGCCAAGCTCGCCGGTCAGGCCCAGCCGGTCGGCCAGCATGAAGCAGCGGTAGAAGGCCAGCTCGCCGGTTCGGTGGTTGCGGCGGACCAGCGGCCAGTGCTGGGCAACCTCCTCGCCGTTGTCGAGGCGAAGGAACGCTCAGTCGTAGTGGCGGTGGCCATTGGCGCCACGCCCCGCCGACACGCACTGCCAGGCCTGCGCCGGGACACGCCGGAGCAGCGCGTCGGTACGCTGGGTGGCGCCGCCTGCCCGGACCCGGTGGTCGCAGGCGACCGCCAGCACATAGCCGATGCCGCGGGCCTCCAGCTCGGCCCGCAGCCCGGGGCAGGCGCCGTAGACCTCGTCGCCGGCACCCAGGCGGCCGGGACGCCGGCGTCCAGCGCGCGGGCGATCATCGCCTGCGCCAGGGCGGGCTTGGTCGCAATCCCGACCTGGTCGGGGATGCCGGCGGCGCGGCAGCGGGCAGGATCGTCGATCCAGCCCTGGGGAGGTACAGGTCGCGGTCGATCAGGGCGGGCCCGGCATCGGTGGCGTAGGCCAGGTAGACGGCGACCTGGGCGTTCTCGATGCGGCCGGCGGTGCCGGTGTACCGGCGCTGCACCCCCACCGTGGTGGTGCCCTTCTTCAGGTCACCGGTCTCGTCGATAACCAGAACCGCGGCCGGGTCACCGAGGTGCTCGACCAGGTAGGCGCGCACGTCGTCCGCGGACCGCGTCCTCGACCCAGACGGCCCGGGCGAGCAGGTGCTGCATCCCGTCCCGGCTGGCGTCGCCAGCGTGGACGGCGATCGTCCAGCAGTGCTTGCGTGGCAGGTCAGCCAGCAGCCCGAGCACCAACGCCCGGGCAGCCCCGTCCGCCACCCGGCAGGGACTACGCTGTGGCCACCGTGTGATCTTTCGAACCCCGGATGTCGGGTTGGGGTTGGGGCCACGCGATCGGGCTCCGCTCCTTGCCGGTACCAGGCAATGGGTCGGCGAATCGGTCAGGGTGCCAGTGCGCTTCAGGCCGCCCAGGGCACGCCGACCTGGTCGTGACAGCACCCTCGATCGACCGGGAACCACGGGGCCGGCTGGAACGTACAACGGGCATGAGAAGGTGCCACATCATCTCGATGCCGCTGGTCGCGGCCCTGGTCCTCGGGGCCTGCGGTGGGGGGCCTGGTCGGCCCCAGCTGCAGGATCACCCGTCCCCGTCCCCGTCCCCGGCAGCCGCTGCGGCGCCGGGGCCGAGTGGCGGCGCCTGGTCCTCGCGCTCCGGGCGGATCGCGTTCGACAACTTCGACGACGTGTGGGCGATCAACGCCGACGGCACGGACCTGACCCGGCTCACGCATTCCCCCGGACCCGACTTCGACCCGTCGTGGTCGCCCGACGGCACCAAGATCGCCTTTCGATCCGAACGCAGCGGCGAGCCGGAGCTCTGGGTGATGAACGCCGACGGCACCGGGCAGCGGCGGCTGGCCGCGGGCCTCTCGCCGGCCTGGTCGCCCGACGGATCGCTGATCGCCTTCTCCGGGCGCGCAGGCCTATCGGTGATCAGGCCGGACGGGACGGGCCGCCGGGTCCTGCCCCACACCGAAGGCGGCGAGTATCCGTCGTGGTCGCCCGACGGGTCCCGGATCGCCTTCAACTCCAACCTCACCGGGGACCACGTCATGTACATCGCCCAGGCCGACGGCTCGAAGGTCGTGGACCTGTCGAGGGTGGGCGAGGGGTGGCAGGTCGACTGGTCGCCCGACGGGCGTTCGATCCTGTTCACCTCGCACCGCGACCATCCGGACAACTACACCGACATCTACGTGATGCGTCCCGATGGCTCGGCCGTCCACAGGCTAACGCACAACGTCGGCCAGACCTCGGCCTGGTCGCCGGACGGCAAGCACATCGTGTTCTCGGCGCCGGGCCTGTTCATCATGGACCCCGACGGCAGCCAGGTGAGAGCGCTCCCCACCCCAGGCGTCGGCGAGATCTCGCTGCCCGACTGGACGGGCTGAGGACAGCCCGCAGGGAGGTCCGGAGCGTCGGGCCGGGCGCCGAACCTAGCTGCCAGGTGGTCTCGAGGGTGGCAGCCCGGCGGGTCGAAGGGGCTCGGCGGGGCTACGCGGACGGCGGGCCCGGCGGGTCGAGGTAGGTCGTGAGGAGTCTGGCCTGGGTGCGGAGGCGCTCGGCCTGGTCGGGACGGCCGACCCGCTCCAGGACGTCCGCGGCGATCTCCCGCTCTTCCACGTCGTCACGAACGATTGCTGCCATCTCCTCCGGCGTGAGGACCCGCCGGTCCACCTCGGCAGCGCCGACGCCCAGGACGCCGCCCGCCACCACCGGACGGCGGTCGCCGTCTTCCCCTTCGTCGCCGAACCCGTCGGCACCGAGCGGTTCGGGATCCTCCTCTTCGTCATCGAGCCCGTCGGCGTCGACCGCCTCGGCGTTGTCGATCCTGGCCAGCGTCGACCGTAGGGCCGCGACGGCCTGCTGGTCCTTCGCCTTCATCGCCGCGACGAGGCCGCGGCGCATCCGGGCGCGGATGTCCCCGGTCGTTGCAGCCTCGGTCGCTGCCGGGCGCTCGGTCGCTTCGGGAGTCTGCGGTGGCATGGTCTCGGTTCACCTCGCTCGGTGCTGCCTGCAGGACGAGGTCGCACTCATCGCGCCGACGGGAACATGGCCGGCCCCGGGGCCGGCGGCCGAGGTGGGGCGCCGAGGTTGCGGCGGCAGGTCTCGCAGTCGGGGCGGCGGCAGGCGAGCCGGTAGTCGCCCTGTTCGAGGGCGGCGAGGGTCGCCTCCACCTGCCGCTGCTGGCGGTCCAGGTCGTCGGGGCCGAGGGTGGTCGTGTCGATCACCGGCTGGTCCCCGCCCAGGTAGCAGTAGGAGACCGTGCAGCGGTTCCCGGGGAGCCCACCCAGGGCTCGGAGGGCGAGGGCGTAGATGGTGAGCTGGTCCAGCCCTCCGGTGGCGTCCTCGACCTGGCGGCCGGTCTTCCAGTCGACCAGCTCGACCTCGGAGCCTTGGCGGAAGATGGCGTCGATGCGACCGCGGATGACCCAGGGGCCGATGCGGAGGACGACACCGACCTCGGCTTCGGGCGGGGGCAGGCCGGCGTAGCGGGTGGCGGCGAAGTTGCGCGTGGCCACCTCGACAAGCTCGGGTGGGGCGAGCCCTCCCGGGGCGTCGCCGGCGAGGTCGTCGGTGTCCACCAGGTCGGGCAGGGCGCGGGCTCGCCGCTCCAGGAGACGGTGGATCACGATGCCGAGCCGGGCCGCCGGCTTGGGCCCCAGCGGCAAGGGCCGAACCACCGACCAGTAGAAGTCCCGTGGGCAGCGCGCGTAGGTGAGCACCTGGCTGACCGACAGGATCCGCGGGGGCTCGACCCGGGCCGCCGCCGGGTCCACTCGGGCGGCGAAGAGGAGGTGCCGTCCGGCTTCGGCCGCCGACCGGAAGGCGTCGGCCTGGCCGGGGGGCACCCGGGCCTCCAGGGTCCCCGGGGCGGCGCGCTCCAGCTCGACCGCCTGCGCGAGCCCCTCGGGGAACACCGGGTCGTCCGTGTCCTCGGACCGGCGGCCGTCTGGCGGCCAGCGCACTCGCGCCCGGAGCCGCTCGGTGAGGGGGCTGGTCTCGGGCCGCTCGGCCCGCAGCAGCACGTCGACGGCCGGGTGGTCGGCCGCCTCCTTCCAGAACGGCCCCGGCCCCTTCGGGGTCTTCTCCGACCCCTGGTACCACCACGCCGAGGTGAGCACGAGTAGCTGCCTGGCCCGGGTGACGGCGACGTAGAACAGCCGGCGCTCGTCCTCGAGGGCGCGCTCCTCGAGCTCGCCACGGAAGGCCCGGGCGTTGCCGGCGAAGCGTGGCAGGTGGCCGGCGTCCTCGCGCAGCTCGTAGGGGAAGCCCTGGGCGCGGCGCGGATCGGCGACCCGGGCGTCGGGGAAGATCCCGTACCTGGGGGCGCCGTCCTTGCCGGTGCCTGCCGAGAGGCCGGCCACGGCCACGACCGGGAACTCCAGGCCCTTGGCCATGTGCACGGTCATGAGCTTGACCGAGTCCACCGGGGCCGGCTGCACGGCCTCGACCGGCTCGGAGGCGTCCTCGACGGCGTCGAGGTAGGCGAGGAAGGCGGGCAGGGACGGATCGCCCTGGACGGGAGCGAACGCCGCCACCCGGTCCAGGAACGTTGCCAGGTTCTGGCGGGCCGTCGTGGCCCGCCGGTCGCTCGACGCCTCGAGCTCGGCCCAGACGCCGGTCCGCTCCAGGATGGTCTGGACCAGGTCGAGCAGGGGGCCGCGGGCGGCCGCGCGCAGCTCGCGCAGCTCCTCCTGGAAGGCGTCGAGGCGGGAGCGAGCCTCGTCGTCCAGGCCCTCGACCTCGTCCAGGTGGTCGAGGGCCTCGGCGAGGGCGAAGCTCACGTCGCCGGGGTCGGGGTCCTCGCCGGGGAGCTCGTCCTTGAGACCCCAGTTGTGCCGGGAGGCCCAGCGGGCCAGCCGGACCAGGTGCCGGTGACCGATCCGCCAGCGGGGACCGAGCAGAAGGCGCGCCAGGGCGACGTTGGCGCCCGGGTCGGCGACCACGCGCAGGGTCGAGACGAGGTCGACGATCTCGGGGGTCTCCAGCAGCCCGGACAGGCCGACGACCTCGACCGGGACGCCACGCTGCTCCAGGGCCTCGCGGAGTGGGCCGAGGAGCCGCTTGGACCGGACCAGGACGGCGACGTCGCGCCAGGCCGGCCAGGTGCCGTCGGGGAGGCCGGCCTCGTGGGCGCGGACGATCTGGTCGGCGACGAAGGCGGCCTCGGCGAACTGGTCGGAGAGCAGGGCCGCCCGCACCTCGCCCTCGGCGGCGCCGGGCCTGGCCACCAGCGAGGTCCCGCCGCGCCGCGCCTCCGGGATCCGGTCGATGATCGAGTTGGCCAGGGCGAGGATCCGAGGGCCCGACCGGAAATTGGTCGACAGCGGCAGCGGCTCCCCTCCCCGGGCGGCCGGCCGCTCGTCGGTGGGCCTGGGGTCGGCGCGGCCGGCGGCCGCCGGGGGATCGGGCACCAGGGTGAGGGGCGGCACCTGGCTCGCCGGGTCCGGGGCTGTCGAAGCGGAGGCCGGGGGTGGGGCGGGTGCCGGCTCGGGGGTGGCCGGGAAGTGGTCAGCGAACGACAGCAGGTTGTACATGGTGGCGCCCCGGAAGGCGTAGATGGCCTGGCGGGCGTCGCCGACGGCCATGATGGAGGCGCCGGGGGGGCAGATGCGCTGCATGAGGCGGCGCTGGGCGACGTTGGTGTCCTGGTACTCGTCGAGCAGGACGTGCTGGAACCGGGTACGGAGCTCCTCCAGCAGCCCGGTGTGGCCTTCGACCAGCTCGACGGCCTTGGCGACCTGGTCGCCGAAGTCGAGGCGACCCCGGCGGCGCTTCTCGGCCGCGTAGCGCTCGACCAGGCGGGCGAGCTCGATCCGCTCCCGGGCCGCCTGGAGCATCCAGTCGGGCAGCCGTTCGCCCGCATCGGCCCGCTGCAGCAGGCGCCGGGACGCCGCCACGACCCGGTCGGCCGGGACGACGTGGTCGGCGCAGGCGGACGCCAGCTCGAGGGTCTTGCGGATGGTGGCCCCGGCGGTGCGCACGCTCAGGTGCTCGAAGCGTTCGCTGTCCAGGATCCCGAGCAGGATCTGGTACTGCTGGGCCTCGCTGAGCAGGTCGGCGTCGACCTCGACCCCGACCCGGATCCCGTACGCCTTGACGAGGTCGGCCGCGAACGCGTGGTAGGTGTCGACGGTGACCTCGTCGCCGACGTCGACCGGGGTGTCGGCGAGCGCCTCGCGGACCCGGGTCTCCAGCTCGCTGGCCGCCTTGTTGGTGAAGGTCAGGCCGAGCACGGAGGCCGGCGCGACCCCGAGCCGCTCCACCAGGTAGACGATGCGGGCGGCCATCACCGCCGTCTTGCCCGACCCGGCGCCGGCGATCACGTGGACCGGGCCGATCGGGGCCATGATCGCGGCCAGCTGCTCCGGGGTCGGCTCCTGGCCCCGCAGGGCCGCCCGGACCCCGGGGGGCACCGCCCCGGTGAGGATCGCGCTCACCGCCCACCTCGCGTGGCCGAGGGGGTGCCGTCGGGGCCGAGGCCGGCGGGGGGATGGGCTGGGGCCAGGAACTCCTCGCCCTGGGGCCACATGGGGCAGATGGGCTTGAAGGCACACATGCGGCAGTCGGCGTGCGGGTCGGGGTCGAAGGACTCCGCGGCCGCGCCGTCGAGCAGGGCCAGGAGGCGCCGCTCGACCTGGTCGGCGTGGTCGGGCCCTGGATGCTGGCTCACCCTGGTGAAGCGGCCGTGCATGACCCGGGCCGGGTAGACCAGCTGCATCTCGACCGGGCGGCCGAGGGCGGCGAGCTCGGGGTCGCGCAGGGCCGCCAGGTAGTAGATGGCGAGCTGGAGGGAGCGCTCGGCCTCCTCCTCGGACGCCGGGTAGCGGGCGGTCTTGTAGTCGAGCAGGACGATGCCGTCGTCGGGGCCCGGGTCGACCCGGTCGATGCGGCCCCGGACCAGGTGGCCGCCCACCTCCATCTCGAACCCGACCTCGAACCGCAGCGCCCGGCGGGCGGCCTCGGCCTCGCTGTGGTGCCACAGCTCCAGCATGCCCATGCCGTCGCGCCAGTACTGGTGGGCGATGGCCCGCGATGGGAACCAGGCGGGGTTGAACCGCTCGCGGTAGGCGGCCTTGAGGTCCTCGGGCTCGTTGGCGATCATGCCCTTGGCGGCCAGCTCGAAGATGGTGTGCATGAGCCGCCCGAAGGCCATCTGGTAGGAGGAGCGGTCGTCGAGGCCGGCCACGCTGCCGAAGAAGTACTTCAGGTGGCAGTCCTCGTAGGTGCCGATCCGCGAGTAGGAGGTGCGCAGGCGCCCCTCGGCGGCGATCGGCTCGGGGTCGACGCTGTAGTCCCGGCGCCACCACCAGGTGGCCGGCTCGACGTCCGGGATGGCGGCCAGGGTGGTCGCGGCGGCCAGCCGCTCGGCCGCCGGCCGGTCCCGGTCGCCCGCCACCCGGCGCAGGACGCCGGCGGCCTCCAGGGACCCCAGCGGGGTGGCGGCGGCGGGTGGGTCGGCGGAGAGCTCCAGCCCGAGCTCGCGCAGGAAGCGGGACGGCTCGCCGCGGCCGTCGACCCGCGAGGCGGTGAACACGACCCGGTCCCTGGCCCGGCTGGCCGCCACCGTGAACCGCCGCCGCTCGGCGTCGAGGAGGGCGCTCGCCCTGGCCACCGCGCCGGGGTCGCCGTCGAGCCGCCAGGCCTCGAACAGCCCCTGAGGCCGGGTGGTGCTGGGCAGCGACCCCTCGAGGCACCCGGCGACCACGACGAGGTCGAACTCCTGGCCCTTGGCGGCGTTGACCGACAGCACGGCGACCGCGTCGGTCCTGGCCATCGGCGGGGGCAGCCAGGGGTCGCTGGCGAAGTCGGCCCGCTCGACCACGTCGAGGTAGGTGCGCATGCTGGCGCCGGGCCGGCCGTCGACGAACAGGCCGAGGGCCCGGGAGAAGGCGGTCAGGGCGTCGAGCTGGCGCTGGGTGTCGGCGTCGCCCGGGTCGGCCTCGGCGCGCAGGATCAGGTCGGAGAAGGCGGGGGCGGTCCGCCACACCTCCCAGAAGCAGGCGTCGGCGTCCAGCTCCCGCACCCACACCCCGGCTCGCTCGACCAGGTCGCACAGCGCCTCCACCCGGGCGACCAGGCCCGGGTCGAGCACCAGGGACGAGCTCGTCCGCGGGGGCGGGACCGCTCCCTCAGCGTCACCGTCCGCGGCCACCGGGCCGGGGTCGGGCGGGTCCTCCGGCAGGGGTGGAGGGCAGGCCCGGGCGCGGACGTGGTCGGCCAGGGAGCGGTCGGCCAAGAGGGCGGCGCGGCGCAGGGCGCGCAGCTCGCCGGAGTCGAGGCCGCCGAGGGGGGAGGTGAGGAGCGAGGGCAGGAGCTCGTCGGCCCGGGCCGGGTCGAGGGCCAGGCGGAGCAGGTTGAGCACGTTGCCGACGATCGGCTCGGCCACGAGCTGGCGTTCCCCGGCGCCCAGGCGGTAGGGGACGCCGAAGCGTTCCAGCGCGCGGCGGGTCGGGCCGCTGAGCCGGCGGGTCGTCGGCAGCAGGACGGCCATGCGGCCGTAGGGGATGCCGTCGCGTTCGTGGGCGACCCGGAGCAGGCGGGCGGTCCCCTCGGCCTCTTCGGCCGGGCCCGGGTAGCGGGCGGCCTCGACGGTGGTGGTGCCGCCCCCGGCGAGGGGGACGGCCGGGCCGGCTCCGGCGGCCTGGAGGCGGCGGACCGCGTCGAGCCCTGGGCCGCCGAGGCGGCGGCTGCGCTCCAGCCGGACCACCGTGGCCCCGAGGCGGTCGGCGAGGTCCAGCAGCGCCCCTGGGGCCGCGCCCCGGAAGGCGTCGGTGGTGCCGGCCGGGTCGCCGGCCAGGACGGCCCTGACTCCTCCCTTGACCAGCAGGGAGAGCAGCCGGACCTGGGCGGGGTCGAGCTCCTGGGCCTCGTCGACCAGCAGCGTCCCGACCTGGGCGGCCGTGACGGCGAGGATGTCGGGGCGGTCCTCGAGCAGGTCGCCGGCCTGGACGATCAGGCCGGCCTGGTCGATCGAGTCCTGGAGGGCGAGGTGCTCGCCGTATTGGGTGAGGAAGGCGGCGACCGGGACCCAGTTGGGCCGTCGCTCGGCCATGGCCCGCTCCAGCAGGTCCTCGGGGTCGATTAGGCGCCGCTCGCAGGCGAGGACGAACTCGGCCAGCTCGTCGGTGAACGCGCGGGTGTCGACCAGCGGGGCCACGGGGCCCCAGTCGACGGCCGGCTCGTCGACGGTGAGCAGCGAGCGCACCAGGGACCACTGCTCGGGGCCGCTCAGGGGGCGAGGCTCGCCGCGGTAGTCGAGCAGGTCGGCGTGGCTGGTGACCAGGGCCCGGCCGAACGCGTACCAGGTCACGCAGGCGAGCTCGCCGCCCGAGGCGCCGGTGAGGGCGGCCAGGAGCCGCTCGGTGGAGGCGACCGCGGCCTGGCGGCTGGAGGTCAGGAACCGGGCGGATCCGCCCTGGCCGGCGAGGAGGCGGTGCATGGCCGCCTCGAGCAGGGCCGTCTTGCCGCTGCCGGGGCCGCCCACGATGACCACGTTCCCGGGCGGGAGCATGGCCGCGAGCTCGCCTGGCGACCCGTCCGGGAGGACCACGGACCCGGCCGGGAGCGTCCCCCCGGCGGCCGACCCGGCCGGACCGGCCGCCGGGGCCGGGTCGGGGCCATCGGCCTGGCGCCGGAGGCCGCCGGGCGGCTGGTTCGGTGTGGGCGGGCTTGGGTGGTTCATGATGCGGGCATCCTAGCGATCGGCTACGACGTCGGCCGCGTACTGTCCACAGCCCCGGGGGCGCGTGGTGCCCGGAAGGGTCGGCGTGGGCGGCTGTGGATCGAGGGCTCGGATGGTCGGCGCCGGCGCCTATGCTTCGCGCTGACGTGGCGCCCGGCGGGGGCGCCTCGGTGAGGATCGGAGGCCGACCACGCGGAAGAGGTCGATGACCGACCAGCGGGACCGCCGCCGGCGCGGGCCGGTGCGGGTCCTGCTGGCCTTGGTCCTCCTGCTCCTGGTGGTCCTGGTCGCCGGGTGCGAGGGCCTGGTCGGGGACGCGGGCGGCGGGAGGGCCGGCGGGGCGCCGGCCGACCTGGAGACCACCGCCGGCGAGCGGGCGGCCTGGCCGGACCCGCCGAAGGACGCCGTGGCCGCGAAGGTCCAGCGGGTCGTCGATGGGGACACGTTCGTGGCGACGGTGAAGAGCCGTCGGGAGCGGATCAGGGTGATTGGCGTCGACACCCCGGAGTCGGTCGATCCCAACCGCCCGGACGAGCCCTACGGGCAGGAGGCGTCGAGCTTCGCCAAGCACTATCTGGACGGCGAGATGGTGCGGCTGGCCGGGGACGCCGAGCCACGGGACCGGTACGGCCGGATGCTCGCCTACGTGTGGCTGCGGGATGGGACCTTCTGGAACGCGCTGCTGGCCGCCGAGGGGTACGCCCAGCAGCTCACGATCCCCCCGAACGTCACCTACGCATCGCTGCTCCGCCGCCTGGTCGCCGAGGCCCGTCGCAACGACCGCGGCCTGTGGGCCGAGGAGAACCGGAGCCAGGCGTCGCGGTAGCGGCATGGGGGACCCGGGTCCTCAACGAAAAGGACGGCCTGCCGTCCGGGGGGTCCCGGTAGTCCCCCAACCACCGGTCCACTCACCGGACGGCGCGGCCGTCACTAGGCGAACGTGCTTCCCGCGCCTCCCGTGTCCTCTCGGCCTGGGCCGAACGGCCTAGGCCGTCCTGCGGGCGGAAGTGGTCCTCCTGGAACGCCCCCCAGCGCCCAGTTGGACCAGCTCCGTGTTCGCCCATCAAGCGTAAGGGCTCGTTCCCGTTCTTGGCTCCCTCGTCGCCAAATCGTTATCAGCCAAAGTACCAGATTCGGTCGACCTTGTTCATGTCGGACCCTGCCGCAGCGTCCGTCCCCCGATCAGCGGGCGGGACGCTGGGTCAGCGTGGTCGTAATGGTGGTTTCGTTCCCACCCCGGACCACCTTCAGGGTGACCTTGTCGCCCGGCTTGTGGGCGCGGATACGGGCGCCCAGCTCGCCGTAGTCGGCGACCGACTGGCCGTCGATGCCGACCACCAGGTCGCCGGCGCGGAGGCCGGCCTTGCCGGCCGGGCTGCCCGGGACGACCTCCTGGACGAGGGCTCCGTCCTGGCCGCCGGCCGGCGGGGCCAGGTTCACGCCGAGGTAGCCGACCTGGACCTGCTTGCCCTGAACGATGGCGGTGGCCGACCTGGCGGCCAGGTCGATCGGGATGGCGAAGCCGATGCCGACGTTGCCGTTGGAGTTGTCGCCGGTCTGGATGGCGTCGTTGATGCCGATGACGCGGCCCCGGCGGTCGGCGAGCACACCGCCGGAGTTGCCCGGGTTGATGGGGGCGTCGGTCTGGATGACCTCGCGGCCCTGGAGGTTCCGGTCGGTGGCGCTGATGATGCCGGCGGTCACGGTCTCGTTGAGCCCGAAGGGGCTGCCGATGGCGACCGCGAGCTGGCCGACCTGGACGGTCTCGCCGATGGCGAGGGGCGCCGCGGCCAGCCCGGTGCGGTCGACCTTGACCACGGCCACGTCGTTGAGCTCGTCGGTGCCGACGACCTTCCCGCCGAGTTGGGTGCCGTCATAGAGCCGGACCTGGACCTGGCTGGCGCCGTCGACGACGTGGGCGGCGGTCATGATGTAGCCGTTCTTGTCGTAGACGAAGCCGGAGCCGAGGCCGTTCTGATTGCGGATCTCGACGACGGTGGGCAGCAGGGCCTTGGCGACGGCGGCGGCCGGCTCCTCGCTCGACGATGAGGACGAGGGGGCGGGGGCCGCCGCCGGGGCGGCGGTGGGGATGCCGGCGCCGGCCGGGGTGGCGTCGTTCCGGTCGAGCACCTGGCTGATCCCGTAGCCGCTGGCCAGGAGGACCACCCCGGCGACGACGGCGGCCAGCCAGCGGGACGGCCGGCGGCTGCCGGGGGCGCCGCCGTCGGCCGGCCGGGTGCCCCAGGTCGGGATGGTCGGGTGGCCGCCACCCTGGGCCGGGCCGGTCTGGGTCTGGGTCCAGGACGGCGCGTCGGTCCGGGGCGGCTCGCCCTCGACGGTCTGGGTGGTGGACCCGGTCGCCGGGCCCGGCGCCTGGGCCTGGACGGCCGCTCCGGCGGCGGGTGCCTGGGTCCAGGAAGGGCCCTTGGCACCCGGGGGCTCGGTCCAGGCGGGAGCGTCCGCCGGGGCCTCGGGGTGGGCGGCTGGCTGGGGCCAGGACGCGTCGGCGGACTGGGGCCAGCCCGGGTCGGCCGGCGACGGCGAGGGCCGGGTCCAGGCCGGGTCGTCGGGCGAGCCCGGGCCCTGGCCCCAGGACGGCGACTCGCCCCAGGACGGCGGCCAGGCGTCATCGGCCGGCCGGGACGGCGGCGTGGTCGGGCGGTCACCGGGGGCCGCGCTGGACTCGTCGCGGTCGGCGACGGTCTCGCTTCCGGGAAGGGGTTGGGTGTGGGTGTCGGAACCCGGGGAGCGCGATGGCTCCACGCCGTCGCGGATGGACATTCGGTCGCCTCCTGCGGTCGGACCTTTGCACGTCTTGGCATCGAGGCTAGGCGGCGGGCGCTAAAGCATCGGTAAGCCGCACCTCAAGGCGACATAAGGGCCACGGTGGCAGCGGGCCGGCTTGACACATTCCCATATGGGAATATGATTGCCGCATGGCGAGAGTGGCGACGACAGCGGACGCGTTCAACGCGGTGGCCGAGCCCCGGCGGCGGGAGATCCTCGACGTCCTGGTCGGCGGGGAGCAGGCCGTCAACGACCTCGCCGACCTGCTCGGCCTGGCCCAGCCCCAGGTCTCCAAGCATCTGCGGGTGCTGCGGAAGGTCGGGGCCGTGCAGGTGCGGGACCAGGGGCGGCGGCGCCTCTACCGGCTGAACGGCGCCGCCCTCAGGCCCATCCACGACTGGGTGCGCGGCTTCGAGCAGACCTGGTCCGAGCGGTTCGAGGAGCTCGACCTCGTCCTGGACGACCTCAAGCGGCAGGAGGAAGGAGCTGGGAACGATGGCCCATAGCGGCAAGGCGACGGTGACGCTCCCCACCGACGAGCAGATCCTCATCACCCGCGAGTTCGACGCCCCCCGCCACCTGGTCTACAAGGCATGGACCACCCCCGAGCTGGTCCGCCGCTGGTGGGCCGGGCAGCGTGGCGAGATGAAGGTCGTGGAGATCGACCTGCGCGTCGGCGGCCGGTGGCGGTACGTGATGGTGGCCAACGGCGGGTTCGAGGTCGCCTTTCACGGCGAGTACCGCGAGCTCGTGCCCGACGAGCGGATCGTCACCACCGAGGTCTTCGAGACGCCGGGCGTCACCGACGACGACGCCGCCCTGAACATCGTGACCTTCACCGAGACCGACGGGCGCACAACCCTGTCCCTGCTGGCGCAGGCGGTCAACCGCGAGCAGCGGGACGCGATCATCAACTCCGGCATGGAGGCGGGGATGCAGGAGCAGCTCGACCTGCTGGAGGAGCTCGCCGCGGCTATCCGCTGAGCGGCCCCCGGTCGGCCGGCGGGCGGGGGCGGGGCCGGCCGGCCGGGATGGCGGCCGAGGTCAGGGCCGAGGCCCCGGGCACCCGGCTCACCTCGACCGGGGCGGACGCCGGCGCGGCCTCCGGGAGCCAGATGACGAACGAGGACCCGACCCCCGGCTTGGACTGGAGGCGGACCTGGCCGCCGTGGCCCTCGGCGATCTGGCGGACGATGGCCAGGCCGAGGCCGGTGCCGCCGTCGGCTCGGGCGCGGCCCTTGTCGGCGCGCCAGAAGCGGTCGAACACGTGTGGCTGGTCCTCGGGGGCGATGCCGGGGCCTTCGTCGGCCACGGCGATCCAGGCCCGGCCCCCCTCGCTGCCGGTGGCCAGGCGGATCCGGGAGCCCTCGGGGGCCAGGCGGACGGCGTTCTCGAGCAGGTTGGCCACGGCCCGCTTGAGGGCGTCGCGGTCGCCGGTGACCACCACCCCAGGGCCGATGGCCCGGTCCAGGACGATCTGGCGGGCGGCGGCCGGGACCAGGAATTCGTCGCTGGCCTCGGCCACGGCCGCGCTCAGGTCGACCGGCTCGTGCTCCACGGTCGGCTCCTGGCGGCGGGCCAGGGCCAGCAGGTCGTCGACCAGCCGGGCCATGCGGTCGCTGGCCCGCTGGACCACGACGATGGTGTGACGCAGGTCCTCGGGGTCGGCCCGGGGGTCGGCCAGGGCGACGTCGACGTTGGTGCGGATGATGGCCAGCGGGTTGCGAAGCTCGTGGGAGGCGTCGGCGACGAACTGGCGCTGGGCGGCGAAGGCGGCGTCCAGCCGAGCCAGCATGGCGTCGAAGGTGTCGGCCAGCTGCTTGAGCTCGTCGTCGGGGCCAGCCAGCTCGATGCGGCGCGACAGGTCGGTGGCCTGGATCTCGCGGGCCACCGAGGTGATCCGGCCGATCGGGCGCAGCACCCGGCCGGCCACCACCCAGCCGACCCCGAGGCTGGCCACGAACAGCACCCCCAGGGCCCCGAAGGAGTAGTTGCGCAGCCTGGCCAGGGTGCGGGTGTTGACCAGGCGCTCGAACTCGCTCAGGGAGACCAGCCGGATGCAGTCGCCGAAGCGCGGGCAGAACACGCCCCGGGAGGCCGACACCGGCTGGTTGCGCAGGGACATCAGCAGCACCAGGTAGATGGCCGCGACCACCACCGCGGCCAGGCCGAACAGCACCGCCGAGTACAGCAGGGTGTAGCGGAAGCGGATCGACCGGGCCCACTCCGGCAGCCGGTCGACCAGCCAGCCGGGTGGGTTCATGGCTGCTCGCGCA
>Ga0081539_10004535_pt1 | contig 15240 bp, 15 predicted proteins | sample TabmetS4T2R2_FD_71023 | JGI IMG/M metagenome (GOLD analysis project Ga0081539, IMG submission 71023) | Tabebuia heterophylla rhizosphere microbial communities from the University of Puerto Rico - S4T2R2 | ecosystem: Host-associated > Plants > Roots > Rhizosphere ...
CCGCGAGGGGGCCAGCCGCCCGCCTCCTCGAGCGCCTGGGGGAGGTCCCAGTGGTAGAGCGTCGCGAACGGCCGGATGCCCGCGTCGAGCAGCGCGTCGACGAGCCGGTCGTAGAAGTCGAGGCCGCGCTCGTTCGCGCGCCCGCGTCCGTCCGGCACGACGCGCGGCCAGGCGATCGAGAAGCGGAAGGCGTCCAGGCCGAGGTTGCGCATGAGCCCGATGTCGTCGGGATAGCGGTGATAGAAGTCGCACGCGATCGCGCCGCTCTCGCCGTTCCGCACCTTGCCGGGAGTCCGGGCGAAGCGGTCCCAGATGCTCTCGCCGCGCCCGTCCTCGTCGGCGGCGCCCTCGACCTGGTACGACGCGGAGGCGGCGCCCCAGACGAACTCGGACGGGAAGCGGATCATTCGACGTTCTCCTTTCGGACCCAGTGGCCGGGGCGTGCCTCGACCAGCGGCGCGTCGCCGTCGAGCTCGTTCAGGTCGGGCCGCCGCAGCGGCGGCCGGTCGCGCGCGTCGCCGTCGGGGTCGGGCACGGCCGAGAGCAGGAGTTGCGTGTACGGGTGCAGCGGCTCGTGGAGGACGGCGTCGGTCGGGCCGCGCTCGACGATCCGCCCCGAGAGCATCACGAGCACCTCGTCGGCGACGTACCGCGCACTCGCGAGATCGTGCGTGATGTAGAGGAAGGCGATGTCACGCTGCTCCTTGAGCTCGAGCATCAGATTGAGGATGCCCGCGCGGATCGAGACGTCGAGCATCGAGATCGGCTCGTCCGCGAGCAGCACCTTCGGCTCTACCGCGAGCGCGCGCGCGATCGCCACGCGCTGGCGCTGGCCGCCGGAGAGCTCGTGCGGGTACTTGGCGGCGAACTCCTCACCGGGGACGAGCCCCACCGACTCGAGGAGCTCGATGACGCGCATGTGCACGAGCTTCCCGGGGACGATCCGGTGGATCCTCAGCGGGCGCGCGAGGTGGTGCTCGACGCGCTTCGCCGGATTCAGCGAGGCGAACGGGTCCTGGAAGATCAGCTGCACCTGCGAGCGGTAGCGCAGCACCTTGCGGCGGCCCCGCAGCCGTGTTGCTTCGACGTCGCCGAAGCGGACCGCGCCGGCCGTCGGCCGGTCGAGCAGAGCGAGCAGCCGCGCGACGGTGCTCTTGCCGCTGCCGCTCTCGCCGACGAGCGCGGTGACCGCGCCCGGGCGGAGCGCGAGGTCGACGTCGTGGACGGCGCGCAACAAGGGACGACGTCCGAGCGTCGCGGTCTGCAGATGGAAGTGCCGCGTCAGGCCGGAGGCCTCGAGGATCGGCGAGGCGGCGACGGCGCTCACAAGAGCTCCTCCGAGTAGTGACAGGCCGCGAGACGGTCAGAGGCTGGAAGCGTCGGCGGCAAAGCCGCCGACGCCCGGCCGGAAAACCGCGTCGCCTTCGGCGCCGCTGGGGGCCCCACGACGCGGAGCGCGGGCTCGTCGGTCGAGCACGGGGTCGGGCGCATCAAGGGGCAGCGCGGGTGGAACCGGCATCCCGGGGGCGGGTTGCGCAGGTCGGGGGGAGAGCCCGGGATGCCGGTCAAGCGCACACGCTCACCCGCGAGCGCTGGGAACGACGCGATCAAGCCTGCGGTGTACGGGTGGCCCGGCTTCGCGAACAACTCGCGCGCGGTCGCCAGCTCGACGATGCGCCCCGCGTACATGATCGCGATCCGGTCGCTGATCTCGACGAGCAGCGAGAGGTCGTGCGTGATGAACAGCACGGCGAAGCCGAAGTCCTGCTTCAGCGCCGCGATCTGCTCCAGGATCTCGCGTTGCACGACGACGTCGAGCGCGGTCGTCGGCTCGTCGAGGACGAGCAGCTCGGGATTCAGAGCGAGCGCCATCGCGATCACGACTCGCTGGCGCATGCCCCCGGAGAGCTCGTGCGGGTACGCGCGGACGCGGCCGCGCTCGATGCCGACGCGCTCGAGCAGCTCGCCCGCACGCGCGAGGGCGGCCGCCTTCCGCACGCGCTGGTGCGCCTGCATCATGTCGACGAACTGATCGCCCACCCGCATCACGGGGTTGAGCGAGTTCATCGCGCTCTGAAAGACGAGCGAGACGTTGCGCCAGCGGAACTTGCGCAGCTGCGCCGGCCGCAGCGCGGCGATGTCCTTCCCCTCGAAGAGGATGCGGCCGCCGGTGATCTCGCCGGGCGGCCTGAGGACGCGGAGGATTGCCTGCGCGACGGTGCTCTTCCCGCAGCCGCTCTCGCCGGCGAGGCCGACGATCTCGCCGGGCCTGATCGCGAGCGAGACCTGGTCGACGGCACGCGCGACGCCCTTCGACAGCGGATACTCGACGACGAGGTCCTCGAGCTCGATCAGGGGCTGCACGGTCGCGCGCACCGGTTCCTCCAGCTCGAGCGCCGACGCGATCACGTTGCGGCGCTCCGCGGCCAGAGCATTCCGGAGAGCAGCGAGCGCCGCGCGCGCCGCTTCGTGCCGCGGAGCCGCGGGTTGCTCAGCTCGTCGATGCCGTAGTTGATGAAGATGATCGCGAGGATCGTCAGCGAGATCGCGCAGCCGGGGAAGACGAAATGCCACCACTCGCCCTGGAGCAGCGTCGAGTTGTTCGTCGCCCAGAAGAGAATCGTCCCCCAGCTGACCTTGTTCGCATCGCCGAAGCCGAGGAACTCCAGCGCGGCCTCGTAGAACACGGCCTGCACGAACACGAACGCGAACCCGGCCGCGATTCGGCTGAGCATGTTCGGCATCAGCTCGCCGAAGACGATGCGGCGCGTCGACTCCCCGGCGACCTTCGCGGCGAGGATGAAGTCCTGGTTGCGCAGCGACAGCGCCTGTCCGCGAAGGATGCGCGTCTCGATCGCCCAGCTCGTCAGGCCGATGATCAACGCCATCGTCACCGGGCCGGTCTGCGTCAGGAAGGACGAGATCACGATCAGGAGCGGCAGGACCGGGATGACGAGGAAGACGTTCGTCAGCAGGTTGATCAGGTCGTCCACGATTCCGCCGCGGTACGCCGCGAGCAGGCCGAGCGTGACCGAGATCGCGAGCGCGATCAGCGCTGCGCTCGCCGCGACCAGCAGCGAGATCCGTCCGCCGTAGAGCACCTGCGTGTAGACGTTGTAGCCCTGGTCGGTGGTGCCGAACGGGTAGTCCCGCGACGGCGCCAGGCCGGGCAGCGCGTTCGCCTCCGTCGGCTTGTCGTTCGTGAGCAGCGGCGCGAGGATCGTCACCAGCACGATCGCGCCGATCAGGCCGATCCCGACCGCGGACTTCGGGTTCCGCAGGAGGAGCCGTGCGAACGTCGGCATCGGCAGCCGCCGCTGCGGTCCGGTCGTTCCGCCGGCGACCGCGGTCACGGGCGCGACCGCCTCGGGCGCCTGCTCCGGAGCGACGACGTCCGTCACGACGCGGTCCTCACGCGCGGGTCGAGGACGGCGTAGACGAGGTCCATGATCAGGTTCGCGACGAGCACCGTCACCGCGAGCAGCAGCAGGAGCGCCTGGACGAGCGGGTAGTCGTGGCCGAGCGCCGCCTGCTGGATCGTGAGCCCGACGCCCGGGTAGCTGAAGACGACCTCGACGAGGATCAGCCCGCCGACCGCGCTCGCGAAGAACGCGGCGAATCCCGTCAGCGGCGGGAGGATCGCGTTGCGTGCGGCATACCTCGTCATCACGCGGCGGTCGCGAAGGCCCTTCGCCTGCGCCATCGTGATGTAGTCCTCGGAGATGGTGTTGATCATCACGTTGCGCATGCCGAGCAGCCAGCCGCCGGCGCTGATCGCGACGATCACGAGAATCGGCAGCTGCGCGTGACGGAACGCGTCGGCGAGGAAGTGCCGGCTGAGCCCGACCTCGGTGTCGTTCGCGTACGCGTGCTGGATCGGGAACCAGCCCGCCTTCAGCCCCAGGAAGTAAACGGCGAGCAGGCTGAGAAAGAACGCGGGGAAGGACTGCAACGCCATCAGCAGCGGCGTGATCGCGTTGTCCGTGAACCCTCCGCGCCGCCATGCCGCGAACATCCCGAGCGTCGTGCCGACGACGAACGAGAGTAGGAAGCCCGTTCCGACGAGGAAGATCGACCACGGCAACGTGTTGCCGATCACCTCGCTCACCGGCACGCCCTGCGCCGTCGAGATCCCGAGGTTGCCCGTGAAGACGTCGCCGAGGTAGTGCGGGTACGCCCGCCAGATCGGTTCGTCCGCGGCGCCGAGCTGAGCCTTCAGCTGCGTCAGGATCGCGGGGTTCGAGCGGATCACGTCCTGGTAGCGGAGGAGCAGCCCGTCGAGCGGCGACCCGGGCATCAGCCGCGGGAGGACGAAGTTCAGCGTGATCGCCGCCCAGAGGGCGATCCCGTAGAACGTCAGCCGTCGCAGGATGAACCGCACGTGCGCTCCTTTGGAAACGCCGGCCCGGCGAGCATCCTCTCACGCCCGCCGGGCCGTGTAGGAGGGCGTTCTCCTAGCTCCGCCTGAGCGAGAGCAGGATCTTTTCGACCTGGTTGCCCGTGCTGAAGATCGGGTCGACGTACGGGTTCTTGTAGGTCGGGTAGCCGGTGAAGTACTTGGTGCTGTACGTCGACCAGCGCGGACCCACGAAGAGCGGGATCCCGGGCAGGTTGTCGAGCCAGATCTTCTGAAGCTTGTACGCGATCTGCTTCTGCTTCTTGACGCTCAGCGTCGCCTTGAATTGCCTGAGCAACGCAGCGCCCTGCGCGTTGGAGTAGTGCTCCCAGTTCCCGGTCGCCGCGGCGTCGACGCCGGGCCCGAGGTTCGTCGACGGGTCGTAGTGCGAGAAGAAGTACGCGTACGGCGTGATGTCGTTGCCGCCGAAGTTCCAGAGCAGCGTCACGAACTTCGTGCTCATCGCGTTCGGCTGCCACGCGCCCCAGTCGGGCTCGAGCTTGACCGAGGCGTCGATGCCGACGTCCTGGAGGTTCTTGGCGATGATCTGCAGCGACGCGACCCAATCGGACCAGCCGCCGATCACGTGGATCTGGAAGGCGACGCGGTCGCCCTTCGGGTCGTAGAGGTCGCCGCCCTTGTACGTGAATCCTGCGCCCGTGAACGCCTGCTTCGCGGCGGTCGGGTTGTACGTGGCGAGCTTCTTGGCCAGGGGCTTCAGCTTCGGGTCGAGCCACTTCGGGTAGATCGTCTCGATCCCGAGCGCGTTCACGGCCGGCGCGTAGCCGTACTCGCCGAGCTTCACGACCTTCTGTCGGTCGATCGCCTGGCTGACGCCCTTGCGGAAGGCCGGGATGCTGTACGGGTACTTGGTGAGGTCGAAGAAGAGGTCGATGGGCAGGCCCACGCCGAGGTAGGAAGCGTGGTAGTTCTTCTTGTCGTGGGCGATGTAGGCCTTCTCGACGTTCGGGACGAAGTTGTGCGTCCAGTCGGCCTCGCCGTTGACGATCTGGAGCAGCGCGGCGTCGTTGCTCGCGGCCGCGATCCGCTCGACGCAGCCAATGCGCGGCAGTCCCTTCTGCCAGTAGTTCGGGTTCTTGCTCAGGACGTAGTCCTGTCCGTTGAAGCGCGTGATCCGCGTGAACGGGCCTGAGCCGACCGGATTCGGGTTCGTGAAGTCGGCGACGTTCTTCACCTTCGACCAGATGGCCTGCGGGACGATGAAGACCGAGCTCAGCACCGAGCCGACGAAGGTCGAGTCGACCTGCTTGAAGCGGATCACGACGACGTTGCGGCCGGCCGCCTTGACCGAGGCGATGTTGCTGTTGTCCGCGGTCAGGCCGATGCGGTCCATGTACTTGTCCTGACGGCCGGCAGTGAGGCTGTAGACGACGTCCTGAACCGTGAGCTTCTTCCCGTCCGACCAGCGGGCGTTGGGCTGGATCGTGATCCGCAGCGCCTTGCCGTTCTCGCTGTAGGCGAGGCTCTTCGCGAGGACGGGATAGATGTGGCCGCCGCCGAACGCCGTCGAGACCACCAGCGTCTCGTAGATGCCGCCCTGCGTGAAGTCGCGCATCGAGCCGCTGTTGAACGGGTTGAAGTTGCGTACGAACGCCTGGTCGCCGGAACCGGTGGCGACCACGCAGGGATGAGCGGTGGACGCGCTGGCGCCACGGTGTGCGGCGGGGGCTGCCTGCACCACCAGGAACGCGAACAGCGCGAACGCGCCCACCGCGCCGGCCACTCGCTGGAAGCGGCGAGTCATCCGAGGTGAACCTTCCATCACTTCCCCTTTCTGCCCCGAAGGGGCCAGCGAAGCGGGTGCTCCTGAAACTTGTTCCGGAAACGGTTAACAGATCGAAGCGGCAGAGTCAAGGAATTCCCACTTTGACGCCGTCCGATCTGGCGTCTAGACTCCGGAAACGTTTACGGAATGAGCATCGAAGCCGAGATCCCGCGCACCATCCGCGACGTCGCCCGCCTCGCCGGCGTCTCGATCGCGACCGTCTCCCGCGTCCTCAACGACCGGCCGGACGTCTCCGACGAGACGCGGGACGCCGTGCTCGAGGTCGTCCGTCGGCACGGGTTCTCGACCAACCGCAACGCGCGGGCGCTCTCGGCCGGGCGGACGGGCCTGGTCGGGGTCACCTTGCCGCTCGTGGCCGACCCGTACTTCGCGCCGATCCTCTCGGGCGCGGCCGAGGCGCTCTACGAGCAGGACATGCGCGCGATCCTCTGCCCGACGCTGCAGCAGCACGAGCGCGAGGTGGGCCTCATCGAGCGCCTGATGCACGGCACGACCGACGGGGCGATCGTCCTGCTGCCGGAGGAATCGAGTGAGGAGCTGCAGGCGCTGCAGGAGCAGGGGTATCCGTTCGTCGTCGCCGACCCGCGCGTCGCGCTCGATCCCGAGATCCCGTGCGTCTCGGCGGCGCACGCCTCGGGCGCGGTGCAGGCGACAGAGCACCTGCTCGCGCTCGGCCATCGGCGCATCGGCGCGATCACCGGGCCGCTCGGCTGGATGGCGACCGAGGAGCGGCGGAAGGGGTACTACTCGGCGCTGGCCGGCGCCGGCGTGCTCCCCGCTCCCGAGCTCGAGGTGCAAGGGAACTGGAAGACGGACGGCGGCTACGAGGCGGCGGGCCGCCTCCTCGACCTGCCCGAGCCGCCGACGGCGATCTTCGCCTTCAACGACAAGCACGCGATCGGCGCCATGCAGGCGGCGCGCGACCGCGGTCTCGAGATCCCGCGCGACGTCTCGATCGTGGGCTTCGACGACACCGAGGAGGCGGCGATCGTGACGCCCACGCTGACCACGGTCCGTCAGCCGCTGGCGGAGATGGGGCGGATGGCCGTCAGCCTGCTCGTGCGCCTGCTGGACAAGCAGCGCGTCGAGACGCTCCGCGTCGAGCTCGCCACGAGGCTGGTCGTCCGCGAGTCGACGGCGGCGCCGGGCACCTAGCGCAACCCGGGCACCGTCTGGCACGTTTTCCCTACATGCGTCCTCGCGTGCTGATTGCGCTCGGGCTGCTCGCAGCGGTGGGCGTCAGCGCCCTCGCGCTCGCCGCGGCGCTGGCCTGGCCGCAGCCGGAGCCGGTGCGTCCCTGGGGCGGGCCGGCACACGCGGCACGCGCCTGGCTCGAGGCGCTTCGTCTCGGGGACGGAACCTCCGCCTGCCAGCTTCTCGACCCGATGGTGCTCGAGCGTGTGGGCGGCACGATCGGGGCCTGCTCGCTGCACTTCGCGACGCCCAGGCCGATGAGCTTCCGGATCGTCTCCGTCGTGCGGCGCGGCGATCTGTACGCGGTGGGCGTGACGACGACGCAGGCGATCGGGACGATCCAGGTCGAGCTCGAGGGCAGGCGGTACCGGATCGTCCGCGCGAACTTCGACGGCGACCTGGTCGCGGCATGAAGCGCGTCACCTGCGAGGACCTCGGCTTCTCGTGCGACCACCTCCTGGAGGCCGAGAACGAGGAGGAGCTGCTGAAGACCGCCGAGGCGCACGCGCAAACGACGCACGGCGTCGAGCTCGACGCGGACGCACGCGAGAAGTTGAAGGCCGCGATCCGCAGCAGCGCCTAGCGCTTACCAGGACGTCTTGCGCATGCTGCGCGCGAAGCGGCGGCGCTCCTTTCTCGCTTCCGAACGGAGGCGTCCGTCCTGGCGGACGCGCAGGTGCTCGAGCTCGCGCTGCAGCTTTTGCCAGCTGTCGTAGCGCTCACGGTCGAGCTCGCCGTCGGCAAGCGCAGCACGGACCGCGCAGCCCGGCTCCCGTTCGTGCGTGCAGTCGGTGAAGCGGCACTGCGCGACGAGCTCGTCCACGTCCGCGAACGCGGCACCGATGCCCTGGTCGGCGTCCCAGAGCTGGAGCTCCCGCATGCCGGGCGTGTCGAGGACGAGCCCGCCGCCCGGAAGAAGCACGAGCTGGCGATGCGTCGTGGTGTGGCGGCCGCGGCCGTCCGCCGAGCGCACCTCGCGGGTCGCGAGCAGCTCGACACCGGCCAGCGCGTTGACGAGCGTCGACTTCCCGACGCCCGACGAGCCGAGCAGCGCCGCCGTCCTCCCGCCGCCGAGGTATGCCCGCACGTCGTCGAGGCCCTCGCCGGTCGGCGCACTGGTCGCGTGCACCGGAACGCCGATCGCGACCGACTCGACCTGGAAGGTCCGCTCGGCGACGTCGTCGCAGAGGTCGGCCTTCGTGAGCAGCACGACGGGCTGCGCGCCGCTCTCCCACGCCAAGGTCAGGTAGCGCTCGACCCGCCGCAGGTTGAAGTTCAGATCCAGGCCACAGACGATGAAGACGACGTCGACGTTCGCCGCGAGCGTTTGCGCCCGCGTCTCCGTCCACGGCGTCTTGCGCACGAACGCGCTGCGCCGCGGCAGCACCGCCTGAATGGTCGCCCGTCCCTCGCCCTCGCGCACGGACAGCACCACCCAGTCGCCGACGGCCGGGTGGTCGCCGTCGAAGCGCAGCCTGCCGGACAGCTCCGCGCGGAGCTCGCCGGCTTCGGCGTAGACGACGTACTCGCTTCGATGCTCGACGGCCACGCGCGCGGGCACGAAGCCGTGGTCTGCGTGCGGCCGGAACGCGTCGGCGAACGACTCGTCCCAGCCGAGCTCTTGGAGCTCCAACGTTCCTCCTGAGAGTCGGTTACCGGAAGGGAAAGTGCGCCTAGAGGGCGCGTGCGGAGGCGGTGCGCACAGTCGTCTGCATTGCTGACACCACCTCCTTCCTTCGGGAACCGCTTGCAGCCCCAGGGTACGGGGCGGGGGCGGATCCGTCAACGGCTAACTTCGGCTCGTGGGCCGCGTCGGATCACGCGTGCGTGCCCTCGCCTTCATCGCGGCGCTGGCGCTCGCCGCCCCGGCGGCGGCGGTGGAGCACAAGCCTCCGGCGCTGCTCGAGACCTGCCTTTCGAAGAGCGAGCGCGCGAAGGCCGTCGCATTCCGCGCCTCCGACGGCGTGGCGCTGAAGGGCGTCCTGCTCGGCCGCGGCACGACCGGCGTGGCCCTCGTGCACGAGTTCCGGCGCGACCTCTGCAGCTGGCTGCCGTTCGCGCGCGTGCTCGCTCGCAAGGGCTACCTGGTGCTCGACTTCGACGCGCGCAACTTCGGCTCGTCGGCCCACGTGAACAGCGCGGCCGCGTTTGCAGTGGACCGCGACGTCCGTGGCGCGGTCGAGCTCCTGCGGTCGCGCGGCGCGAAGCGCATCGTTCTCGGCGGCGCGTCGATGGGAGGGACCGCGGTGCTCGTCGCGGGCGCGGCGCTTCGTCCCGGACCCGCTGCGGTCCTCTCGCTGTCGGGCCCGACCGACTTCTCGTCGATCGACGCCCTTTCCGCGGTGCGCAGGCTCCGCGCGCCGACGCTGTTCCTCGCCGGCCGATACGACACGCAGTTCGCCGCGGACGCGCGACGGATGTACGTCGCGTCGGCCGCTGCGCGCAAGCGGCTCGCGATCCGCTCGACCGGTGCGCACGGCACCGACCTCCTGCGCGGACCCGACGGCGCGGCGACGCAGGCACTGCTCCTGTCGTTCCTCAGCGGCTAGGAGAACGTCACGAACGGCGCCGCGAGCCGGCGCGCGCCCGCCTCGCAAGCACGGTCCGGGCAGCGGAAGCGGCCGTTCGTGACGGCGGTGAGCGTGCGCCCGAACCATTCGCGGCAATCCGTGCGGACGCCCGCCGCCATGCGATCGCAGAGCGCGAACAGCGAACGCTGCCGTGCGGGCGTCTCCACCGTTTGCACTGCAACGCCGCGGAGGCAGGCGCGCGCGTCGGCCGCACGCAGCCGTGCGCAGATTCGCGTCTGGACGAACGCGCTCTCCGGGACGGAGAGCGCCGCGCCGCTGACGCAGCCGTACCGCTGAAGCCTCCGCAGCCCGCGGCAGGCACGCTCGATCGCAGCGGGCGAGTCGATGATCGGCGCGAACGCCTGCTCGACGAAGTAGCGGTACCAGCACGGGCGCACGTAGAAGAGGTGTCCGTTGCAGAGGAACCGGGGTGACAGCCCGTGCTCCCGCCGCGTGGTCCCGTCGGCGCCGCGGAGCGAGATCCAGTAGTCGTGGAAGGCGCCCTGCGAGCAGTCGACGCCCTGCCGCCCGAGCTTCCGGCACGACTGCACCGCGAGCCGCAGGTTGCCGTGGTACGCGCGCATCAACGCGTGGCCGATCCCGTGGACGCAGGTGTACGAGCGGTAGCGCGTCGGCAGGCGCATGCATTGCGCAAGCGCGCTGCGACCGCCGCTGCGGATGATCTGGGGCCCGAGGTACATGACCAGCCCCATCCCGAACCCGGCGGAGCACGTCGGGTCGTTGGAGCGGGGGATGTAGTCCATCAACTGCCCCAGCGTCACGTGGTGCTCGGCGCCGTAACGGCGGCCGACCTCGTGCATCAGCGCATGGCAGTTGCCGGCGAGCGACGTGCCCGCGGCGCGTGCGCGCGCGTCGATCCGCGGCAGCTCGTCCGCCGGGTCACCGGAGCGGTCGACGTCCTGCAGCAGCAGGCGCACGTAGCACGTCCACTGCGCGTCCGCCCGGCCGATCTGCTCGCACTGCCAGAGCCAGGGTCGCGGCGTGTTCGCCCGCGCGCCGCCCCCGAAAAGGACGAACACCGCGAGCGTCGAGAGGAACGCCGCGACGACGAGGCGTCTCACGTCGAAAGGTTACGTGTCGGGTGGGCGCAGGACCGCGAACTGGTCGGTGATCGCGAGCTCCCGCGAGCGGAAGCGGAAGACGGTCGCCGGCCTGCCGCCCGACGGGCCTGCCGCGCGCCGCACGCCCGTCTCCTCGAGCAGCTCGCGGCGAAGGAGCACGCGCTGGAGGTTGGTCGCACTCACGTCGTGTCCGAGCGCGGCGACGTAGAGCTCGCGGAGCTCGGAGATCGTGAACGCCTCCGGCGCGAGGGCGAACCCCAGGTTCGTGTACGAGAGCTTCGCCCGCAGGCGCTCGCGTCCAGCGAGGACGATTTCCTCGTGGTCGAACGCCAGCGGCGGCAGCGCGTCCACGCGGTGCCACGCCGTGTCGTCCGGCACCGCCGGATCGACATCGCGGGGGACCAGGCCGACGTAGGCCGTCGCGAGCTGCCACTCCTTCGGATGCCGCTGCGGGTCGCTCCAGGTGCCGAGTTGCTCGAGGTGGGAGAGCTCACGGACGTCGACCTTCACGGCGAGGTGGCCCCGGAGCGAGTCGTCCAGCGTCTCACCCGCGCCGAGGTAGCCGCCCGGCAGCGCCCAGCGTCCGGCGTCCGGGTCCTTCGCCCGCTGCCAGAGCAGGACCTGGAGCGCGCCGTCCCGCACCTGGAGGACCACGGCCAGCGTGACGTGGGTGGGGGTGGTTTTCGCCCCGGAGGCACGAACTCGTGTAGTATCGGCGGTAGTTTTCAACTCTCAGTCGGAAACTTAGCGCAGAATGGCACGTGACTACGACCTGATCGTCGTCGGCAGCGGAGTCGCCGGGCTCTACGGCGCTCTCGTGGCCGCCGGCGACCGCTCCCGGAGTGCGCGTGTGCTCGTGGTCTCGAAGGGGCCGGTGCTGACCACGTCGAGCTGGCTCGCACAGGGCGGCGTCGCCGGCGCGTCCGGCCCCGACGACGCGCCCGTGCTCCATTTCGAGGACACGCTTCGCGCGGGGCGCGGGCTCTCCCGGCCGTCCGCGGTCGGCGTGCTCGTCGAGGAAGCCCCGGCGCGGATCCAGGACCTCGCAGACCTGGGCGTGCGGTTCGACGCCGAGCTCGGCCTCGAGGGCGGCCACTCCCGGCGGCGTGTCCACAGCGTCGGCGGCGCCCAGACGGGTCGCGAGATCTCACGGGTGCTCGCTCGGGCCGTCCTCGCGCATCCGCGCATCGACGTCGAGGAAGGCGAGCGAGCGATCGAGCTCCTCGCCGTCGAAGGACGCGTCTGCGGCCTGGCCACCGATCAGCGGCGGGTCGCCGCGAAGGCCGTCCTCCTGGCGACCGGCGGCTACGCCGCGCTCTGGGGACGCACCACGAATCCGCCGGGCTCGGTCGGCGAGGGCATCGCGATGGCGTATCGCGCGGGCGCGTCGGTCGCCGACCTGGAGTTCGTTCAGTTCCACCCGACCGCGCTCGCGGGCTCGTCGCTGCTCCTGAGCGAGGCGCTCCGCGGCGACGGCGCGCTACTGCTCGACGAGCACGGCGAGCGCTTCGTCGAGGAGCTGGCGCCGCGCGACGTCGTCGCGCGCGCGATCAAGGCGCGCGGCTCGGCGATGCTCGACCTCCGTCCGATCGACCGCTCGCGCTTTCCGGCGCTGATGCAGCGACTCGCGGAAGAGGGATTCGACCCCGGCGCACGGCCCGTGCCGGTCGCGCCGGCCGCGCACTACACCATGGGCGGCGTCGTCACCGATCTCGACGGCGCGACGTCGCTCGCCGGGCTGTACGCCGCCGGCGAGTGTGCGTGCACCGGCGTGCACGGCGCGAACCGCCTCGCGTCCAACTCGATGCTCGAGTGTCTCGTCTTCGGCCGCCGCGCCGCGCTGGCCGCGCTCGACGAGCCTCCGAGATCCGCCCAACGGGAGATAGTGGCTGACAGTCACAATCTCCTCGACGCCCCGGTCACGCCCGACCTGCGCGAGGCGCTCTGGGAGGACGCCGGTCTGATCCGCAACGCGAACGGCCTCGGCCGTCTCGCCCGCTCGCCGCATCTGCTCACGTCGCTGGTCGCACGCAGTGCGCTGGCGCGCGAGGAGTCGCGCGGCGGGCATTTCCGGTCGGACTTCCCCGAGGAGGACGTCGCGTTCGACGGCCGCCATACCGTGATCCGACCCGGCGCCGAACCGAGGCTCGAGCCGTGGAGCTGACGGGCTTCGACATCCGCGCCTTCCTCGCCGAGGACGTCGGCGACGGCGACCTCACCTCGGCGAGCGTCGTGCCCGCGGACGCGATGCTGAGCGCGTCCCTCGTGCTGAAGGAGCGCGGCGTCGTCTGCGGGCTCGGCGTCGCCGAGGCAGTCTTCCGCGAGCTCGATCCCGACGTGCGCTTCGAGGCGTTGGTGGACGACGGCGACGACGTCGCGGGCGAGGTCGCACGGATCGAAGGCAACGCACGCGCGCTCCTCACCGGCGAGCGCACGGCGCTGAACCTGCTCGGCCGCCTCTCCGGCATCGCGACGCTCACCCGGCGCTACGTGGAAGCCGTCGCCGGCACACGGGCCACGATCCTCGACACGCGCAAGACGACGCCGGGCCTGCGTGCGCTCGAGAAGCTGGCGGTCCGTTGCGGCGGCGGCGCGAACCACCGCTTCGGCCTCTACGACGCGATCCTGATCAAGGACAACCACCTGCGGCTGGCGGGCGGGGTCGCGGCGGCGGTCAGAGCCGCGAGCGGCCAGGGCGTCCCGGTGGAGGTCGAGTGCGAGACGCTCGCGGACGTCCGGGAGGCGCTGGACGCCGGCGCGGACATCTTGCTGCTCGACAACATGTCGCTTTCCGATATGCGCGAGGCGGTGCTGCTCGTCGGCGGGCGCGCGCGGATCGAGGCGTCCGGCGGCGTGAGCCTCGACACCGTCCAGGCCGTCGCCCGCACGGGCGTCGACACGATCTCGGTCGGCGCGCTCACCCATTCCGCCCGCTCGCTCGACGTCTCGATGGAGGTGCGATGACGACTGCGGAGATCACGTCCCTGCACGAGGAGGTGCGTGCGCTCGCAGCCGAGCGCGGCGCCGTGATCCTCGCGCACAACTACCAGGTGCCCGACGTGCAGGACGTCGCCGACTTCGTGGGCGACTCGCTCGGCCTCTCGCGCGAGGCGGCGAAGACGGACGCCGACGCGATCGTCTTCTGCGGCGTCCACTTCATGGCCGAGACGGCGAAGATCCTCTCGCCGGACAAGACCGTTCTGCTCCCCGACCTCGACGCAGGCTGCTCGCTCGCGGCGTCGATCACCGCGGACCAGCTGCGTGAGTGGAAGGCCGCGAACCCCGGCGCGGTGGTCGTCTCCTACGTGAACACGACCGCGGAGGTCAAGGCGGAAACGGACTACTGCTGCACGTCCGGCAACGCGAAGGCGGTCATCGAGGCGATCCCGCGCGACCGCCAGATCCTCTTCCTTCCCGACATGTACCTCGGTCTCTGGCTCGAGAAGGTCACCGGACGCAAGCTCGACATCTGGATGGGCGAGTGCCACGTGCACGCGGGCATCCGCCCGGCGGACATCGACCGCTGGCAGGCGGAGGCGCCGGACGCGGAGCTGCTCGTCCACCCGGAGTGCGGGTGCGCGTCGCAGGCGATGGCGTTCGGCAACGAGCGCACGCACATCCTCTCGACCGAGGGCATGATCAACTTCGCCAAGCAGAGCCCGAAGCCGCGCTTCATGGTCGCGACCGAGATCGGGATCATCCACCGGCTCGAGAAGGAGGCGCCCGAGAAGCGCTTCGAGCCGGTGAACCGCAAGGCGTTCTGCAAGTACATGAAGATGATCACGCTGGAGAAGGTGCGCGACTCGCTGCGCGACTGGAAGTACGAGGTCGACGTCGAGCCGGAGATCGCCCGCCGCGCGCGCGGCGCGATCGACCGCATGGTTTCGCTCGGCTAGCGCCTCGCATTTTCGCTCGAAGTGCTGCGCACTTCGAGCGACGGCAGACCGCATGCGCGCCTTCGGCGCGCGTGCTTCGGTGGGCGCCGCGAGGCTTGATGCTACGGCCAGTGTGCGCGTCGGCGCGGCGAAGCCGCGCCTTCGTCGAAGCGTCACGCTTCGTCGGCAGTGCGGCTTTGCCGCACTGCACGCACTCCACGACCGAAGTGGTCACGCCGCGAACGCGTAATCAGCCACGCGCGCGAAGCGCGCATGGCGGTCTGCGTCGCGGGAAGGGCGAAGCACTTTTCCCGAA
>Ga0081539_10004536_pt1 | contig 15239 bp, 18 predicted proteins | sample TabmetS4T2R2_FD_71023 | JGI IMG/M metagenome (GOLD analysis project Ga0081539, IMG submission 71023) | Tabebuia heterophylla rhizosphere microbial communities from the University of Puerto Rico - S4T2R2 | ecosystem: Host-associated > Plants > Roots > Rhizosphere ...
TGACCTTGCGGAGCCAGTCGTCACGGGTGACCTGACGTTTAGTCGCGCCAGCGACATCGCTCCAAGTCCAGGCGATTGCTGCGGTCAAACTTGAGGCCTTCCTTCTCCAGCAGGCGCCGCTGGAGGATGTCGCCGCCATTGCGGGACAGGCTGTAGGACACCTCGCCCTTGGCGTTGACGACACGGTGCCAGGGGATCTTGGTTGCCGGGGGCAGGCGCTGAAGGACACGACCAACAAGGCGGGCACGCCTCGGCATGCCCGCCATCGTGGCGACCTGGCCATAGGTCGCAACCCAGCCCTTGGGGATGCGGCGGATGACGGCGCAAATGGCTTCGACTGCCTTGTCGCCTCGGAGATCCGGCGGCAGCGACAGTCTGCGTCGCTCTCCGGTCGCCCAGCCTTGCAGCAGTCTCGGCGCTGTCAGCCCGAGGCCCTTGTCAGGACGACGCATCGTGCGGTTTCCCTCGTGTCAGGCTTTGCCGTCGAGCGAGAGGATAGACCAGTCCGTCGACAGTTCGCGATAGAGGCACTCGGCGATCCAGTAGTTGCCGTAGGGCATGACGTCCTCTTGTGGAAATCTGCCCAGCCGCGGTTTGCCGGCCTCGACATGCCGCATGCGCCCCCAGCTGCCATGCAGCACGACGCCGCCCGGCGTCAGGAAGTCGGCGAGGAGAGCTTTCAGGGTTTCCCGCGCGACACGCTGATAGCGTTGCGCCCGATCCGGCAGCCAGCGCGCCAGCCGCAGCAGCACGGCGGTCGCAATGCAGGCGGCGCAAGAATCGTAGGGAAGCGTGTCGCGCTCGGGATCATCGTAGTCGTAGCGCGGCACCCAGCCTTGCGGCGCGTGCGCCACGTACCAGTCGGCGGCCGATCGCGCCGCGTCCAGATAAGGCGCCTTCAGGCTGGCTTCGTAGGCATGGGCGAAGCCCAGCATGGCCCAGGCCTGGCCGCGCGCCCACACGCTGTCGTTGGACCATCCCTGCAGGCTGAACAGGCCGATTACGGCGCGGCTCTCGGGATGGAGCGCGGCGGCATGGCACGACGAGCCGTCGGCCCGCAGCAGGCCGATCTCCAGCACGGTATCGAGGTGGCGATAGGCGAGGGCGGCCCGCTCGGGCTCCCAGTGGGAGGCCCACAACATCGATGGCAGGTTGAGGCCGGTGTCGATGACGATCCGGTCCGCGCCGGCGATCTGCAGGAACGCGCTGGCCTTGCGATCGAAGATGTTGGCGAAGTTGTCGCCGCCAGCCAGTGTCCAGGCCTTCAGGTCCTGGCGTCCGGTGATCTGGTGGCCGAGCGTCAGGGCGTAATACATGTCGATGCCGGTCGATGAGAACACCGTCGGATGCCGGGCCAGCACGGGCCCAATCCGCTCGCAGAGTTTCAGAGCGGCGTCGCAGTAGCGGCGCTCGCCCGTCAGCAGATGCAGGAGCCAGAGCCGGCCGGCGAGAAAGCCGACCCACTGGAAGTTGGCCCAGCTGTCCCAGACGTAGTCGTCGTCCCAGCTGTATCCGCCGGTCATGTAGTTAAGGCGTGGCACGCCGCCGTGCAGCGTCATGTCGGCGCAGACCACGTCGGCGCCGTCGCAGAGCTTGCGAACGGCTCGCTCGAGCGTCCGTTTGTAGGCCTCTTCCATGTCCGATTTCAGACCACCATGCCGATGGCGCGGTCGAGAAGCGCCAGGCCTTCGTCGATCTCCTGATCCGCGACGGTGAGAGGCGGTGCGATCCGCATGGTGCCGCCGGACGTGCCCGACCGCACGAGGTTGGCCGCGAGGCCGATATCCATGGCGGCTTCCGTGACCGCGTTGGAGATGCTGGTCGCGTCGCGCGAGCCGACATCGGTGAACTCGATGCCGCGCAGCAGGCCGCGGCCGCGGACATCGCCGATGCTGGGATGGCGCTGCTTCAGGCGCAGCAACCCGGCTGCAAGATGCTCGCCAGCCTCGGCGGCGCGCTCGGCCAGCCGGTCGCGCCGCACGATCTCGAGGACTTTCAGGCCGACCGCGGCAGGCAGAGGGTCGTTCACGTGCGTCGTGTAGAAGAAGAAGTTCCGTTCGTCGGCAAGGGCGGAGACTTGCTCGGTGGTCATGACCGCGGACAGGGCCATCCCGGCGCCGAGGGTCTTGGACAGGGTGAGGATGTCGGGAACGACGCCATCGCGCTCGAACGCGAACATCGTGCCCGTGCGACCGAGCCCGGTCTGCGCCTCGTCGAGGATCAGCAGCATCCCGCGCGCGTCGCAGTGCTGCTTGAGCGCGGCGAGATAGCCCAACGGCAGGTCGATGACGCCACCGCTGCTCAGGATCGGCTCGGCGATGAAGGCCGCCAGGTTGCCGGTGCACTGGGCGTCGACCTGATCGAAGGCATCGTCCAGCTCGCGGCGCCAGTCGACGCCGGCGAAGCGCGGCCGGTAGGCATTGGGCGCCGGAATGGCGAAGTAGCCGGGCGCGAGCGGTCCCAGCCCCCGTCGGCCGACCTTGAATGTGGCGGCGGCCGAGCCGGCGGTCACGCCGTGATACGACTTGGTGAAGGTCACGATCTCCCATTTCCCCGTGACCGTCTTGGCGAGCTTGATGGCCGCTTCGTTGGCCTCGCCGCCCGTCGACAGCAACATGACCTTGGAAAGGTTCGGCGCCTGCCTGGCCAGCGCCTCGGCGAGGTCGACGACGGGCTCGGAGACCATGGCCGAGTAGAGATGATCGAGCGTGCCGGATGCGTGCCGGATCGTGGCGACGATTTCCGGATGGCTATGGCCCAGGATGGCGCTCATCTGGCCCGACGTGAAATCGAGCATGCGGGCGCCGCTTGCGTCGTAGAGATAGCAGCCGCTGGCGCGGACCGGCACGAAGCGCGCGAAGTCGCAGCCGAAGCGAAGGAGATGGCGGTCGGCGCGCGCCCTGACGTCGTTGGCCACGATGCACCTCTGTCGAATGTCGAGCGCGTCGAGCTTGTTTCACGGCAATGCGCCGGTCGACCGCAAAGAATTTGTCAGCCAGGTGAAATATCTGCATCTTACGGCCGACGCTGTTTCGTGAGGGCCAATGGCGCGGTCGAGGTTGCCGCTGAGAGGTATTGCCGTCTTCGCGGCGGTTGCCCGGCTTGGCAGCTTCAAGGCGGCGGCAAACGAGCTCAACCTGTCGCCCTCCGCGGTCAGTCACCAGATCCGGGCGCTGGAAGACGAACTGGGTGTGGAGCTCTTCAAGCGTGTGAGTCGCGGCATAAAGCTGTCGGCCGACGCCGCCCGTTATGCCGAGGTCCTCGACGAGCTGTTCGAGCGCATGCGCCGGGCGACAGCCGACGTCGCGGCGCCGGGCTGGAGCCGGGATTCGACCAACGTCGTCCGGCTCATGACCCCGCCGTCCTTGGCGACGCACTGGCTGATGCCGCGGCTGCCGGCCTTCATCGAGGCCCACCCCGGCATCGACCTGCGCGTGTTTGCCGTGCGGACCGCCGACGGTAACGCCGACGATTTCGACATCACGATCCGCTATGGCGCCGCGACACGCTGGAAGGGGCGCGCCAGGCCTCTCTTGAAGGAGGTCATCCAGCCCTATTGCGCGCCGAAGCGGCTGCGGGGCAAAGGCGCCCTCAGTGCTGCCCAGCTCCTGTCCCAGCCGTTGATCCAGAGCCAGGAGAACGCCGTGTCGTGGGAGACATGGTTTGGTCAGCGCGCGATCCGCTGGGACAAATCAAAGGTACAGCCGCTTCAGCTCGATCCGTCCTACGTCGCCATCGAGGCGGCAGTCAAAGGCGTGGGCGCCATCCTCGAGAGCAGCCTGCTGACGGAAGAGCATGTCCGCGCGGGCAGGCTTGTGGCGCCGCTGCGCGAGGCGAAGCCGCCATCGACATCCTATTGGCTGCTGCCGCTACGCAAGGGCGCCCGGCCCGCGATGGTCAAGGTGCACAAATGGCTGCTCGAGCAGGCGACCTAGAAAATGCAGTCCGCCCGCGCGGCGGGCGGAATCGGATCGGCCGGCATGTCGAGCTTGCAGTGATAGTCGAACTGGGCGCGATACGGCGCTGCAATGCGCATCTTCGCCTGGATGGGGAGCACGATGCGACCGCCGCGGCGGTCGATCTGCTGGCGGCCATAGGCGATGTTGGTGCCGTCTGGGAAATAGGCCTCGAAGACGGAGTGTCCTGCCGTCGAGGTGAACTCCATGACGAGGATGGCGCCGCCGACGCATTCGAAGCGCGGACCGCTGCGCAGGACGCCGGTTTCCGTGGTCTTCCCCGAGGGTCCGGAGATCGTCCACTGCGAGGCTGAGGCCGTCTTCGAGGACTCGCCCTTCAGGGTACCGCAGGTCAACGCGTCCGCGGTCTGTCCCTGCGCCTGCCCGGCAAGGACCATCGTCAGCAATACAAGACCTGCTCTTCTCATTCGGGCAGACTACGCAGCCAAAAGCTTTGATGCCAGGAGGGTGATGTTGAACCGCCGCGGACTGCTGCAGAGCTCGTTGGCCGTTGCATTGGCGGGCTGCTCGGCGAAGCCCGACTCGTCCTTCGAGCCCGCCGCACCGCTGGCGCCCATCCGCGCCCGCACCGACCGCATCTTCGACATCGCCGTCTGCCTGCGCCCGTTCCGTCCCGCCGGGCCGCGCGTCGAGACCGAGCGCCTGGGCAATGTGCTGGTCGTGCACAATTACGGCCATGGCGGCAGCGGCTGGTCGCTGTCCTGGGGATCGAGCGCCCGCGCCGTGCGGCTCGCCATGCAGGCCAGCCCGGCCGACGTAGCGGTGATCGGCTGCGGCGCGCTCGGGCTCACCTCGGCGATCCTGGCCCAGCGCGCCGGCGCGCGCGTCACGATCTACGCCCGCGATCAGCTGACGGAGACGACGTCGGCCCGCGCCACCGGCGAGTGGACACCCGATTCGCGCATTGCCCTCGCCGATGCCGCGGCGGCGAACCTCGGCACCGTCTGGGAGGAGATGGCGCGCACCGCCTTCAAGGCGCATCGCAACTATCTCGGTCTCCCGGGCACGCCGGTGGAATGGATCGATCAGTACGCGGTTTCCGGCGATACGCCGCGCAGCGCCACGAGCAGCAGCGCTGGCAGCGACACGGGCAGCGGTGTCGCCAAGCGGGCGATCGAGTTCGTAAGCTACGCCCGTCGCATCCGTGACTTGACGCCCAATTGGCGCCGCGTGCCGGCCGACGCCACGCCATTCAAGGCGACGTCGGTCTCACGCGGCGAGATCATGGTGTTCAACATCGCCGACTACGGCCACACGCTGATGAACGACTTCTTCATCGCCGGCGGCCAGTTCCGGCGGGCCGACTTCCGGACACCCGCGCAGATCGCCGCGTTGGGCAAGCCGGTGGTCATCAACTGCACGGGTTACGGCGCGCGGGCGCTGTGGCGGGACGAGAGCCTGGTGCCGGTGCGCGGCCAGATCGCGCGGCTGATCCCGCAGCCCGAGGTGCGCTACGGCCTGGTCTACCGCCATGTGCTGACCGTGCCGCGGCGCGACGGGCTGGTCGTCCAGTCCTTCGCCGGCGGCGAGATGCAGGGTTGGGACAACACCAACGAGGCGCCCGATCGCGCCGAGGCCGAGCAGGCGGTGCGGACTCTGGCCGAGCTATTTCCTGCAAGCGCCTGACGCGCATCATAGGAACGGCGCATCGATCCCATAGGCAGTCGATATTTCAATCCTGGATGGCGTCCCGGCAGTGTGCCTGCACCCGAAAGGGCAACACACTTCAGGAGACGTCATCATGAAATCCACTCTGACCATCGCTGCCGCGCTCAGCGCCGCGCTGCTTCTGGCCACCCAGGCCGAGGCCCAGGGGCCGGCGACCGAAAAGTGCTTCGGTATCGCCAAGGCCGGCAAGAACGACTGCCAGACCGCGACTTCCTCGTGCGCCGGCACGTCGAAGAAGGACCACGAAGCCAGCGCCTGGCTGTCCGTCCCCAAGGGCACCTGCGAGAAGATCGTGGGCGGCTCGCTCACCGCCGCCCGGGGCTAACCCGCCACCCACATCGGCCGCCGCGCCTGGACCCGCTGAGAACAGGCACCGGCATCATCCGCCCCCTCCGGGCTGGCTGCGTAACGCCAGGCCGGCGGCCGAACCATCCTCGAGAGGCCACCGTGACCACCACCACATTCGATCCGCTGCGCCACGACAACCGCCTGATTGCCCGGCTCGACATGCTGCGCACCGCCGCCGGCCGCTTCCCCTTGTCGCTGATCGAGCTCGGCATGCGCCTGGCCGTGGGCGCCACCTTCTTTCGCTCCGGCATGAACAAGCTCGAAAGCTTCGACACGGCGATCACCCTGTTCCGCGACGAATACCGCCTGCCACTGCTGCCGCCGGAGCTCGCCGCCTACCTGGGCACCGCCGTGGAGCTCGGCGCGCCGGTGCTGCTGGTGCTGGGCCTCTTCGCCCGGCTGGGCGCCGCGGCGCTGCTCACCATGACGTTGGTGATCCAGTTCCTCGTCTATCCGGAAAACTGGCCGGAGCACCTGATGTGGGCGTCGATCCTGGCCTACGTCCTGAGCCGCGGTGCAGGCAAGCTCTCGATCGATCGCCTGATCGCCTTCAACCTGTTCGGTCGCAAGTAGCCTTTCGGGAGGTCACCATGGCTCGGCCGCACATCGTAATTGTCGGCGCGGGCTTTGGCGGCCTGGCCGCCGCCCACGGCTTGGCCGGAGCCGCGGTCGACGTCACCGTCATCGACCGGCGGAACTATCACCTTTTCCAACCACTGCTCTACCAGGTGGCGACCGCCGGCCTGTCGCCGGCGCAGATCGCGTCGCCCATCCGCGCCATCCTGCGACGGGCCGCCAACGTGCGGGTCGTTCTCGGCAAGGTGAGCGCCATCGACAAGGAGCGCTGCCTGGTCACGGTCGGTCAGGGCACGATCGCCTACGACCATCTGGTCCTGGCGACGGGCGCCCGGCACTCCTATTTCGGCCGCGACGACTGGGAAGGCGCCGCCCCGGGCCTGAAGAAGATCGACGATGCCATCGGCATCCGTCGCCGCCTGCTGACCGCCTTCGAGGAGGCCGAGTCGGCAGGCTCTGCCGAATTGCGATGCCGCCTGCTCACCTTCGTCGTGATCGGCGGTGGTCCGACCGGCGTGGAGATGGCCGGCGCCATCGCCGAATTGGCCCGCGTGGCGTTGCGCCGGGACTTCCGCATTATCGATCCGGCCGATGCGCGCGTCGTGCTCGTCGAGGCAGGCCAGCGCCTGCTGCCGAGCTTTCCGGCGATGCTGGCGAACGCCGCCTGTGACGCCCTGCAACAGCTCGGCGTCGAGGTGAGGCTCGGCACCGCCGTCACGCAGTGCGACAGCGAGGGCGTGACGATCGGGGAGGAGCGCTTGGCTGCCGCCACGATCGTGTGGGGCGCGGGCGTGATGGCCTCCGCCGCGGCCCATTGGCTGGGCGTGGCCAAGGATCGCGCCGGCCGAGTCGTCGTCGGGCCTGATCTCACCGTGCCTGATCATCCCGAGATCTCCTGCATCGGCGATACGGCCTGCGCCGTCGATGGCGCCGGCAAGACGCTGCCCGGCCTCGCTCCCGTCGCCCAGCAACAGGGAGCCTATGTCGCACGCCGCTTGCGCGCCGTCCTCTCGGGCAAGGCTGCCCCACGGCCGTTCTGCTACCGCAGCTTCGGAACCATGGCGACCATCGGTCGCCGCGCGGCCGTCGCCGACCTGGGGTGGGTGAAGCTCGATGGCACCCTGGCTTGGCTGCTGTGGAGCGCGGTCCACGTCTCGTTCCTGATCGGCTTCAGGAACCGCCTGGTCGTCATGCTCGACTGGCTGTGGTCCTACTTCACCTTCCAGTCCGGCGCGCGCCTGATTACGGGGCCAGGCTCGCACTGAATCACTTTGCTCCCCAGCGAAACTCGAGAGGTGGCGCTCTACGCGGGGGAGGCAGACTCATGACAGTCGGTGCCGTTCGCTCGCTGGGATCAAGGTCAGATTGCCCAGGATCTTGTGCTGTGGGTCATCGCTGGCGGCCAGCTTGGGCTGCAGCGCCAGCAGCGCTTCGCCAAGCTTCGTCTCGTCCCAGAACCACTTCTTGCGTGTCGCCGGCGTGCCGGGATCGGGAAAGGCCGACGCTGCCTCGAGGTAGTAGGCACGCAGATCGTCGATCGCCTCCTTGAGCGCCTGCGCCGGCGGCAGCTGGCCATCGCGCGCCTGCGTCACGAGCTTGCCCGCCGCCGGCATGTCGAGCCCCGACACGCCGACCGTCGTGCGTCCCTGTGCGGCGACGCCACGGTCATGCCAGGTCGCCAGCCGGTCGATCTCGGCTTCCAGCGAATCGACCTGGCTCGGGGCGAGGTTGATCGGGCAGGCCCAGCCGCTGAAATCGGCCGGTTCGTCGACATGCTCGGGGTAGTCGGCGATCAGCGGACCGTCGGTACGGCTGAGCAGATCGAGGGCCGCCCGGGTGACGCGGCGCTGGAACGGCGCATCGTCAGGAATGCCGAGCGGACGGCCGAGCTCGAACGTCACCCACAGCGCGCGTGGCGGGCGGACGGTCTCGGTGTGCTCGCGGATCAGGCTGATGCCCGTGGTCGCGATGCCCTGGCGCTCGAGGAAATGACCGAGCGCGCCCACGGCGCGCGTGCAGGCGGGTCAAACCGGGACGAGCAAGGCGGCGTCGACCTTGTCGGCCTTCAAGAGCCCGGCGAGGTGCTGGGCATGCGGCTCGGCCGCCGCCGGCGGAAAGGCGCCCATGAAGGAGTAGTGAACCGAGGCCATTGAGCCGACCTCGCCGTCGGCGACCAGCTCGCGCAGGCGATCGATCGGGAACACGACGTTGAGATCCTGCTGGAAGCCGGTGCGGTCGAAGTTGACCGAGATGTGGCTCATCACCAGCTCGTTGCCGGCTGTCTCGGCAGGTATGACGCGGTAGCTGCCGTCGCCCGGACGGAACGGCCGGTCGCCGCGCTTGTGCAGGCCGGCCGTGGAGATGATCGCCACCCGCCGCTCGGCCAGTGGCTTGCCGGCGAGCGCCTGCGTGTCTTCGTAGGTCGGGCAGTCGATGCGGCGCAGATGCCTGGCCTCGACTTCGGGCAGTTCGCTCAGACGCTTTACCATGGCAACCCCAACCCTATGTGAACTTCCGGTAGGTCTCGCTGACGGCGATGATGGCGTGGTCGGCGCAGCCGTTGTCGCGCTCGACGTTGGCGGCCGCGTATTCGGCCGACTTCATCATGTCGAGGAAGGCGGCGCGTGAGGGGTAGCGCACCAGGGCGACGTAGTCCCAGCGGTGCTGGTCCTGCACACCGAGCGCCACGGCCTCGGCATTGCCGGTCCAGATGATGGTGCCGCCGCGCGCCTTGATCAGCTTGATGGTGAGCGCGCTGTAGCGCAGATAGGCATCCCAGCCGCTGCCGTTGCCATCGAGCGAGCGCTCGCGAAAGCGCATCAGGTTCAGCATGGTCACCGGCCCGTCGTCGGGCAGTGCCTTCAGCGCCGGCTCGTTGAGATGGTCGATCACTGCCGGCCCTCCAGCAGCTGCAGCGCCGGCTGGGCCACGGACTCGAGCAGCTTGCGGTTCGCACCGGTGCGCGCCAGGACGCGAATTCCCGTGACCACCCCCAGCAGATGACCGGATAGCGCCTCGGCATCGGTCCGGCGCGGCACCTGGCCGGCCTTGCGCGCAGCTTCGATGTTGTGGCGAAAGAAGGTGCGGATTTCGTCGAGGTAGCCCCCCACCACCTTGCCGATCTCGGCGTCGTGCGGTGCCACGTCGAGCGCTGAATTGATCAGCAGGCAACCCTTGCGGTCGGGATCCTTCAGCGAGCGGTCGATGATCTCGGCGATGAAGGCGCGGATCGCTTCCCTCGGCCGATGCCCTGCCTCCAGGCGGGCAATGCGTTCGCGCATCGAGCGCTGGGCATAGCGCTCGAGCGAACGCGAGAACAGGGCGCGCTTGTCGCCGTAGGCGTTGTAGAGGCTGGTGCCGCCGATTCTCATGGCGTCGGCGAGGTCGCGCACCGACGTGGCTTTGTAACCGCGCAGCCAGAAGCAGTCGACGGCGGCGTCGAGCGCGCGATCCTCGTCGAAAGACTTCAGCCGGGCCATGGCGCCATCAAAGCGTGATTCTGGATCGAACGCTACAAAATTCTTCGAGACGATGGTGTGGTCCTGCCAGCGGTGAAGCGACGGCGAAGACGACGCCCGGCACGCCGCGCACCTTCCCCGGTCATTTGGTGGCTTCGTGAATCACCACGCCTGCCAGCATGTCGGCGGCGGCCTGCCATGGCTTGTCGGCAAGGACCTTGCGCGCCTGGTCGTAGCCCGCCTTCCAGCGCTGCTCGATTCCGGCGCGCGTGAAGTCGATGTCCTTGGTGTGGTCCTCACCATCGAGCCGCGGCGACAGGAGGCGCACGAGATGCATGAGCGTGCCGCAGCCATATTCCGTCAGGTCCTTGACCACGGGATCGGCACGCAGCTCGGCCGGCAGGCGATTGGCGAGCTCGCGCACCACGTGGCGCAGGCGATGGAGCTGCGCCTGCCGGGCAATGTGACTCTTGCCGCGGCTGGCGAACTGGATGTCCTTGTGGCGCGTCATGACCTGCTGCAGGGTCTTCGGGTGCTCGCCGTTCGGTTGCCACACGTTGACCGAGAAGATCAGCGAGTCGCGCCGCGGCACGTCGTCGAGCACGACCTCGATCGGCGTGTTCGAGTAGATGCCGCCATCCCAGTAGGCTTCGCCGTCGATGGTGATCGCCGGGAAGGCCGGCGGCAGCGCGCCCGACGCCATGACGTGCGCAGTGGAAAGCGCCATCGTCCTCGAGTCGAAGTAGCGCATCTCGCCCGTCCGGACGTTGACCGCGCCGACCGAGAGGCGCACATGCCGGCGCCCGAGGTGCTCGAAATCGACCAGACGCGCCAGCGCCTGCTTGAGCGGTTCGGTCGAGTAGTAGGCGGCTCTCTCGATGCCGAGCGGAAAGGTCGGACCGCAAGCCGCAAGCGGGTTGGGTGTGAAGAAGCCCGGGATGCCGCTCATCACGGTCGACAGGTTGGCCAGCGCATTGCCGAAGATCGCCGTCGGCCAGAGCTGGTCGAACGGCGTGTTGCGGGTCACGCCGTTCCAGAACTCCTGCAGGCGGGCGATGCGGTTGGCGGGCTCGTTGCCCGCAATGATTGCGCCGTTGATGGCGCCGATCGACGTTCCGATGACCCAGTCCGGCTCGATGCCGCCTTCCATCAGGGCCTGGTACACGCCGGCCTGGTAGGCGCCGAGCGCGCCGCCGCCCTGAAGGACCAGGACCACCTGCTCCTTGGTGGAGCGCTCCGTGGCCGGCGCGGTCGCGGCCTGCGCGTTTGTCGGAGGAACAGGGGTCATGGCGTTCATGGCCGGTCCTCTTAGCGGCCGCCAACGCTCGCGGCGATCGAGGCGGCGACCTCGGATGCCATGTGGAACTGCGCATCGCGGCTGGTGACGCCATGGCGCCGGGCGATCCAGCCGAAGTCGGTGTAGGCCACCCACACCGCGCCGGCGTCGTCCCGATAAACCAGCATGCGCACCGGCCAGTCGAGCCCGGCCTGCGGGTTGGCGGTGATGAACTGCGTGCCGAGCGGCGGGTTGCCGAAGATCAGCAACACGGACGGCTTGAGCGAGATGCCGGCCTTGGCGGCCAGCGCCGCTTGGTCGATCTCCTGGAAGAAGGTGATGCCTTTGGCGGCGATGTCCTTCTTGAGACGCGCCACGGTCTCTTCCATGCCGTAGGCGCTCCTGGCGGCGATGACGCCCGATGCGGACACTGCCGGCTTCACGCCCTCGGCTTGCGCCACCTGGGCGGAACCAGCCATCAGGGAAAAGGCGAGCAGAGCGGCGGCGCAGGCCTGAGTGAAACAGTTCGACATTTGAGGTCTCCTTCTATGTGGCGGAATCACCATGACGGTCGGCCTCGGCGAGCTGAAATGCCGATGCGGCATCGCCTCGATGGCTGGCGGCTATGAGCGTGGTCGCAAGCAGCGCGCCCAAGGCCAGCGCGATGCCGATGCCTGCGACGCAGGCCGTCCAGCCCAGCCTGTCGAAGACCTGGCCGAGCGCAGCGCTGCCCGAAAGGCCGCCCAGGAAATAGCTCGCGAGATAGAGGCCGCTCGCAGCACCGCGATCGATCATGGCGGCGCGTCCGACGAAACCGGTCGCGGTGGCCTGGGCGAAGAAGGTGCCCACCGCGACCAGGGCGAGGCCGAGCAGCACGGCGCCGAGGCTGGCGCCGAGCATCAGCGGCAGGCCCGCGATGGCAACCGCGAAGGACGTCCACAGGACGGGCCGTGTACCGAAGCGTGCGACGGCGCGCCCGGCGATCGGCGTGGTGACGACCGAGGGCAGGAACACGAAATAGACGACGCCCAGCATCATCATGTCGATGCCGAAGGGCGGCCGGACCAGCACGAAGTTCACGTAGGTAAAGGTGCCGATGAAGGCGAACAGGATCAGGAAGCCGATGGCGAAGCCCGCGCGCAGGGCTGGGTTACCGAGGTGGACCAGCCAGCTCGTGAGTGGCGAGCGGTGACTCATGTCCATCTGGCGCATCGGCGGCGTGCGCTCGACGGTGAACCAGACCAGCACGGCGCCAGCGAGATTGAGCGAGGCGAAGACCCAGAAGTTCGCGGCGAGGCCCAGGTGGTCGACCACGCCGGCGGCGAGAAGCCGGCCGAACAGGTTGGAGGCGACGTTGCCCGTGATATAGGCGGCGAAGGCGCTCGCGGTATCGGTCGCACTGGTGTGCTCGCCGAGATAGGCGAGCGTGAGTGCGAAGGCCGTCGACATGCAGAGGCCTTGAAGGATGCGCAGCAGGGTGAAGATCGGCAGGCTGGGCATCGTGGCGAGCAAGGCCGTCGGCACGGCGAGGATCGCCAGGCTGAGCAGGATGCCGCGCCGCTGGTCGATCGAGCGGCCGAACAGCGCGACGCCAAGCCCGCCCAGCGCCATGCCGATGGTGGTGGCGTTGACGGCGAAACTCATTGCGGCCGGGCTCACGCCGTAGGCCGTAGTGAGCGCAGGCAGGATGGCCTGCGTCGCGAACAGATCGACGACCGTGAGGAACGCCGTCAGCCCGATCGTGAACGCGCGCAGGGCACCCGACATGGTCCGGTCCTTCCGATCACATGTTGTGGTCGTTGGGATCGTGCTGGATGTCGAACGACAGCAGCACCACTGGTGCCTTGCCGTCGTTCTTCCACCAGTGCGCGGTGGCATCGGTCTCGCGCGCCACCTCACCCGCCTTGTATAGGATCGGCACGGCGCAGTTGCTGGCGTGCTCGTAGATCTCGCCGGTGACGACGTAGATCAGCGCCGGGCGGTCCTCGTGGCTATGCCAGGGTACGATGCCGCCCGGCTGGACTTCCAGCTTGCGCACGCGCATCAGATGGCCCTTGAGCGCGATCTTTTCGCCGGCGAGATCGATCTGCGACAGGACCTTGTCACTCACGCCCTTGGCGGCAGTGGTGACCGGCTTGGTGGCGTCGGCGCGCATCTGGTTGGCTGGGCATTCGCCGGCAAAGGCGGGAGCCGCGAGGCCGAAGGCGACGGCGGCGAACGTGTAAACGGCAAGAGCTTTGAACATGGGCATCTCCGTGCGGTTGGGCCGCGACCGGACTGGCTGCGGCGATGGCGCAGCATCGGAGCGGCGCGGTCGTAACAGAAATGCCGAGTGAGAATTGATTCGATAGCTGGCAGGAAAGGTCGCGAGCGCGTAGCCCGCGGGATCTTTACGCCGCGTTGGCCCAGGGGAAGGCGAGGATCTCGCGGACGAAGGTGCCGATGGCGGGCAGGTGCGGCCGGCCGCGCACGGTCACGACCTGGATGGTGCGCACGATCTCGGGATCGATCAGCGGCCGCACGCGCAGGCCCGGCATGGTGACGGCATGCTCGGGGATGAAGCTGAAACCCAGGCCCGCCATCGCCATCGCCTGCACCCAGTCGTCGCGGTCGGAGCGGAACACCATCTTCACCTTCGAGCCGTGCTCGCGCCACACGCGGCCGGCATGGTCGAAGAACTCGCACTGCAGACGATTGACGTAGGCTTGGCCGTTGAGGTCGGTGACGCGCACGGCGTTCTGGCCGTCGAACGGATGGCCGGGGCCGACGCCGATCACGAAGCGCTCGTCGTAGAGGCGGCGTGCATGAAAGCGCTCATCGATCGCCTCAGGCTGGCCGTAGACCGCGACATCGAGCTCGCCCTGGGCCAGCCGTTCCTGCAGCTGCAGGTGCGAGCCGTCCTGCACGACCAGCCGGACCTTGGGATGACGCTCACGGAAAGCCTGCAGGAAAGGCACGAACCGGCGCGGGCCGATGGTGCACATCATGCCGAGCTTCAGCTCGACGTCGTCGAGCCTGGCGAAGCTCTTGGCCCGTTCCTTGGCCGCGTCGGTCTCGATCAGCACCTGGGAGAGATGTGGGCGCATCATCTCGCCCAGCCCCGTCAGGTGGGTGTTGTTGCGCTCGCGGCGGAACAGAGGTCCGCCGAGCTCGTCCTCCAGCCCCTTGATGGCGCGGGTCAGCGACGGCTGCGAGACGTTGCAGGCCTCGGCCGCGCGCGTGAAGTTCAGCGTCTCGCAGACGGCCAGGAAGTAGCGGATCTGATGCATTTCCACGGCAAGGGTCCCCCGCAAGCGCGCCCATTGTGCCCTAAGGCATCATAGCCTGCGGCTATCGACAGCCATACCGGAAGGTATTTCCCTCACGCCCTGGCGGTGCTTCAGACTTCAGCCCGAATGTCGCTGTCACAAACGCTGCTCGAGCTCAGCCGCCGGCACATGGCGGAGCTTCCGCCGTACGAGCGGGCCGAGATTGAGGACGAGTTCGACCGCCTGCGCATGCTGCGGGTGCCGGAGGACGGGCTCGGCGTCGGCGACTCGCTGCCCGACTTCGCCCTGGAGGACGGTGCCGGCCGCACCTGGACATCGGCCGAGCTGCTGGACCGTGGCCCGCTGGTCCTCGCCCTGTTCCGTGGCGGCTGGTGTCCCTACTGCGAGCTCACGATGCTGGCGCTCGAGGATGCCCGGCCAGCCATCGAGGCGCTGGGCGCCTCGGCGGTCGGCGTGATGCCGGGCGGCCGCGACCAGGTCGCGAACGCCGCCGCCAAGCGCGGCATCGGCTATCCGCTGCTCGCCGATCCGGCCAACGGCTTTGCCCGCATGTGCGGGCTCGCCTACGAACTGTCTCCCGGACACACCCGCATCCATCAGGCGCGCGGCCGCAACTTTCCCGCGCTGCACAACGACGCGATCTGGCGCCTGCCGGTTCCGGCCGTGT
>Ga0081539_10004537_pt1 | contig 15233 bp, 15 predicted proteins | sample TabmetS4T2R2_FD_71023 | JGI IMG/M metagenome (GOLD analysis project Ga0081539, IMG submission 71023) | Tabebuia heterophylla rhizosphere microbial communities from the University of Puerto Rico - S4T2R2 | ecosystem: Host-associated > Plants > Roots > Rhizosphere ...
GACGGATTGCGACAGCAAGCTGCTCGAAGGCGAGGTCTTTATCACCAGCCCACGCAGCGATCATGGCGAAGTATTTGACCACCGCGATTCCGTTAACTGGATCTTTTTCCACGGCAACAAGCTCAACTGCACGCCGGCCTTCGCGCAGTGCTTCCTCTTTCCGTCCGAGCCCGGCGTCGATCAGGCCCAGCACGCAGAGCGGCGGGCCGTAGCTTTCATGAGCCTGAATAATTTTCTGCTGCTCCGCGCGCGCCGCAGTGAAAGCTGCTCGTGCGCCCACTTCATCTTTCGTCATCCGAGCGACAACACCTTCCATGAACGGTCGACTCAAAGTAACGGCCTCGTCCGTGTAGGCCGGGTTTTCGCCTGCTGCCGCGATGGCGTTTCTTGCCGCAGAGGAATCGCGTTCGGCCATTGCGTAAAGAAGCCAATATTCGGCGGTGTCTTCAGTGGCAGCGGGATTTCTGGCGCGAATTGAATCGACCATTTGATGAAGCGGGCGCGGATCAGCTTTCCAATAGAAATCCATGGCTGCGCGCTCGAGCTTGGTATCGATATCGTTCGGTTCGACGGCGAGCGCGCGGTCCAAAGCCGATTTCTCCTCAGCAAAACGGCGCAGATGACGGTAACTGAGTGCAATCTGTTGCAGCATGAAGCTGTTGCGCGGATCCAGGTCAATGGCGCGCTCCAGACTACGCACCGCCTCTTCTTGTTTGCCCTGGCGACGCTGAATGTAGCCTTTGAGCTCAAAAACACCGGCATCGTTAGGCAAGGTCTTGGCAGCGATTTCGAGTTCGGCCAGAGCGCCGTCATAGTCGAGATACCCTCGATAAAGATTTTGTGCGCGTGCCAGGTGTGCCTCGCCCGCGTCCGGACGGAGGCGAAATGCCGCCCCAATTGCCGCTTCAGCTAATGCCAACCGCGCTGGAGTATGATCGTCACCGAAAAAATAGATGCGGTCGTGAGTCGTAGCTAACAGGCAATAGGCTTTGAAAAATGAGGGATCACGCTTTACGGCCTGGTTTAGCAGATCAGCGCCGGCCAGCAAACTCCCTTTGGCATTCCTGCTCGCCAGAACGTCTTTGGCTCGAGCGTACAGTTCGAACGCGGTGATGTCGTTCGTGGGGTCTTGCTTAAGTGCACTCTTTTCGCGCGGCGACAGGCTGGCCTGCAACTGCTGGGCAATCGAGCTGGCGATCTCGGTTTGAATCGCGAACACGTCAGCAAGGTCGCGATCATAACTTTGCCCCCAAAGTCCCCGATTAGTGGCCACGTCGATCAATTGCACATTAACCCGCACCCGAGTGCCCGCTCGCTGAACGGTTCCCTCTACGACCCGCGCCACACCGAGTTCCTCGCCGATCTTGCGCAAGTCGCGCGCAGTTCCGGGCTTGTATTGCATCACGGACGTGCGGCTGATCACCTTGAATTCAGCTACGCTAGCCAGGCGAGTTAAGACCTCCTCCTGCACGCCGTCGGTGAAAAAGCGGTCGTTCGGATCAAGGCTCAGGCTTTCAAACGGCAGCACCGCAATGCTTTTCTCCGGCGGGGGTTTCGGGGGCGGTTTTTCGCCGCCCGGTGGATGCGCGATGAAATAATATATATACGTGCCGAAAAGAATGGCGGCTGCGGCTGCAAGGGCGGCGCGCGAACGGCGCGTGCGGCGCGTCTCCGGGGAACAACGTTGCAGGCGCGCTGCTAACTCGCCGGTGCCGGGCCGCGAAGCTGGTTCGAATGCAAGCATCGATCCAAGCAACGATTTCAAGCCATGTGGAACGTGCGCTGCTTTGAGTTGTTCGATGGGAAGCGCATTTGATTTTTGAGCGCTGTGGATTTCTGACAATGTACGGCCGGCAAAAGGGGTTTTTCCGGTAAGCGCGAACCAGAGAGTCTCGCCTAACGAGTAGATGTCGGAGCGCACGTCCAGCGCGGCATGTTCAAATTGTTCCGGACTGGCGAATGCCGGGGTGCCGACGAATCTGTCATGGGTCAGGGACTTCGGATCTGTGGCAGTGTGAAAAGCTTTCGCCAGACCGAAATCGATTATCTTCACGCAAGGAACTCCGCTCCTGCGGGAGGACCGCATTCCCTTTCGCTTAAACCGACTTTGATCGGCGACTACTACTTTGGCCTCGTCCTGATTGACGAGCATCAGGTTTGCTGGCTTTAAATCGCGGTGAACTAACCCCTGTTTTTCTGCGGCTGTTAGGGCAGAGGTGACTTGCTCCGCAATTCCGATGGTGGCACGCGCATCGAGTGGCCCGGCGCGGTGAACGCGGTCATCGAGGGTCTCGCCCTCGATCAATTCCATTGCGTAAAAATATTGGCCTGTCTCAAAACGCATTCCGAATTGATAGACCGTGGCGATGTGTTCGTGTCGCAGAGCGGCAGCCGCGCGTGCTTCGCGGACAAAACGTTCTCGGGCGTCGGGGCTTCGCTCGGCAATATCGGTCTTAATGATCTTTAGGGCGACTTTGCGTTGCAGCGACGTATCAGTGGCGCGATAAGTAACGCCCATCGCTCCGCGGCCAAGCTCGCACAGGCTTCCATCCGCGTGACAATCGATTTCATACACACCAAAGCGCATGCTCTCCTCGAGAGCTTCCGGCGTTGACTCTTTCGCCACTTCTTCCTGGCCGCCGATTCCAGCGTGCAATAAACAAAACATGCACCCCGCTGCGCCACCAAATCTTTCTTCGAGCGCGGCGCCGCACGTCGGACAGGTCGAGCTTTGACGGGTAGACGATTGCATTTGTTTCGGCTAACCGGCGCGCTTGGTCAGGCGAGACCGAGCCGGCGATGGCGCGGTCTTGAGCTCAATTTCCGGTTCAAGCTCAGGGGACATCTCAAGTTACCTCAAGACAAGGTCTTATAAGCCTGCTGGCAGGCTTAGTCGAGAATAAAAGCCAAGCGCCCCACGCCTTGGGCTTAACGGAAAGGCCGTATCCCCGCGCGCGTCGATCACAATGCCGCGGCTCGCGTGCCGTTGAGATCTTGCGAAAGTTATTCGACGCAAGGGACAGTCCGGCTGCCCAGGCACCGGCTAGTATGCGTGGTCCGGGAGAGCGGAATGCATCAGAGGCTTTCTTGACGAGCTCCGCAACAAATCTCCTATGACAATCAGTTCACCATTAGACGGTGCCGCCGGTTTAACCGGAAAAAGGGGTCGTAAAACCGCGAATCCTTGTGATACAAAAGCAAGCGAAAGGAGTATAGACAATACTGCAAACTTCATTTTCGCTGCCGAGACTGCTTTCATGGCAGTTCGAACTCCTTCCCCATGCTGATTTCCTCTGCGATTAAGTTTTCGGCGCGAAGGTTTGCTTCCTCTGCCGTTTCGACACGGGCCCACTCTGCCTTAATGGCTTCGCCAACTGCAACCGGCAGTCCCGTGTCTAAATCATAAACGATAAAAGTTTTCATAGCTCAATCTCCTCTCATTCGTTTTGCCTTCTCTGGTTTGGGATCTCGCTGATGTACTTCGGCGGATTCGGCGCGATATGGCAGGAAATTTCGGGAAAAGGAGCAATTACCCGAAAACAGAGACAAAGAATGTTCGTGGCCGAATCAGGGCCGTCTGGCTATCTTCGCCTTTTCCAACGCGGGTGCGTCCCGCTACCGCGTGGCTAAGACCCGGCACAAATATCGCAGTTCTTCGTCCACCTCTGCCGGTTCAAACACAGTGTCGCGGACTATTTCGCGTAGAATGGCGCGATAACGCTTACGCAATCGGGCAACATCGCTGCGCAAGGTTGCGACAGGGCGATGCGTTTGTTCCGCCATCTGTTCGTACGGAATTGCCGATTCTTCCGTGGTCGACAGATACGGCATCAAATGATTAAGAAGATCTGCCCTGCCGGCGAGCGTGCACTCTTGCCTGAGCCGATCTAGCGCTTGCCGCAAAAGCAAGGCTGCCCATTCGCGGTCATAGACTTCCTCTGCCTGCCACTTAGTTGCTCGCGCAATTTGTGCCTCCACTTCTGCGGTAGCTTGATCGTCCAAATTTGTAAGAACCATGCCCCCGCCGCGTTTCAAAGCCCGGCCGCGATCGTGAACGTCGGCGACGAAATGTTTCAATGTCCCGAGAAGAAAAGATCGGAACCGTCCCTTCTCGCGGTCCGCCCGCGCGTACGCACGCGTCTCGATCAGGTCAGCAAAAAAGCCCTGGATCAAATCCCGCGCATCCTCGGTGCCACATCCTTGTCTCCGTAGGAACGAATACAGCGGGCGCCAATAAATCTGGCATAGCTCGGAGAGCGCATTGAATGCGTGAGCGGAAACCGTCGCTGAATTACCCGCTTCGAGTACTATCGACCAACGAGTCGAGGCGAATGATTCATACCGACTTTCCGCCTCGCCGTCACGGGGAACCGGCGCTGTTTTCACCTGTGAACGACAATAAGTAACACGTGGACTGGTGGCAAGACATAAGCAACCCGACATAGAGCAGCCTGCCGTTTCGCGATCACTCGCATCACCGGAAAACACGCCTTAAGCTGCGACTCAGGGATGATCTCGCTGCAGAAACGTTTCTTGTTCGTTCACATTCCAAAAACAGCGGGTAACTCGATTCAAAGCGTCCTGCGCAATTATTCGGAGGATCAACTCATTGCTCTCCGAAAGGAACAGGACGGAATCGAGCGCTTCGGACTGCGCAATCCAATTTACAACATCAAGAAACACTCGACGCTGAGCGAGTATCACCATGTCTTGCAAGACGTGCAGTTTCGCAAATTGTACAAGTTCACCTGTGTGAGGAATCCTTGGGATCGGATGGTATCGTATTATTTCACTCCCACGCAAAGTCCCGAAACTTGGAACCGAAAAAAATTCCGTGAAACAATTTCCAAAGCTGTGTCAGTAGCGGACTATTTGCGACTCGACGCGGGCGAACAAGACCCCTTCGCCAATGTCGATTCGATCATGCGGTTCGAAAATCTCGCCGACGACTTTCGCGTTGTGTGCGGAGCGATTGGCATTTCGCCCTCAACACTGCCGCAATACAACCGGTCACGCCGCGAGCATTATTCAAAATATTACGATGACGAACTTCGCGAACTCGTGCGCACCCGGTTCGCCGCGGAGATTGAGCGGTTCACTTACAGGTTCGAAGAGCAATGAACGCAAATGCGCTAGGCGCGTTTTGCGCCGCGGGTGAGTTTTGGTCCGTCTTTCGTGTCGCGCACTTCCCAGCCGAGCGCAGAGATCCGCTCACGTAGTTCGTCGCTCCGTTTCCAATTCCTTTCGCGCCGTGCGTTCTCGCGTTCGTCGCCGAGCTGTGCCACTTCGTGCGGAATGGCGAGATCAGTCTCAGCTTCGACATCAAGAACGCTGTTGATTCGTTTCCACCAGCTCAACCATGCGTTTGCCGAAACGGTGTCCATATCGTTTTGATCCAATGCCCGGTTGGTTTCACGGATCGACTCGAATAGAAAGCCGAGCGCAGCCGAAATGTTGAGATCGTCATCCAGCGCATTTTCAAATTGTAAGGCCGGATCGGCGCGCTGCGGCGACCGGACGCCGCGGTGGGGCATTCCTGCTACCTCGCGCAGCCGCGTCAGCCATTCATCGATTCGCATTAACGACTCGCGCGCTTCATTCATTCCTTGCCACGTGAAATTCAACGGCACGCGATAATGCACACGCAGAAGCGCGTAACGCAGCTCGCGCCCGGTGTACCCTTTGGCCACAACATCCGGAACGGTATAAAAGTTGCCTAACGACTTGGCCATTTTCTGGCCGTCTACCAGCAGGTGCGCACAATGCAGCCAGTAACGGACAAACTTCTTTCCTGTCACGCCTTCGCTCTGCGCGATCTCCGCTTCGTGATGCGGAAAAATGTTGTCGACACCACCGCAGTGGATGTCGATCTGATCACCCAGCAACGCCATGGACATCGCGCTGCATTCGATGTGCCAGCCGGGACGACCAGGTCCCCACGGCGAGGCCCATTTCACGTTCCCGTCTTCTTCGTCCCAGGCTTTCCACAGCGCAAAATCGCCGATGTGTTCCTTGTCGTATTCGTCATGCTTTACGCGGCCTGTCGACTGCAACTGCGTGAGATCGAAGTGTGCAAGCTTCCCATAATCCGGGAATTTGTTGATGCGAAAGTAGACTGATTTGTCGTCGGCCTGATAAGCGAGGCCTTTGGAAATCAGAGCGCTAATCAACTCGATCATTCTGTCGATGTAACGTTGATTGGTCGCGGCCGGGTATTCGTCCGCGGGCTTGATACGCAACGTCTGCGCATCGTCGAAGAAAGCGTGTTTGAATTGCTCTGTGAATTTCTGTAGCGGCACGCCGGCCTCCCGGGCTCCGCGAATGGTCTTATCCTCAACATCCGTAATATTCATTACGCGATGGATCTTGTAGCCGCGCAGCTCCAGGTGTCGTTGGAGCAAATCTTCGAAAATGTAAGCCCGAAAATTTCCAATATGCGCCCGGCTGTAAATGGTCGGCCCGCACGTGTACATTTTGATTGGACGCGTGCTCGGATCGCTTGGCCCGAATTCCTCGAGTTCGCGCGAGTAGGTGTTAAAGAAGCGAAGGGCCATTAGTCGATTTCGACAGTGGCGATGGCGATTGCAGCGATACCTTCACCCTGCCCGATTGGGCCGAGCTTTTCGTTAGTCGTAGCTTTCACGCTCACGTTCGATTCGCTAACACCGATTGCTGACGCGATGTTTTGTCGCATTGCCGCAGAGTACGGCGCGAGTTTGGGCGCCTCCGCGATCACGGTCGCGTCAACGTTGGTGACGCGGGCATTCCGCTCTCCGAGCAGCTTGCCGACGCGCTTCAAAATGTCCATGCTGCTGATGCCGCGAATCGATTCGTCAGTGTTGGGAAAATGCTGGCCAATATCGCCGGCGCCGACGGCGCCGAGCAGTGCGTCGGCGACAGCGTGCGAGAGAACGTCGGCGTCTGAGTGTCCCTCCAGGCCGCGCGCGTGCGCAATCTCAATGCCGCCCAGAATCAATTTCAAGCCGTCGGCGAGGCGATGGATGTCGTAACCGATGCCGGAGCGGATCATGGGAGAAATGACGAATGACGAATGATGAATGATGAATGAATGACGAAATTCGAATGACGAAAGCTTTTCACTCCATCCTTCATCGTTTGAGCATTCGTGCTTCTTTCATCATTTGTCCTTCGCGCTTCGTCATTCATTACAATTTAAGTTCGATGAGGCCATTTGACGCAACGATGCTGTATTTGTCTTTCATGTTCTCGCGCGGGCGAAGATCGACAGTTCCACCGGCGTTTTCAACCAGAAGCGAACCGGCGGCGATGTCCCACAAGCTAATGCCAGTTTCAACGTACGCGTCCAATCGTCCGCATGCGACGTACGCCGTGTCGAGTGCCGCGCTGCCGAGTACACGGCATTTACGCGCGCGATGAATCATTTGCTGAAGCAGCGGGAAATTCGTGTTGATCGTCTCTCCCGTTTTTGCCAGCCCGATCGAAATCACGGCTTCAGCAAGCTCGGTGCGATCGCTGACATGGATCGGAGTTCCGTTTAAATTCGGAACGTCGCCTCGTTGTGCGGTCCAAATCTCGCCGCGGATCGGGTCGTAAATCACGCCGACGACCACCTCCCTGTGCAGGCGCAGCGCAATGGAAATGCAAAAATGAGGAATGCCGTAGAAATAATTCACCGTTCCATCCAGCGGATCGACGATCCATTGATAGTCACTGGACTGATCTCCCGCGATTCCTTCCTCGCCGTAAAGCGCGTGCGATGGAAATTCTTCAAGAAGCAATCTGCTGATCAACTCCTGCGCCTGAACATCGATCTCCAGTTTGATGTCGTGCGCCGCAATTGCCTTAATGCGCTGCCGCCGCTGGAAATTTTCGCGCAACAATTTACCGGCGGCGCGGGCGGCGTGCTCTGCTGCATCAAGGTAGTTTTTCATCAGAAGAGATTAGCTCGCATAAACAACACAAAGTGCACGATGGAATTGAAATGGAGCGAGCGAACCGACCAATCGTGGATCTGTTTTCTCCAATTGATACCGGGGCTTCAGCGCCAGTGCTTAAATCGAGGGGAAAGGCTATGGAAGAAGCCGCCACGACTGCATCTGGCTAAAGCCAAACGTCAACCACAACAAAAAAACCGGGAGGAAAATAAATTCTCCTCCCGGGTTGGAGTTAGGTGTTGTGACCCCGAAGAAAATCAGGGCCGTTAATTCAGCGTTAGGCTTAGTGCCTTTTTTTCTTCGCTGTTTTTTTCTTTGCTGCTTTTTTCTTTGCCATCGACTAATTCCCCCCTTTCAATCCGCAACGCGCGGAATGCTGTGAAGAGTTGGGAATGACTTCACTTATGTGCGTTCAGTAATCATCACATCTTTTTTGTCAAACTTTTTTGTTGCGCATTTGAAAAAATTTTCACCAGCTCGCGCGCGAGAAACTTTTTTGACGCGTGAGAAATTTTCGTCGTTTCGCCATCACGAAACAGAACCAGCAACTCGCTTTCGTCAGTCTCCATGGCGACGCACGCATCGTTCGCGACGATGATATCGCAATTCTTTTCCCGCAATTTTTTCCTGGCATTTGCTTCGAGGTCGTCCGTTTCCGCGGCGAACCCAACGAGAACGAATCTGCGGACGCGTTGATGGCCTAACGATCGGAGAATGTCGCGTGTCGCAACTAATTCGATCGAAATTTCATCTACGCTTTTTTTGATTTTTGCTGGCGAGACTTTAGCCGGCTTGTAATCCGCCACGGCAGCACAGAGGACGCAAATGTCCGAGTTGTCCGCGTGTTTGCGAACGGCCTCGAACATGTCGTCACTGGTAGAAACAGAAATGAATTCGGCGTTGCGCGGCGGCGGGAGATTCACCGGACCCGAAATTAGAATTACCTCGTGCCCTGCGTCCAATGCCGCTTCGGCGATGGCGTAGCCCATTTTCCCGGAAGACCGATTGGAGATGTAGCGAACTGGATCGATCGGTTCGCGCGTCGGACCGGCGGTGATGAGAAATGTCACGCGATCAATTTATCGTCTCTGGTAAGAAGAAATTCCGCGCGGAACGCAATGTCGTTCACTTTCCACAAACGGCCGAGTCCTTCGTAACCGCACGCCAGCATTCCTTCCTCCGGCCCGATGAATTCCACGCCACGAGCTTTCAGCTTTTCCACATTCTCCTGCGTCGCGGCGTTGGCCCACATTTTTCCGTTCATCGCCGGCGCGATCAAAACCGGCGCGCGGGTAGCGAGCGCGATGGCGGCGAGCGGATGCCCCGCCAAACCGTGCGCGAGCTCGGCGATTATGTGCGCAGTCGCCGGCGCGATCAGCAGCAGGTTCGCGCGGTCTGCAAGCTCAATGTGGCCCGGCCGCCAGCTTTCTTTTTCGTCGAAGAAGCTCGTCATTACGGGATTTTTCGACAGCGTCTGCAACGTGAGCGGTGAAATAAATTCGGTAGCATCATGCGTGATCACCGCGAAAACATCGTGACCTTGCCGGACGAGCAGACTCGCAAGTTCCGCGGATTTGTACGCGGCGATCGATCCCGTGACACCAAGCACGACCGATTTGCTGCCAGCGGGAATGTCTACCACTTTCCGGGACTTCGTTTTCTCCAACTTATCTCTGGAATTTTTCTTCTGGCCAGGCATATGGATCAATTTGGCGTCAGTCGCCTGCTCAAGAACGTTTCAGCAGACATGATGTTGCGGACGTTTGCGAGATCTTCTTCGACCGATCCGCTTACCAGAGTGTAACGGTAATCGCGCCATAATTCCATTTCTCCCATGGCGGTGGCGAGACGCGACTCGATTTGCTGCGCCGTTTCGGTTCCGCGTTTCATCAGTCGCCGCCGCAACTCTTCAAGATCAGGAGGCATGATGAAGATGTCGGCCAATGCTTGCCGAACAATCGGATCGTCACAATTCCGAATCGTCGCGGCTCCTTGTGTGTCAATGTCGATTAGAACGTCGAGGCCTTCCTGCAAATTCATCAAAACCGGTTCGCGTAATGTGCCGTAAAGATCTTCGTGCACTCTGGCGTGCTCCAAAAATTCGCCAGCACCAATGCGTGCGCGAAACTCTGCTGTGGAAAGAAACCGATAATGTTCGCCATCAATCTCCCCTGGTCGCGGTACTCGCGTGGTGCAGGAGACCGAATAAAAAAAGTTTCCCGTTTTCCTCAAAGCTTGAACGACGGTGGTTTTTCCTGCGCCCGAAGGAGCGGAGATGACAAAGAGAATTCCGTGCCGGCTGAATCTCATCAGATTGTCATTTCTCAGCGAATCGAGGATCTCAGATTACTTCCTTCAACAGATCGCGATTGGTTGTGCTGCGCCATTTGAATCCAAAGGATTACTTACTCGAGGTTTTGAACCTGCTCGCGGATCTTCTCCAGTTCGGCCTTGCAGCCGATCACGCGTTGGGAGATTGCAGCGTCATTCGCCTTTGCTCCGAGCGTGTTGAGTTCGCGAAAAATCTCCTGGACGATGAATTCCAGTGTCCGCCCAACCGGTTCTTTGCTGCGCAAATGATGGGCGAATTGAGCAAGATGACTTTCAAGTCGGGTCAACTCTTCCGATACGTCAGCACGATCGGCAAAGAAGGTGATTTCTTTCAACACGCGCTCATCCTCGTTAGGCAGCGGCAGCCCGGCCTTTTGTATCCGGTCGAGCAGTGCTGTGCGATACCGTTTTACCACATCCGGATGCAGCGACCGGACTTCCTTGAGTTTTTTTCGAATTGCCTTGAGACGGTGGATTAGATCCTTGGCCAAATGTTTGCCTTCGCGTTCCCGCATTTTGATCAGATCTGCCAGCGCGGCGCGCAGAGCGCGTTCGACCGCGGGCCATGCATCTTCGGGAATCAGAGCTTCTTCCGGAAACCGCATCACGCCGGGCGCTTGCAGGATCGTGGCGATGGTGATCTCTCCGGGCGCGTTCAATTCTTTTTGCAACGCGCGCATCGCTTCGTGATAGGAGCGAGCCAGTTCCGTGTTGAGGGCTAGCTTTCGCCCGCCGTTCGCGCCGCTGTGATGACTGACCGTAGCGTTTGTGCGGCCGCGCGAAATGTTTTCGTTGATCGTCTGCCGAATGCGCGGCTCGAGCTCGACGAGATCGCGCGGCAAATTGACCACGACATCGCTTTGTTTCCGGTTCACGGAGTTTAGCTCCACCGTAAATTTTGTACCATCGTGATCGGTCTCGCCGCGACCGTATCCAGTCATGCTTCGCATACGACGAAAGCTTATCGCAGAGAAATATTCAACGTTCAACGAGCGTTTGGAGCAAGCTTTGCGCTGCGCGCCGGTGAGGTGAAGGCATCGCGACCTCATCGATTGATCCAAACCACTGCTGTCCAGGAGCGATTCGCTTTGGCGCCGGGCAACGATACACAGAAAGCGTGACTCGATGATGGGTGAATGGAAACACCGACTCGTGAACTGGCCGTCGCGGAAAACGCTGCTGCTTAAAGCAGGAAGGTTCCAGCCACGGCAAGATCCACATTCCCCGCCATCGGTGTCGGGATTGCTCGAGCAGAATCCGGCCGCGCCTAACGATCAGTGCATGCGTTTCGATAAGTTGTTTTGTTTCGGGTCTCGATTTCCGTATCGGGAGTGCACCGGGATTTTTTGCGCGGCAAAATGCGGTGACGGGACACACAGTGCATTTCGGCTTCCGGGCCACGCAAATGAGCGCACCAAGATCCAGAAGTGCGGAGTTAACGGTCGCGGCATCGGATTTCGGGAGAAGACCCGCTGCGTAGTGCCAAAGTGTTTTTCGGCCGGCGCCGGAATCGATTGATTGGCGCAAATCAAAAAGCCGCGCCAAAACGCGAGCGGTGTTCGCTTCGACGATCGGGAGTGATTGATTGAAGGCAAAACTGGCGACGGCCTGCGCGGTGTATTTGCCGATGCCGGGGAGCTGCTGCATTTCCTGGGTTCTCCGCGGGAATCGTCCCGTGTGTCGAGACATAACTGTTTTTGCGGTGGCGTGAAGATTTCGCGCGCGAGCGTAATAGCCGAGACCTTGCCACGCCCGAAGCACGTCGTGTTCCGATGCTTCTGCGAGCGAGGTGAAATTCGGAAACGTGCGGAGCCACTTGTGATAATACGGGATGACGGCGGCGACTTGCGTTTGCTGAAGCATGAACTCGGAAACCAGGATCGTGTATGGATCTTGCGTCCGTCGCCAGGGAAGATCGCGCCCATGCCGACGAAACCAACTCAAGAGGCGATGACGAAATTTGGCTGATTGGAACCGCACAGATTCGCATAGACTAACACGGATTTTTGAGCCGGATTGCTGAACTCGCTCTCATCTGAGCATCTGTGTTAAGCTGTGGCGGCCATGAATTCATACACGCACGCGCTTACTCATGAGCAAGTGAGAAGCCTTCGCGCTTTGCTCGTGGAGTTGGGCTTTGAATTCGCGCCGAAGGAGTGGACAATTTTTTTTGCGCACAAAAACAAGCTCAGCGTGGCTGTGTATGAGAAGGGGCCCAAGATGCTGGCCCAGGGCAAGGGAGTCGAAGAATTCGTTCAGTTCGAGCTGGAACCGAAAATTCTGGGAGAAGCAAAACTCGGTTATGAAGAAGTGCATATGCCTGAACTCTTCGAGCCGCATTTCGGCGTCGACGAGAGCGGGAAGGGCGATTTCTTTGGGCCTTTGGTAATATCCGGGGTTTACGTCGATCGCGGTATCGCGCGCAAACTGCTCGACGCCGGCGTCGTGGACAGCAAGCGAATAAGCTCCGATGCTCGGGTCCGTGCACTGGCAGATACGATTCGAAAGACTTCACAAAATCTGGTGGAGACGGTTCTGATCGGCCCGGCCAAATACAACGAGTTATACGAGAAGTTTGGCAATTTAAACCGGCTTCTCGGGTGGGGTCACGCGCGCGTGATCGAGAATTTGCTGGCGCGGAAGCCGGGCTGCCCGCGGTCGTTATCGGACCAGTTCGCAGACGCGCGCATAATCAAGGAGTCTCTGATGAGGCATGGCCGCAAGATCGTGATTGAGCAACGGCCCCGGGCGGAATCCGACATCGCAGTGGCGGCGGCATCGATCATCGCGCGCGAAGGATTCATTAATTGGCTCCAACGGAAAGGGACACAGCTTGGCAGGCGATTGGAACGCGGCGTTTCGCCCGGTGTTAAAGAGACCGCAAGAAAATTGGTGGAGTTGAACGGGCCAGAGACACTGCGAGAAGTGGCGAAAGTCCATTTCCGCACCGCCCATGAGATTGCTCCGGGGCATTACGCAGCGCCGCCAGGCCGTGAAGATTGGCGGTGGCGTACTTCGCCAAAAGTTGGCAACTGAGGCCCCGGCAGGCAGCCTGCTTCAAAAAATCACTTTTTATGCTTCAGTTGGCCACCGGCAGAGTCACAACGAACGATTAATAAAATAGATATGACGAAATTAACCAAGCGGGACATCGTGGTGTCAATTAGCAACCAGACTGGGATGGTTCAGCATCAGGTCTTTGACGTGGTGCAAAAGACCCTCGACAAAATCACCGACAGTCTGGCAAATAATATTCCGGTCGAGTTAAGAAACTTTGGCGTGTTTTTGCCGCGCCTTACCAGGCCCCGGATTGGACGGAACCCTAACCAGCCGGGTAGCAGTTTCGTCATTCCGCCGCGTGCGACGGTAAAGTTCAAGGCGGGTAAAATCATGCGGCAACGAGTGGAAAAGCTCTCTCGGCAATTGAAGGAAGCAGAAGAGCAAAAGAGTAAAACCGCAGTCGGCGCGCACGCTGGCGAATAACTGGATCTGATTGGGTCTGCGACCGGAATTCGCAGGCAGCATTATCTGTCCTCACGAGGTCAGGAGAGCAAGCTCTGGATCGTTTTCTCCAAGCGCTCAAAATTAATCGGCTTCGTCAAATGTTCAGCGAACCCTGCTTCTCTGGCTTGGTTTACGTCCTGTTCGCTGCCGAAACCGCTAAGCGCGATCCCTGGTAAACGTTTGTTGGAACGCACCTCGCGCATTAATTCATAGCCGCTGCGATCGGGCAGTCCGATGTCGCTGATGAGCAGGTCGAACTCCTGTGTTCGGACTTTCTCGACCGCCTGTTCAGCAGAGTGGGCAATGGTGATTTGGTAACCGCGACGCTCGAGCATTCTTTTCATCCCAAGACATGTGTCATGATGATCGTCTACCAGCAGGACGCGCCGGTGGGTTGCAACAGCGGCGTCCGGTTTGCGATCAGTTGGTCGATCCGCGTCCTGGCCATCGCGGTCGATCGGGCTTTTAACTGTGCTTAGTTCAACTGTAAAAATGGCGCCGCGATTTTTTCCGGGACTTTGGACACGAATATGTCCACCGTGCGCGTCGATCAGCGTCTTTGAAATCGTCAGACCAAGCCCAAGTCCTCCAAACCGGCGCGTGATATCGCTCTGTCCCTGTTCAAATGCGTTAAAAATTTTGCCGATTGTGGCGGATTCGATGCCAATGCCGGTGTCGATGACCCGCACCTCGATCTTATCCGGCTGGGGATTAACAGTTTCGATACTAATGCGACCTTTTTCCGGCGTGAACTTGACGCTGTTCTTGATGAGGTTCCAAAAGACCTGCTGCAGGCGTGCTGGATCGCCTTTCACGTACGTATGAACTGCGCGAAGCGCAAAGTTCACCTCGAGCTTTTTTGCGTCGATTTCATTGTGGCAAATCTCGTAAGCGCGCTGGAGGATTTGATGGATGGAAATAGGTTCGAAGCTAAGTTGGAGCTTGCCTTTCGAGATGCGAGTGATGTCGAGCAAATCATCGATGAGACGCGCCTCCAATTCGACGTTCCGGCGAACCACCTCGAGCGCTTCCTTGACTGGTTTGGAATTTGGCACTTCCGCTTCGAGCTCTCCCACCATGGCGATTACGGGCGTGAGGGGACTGCGCAACTCGTGAGATAGTTGCGCCAGGAACTGGTCCTTCGCGGCATTTGCTGCAATCAACTCCTGCCGCAGGGTGACATCGCGGGTCTTGTCTTCCACAAGATAAAGCACGCCTTGGATGGTCTCGTTCGCCCCTTGCAGCCTGAGCAGATTGATGTCGAGGAAATGCGTTGCCCCTGCCTTATCTTTCAACGGGTGCTCGATCAATTGAAATGGCGGTCCAAAGTTAAGCACCCGTTCGACTGCCCCCGAAGGCGCAATCTTAACAGCGTCGCAGGTGATTTCGGTAATGTCGCAACCCGCCGGCACTTCTCCGAAACGTTCAGCCATCCGGCCAAACGCATCGTTGGAATGAAGAAACCGACGGGAAACGGGGTCA
>Ga0081539_10004538_pt1 | contig 15233 bp, 12 predicted proteins | sample TabmetS4T2R2_FD_71023 | JGI IMG/M metagenome (GOLD analysis project Ga0081539, IMG submission 71023) | Tabebuia heterophylla rhizosphere microbial communities from the University of Puerto Rico - S4T2R2 | ecosystem: Host-associated > Plants > Roots > Rhizosphere ...
CCGCCGCCCTACCCAGCCGCCGTTGACGTTCTCCGAGGGACCTTGTATGCAAGTATGTAAGGCCAATGGAGGCGCTGCTTCCCCTCGCAGAGCGCTCGCGGCGCGGGCCGGCGCGCGCTCACGTCTACACCTCCCTGCGCGACGCGATCGTGTCCGCGCAGCTCGCTCCCGGCCGGCAGATCTCCGAGAACGAGCTGGCCGCGCGGCTGGGCGTGAGCCGGACGCCGGTGCGCGAGGCGCTCCAGCGGCTGCGGGAGGAGCGGCTGGTGGCGATCGTGCCGCAGCTCGGCACGTTCGTGACGCACATCAGCGAGGGCGCGGTCAGCGACGCGCAGTTCGTGCGCGTGGCCCTCGAGTGCTCGGCGATCCGCAGCGCCGCCCTGCGCGCCCGTGACAGCGACCTCGCCGCCCTCGAGGCGGTCATCCGGCGCCAGGACGCCGCGCGCGAGGCCAACGACTTCGATCGCTTCTACGTGCTCGACGACGACCTGCATCACCTGCTGTGCGACCTCAGCGGCCACGAGATCGCGTGGGCGCTGAGCCAGCGGGCGAAGGGGCACCTGAACCGCATCCGGCGCCTGAGCATGCCCGAGCCCGGCTACATGATGGAGATGATCGCCGAGCATCGCGCGGTGGTCGCCGCCGTCGCCGCGCACGACCCGGACGCGGCCGAGCGGACGCTTCGACACCACCTGCGCATGGTGCTGTCCACCCTCCCCGCGATCCGGGAGCAGCACCCCGACTACTTCGAGGAGGAGATCGCGTGACCACGATGGACGCCCCCACGAGGCTATCGCCGGCCGACCTGCGCAGCCTGTACGAGCAGATGGTGCTGATCCGCGTCTTCGAGACCGAGTCCGAGCGCCAGTACAAGGCCGCCAAGATCGGCGGCTACTGCCACCTGAGCTCGGGCCAGGAGGCCGCGACCGTCGGCGTCGTGCACACGATGCAGCCCGACGACGTGCTGGTCACCGGTTATCGCTGCCACGGCTTCGCGCTCGCCCGCGGCGTATCCCCCGAGGCCGTCATGGCCGAGCTGTTCGGGCGCGCCGACGGCTGTGCCCACGGCCGCGGCGGCTCGATGCACCTGCTCGACGTCGACCGCGGCTTCTACGGCGGCTGGGGCATCGTGGCCGGCCAGCTGCCGGTCGCGACCGGCCTCGCGCTCTCGCTCGTGCGCCGCGGGAAGGACCAGGCCGTCGTGTGCGAGCTCGGCGACGGCGCGATCAACATGGGCGCCTGGCACGAGTCGCTGAACCTCGCCGCACTGTGGAACCTGCCGATCGTCTTCCTCGTGGTCAACAACGGCTACGGCATGGGCACGAGCGTCACGCGCGCCTCGGCCGAGCCGGAGCTCTACCGCCGCGCATCCGCGTTCCGCATGCACGGCGAGCGCGTCGACGGCGACGACCTCGAGGCGGTCATCGAGGCCTCCGACCGGCTCCTGCGCCGCGCCCGCGAGTCGCGCGAGCCGGCCGTGCTGGAGGCCGTGACCTACCGCTACCGCGGGCACTCCGTGGCCGACGCCGGCCTGGCGTACCGCACCAAGGAGGAGATCGTCTCCCGGCAGGCCAACGACCCGATCGCCCGCCTGCGGACGACCCTGCGCGAGCACGGGACCACCGACGAGGAGCTCGACGCGATCGACCGCGAGGTCGACGCGCGGGTCGCCGCCGCGGTCGCGTTCGCCGACGCCAGCCCGGAGCCCGACGTGAGCGAGCTCGCCCGCAGCGTCTACGCCCCCGGCAGCGGCGGGCAGTTCGCGCGCATGCGGCCGGGCAGCCCGTTCGGCGAGGAGGAGCTCGTCTTCGACGCGGGGCTGGGCTCATGACCGCGGTCACGGAGCAGCCGAGCACCACCGGCACCCAGCGGATGACCTACCGCGAGGCGCTGCGCCTCGCCATGCGCGAGGAGCTCGCCCGCGACGAGCGCGTCTTCGTGATGGGCGAGGAGGTCGGCGTCTTCGAGGGCTCCTACAAGGTGACCGCCGGCCTGATGGGCGAGTTCGGGCCCGAGCGCATCCGCGACACCCCGATCTCCGAGGAGGGCTTCGTCGGCGCCGCGGTCGGCGCCGCGATGGGCGGCGAGCGCCCGATCGTCGAGATCATGACGATCAACTTCCTGCTCGTCGCGATGGACCAGGTCATCAACCACGCGGCCAAGGTGCGCACGATGTTCGGCGGCGAGGTCGGCTGCCCGATGGTCATCCGCACGCCCAACGGCGCCGGCAACCAGCTCACCGCCCAGCACTCGCAGTCGCTGGAGGCGTGGTTCGCCGGGACGCCGGGCCTGAAGGTCGTCGCGCCGGCGACGCCCGCCGACGCCAAGGGCCTGCTCAAGGCGGCGATCCGCGACGACGACCCCGTGCTGGTCGTCGAGAACCTCCCGATCTACAAGGAGAAGGGCGACGTCCCGCTCGACCCGGAGTTCCTGACGCCGATCGGCCGCGCCGCGGTGCCCCGCGAGGGCACGGACATCACGCTCGTCGCGCACTCGTTCGCCACGGTGCGGGCGATGAAGGTCGCCGAGCGGCTGGCCGCGAACCACGGCGTCAGCGCCGAGGTGGTCGACCTGCGCTCGCTGCGCCCGCTCGACGTCGAGACCGTCGCCGCCTCCGTGGCCAAGACCAACCGCGTCGTGTGCGTGGAGGAGGGCTGGCCGTCCTACGGCGTCACCGCCGAGCTCGCCGCCCGCATCCAGAAGGCCTGCTTCGACTACCTCGACGCGCCGGTCGAGCGCGTCGGCATGGCCGAGGTGCCGCTGCCCTACGCGAAGAACCTCGAGACGGCCGCGCTGCCCGGCGAGGAGCGGATCGAGCGCGCCGTGCTCGAGACGCTCGGCTAGCCGGAGCGCCGCAGGCGCTCGACCTCGCGCGCGAGCTCCACGCGCGATGAGACGCCGAGCTTGCGGAAGATGTTGCGCAGGTGCGTCTCGACGGTCTTCAGGCTGAGGAAGAGCTCGGCGGCGATCTCCGGGTTCGTCCGCCGGTCGACGACCAGGTCGGCGACCTCGAGCTCGCGGCCGGTCAGCGCCTCGAGGCCGCCGGCGTCGGCGGCGCCCGGCCGCGCGCGCCGGTGCACGCGGCGACCGAGCTTGCGGAGCTCCTGATCGGCGGCCTCGCGCCGGCGCGGCGCGCCCCAGGCCGTGAAGGCGTCGGCGGCGGCCTCCAGCGCGGCGACGGCGCCGTCCTCGTCGCCGGCCCGCGCGAGCGCGCGTGCGAGGAGCATGCGCGCGGCGGCGGCCTCGATCGGGGCGCCGGCGCGCTCGGCGCCGGCGACCGCCGCGCGCGCCCGCCCGGCGGCGCCGGCGTTCTCGCCGTCCGCGAGCGCGATCTCGGCCGCCGCCCGCTCGGCCCACGACACGGCCATCGGCACCGGGGTCGCGGCCGCGACCTCCGCGGCCGCGGCCGCCGCCCGCCGCGCGTCCTCCAGGCGGCCGGACGCCAGCCGGCAGCGCGTGAGCAGCTCGAGCCCGTACGCCCGCCAGCCCGCCTGGATCGCGGTGATCCCCTCGCCGCCCGCGTGCTCGACGAGCACGGTTTCGGCGCGCCGCGGGTCGCCGGTCGCCAGCAGCGCGGCGGCCAGCGCCAGCGCGGTCCAGCCGGTCACGAACGCGGTGTCGACCGGCGCGATGAGGTCGAACGACTCCTGTGCCTTCGACAGCGCCGTGTCCGCGTCCCCCGCCGCGAGGGCACCCAGCGCGCGGTGGACGAGGCGGAACGCCAGGCCCTGAGGGGCGTTGCGGGTGGTGCGCAGCTGCTCGATGCCCGCGTCGAGCAGCGGCACGGCCTCGGCGAGCCGGCCCTGCATCGTCAGGGCGAGCCCCAGCGTCGTGAGCGCGATCGGCGCCTCGAACCCGGTCGTGCGCTGGAGCCTCAGCGCGCGCCGGCTCGCCGCGACGGCGTCCTCGTAGTGGTCGAGGAAGAGGTCGGCGGCCGAGACGAACTCGACGCCGGACGAGCGCCGCGCGAGCTCCTCGTCCGACAACGTGTCGAGGAGCGCGGCGGCCTCCAGGCGCGCCGCCTCCTCGCCCTCGACGTCACCGGCGAACGCCTTGGCGAGCGCGACCGTCGTGACGGCCGCGGCGATCAGCCCGCGGTCGCCGAGCGCGCGCGCGACCTCCGCGGCGCGGACCGCCCACGCGGGCATCGCCGCGTAGCGTGCGCGGAAGAGCTCGCCCGCGGTCAGCTCGATCATCAGGATCACGCCCTCGGGCGCCGTCGGGTCCGGCAGCCGGTGCAGCGCGTCGGCGAGCCGCGCACGGGACTGCTCGTGCAGCCCGAGCAGGTGCTCGACCTGGGCGCAGCCGACGGTCAGGCGCACCCACATCGCGACTGCGTCCTCGGGCACGAGCGCGAGCGCCTCGAGCAGGTCGGCGCGCGCCTCGCGGAACTGGGCGATGCTCGTGAGCGAGAGCGCGCGCATCATGAGCAGGTGCGTGCGCTGGGCGGCGGACGCGTTGTCCGGGAGCAGCCGCAGCGCCGCCCCGTACCAGTGCGCCGCCGTGCTCGGCGCGCGCGGGAACACCGCCTCGGCGGCCTCGGCGAGCACCGCCACCGCGGCCGCGTCGCCGTGGTGGCCGGCGTGCTCGACGTGGTGCGCGCGGGCCGCCGGCGGCGCTCCCCGCTCGGCGAGCGCGGCCGCGCAGCGCTCGTGCGCGCCCAGCCGCCACGCCGGGGGCGCGGACTCGTAGACGGCGCGGCGCACGAGCGGATGGCGGAAGCGGAAGCGGCGCGGCACGTCCGTGGCGTGGATCAACCCGGCGGCGAGGAGGTCGTCGAGCGGCGCGCGCGCGGTCACCTCGTCGACGCCCGCGGCCGCCGCCGCGAGGTCCGGCTCGAACGGGTCGCCGGCGACCGCCGCGCCCTGGAGCGCGCGCCGCGTGGCCGCGGGCAGCAGCGCGAGCTCTTCGGCCAGCGAGGCGAGCACGGCACGCGGAACCTCGACGCCGCCCAGGCTCACCGCCTCGGCGTGCCCGCCTGCCGCCGCGGGCGCGCGCGCGAGCTGTTCGAGGTAGAACGGGTTGCCGCCGCTCTCGGCGTAGAGCGCCTCGGCCCGCTCGGCGTCGACCCCGTCGCCGAGCAGCTGCACGGCCTCGTCGCGCGCGAGGCCACGCAGGTCGAGGCGTGTGAGCGCCTCGCGGCGCTGGGCGCGGTCGAGCGCGCGCGCGAGCCGGTCGTCGATCTGCCGCGGCCGCGTGGCCATCGCGACGAGCACCGCCGCGGCAGGCGGCCGGCGCAGGAGCGCCGCCATCAGCTCGACCGAGGCGGGGTCGGCCCAGTGCACGTCGTCGAGCACGAGCGCCAGCGGCGTGGCGGCGGCGAGGCGCTCGAGCAGCGCGCGGACCGCGGCGTGCGCCCGGTGGCGCTCGTCGGCGCCGCGGCCGCGCCCGTCGGCGGCCTGGTCGCCGAGCGCGGGGAGGACCTGGGCGAGGTCCGCCGCCACGCCGTCGCCGAGCGCCGCGATGCGGCGCGGGTCCAGGCCGGCGACGTACTCGTCGAGCGCGTCGACGAACAGCCAGAACGGCAGGTCGCTCTCGAGCTCGGACGCGCTGCCCGTGAGCACGAGCCAGCCGCGCGCGTCGGCCCGCGCCGCCAGCTCGGCGAGCAGCCGCGTCTTGCCGATCCCGGGCTCGCCGGCAAGCAGCAGCGCGGTACCGGCACCGCCCGCCGTGTCCGCGAGCAGCCCGTCCACCGCGCTCAGCTCCGCGTCGCGCCCGACGAGATGCTCGGCGACGTACGCCACCGCCGCCGAGCATAACCGGCCGGCTAGCCCGCGTCCGCGGGATCCAGCACGCCGTTCTCCAGCCAGAGGTAGCGGCCGCCCAGGACGCCCTGGGCGAGCGCGTAACCCTCGGTGTCGTCGTTGGCGAACAGCGCGTCGAAGAGCGCGTCGACGCGGCGCCGCGCCTGGCGGCAGAACAGGTCGGCCAGCTCGCGCGCCTCGTCGGCGCGCCCGGCATCCTCGCGGCGGATCGTGTCGGCGTAGACGACGGCCGACGCGATCGCGAACAGCTCGGCGCCGATGTCGACGATCCGCCCCAGCACGGCCTGGCGCTTCTCCAGCTTCGCCTGCCAGCGCCCCATCGCGTAGAACGTGGAGCGGGCGAGGCGGCGCGAGGCGCGCTCGACGAAGCGCATGTGGGGCGCGAGGTCGCCGAGCTCGTCGAAGGCGCCGGGCCGGAGCCCCTCGCCGACCGCCAGCTTGGGCAGCCAGCGGGCGTAGAACGCGCCGGCCTGCGCCGCCGACCGCGCCTTGGCCTTCAGGTCGCCCTCGCCCTCGAGCAGCTCGCCGGCCACCTGGAGGTGCTGGTCGACCGCCTCGCGCGCGATCAGGAGGTGCATGATCTCGGTCGAGCCCTCGAAGATGCGGTTGATGCGCATGTCGCGCAGCGCCTGCTCGACAGGGATCGGCCGCTCGCCGCGCGCCCGCAGCGAGTCGGCGGTCTCGTAGCCGCGGCCGCCGCGGACCTGCATCAGCTCGTCGACCACGCGCCAGCCCAGCTCGGAGGCGTAGAGCTTGGCGATCGCGGCCTCGATGCGGATGTCGTTGCGCTTGTCGTCGGCCATCCGGCTGGCGACGTCGAGCATCGCTTCCATCCCGAAGGCGCTCGCGGCGATGAACGCGATCTTCTGCGCGACCGCGTCGTGCCTGCCGACGGGCTGCCCCCACTGGACGCGCTCGGCGGCCCACTCGCGCGACACCTTCACGGCCCACTTGCTCACGCCGACGCAGATCGCGGGCAGCGCGAGCCGGCCCGTGTTGAGCGTGGTCAGCGCCACCTTCAGGCCCTGGCCGACGCGCCCGATCACGTTCTCGGCGGGCACGAACACGTCGGTGAACGTCGTGACCGAGTTCTCGATCCCGCGCAGGCCCATGAACGCGTTGCGGTGCTCGACCGTGACGCCCTCGCTGTCATAGGCGAGCACGAACGCGGTGATGCCGCCCTCAGGGACCTTGGCCATCACGACGACGATGTCGGCGATCGCGCCGTTCGTCGCCCACAGTTTGGTCCCGTTGAGCAGGTAGCCGGACCCGTCGTCGGTGGGCGTCGCCGTCGCGCCGAGGCGCGCCGGGTCCGAGCCCACGTCGGGCTCGGTGAGCAGGAACGCCGAGACGTGCGTCCGGGCGACGAGCGGCAGCCAGTGCTGCTTCTGCTCCTCGGTGCCGAACAGGAGCAGCGGCTCGGCGACGCCGATCGACTGGTGGGCCGACAGCAGCGTCGAGAGCGACGAGTGCCAGGACCCGGCGAGCGTCAGCGCGCGGTTGTAGTAGACCTGCGAGAGGCCGAGCCCGCCGTACTGCTCCGGCACCTTCATCCCGAGCGCTCCGAGCTCCTTGAGCCCGTCGAGCACCGCGTCGGGGATCTTGGCGTCGCGCTCGATCGCGTGCGGGTCGACGCTCGTGGTGAGGAAGGAGCGCAGCCGCGCGAGGAAGCGCTCGCCCTTCTCGACGGCCGCGATGTCCAGCCGCGGCTGCGGATGGATGAGATCCAGCCGCAGCCGCCCGAGGAACAGGTCCCTGCCGAAGCTCGGCAGCTTCCATTCGCCCTCGCGCGCGGCCTCGGCGACCTGCCGGGCCTCGCGCTCCGTTATGTGCGTTGCCATTACGGCATATTGAAGTAGACCGTGGGGTCTCCCTGCTTCAGCCAGATCTCCGGATGGTCGAGCGGGATGAACGAGCGGTCGCCGCCCGGCTCGCGGGTCGACGGCACCGAGTCGCCGCTCGGCAGGTGCATGATGAAGTTCACCGGCGCGGTGTCCTTCACGAGCGGGATCGTGTAGACCGCTCCGAACGCGTCCATGCCGGTGCGCTGGAACGGCTTGTCCCAGGCCACGGTGGCCAGCACGGCCGGGTCGACCGCGTCGCCCCACAGGTGCAGGCCCCAGCCGTTCGGCGGCGTCCCGTAGTCGCCGGCGGGCCGGTTGTAGTGGACGACGGCCGCCGCCAGCGTCTCCTTCTGGGCCGTCACGGTCCGCACGTCGCTCATGGCAACGCCGTTGAGCGTCGCGCGGTAGCGGATCGGCGTGCCGGTCGGCAGGTCCGCCGAGAACGTGTCGTGGAACGAGTAGACCGGGGACGAGTCGTCGCGCGCGCGGAACTCCCACGGCCCGTTGCCGATCTGGCGCTCGAACACGACCACGTCGGACGAGTGCTCGGGCACCACCGACGCCGAGACGTCGACCGCGCCGCGCACCTTCGAGCCCTCCTGTGGCGCGGTGATCGTGACAAGCGGCTGCGAGATCGTGCTGCTCGCGACATCGCTCGCGCGCGTGTGGTGCGCGTTGTCGAGCACGACCGCGCGGTACTGCACGCTCGTGCCCGGCGCGATGTCCGACACGTCGTGGAACACGCGGTACGGCGCGTTGTCGTCGGTCCCGATGTCCGTCCAGCCGCCCTTGCCGGCCTTGGCCAGGAACGTGACCTCGGCGAACTGGTCGGTCCCGAGGTTCGCGCGCACCTCGAGGCGGTCACGCCCGGTGGCCGGGACGGTCAGCGAGACCGACGGCGCACGCTTGCTGCGCGGGATGTGCCGTTCGGCCTTGTAGACGGCCGTCGAGAGCGCCGAGAGCGTCACGTTCAGGCGCGCGTCGCCGCCGCTGTGCAGCCACGCCGGGCCGTCGCCGTAGACCTTCCTCCACCAGCTGTGGCCGACGTAGGTGGGCACGGAGGCCGACGAGCTCGACTCGGCGTTGTTGAGCGCGACCACGTACTCGCGGCGGTGCTTGCGGTTGATCCGCGAGAACGCGTAGATGCCGGGGCTGCTCGACGAGTACCGGCTCTGCTGCGCGCCGTTGCGCAGCGTCGGGTTGCGCTTGGTGACCGCGGCGAGGCCCGCCAGCTCCTTGTACAGCGGGTGGTCCACGTCGAAGTTGTCGTCCATCGGCGTCTCGTTGGAGCCGATGTCGTCGTTGTTCCCGGCGCCGTCGTCGCCCGGGATGGGGTCGCTGAGGTTGTTGTACTGGGGCGACTGCGACGGGAACATGTCCTGCCGCGCGTCCTGGTCGCCGCCCGCGCCCGTGAAGCCCTGCTCGTCCCCGTAGTAGACGACCGGGTTGCCGCGCGAGAAGTACATGAGCTCGTGCGCGAGCTTGTCGCGCTGGAGCAGCTCGGCCTCGGTCGCCCCCGGGTTCGCGTTGCGGATGAACATGCCGATCCGGCCGCGGTCGTGGTTGCCGAGGAACGTCGGCAGGTTGTAGGCGTTCGAGTCCGCGTCGGTGTAGTAGTCGTCCTTGAGGAAGAAGTCGCGCAGGTTGTTGGTCGCCAGCGACTTGGCGGCGAAGTCGACGGCCGACATCTGGAAGAGGAAGTCCAGGACGCCCTGCACGCGGTCGTGGATCGGGTAGTGCGACGTGATGTTGACGTCGAAGTCCTCCGCGACCTCGCCGAACATGTAGAAGTCCCTGATCCCCTGCGAGTGCGCGTAGCTCTCGATCGCGGGCGCGAACCTCTGCCAGAACGCGTCGTCGACGTGCTTCATCGTGTCCATGCGGAAGCCGTCGACGCGGAACTCGCGGATCCAGAACTTGTAGATGTCGATCATCCCGTCGACGACCTTCGGGTTCTCGGTGAAGAGGTCGTCGAGCCCGAAGAAGTCGCCGTACTGCGAGTTCTCGCCGACGAAGGTCGTGTTGCCGCGGTTGTGGTAGAGCGTGACGTCGTTGAGCCACTCCGGGACCTTGTGGTTCACCGCGGGCTCGCTCGCGGGGACGAACGGGTGGTAGGGGAAGCTCGTCGCCGCGCTGAGCGGCGGGAAGAAGTTCGTGCCGGCGAAGTCGCGGTCGTCGAACACCGTGCCGGCGGCGGTCTTGTACGGGAAGGCGTCCTTGGACCGGTACACCGGCGCCGCGCCCTCCGTGTACTGGATGACGTCCGCCGTGTGGTTGGCGATGATGTCGAAGTAGACCTTCATGCCCAGCCGATGGGCGTCGCGGACGAGGGCCTTCAGATCGTCGTTGGTGCCCAGGTGCGGGTCGATCTGCGTGAAGTCGGTGATCCAGTAGCCGTGGTAGCCGGCGGACGGGAAGCCCGCGTTGTCCTGGACGGCCTTGTTCTTGAAGCTCGGCGTCAGCCAGATCGCCGTGGTGCCGAGGCCCTTGATGTAGGGCAGCTCGCTGATCAGGCCCTTGAGGTCGCCGCCGTGGTACCAGCCCTTGCCGGTCGGGTCGAAGCCGGACTCGCCCTCGTGCTTGCCGGGCGGGAGGTCGCCGTTCTCGTTCTTGGCCGACTTGTCGCCGTCCTGGAACCGGTCGGCCATGACGAAGTAGAAGTTCTGGTCCGTGACCGGCTGGCGCAGGCTGTGGCGCGCGTCACCCCCGGCGCGCCCGTGATCGTGGTGCGCCCACGCCGGCGCGGCCGACGTGACGAGCACAGCGAAAAGCAGCGCGAGCAGCGCGCGGATCCCGGCCATGGTCTTCCTCCCCCTGAGAGCGGAGGCCCGACTCTACTTGAGCTCGGTGCGGCGAAGGCGCCAAAGTCCGACGACGAGGAAGGCGCCGAGCCAGAGGGCCGTCGAGGTGCCCAGCTGCGCCCAGGCGGTGCCCGTCATCCCTCCGTCGACGAGGGGCATGAGCGTGCGGTTCGTGTCGAGCCAGAGGGCGGGCTTGTCGAGCGCGTGAATGGCGCCCAGCGCGGACCAGGCGGTCGGCAGCACGAACCACATGACGATCGCCAGCGCCGAGCGCAGGAAGACGAGGCCGAACGCGACGCCGCCGAGGATCCCGAGCAGCTCGAGCAGCGCGCCGTGGGCGAGGGCGTACAGGGGAAGGTCCCAGCTCCCGCCCGCGAACAGGTTGCCGATCGCCGCCGTCGCGAGGCACGTCGCCACCGCGTAGACGGTCACGCCGACGGTGGCGAGCATCTTCGCGGCGATCACGCGCCCGCGCGCGGGCACCAGTGCGAACGTCGTCAGGCCGGTGCGCTGATTCCACTCGCTGGTCACGGCCAGGATGCCGAGCACCGGCAGCAGGACCGAGACGCCGAGGAGCGCGCCCTTGAAGAGGCCGTGGAAGTCCTGCTCGGAGGCCTTGCCCGCGACGACCGTGATCGTCACGATCGCGGCGGCCATGAGCTCGATCACCACGAGCAGCCAGAAGCCGGCGCGGGTGTCGGCCATCTTGCGCAGCTCGATCCCGGTCAGCCGGCGCAGGCCGGCGCGGGGGAAGATCTCGGCGTGGGCGGTCATGCGGCGAGTGCCTCCTCGCGCGTGAGGGACAGGAACAGGTGCTCGAGGCCGCCGTTCTCGGCCGGTCGCAGCTCGAGCAGGACGAGGCCGGCGCGGGCAGCCACGCGCCCGACCGCCTCGGCGTCGGCGTCCACGAGCAGGGCGCCGTCGGCGCCCGGCGTCGCGCTCAGGTCGGCTTCCGCGAGCGCCACGTGCAGCTCCGCGGCGTCGAGGCCGCGGACGATCACGCCGGACGCTGCGAGCAGCTCGTGCTTGGCGCCCCGCGCGACGATGCGGCCGTCGGCGATCATCACGAGCTCGTCGGCGATCGCCTCGATCTCGTGCAGCAGGTGCGACGACAGCAGCACGGTCCCGCCCCCGTCGGCGAAGTCGCGCAGCAGCCCGCGCATCCAGTAGATGCCCTCGGGGTCCAGGCCGTTGGCCGGCTCGTCGAGGATCAGCACCTCCGGGTCGCCGAGCAGCGCGTGCGCAATGCCCAGCCGCTGGCGCATGCCGAGCGAGTAGGCGCCGACGCGCTTGCGGGCGGCGGAGCGGGCGAGGCCGACGCGCTCGAGCAGCTCGTCCACGCGCGAGCGCGGGACGTCCAGCACCCGGGCGGAGAGCGCGAGCACCTCGCGGCCGGTGCGGCCGGAGTGCTGCGCGGACGCGTCGAGCAGGACGCCGATGCGGCGGCCGGGGTTGTCGAGCGCGCGGTATGAGGTCCCGAGGACGGTCGCCGAGCCGGCGGTCGGCGGCGTCAGGCCGCAGATCATCCGCAGCGTGGTGGACTTGCCGGCCCCGTTGGGCCCGAGGAACCCGGTGACGGTGCCCGGCTCGCAGTAGAACGAGATGTCGTCGACGGCGAGCTGGGGGCCGTAGCGCTTGGTCAGGTGATCGACGGCGATCATGGCGTCAGCATCGGGGCGCGGCGCGCCGCCGTCCATCGGCCGATCGGTCACGCCGTACCGACCAAGGTCGATGTCGCGATCGACCTCGGGCGGGTGGGCGCCGCCGGCGCGCGCGCGTACGCTTGCCGCGTGGACGTCGAGACCACGCATCGCCGATCGCGCCGCGACTGGACGCTCGACGTCCTGTGCCTGATCGTCGCCGTGATCATCGGCGTGCTCGCGTTCGCCGACGCGCACGGCCGCAACGACTATCCGGCCTGGTTCACGGCGCTCGACGTCGCCGGCGGCGCGGCGGGGTGCGTGGCCCTGTGGGTGCGACGCCGCTATCCGCTGGGTCTCGCGCTCGCCCTCGCGATCGTTGCGACCGTCTGCTCGTCGGCGGCGGGGGCGGCGCTCATCGCGCTGTTCTCGCTGGCCGTGCACCGCCCGTGGCGCCAGGTGGCGGTCGTCGCGGCGGTGGCGATCGTGACCCAGCCGCTGAACCTGGCGCTCTACCCGCAGGAGGGCAGCTACGTCGTCACGCTGGTCGTGACGTTCGTCTTCTTCGGCGCGGTGATCGCGTGGGGCATGTTCGTGCGCGCCCGCCGCCAGCTCCGCGTCTCCCGCCTCGAGCACGTGCGCCAGCAGGAGCGCGCCCGGATCGCCCGCGAGATGCACGACGTGCTCGCGCACCGGATCTCGCTGCTCAGCCTCCACGCCGGCGCGCTGGAGTTCCGGCCGGACGCGCCGCCGGAGGAGGTCGCGCGCGCGGCCGGCGTCATCCGCGCGAGCGCGCACCAGGCGCTGGAGGACCTGCGGGCGGTGATCGGCGTGCTTCGCGAGGAGCCGGGCGAGCGCGCGCCGGAGCGCCCGCAGCCCACGCTCGGCGACCTGCCCGCGCTCATCGACGAGTCGCGCGAGGCCGGCGTGCGCGTCGCCTACACGTGGCGGCTCGCGTCCGAGGCGGTCGTGCCGGACGCGCTCGGCCGCAACGCGTACCGGATCGTCCAGGAGGGCCTCACGAACGCGCGCAAGCACGCGCGTGGCTCGGCCGTCGAGGTGTCGGTGGACGGCGAGCCCGGCACGGGGTTGACGATCGAGGTGCGCAACCGGCTGCCGGTCGGGGCGTACGCCGCCGCCGGCATCCCGGGGACGGGCACCGGCATCGTCGGCCTTGCCGAGCGCGCGTCCCTGGCGGGCGGGCGGCTCGAGCACGGCCGCACCGACGCCGGGGACTACCGGCTGTGGGCCTGGCTGCCGTGGCCGGGGTGATCCGCGTGCTGATCGTCGACGACGACGCGCTCGTGCGCGCCGGACTGTCGATGATGCTCGCGGGCAGCGAGAACGTGCGGGTGGTGGCCGAGGTGTCCGACGGCGCCCAGGTCGCCGCGGCGGTCGACGCGTACAGGCCCGACGTCGTGCTCATGGACATCCGCATGCCGGGTGTCGACGGGCTCGCGGCGACCGAGCAGCTGCGCCGGCGCGCCGACGCGCCGCAGGTGATCGTGCTGACCACGTTCCACGCGGACGAGTACGTGCTTCGCGCGCTGCGTGCAGGCGCGGCGGGCTTCCTGCTCAAGGACACGCCGCCGCCCGAGATCGTGCGCGCGATCCAGCTCGTGGCGGCGGGCGAGGCGATGCTCTCGCCGGCCGTGACCCGCCGGCTCATCCAGCACGTCGCCGACGACGGCGCCGCGACCCGCGGCGCGCAGGCGCGCGAGCGGCTCGGCCGCCTGACGGACCGCGAGCGCGAGGTCGCGGTCGCGATCGGTCAGGGCAAGTCGAACGCCGAGATCGCCGCCGAGCTGTACATGAGCGTGGCGACGGTCAAGGCGCATGTGTCGCGGCTGCTCCAGAAGCTCGAGCTGGACAACCGCGTCCAGATCGCGCTGCTCGCGCACGACGCCGGGGTCGCCTAAGCGGCGACCCCGGTCAGCTCCCGCAGCCGCCCGGCCGCGGCCACGGCGTCGGCCCGCGAGCGGACCTCGAGCTTGCGGTAGAGGTTCTTGAGGTGGGTGCGGACCGTCTCCGGTGAGAGCACGAGCACGCGCGAGATGTCCTCGTTGGAGGCGCCGCCCGACAGCAGGTCCAGCACCTCCCACTCGCGGTCGGTCAGCGCGCTGCGGACCGGCCGCAGGCCCATGCCCGCCGCGGGGGCGCTGCGGAAGTGCTGCACGAGCTGCATGGCCAGCTTGCGCGAGATCGCAGCCTCGCCGTCGTAGGCGCTGCGCAGCGCGCGGGGGAGCGACGCGAGCTCCATGTCCTTGGACAGGAACCCGGCCGCGCCCGCGCGCAGGCCGCGCAGGCCGAGCGAGTCGTCGGCGGCGCCGGTGAGCAGCACGACGCGGATCTCGGGGTCGCCGTCGTAGATCCGGCGGGTCGCCTCGATGCCGTCGAGCTCGGGCATCATGTAGTCCATCACCACGACGTCGGGCCGGTAGAACAGGGCCAGCTCGACGCCTTCGCGGCCGTTGGCGGCCTCCGCGATCACGATCACGCCGGCGTCCTGGAGCGTGTCCTTGATCAGGCGGCGGACGAGGGGATCGTCGTCCACGACGATCGTCCGGAGCGGTTGCGCGTCATCCATGACGAGGCTCATCGTCAGCGGCTGCGCGGTCCGGAATCGCCCTTGCGGGGAGCGAGGAGGAGCGAGAGCAGGACCGTCGAGCGGGCCGACGCGTGCTGGGGGAACGGGGTCGGCCGGGTGGCCGACCGGACCTGCCGGCTGGTGGCTGGGGGAGTGAGGAACGGCTTCATGGCCGCCACACTCCTCGCCCTGGGTTGCCGTCGACTTGCCGCGGCCTTACGGCCGGCTTGCCGCCGCGGCGGGCAGCTCGAGCGCGCGCGGGACCAGCAGGCAGGTGATCGGCCCGATGGCCAGCCGCTCGGCGCTCCCCGGGCGCAGGTCGCCGTGGCCCTCGGCCTCGTCGCGCGGCGGGCTCGGAAGGCCGAACAGCCGGTGCCCGAACTCGGCGGCGCTGAGCCGCAGGGCGCGGCCGGCCTGGGGCCGCGAGAGCCGCCAGCCGGCGGCGATCAGCGTCGCCCCGTGCCACAGCTCCCAGCGCCAGCGGCGGAACGGCAGGCGCCCCGGCGGCAGCGGGTGGAGCGCGTAGGAGAACTTAAGGCCCTCGACGGTCGGCACGGGGCCTGGAGGGTAGTGAGTACTGTCCTGCGGAATGGATC
>Ga0081539_10004539_pt1 | contig 15230 bp, 13 predicted proteins | sample TabmetS4T2R2_FD_71023 | JGI IMG/M metagenome (GOLD analysis project Ga0081539, IMG submission 71023) | Tabebuia heterophylla rhizosphere microbial communities from the University of Puerto Rico - S4T2R2 | ecosystem: Host-associated > Plants > Roots > Rhizosphere ...
AGCACTCATCGTGCCACCTGAAGGATTGACCGTCAGACGAACACGGACCTGAGGTTTTCCCAACCCAAAAAAGCCTTTGGTGCCAGCATCTAAAACTTCCACGCTGACAGCATCCGCAGTGAGTCCTAGTTGAGCAAGTCCCTGCGCGATGGCTTCCTCCACGGTCGGTGCAATGATCTCTAGTGTTGTTTTTTGATTCATCCTCGCCTCCCTACTTTCTTCGCAAAAAACCAGGAACAAGACTTCCCCAATTCGCTTTCCCTTGCATCGCATATTGAACGATACCCAGAATATTGCTCGTAATAAAGTACACCGAGAGGCCCGAGGCAAATGTCAGTGCAAAATAGCCAAGCAATAGTGGCATATAGATGCTCATCATGCCACTCATGGCAGCACTTTGGTCCCCTGGAGTCGTAGTGGCTGGCATGGTGAGTTTGGCTTGGACATAAGTAGTGAGAGCAACGATGATTGCCAAGGTTGGGAGAGCAAACCCAAAGATCGCCACGGATTCAGGGCGACCCAAATCCATCCAGAGAAATTTACTATTGAGCGGAATTAGATCAGAAACATTCGGGAGAAAGATACTGCGTGAAAGCTTCAAAAGATCCAATGGGGTCGAAGCCAGCGCACGGGTAATGCTCTGATATAACGCAATGATGATGGGGAACTGGATCAATGTAGGCAAGCAAGAACTGAAAGGATTAATGCCTCTTTCGCGATAAATGCGCATCTGTTCCTGAGCAAGCTTTTCACGGTCTTTCGCGTATTTCTTTTGGATGGCTTGCCACTCTTTGTCGTTCTGAAGGTCTTGCATCGCTTTTGCACCCTTCATTTGCTGTGCGTTGAGTGGCCAGGTGACCACGCGAATCAGAATCGTGAACAAGATGATCGCTAAGCCAAAGTTATGGCCAACGACATCATAAATCCACATTAACACGTTCACAAAAATGGAAATGAAAAAATCCCACATAGTTCCTCTAGTTTTCGGGGATAAAAGGTTGCCACGCCGGACTACCATCTACATTGTACGCATATAAATATGCTTCTGTACCTAAAGGCGCGACAAGGATTAGATCACCTGCTTTCACAGGAGTCGTATAGATTTGGCCACCAGGCTGACTCCATAATTTTGAATGGCCCTCTTTGCTCACCTCGTAAATAGAGCCAGATTCTGTTGCGACCAGAACAGCGTCGCCTAAGACCAAGGGACTAGCAGTCGTAGGACCATCGGGCTTCACAGGATTCCAGTTCAACTTGCCAGTTGAAGTGTTGTATGAATAGAAATTACCATCCACATCACTGAAATACAGTGTATCACCTTCTACGCTCGAAGTGCTCCAAATCCAATTTTCCGCATCTAATACGGGTTGGTGATTTCCGGTGGCGGGATCGAATTTTTCCAATTGTGAAGCAAGAGAACCGACATATAACATTCCATCTTCACCTAAGATCGGAGAGCTAGGAACTGCGCCAGCAAGATCTTCACTCCAAACAATATCATGGGTCTGGATATTCACTGCAATAACGCTATGATCAAGTGATGTAATATAGACGCGCTCTCCATCTGTGGTGGGTTGTGCCCAGAGGCGGCCACCAAGCTTGATCACGGTTGCATCTTTTACAGATCGTCCATCTTGCAAATCCAGAATATAAAGATTGCCATCTGAATTCACGGCGAACAATTGATGATCTACCACCAACGGCGCCGCTACCCAATGATCTTTTGCTCCCGTGAACTTCCACGCTTCGACAGGCGAATTTGTTTCGGGATTGATATCATTTGGATTGAGAGCGATCAGGCTATGATTATTGCCAGCGCTCCCGACAACAACAAGTCCATCGGGCGTGATCGCTGGGGTGGAATAAAAAATCAATTTGGAATCACGTTTACTAGGATACTTCCAAACTTCTCTGCCATCTTCTAAACTCACCGCATAAACAAATGAACCATCGGCAAGATATGCCATATTCTCATCGGTTGCTAAACCAGGCCAGCTCGTACCGCGCACAGCTCCACCTGCACAAGCGCTCAAAAGAACTGCGCTGAGCAGGATCATCATTGCAACAACAAGTTTCATTCTCATTGAAAAATTAAAGCTCCTATGGGACGGGATCGTAGCCCCCGGGATTGAACGGATTGCATCTCAGCACACGCCAGGTAGCCATCAACGAACCTTTGATCGCCCCGTACTTATACACGGCTTGATATCCATAATGCGAGCAGGTTGGATAAAAACGGCAAGTATTTTCTGGCAAACCACGCGAAAGCGTCATCTGATAGAGACGAATGAAAGCGAGGATCGCGATACGAGGCCAATTAGCAATCGTACGGGGCATATCCCGCAGCCGCGGTTCGTTGGGATAATCGTGCGAGTGAGATTCAAGCTTCATTCAAAGGGATCAAAATTCGGGCGCGCTGTAGAAGAGTGAGCAGGGCTTGACGAGTTTCTTCCAAAGTAGCAGAGACAAGGCCAGGGCGGGCAATCAGAATCAAGTCGAGGCCAGAGGTGATCTTTGGGACGAGGGGCCGCATCGCTTCGCGTAAAAGACGTTTGGCGCGGTTCCGATAAACAGACGTTCCCACCGTTCTGCCCGCCGCAACACCGACCTTGACGCGCGGTTGGTCCATAGGACCGCTGCGCCTGTCATGAGTCTGCACAATCAACACAACAAGCGGGTGGGCATAGGACTTACCAGAACGCCGCACCCGCTTGAAGTCTTCGGAGCGGGTCAGACGAAACTTTCTCTGCACCCGTACCCTCAAACCTGCTCGAATAAAACCGCCGCTTACCAGCGGACTTTCTTCACGTGCTTATTGGCAGTCACCGTTAATTGATGGCGGCCGCGCAATCGACGGCGTTTTAGGACCGCGCGCCCATCAGCAGTCGCCATGCGCTTGCGAAAACCATGGATGCGCACACGGCGACGAATTTTCGGTTGATACGTACGTTTCGTCATTCTTCGTTCCTCACTTTGAAAATAATGGCTTGTTTCAGGGCAAAACCGTAAAGGCCTGCCTCACAATCAAAAACCGTTTGTTTGATGTATAGACTTCCCGCAAATCCCAAGGCTCGCATTGCAGAAAACACTCTTAGGGTTAGCGGCAGGACATTATACCGTAAGGATTCCGATTCGGTCAATTCAAGACCCGTCAGTGCGGGTCCTCCGCCGTACTTTTCGGTTGCTCTCCTAGCTGTCTTTCGTCACTCTGTTCCGCGCTTGCAGCGACGCTTCACTCTCTCCTTTTCCCATTCCTTACCGGATAGACGGGAAATGCCAGCAAGTCTGCAAGTTTCTGCGCGCCCTCTGGGCTGGCCACCGCGATGATCTCATCATCTGCTTGCAACGTACTCTCGCCATTCGGCAACGTCATCACGCCATCCCGAATAATAGCGGCGATCACGCACTGCTCGGCCAGGTCCATATCTTTGAGGGGAATACCAATTGCTTTTGCGCCAGCAGGCACCTTCTCCTCTACTACAGCATAACGGCCACGCCGGATCTTAAATATGGTCATCATATCCCCCAGCGACATCTCTTCCTGGATCAGATGAGCCAGAACGTCTGACGAATTCAGAGCTACATCGACACGGAAGGTTTCATTGAAGAGCCAGGCATTATTGGGATTATTGATGCGCGAGATCGTGCGTGGAACGTCAAACATGGATTTACCCAGGAAGCAAATCGCCAAATTTGCAGAATCATTACTGGTGACGGCCGCCAACGCGTGGACTTCACGAACACCCGCCGCTTCAAGCACAGCGGGATCCACTGGGTTGCCTTCATAAACGACCTCAGTGGGCAACTCCTGATGTAAATATCCCAGCAATTCACGGCGATTTTCGACCAGGCGAACCTTATAATTTTGATTAAGCAACAAGTTGGCAAGCCGCATTCCTGTGCGACCGCCGCCGGCAATTAATACGTTCATTTACGCCTCCACCTTTTTAGAAAGGCGCGCCGTCAACGCGCTGAATCCCTCATCGGTAGAACTGACATGAAGTAAGTCGCCTGCCTCCAGCTTTAGTTCCGCCTCAGGCAGAAAGGCACGCCCCGCCCTCGATAAAGCGACGGGGTAGCACTGCTGGAGCGGCTCAAGTAATTCCCCCAATGTACGACCGTCCCATGCCTTAGAGATGAGCATCTCATATACTTCCACTTCTCCATTGCCCGCTGAATAAACCATTTTCTGGGTAGGACTCATCAACAATTCTTCCACCCGTTGAGCACCCCAGTAGGTGGAACTGACCATCTGCAAACCAAACGCTTCGATCACCGTGCGCAAGTTAGGATCATAGTTGCGGGCGACCACATTTGGGATATTGTAAATGGCGTGCGCTGCATGAGCCACGACCGCATTCAGCGTATCTGAATTCGTCACTGCTGCAATTCCATCCGCTTCACGAATACCTGCCCGTTCCAATACACCTTCTGCAAGACCTTCCCCTTCTAGCGTACGCCCACGAAAGTCAGGATGGAGACGGTTAAAAGCCTCTCTATTGATATCCACGACTACAACTTGATGTCCACTTCTAAACAGGTGATAACATAGCTCAGCACCAACACGTCCACATCCGACGACAATAAAATTCATAAGAATTACTCCTTCTCTTCCTCATTATATACATGATAAGGAACATCGGTGACAACAACACCAGGTTTGGATAATAGCTCCTGTCGTAGAAAGTCCGCTGTTCGCATATGTAATGCCTTGTGCCAGCGTTTGAGTGGAATGAACTGCGGGACAACGATCGTGATCGTCTCGTTCGGCTGACGGCTATCAATGATTTCTTCAATGTATTCGAGCAAAGGTTCAATAAACAAGCGGAAAGGAGAATCAAGGATAACCAGTCGTGTTCCCTCTCCCCAGGCCATCCACTTCTGTTGGACTTTCTTAGTTTCCTCAGAGTCCATGGATACATGGATAGCGGTTACATCATCAGAAAGAAGTTTTGCATAGCGCAAGGCTTCTAGCGTTCCTTGGTGAATATTGCTAACCGGCATAATGACACGATGACGTGTCTGGCGGGCAGGTAATCCGCTGAACCTATTCAATGTAAGATGGTCAGCCAGGTCTTTGTAGTGGCCATGGATGGTAAAGAAAAGCTTCACCAGCACCGGAATAATAAGGAGCACGACCCAAGCACCTTCACGGAATTTGGTCACAGCAAAGATAACCATCACAATGGCTGTACACAAAGCGCCAAAGCCATTGATGAGCATCTTAAAGCGCCAGCCCTTGTTATAACGTAAAACCGATCCCGTTTCGACAATTTGCTGACCTTCTTTCAGGTGTCCAATTTTCCACCAGCGTCTTGCCATGCCTGTTTGGGACAGGGTAAAAGATAAGAAGACACCAATGGCATACAGAGGAATGAGTAAATCTACTCTGGCCCTGAACACGATAATGAGCAGGGAAGCGATCACCGCTAGGGTCACAATCCCATTCGAATAGACAAGGCGGCTTCCACGGAACGTCAACTGGCGTGGCAGGAAGCGATCCCCGGCAGCCAAGGCACCCAAACGTGGAAAGTCAGCGAAGGCCGTATTTGCTGCCATGATGAGGATGATGGTTGTCGCTGCGATCGTCGCCAAATAGAGTGCCCCACGTCCATTGAAAACGGTGCGAGCCAGTTGAGAAATGATAGTTTCATCATGAGAATAAACACCCCCAATCTGACCCGTCAGATAGGAAATGCCAAGGAAAAGAGAACCAAGGATAATGGACATCCAAATTAAGGTGATCCCCGCGTTGCGGCTACGGGGTTCTTTAAATGCAGTGATACCATTTGAGATCGCTTCTACACCTGTTAGCGCGGTTGTTCCATTGGCAAAGGCATGTAAGAGGAGAAAAGGTGTAATCGCTGAAATGGTCTCCACAATATGAAATTCAGGTGGATCAACAACGCTCCCTAGCGTACCAGTCAGATTTCTGAATAAACCGATCCCGACCGTGATAAACATCATCCCAACGAAGAAATAGGTTGGTACTGCAAATGCAGCGCCCGATTCTTTCACACCTCGTAAATTTATCAACATGATGAGAAGTACGGCAACTACTCCAATTTGAATACGATAAGCATCCAAGCTTGGGTACGCGGAAACAATCTGAGCAACACCAGATGAAACAGATACTGCTACAGTCAGAATGTAATCAGTTAGCAGCGAAGCACCTGCGATTTGCGCCGGCATTTCGCCAAGATTGTCGCGCGCAACAATATAAGCGCCCCCTCCTCCGGGGTAAGCATGGATCGTTTGTTCGTAAGAGATGGTTACAATCGCCAACAAGGCAACGATAGCAATGGAAATAGGGAAAACGAAGTCGTAGGCCATCGAGCCAGCGACAGACAAAACACCTAATATTTCCTGGGTAGCATAAGCAGTGGAGGAAAGCGCATCCGAGGCGAACACAGCCAGCCCAATCGCTTTCCCAATGGTTTGGTGAGGCGCATCGGCAGTTTGTAAGGGTCGCCCAATGAGCCAGTGACTCAAAGAACGCGGCGGCTTATATTCACTTTGCCGCCGCATGATTTCTGTTTGATTATTTTCAGAGGTGAGCATCAATTTCTCTTACGGCCTGCAAAAACACACCCTCGCAAGAGGCGAGGAGCAGAAATGATTATAGTTCACATTGTAAAAACCGGAGCGCATCTAAGGAATCTGATAAGGCACTTCAGTAATCACGACGCCTGGTGTGGTAAGCAACTCACGACGCAACATTTCTGCAGTCTGCATATGGAGCACATTATGGGTTTTTTTACTCGGAACAAATTGCGGGACAACGATGGTAATGGTCTCGTTGGATTGTCGGCTGGCAAGAATTTCATCGATGTAATCCAGCAATGGTTCCAGAAAGAGGCGATATGGAGAATCCACAATCACGAGGCGAGTCCCGCGTCCCCACATTTCCCATTTCTTGCGCACATGTTCGGTATCTTCTGGTTCTAAAGAGATATGAATCGCAGTGATATCATCGGATAACATGCGTGCATACCGGAGAGCCGCTAGCGTGCCTGGATGTACAGCGCTGATGGGTACAATGACGCGGTGACGGACATTATACGGAGGCGGCTCACCATACTTTTCCAAAGAGAGACGGTTTGCAACCGTTGAATAATGCCGATGAACCCAAAGGAACGCTCCAATCAAAGCGGGTGTAAGGATCAATACGATCCAAGCACCATCGCGAAATTTTGTGATCGCAAAAATACACATGACAATTGCCGTACAAAACGCCCCAAAGCCATTACTGATCATTTTGAGGAACCAGCCTCTTTGATATTGCAAACGATCTGTATGATCAGTTGTTATATCTTGAGGGGCAAGGTGTCCCACACGCCACCAACGACGCGCCATACCTGCCTGCGCGAGGGTAAACGAAAGGAATACACCAATCGCATAAAGTGGAATAAGGCGAGTAACGCTCGCCTGAAAGAGAATAATCAGTACCGATGCCACGCCCGCCAGGGAAACAATGCCATACGAATACACCAAACGACTGCCACGGAACGCCAATTGACGTGGCATGAAACCATCCTTGGCGAGCAAAGCGCTTAGACGTGGAAACCCTGCAAAGGCAGTATTTGCAGCAAGGATCAGAATGACAGTTGTCCCGATAATGACAAACAAATAAAATATGCCTTGGCCATTAAAAACTGTGCGCGCCAATTGAGAGATCACTGTTTCTGTCTCAGATGGCACTGCCTGAATCTCGCGGGCGAGAAATGAAATTCCCAGAAACAATAGCCCAAGAATGAACGCCATCCAGATCAGCGTAATGCCAGCATTGCGACTGCGTGGTTCTTTGAAGGCGGTGATCCCATTAGAGATTGCTTCTACACCGGTCAATGCAGCAGTACCACTAGAAAAGGCATGCAAAATAAGAAAGGCAGTCACTCCGGATAGAGCTTCACCAAAGTGCTCCATGTCTGGTGGATCAACGACAGTTCCAAGCGAACCAGTGAACCACTGGAATAATCCTGTTCCAATCGTGAGAAACATCATCACAATGAAAAAATAGCTGGGAATGGCAAAGGCCACACCCGATTCTTTAACCCCACGCAGGTTGATGACCATAATGAAAATCACACATGCAACCGATATAGGAACCCGATAATTGAACAGCTCTGGGTATGCTGATACGATTTGTGCCACTCCTGAAGAAACAGAAACGGACACAGTAAGAATATAATCAGTCAATAGAGCAGCTGCTGCAATCAAGGCTGGGAAGTGACCAAAGTTGTCATACGCAACAACATAGGCACCCCCACCATTAGGATAGGCATGGATGATTTGCTCATAGGAAATCACCACAATTGCGAGCAATCCAACGATGACAATGGAAATCGGAAAAATGTAGCCGAAGGCAATTGTCCCTGCAGCAGCGAGGATCACGAGAATTTCCTGCGTTGCATAGGCAGTGGAAGAAAGAGCGTCAGAAGCGAAGACCGCAAGACCCACCGCCTTACCGATGGTTTCATGTTCGGCATCTGCGGTAGAGAGGGGACGACCAATCAGGTAATGGCTGATGTTTCGAGAGGGCTTAATCTTTGTGATTCGGTGGATAAATGAAGAATCTTGGGTATCTTTTTGATCAATCATATCAACACAAATAAACGCGGATAAATGCAGCTATATTATAAGCTGAATCAATTTATTAAATACATGGGGATTTCCCCACTGGCGAAAGGTCAAAATACATTTTTCGATGAATCAGAAAGGTATAATCATTTCTGCACGTATGTCCCGCTTTTGGCAATACCTTCTGGCCTTTATTCTAGTTACAGCAACTACAGCAATATTTTTTTTATTGCGTAGTGCGCTCGATACAACCTTGATCGCCCTCTTGTATTTAATCCCTCTTGGGGTGATTACCGCCCTGTGGGGACTTGGACCTGGCATCACAGGTGCATTGCTTACGTTCCTTACATTTAATTATTTTTTCATCGAGCCGTATTACACATTCATGGTTCACCGGCCTGCAGATGTAGTGGTTTTGGTTGTCTTTCTCATCGTGGCAGTGGTGATTAGCCAATTGGTGGCACAGGCGCAAGCAGGTCTCGCCGCGGCGACGGCGCGCGAACGAGAAGCCACGCAACTTTATGAAATTAGCACCGCGTTGACAGGTTTACATGATGATCATTCTATAGCCCAAATCCTGGCCAAACAAGTCTATGCCGTTTCGCAAGGAGAGTATGTGGAACTCAGCATCACAGGGACTGAACCCTTTGTATTTCATCTTCCTGAGATCAGTCCACCGACTCGAGCGTCCGAATTGATCATTCCCATTCAAGCTCCGCGCGGCGTTCTCGGGGAGATTCGGCTTTGGAGAGCCGCGTCAGCCATAATGCCCAGTGAGAAGCGATTATTCCAAACGTTTGCAAGTCAGGCTGCATTGGCATTGGAGCGTGCCTGGTTCGCGCAAGCAGAATCCCGTGCACAAATCCTCGAAGAAAGTGACCGCTTGAAGTCTGCCATTTTATCTTCGGTCTCCCATGAATTACGAACACCTCTTTCCACCATCAAAGCAGCCGCATCGAGTCTGCGCGGCAAGGAAGTGAACTGGGATTCGCCAGCCCGCGCGGAACTAGTTGCCGCGATTGACGACGAAGCTGATCATTTGAATATACTTGTGGGGAATTTGCTCGATATGTCGCGGATCGAATCGGGTGCGCTCCAACCGAAACGCGAGTGGAATATTTTGTCTGAAATCGTTGGGAGTGTGCTTGCACGCATGAAACACCTGGCTGAAGCACATCAAATTGAAATGGATGTTCCTGAAAGCTTACCGCTCGTGCCCGTGGATTATGTGCAGATAGAGCAAGTCTTTACGAATTTAGTAAGCAATGGTTTGAAGTACGCGCCTGTGAATACAATCGTTTGTATTCAGGCGCAAGTGGAAGGGGAATCGATTCATGTGCAAGTGAGCAATCAAGGACCACAGGTGCCGCCGGAACATCTCGAACGCATCTTCGATAAGTTCTATCGCATCACTGCTGCCGATCGAGTCACAGGTACTGGGCTTGGACTTTCGATTTGTAAAGGCATTATCGAGGCTCATGGCGGGCGAATTTGGGCTGAAAATCTTCCTAATGGATTGGCTTTCAATTTCACGTTGCCGCTCACCTGGGATGGAGCAAAATCTCTACAACTTCCTATGGATACGGAGTCGGAATGAGTAACGCGCCGCATATCCTTGTCATTGATGATGAACCTCAAATCCTACGTGCCCTGCGCACTATCCTTACCGAAAAAGGATTCAAAGTTACAACTGCCAGCCGCGGCGAAGAGGGGCTTACCTTCGCCGCGGCAAGTGAACCCGATCTCATTATTCTTGATTTGGGCTTGCCGGATATGAACGGCGTTGAAGTATGCACACGCCTGCGTGAATGGACGCAAAATCCCATCATTATCCTCTCTGTGCGCGATAGCGAACGTGATAAAGTTGCCGCGCTAGATCAAGGCGCGGATGATTACCTCACCAAACCATTTGGCATCGAAGAGTTGCTTGCGCGTGTGCGTGTTGCGTTGCGTCATTCCGTGCATGCCTCTGAGGCACAAAACAAAATCGTCAAGGCAGGACCCCTGGCGATTGATCTGGTTTGGCATATTGTGAAGCGCGGTGATGAAGAAATCAAACTTACTGGCACGGAATACAAACTGCTCGCATATCTAGCATCCAATCATGGGCGCGTACTTACGCATCAAAGTATCCTCACCCATGTGTGGGGACCCGCAGATGCCGATCATACGGAATATCTGCGGGTCTACATGCGTCAGCTGCGCAAAAAACTTGAAGCCGATCCCGAACGTCCGCAATATATTTTGACCGAACCTGGTATTGGTTATCGCTTTATCGCGGATGAATGATTGATCCTTGCGAAGGCCGCCCGAAGGACTAAGCCTTCGTAAGGATGAGATGTTTTTCGTCACCGATTCGCTAGTGATGTTTTATTCAAACGCCTCATGTGGAGGCGTTTTTATTTGTCCTTTATGGGATTGGTCAAATTTTTTGTCACCGTTTTATGCTGACTTGTTAGGATGGGATCATCGAAGAGGTATTATGAACGGACTTCATGCTAAACATCAGAACGCATCTTTTGGAAGAGCCGCCGCATCTTACACAGATGCTTCGACATCGCTCAGCACAACCCTGCCATCTGTCCACCGTTTAATTGTCCTGATTCCCGCTAACATAGACTATAGCGCCACAACCCGGCGAATCTGGGAATTGGCAAACGCGATAGGGGCGCGCATCCTGTTTCTCAGTCTATGCAGAGACATCGCACAGGAACCAAGTCTTCGTCGAGAACTTGTCATGATATCTGCATTATTCCAGAATGGTAGAGTGTTCGCAGAAGCAAAAGTTGAAGTGGGAACAAACTGGGTAGATGCCGTAAAGCGAAATTATCAAGTGGGTGATATGGTTGTTTGTTTTGCAGAACAACGCGCTGGACTTTTGCATAGACCCTTGAGCCAAATCTTGGAAGCAAACTTGAATGTACCCATATACATTCTTTCTAGCTTATCCACTCAAAACATTTCTCAATCCAATTGGCTCTCGCAACTGCTCGCGTGGCTCGGTTCGATTGGCATCCTCGTAGGCTTTTCCCTTTTGCAAATACGAATTACATTGTTGCCACAAGATTGGGCACAAACAACTCTTCTGATATTGTCAGTGATGGGTGAAGTCTGGTCTATTTGGGGTTGGAATAGTCTGTTCAATTAATCCCCTTTCCATTCCTTATATTGGAGAATTCGATGCTGTCTGTTGTTTTGCTCATTGTTATTTTTATCCTGGCTTATAAAGCCGCGCCGCGCGAGAAAAAGGAGGATGAACACAAGCACGGTGTTGGGCAGATTGGGGTACTTGCTGCCCTGGCACTCTTCGGCGTGGATTATTTCACCTCTTATTACTACGCGACTGGTGAAATGATGAGCGCCCTACATCCATATGGTTTACAAGGCAAAGCCTATATTGCGGTAGCAGTAATTGCTTTTGCCAACTTTGCGTTTGGCTTACTTTACATGTACTCTTTAGGTCCATTCAATGAAGGTGGTGGTTCCTATACTGCCTCCATGCGCTATTTATGGCCAACATTAAGTTTAATCGTCGCAGTTGCATTGATCCAGGACTATATCCTCACAATTGTTGTGTCTGCGTTATCTGGCGGAGACCAACTGCTTTCCATCGTTGGCTTGTATGGCAAAAACTGGTTGTACCACTTTTTGTTGGGCGCGATTTTTGCTTGGATTACGTGGTACTTGACAATTCGTGGGCGGGGCGAGTCGGCGTGGGTAGTCTTTCTGTTGATCACCTTTTTTTTCTTGCTCACCATCATCATGGGGATTGGGTTGTGGATCGCTCACCTGAAAGGCATACCCGCCGTCCCGTTAGAAGAAGCGCCGAAGACAGTCACACTTGGAACGGCAATGATGCATATGCTGACCGCCGCGATGAAAGGCATGGTTGCACTCACAGGCTTGGAAGCCGTCTCGAATGGCATCCAGTTCATGAAAGATGAAGACACATCGCTGGTGAAGTGGGGCAAGCAGCATCTGCCACGCCTGAACGGACTCTGGCGATTTTATAGCGGCAAGTCTGGGATCGGTCGCTTCGTTCAGACTTCGTTTCTGTTTTATGGTGGTTTAACCACTCTATTCCTCACGATCTTCTCCATTCGTTTCAACGTATTCGATGGCACATTCGGCCGAACACTCGTAGGTAACCTGGCATTCATCGGGTTCAACGAAATCCCGGGCGGTATCATCCTATTCTGGGCTTATCAAATCGTAGCCGTGTTGATGTTGACCGCTGCCTCCATGACTGCGCTTCAAGATACACAAGCCACAGCCTGGCGCGACGTTGCCATCGGTGAAGTTCCTGAGGTGATTGTCTATCGCGACCCGCGCGGCACATTTACACGTTCCGTCACGATCGCCTTTGGGTTGGCCGTGTTCATCATGCTTCTCGTGCGCGGACAAACAACCGTGGCTGTTCCATTCTACGGTGTCGGTGTTTTCATGCCCATCACTGCCATGGGACTTGCTATTCGTAAACACATTTTGGAACACTTTACAGGGCGCGTCCGTTTTTGGGGATCGCTGGCTGCCTCTTTCGTCACTATTCTAGCCGGCACTATTTTCATTGGCCAACTTGTTGGGAAGTGGAATGAAGGCGGTTGGATAGCGCTGGTCTCCTTCTTGGTCCTTGCAGCTGCCGCCCACATCATGCTGCTCTCTCCTGCTGGTTTCCGTGAAGCCGCACAAGTCCATCGCATCGTCCATGAAAAGGCGCGCGTGCAGGGTAGCATGGCATCGATCGTCAAATGGCAGGCATACAAAATGCAGGAGTATCGGTATCGCCTCATGATTGGAATCGCGGGATTCCTTGAATTATTCGGCGTAGGTCAGCAAACACCCAGGCCCGCGGCTGTGACAGTCGGTGGAAGGAACAGCAAGAACTTTGAATTCAAATCTTATTTTAGATACCCGCAACGAATCGCGGTGAACACTTCCACAAGAGGTTTGTCGTCTTCCCTTGTACTCAAAAAGGAAAATAATGCAAATATGGCAATTCATAATCACTTTCACTTACCACCTCGTATCGTGCGACATCGCATTCTTGTGCCGGTCAATGGTGTCCATCAAGGCACATTGACTGCGCTACGCTACGCCCATTCTCTTTCGAATGATGTGACCGCTCTGCATGTTGTAATGGATACAAAAGAAGCAGAGACTCTCCAACAACAGTGGGCAACATGGGGCGAGGGGATACGTTTGGTCACTCTTGAGTCACCGCACAATATGGTCCTGGAACCATTGCTCGACTATATTCAGAACCTTATGGCGCTGCGACAGGAGAATGAGATTATCACCGTGGTTGTTCCTCAATCTGTCCGTCCACGCTGGTGGTCAAATTTAATGCGCACACAGCTGGGTGTTTTGCTCCGTTTGTCGATTCCATTTGAAACAGGGATTGTCATCACGGATATACCTTACTCGTTGGAAAATGAAAATTAGCAAAGGAGAACTGCGATGAATATTATTGTTGTTGGCTGTGGACGAGTGGGTGTGGAGCTTGCGCTCGCCCTTGACCAAAATCATAACGTCAGTGTCATAGATCGAAACTCGAAGTCTTTCGATAAACTTGGTCTACACTTTGCAGGCCGAACCATTGAGGGCCATGGATTGGATCGTACCGCCTTGGAACGCGCAAGCATTGAGACGGCAGATGCTTTGGCAGCCGTTACCTCTTCAGATAATGTGAACGCGATTGTCTCTCGTATTGCACAGGAAATTTATCAAGTAAACTGTGTGGTGGCACGACTCTACAACCCCAGACGTGCCCCAATTTATGAAAAACTGAATCTGCAAACTGTATCGTCCTCTTCGTGGGGTGCCCATCGTATTGAGCAATTGTTAATCCATCCTGGAATGCAAAGTATTTCGTCTGCTGGGAATGGAGAAGTGCAAGTCTACGAAATGACCATACCTGCCGAGTGGAGTGGGCGAACGCTTTCAGAGCTCATCCCAATGGAACATGCCATCCCTGTCGCGCTCGACCGCCATGGAAAAGGCATTCTCCCGCGCCCAGAAATTGTATTGGAGCCACAAGATATTTTGCAAGTTAGCAGCACAGCTGAAGGAGTCAAGATCTTGCGTGAACGAATCCATGAAAACGGCAACAGACAGAGAAAGGAATAAGCCAGCATGTATGTCATTATTATTGGCGGAGGTCGGACCGGCTCGCACTTGGCTGCTCTGTTGGTTTCACAGGGACATGAAGTGTGCGTGATTGAAGACCAACCCGATATTCTTGCAAACCTACATCATGAACTGCCAACGGAAATTATTTATGAAGGAGACGGGACCGACCCACAGATCCTTGAAGCCGTGGATATTCAGCGCGCTCAGGTGCTGGCTGCAGTCAGTTCCGAAGATGCCGATAATTTGGTGGCTGCATCCTTAGCACGCCATCAATATAACGTTCGGCGTGTCATTGGGCGCGTAAACAACCCTCGAAATGCTTGGCTGTTCACGCCTGAATTCGGTGTAGATGTAGCCCTTAACCAGGCAGATATCATGGCAAGGCTGATCGAGGAGGAAATGTCCCTCGGCGATATGATGACCATGTTGAAGCTACGTCGCGGAAAATTTTCTTTGGTGGAGGAAAAGATTTTCCCTGGTGCTCAAGCGGTTGGAGTCGCGGTGAAAGACCTGCCACTCCC
>Ga0081539_10004540_pt1 | contig 15228 bp, 20 predicted proteins | sample TabmetS4T2R2_FD_71023 | JGI IMG/M metagenome (GOLD analysis project Ga0081539, IMG submission 71023) | Tabebuia heterophylla rhizosphere microbial communities from the University of Puerto Rico - S4T2R2 | ecosystem: Host-associated > Plants > Roots > Rhizosphere ...
GCCCGCTCCTCGCTCACCGAGGTCGCCGGAATGTCTTCGCGCAGCCCCATGAACGACGCCTGGCGCAGGATGCCGTCATCGGTGCGCTCTGCGAACGCCACCTCGCACACGAGCTGCGGCCGCACCCACTGGATGCCTTTTTCGCGGGGCGGATTGACGAGCGGCGAGTCAGGGCGCTTGAGCTTCGAAAGACGGCGCGTGAGGACATCGAGCAGATGCTCGTCGAACCCGGTGCCGACCTTGCCCGCGTATTTCAGCTTGCCGCCGGGTGCGTCGTGCACGCCCAGCAGCAACGCGCCGAAACCGGTGCGCGAACCGCCCGGCGCGGTGTAGCCGGCGATGACGAAGTCCTGGCGCTGCCGGCACTTGAGCTTGATCCAGGTTTTCGTGCGCCCGGAGACATAGGGCGAATCGGTGCTCTTGCCGATCAGGCCCTCGAGGCCCATCGCGCAGGCTTTGTCGAGCACCTCGTGCGCCGCGCCGGCGAGGTGATCGCTGAAGCGCACGGCGGCGCTCTTGCCGAGCGCCGCGCGCAGCTTCTCCTTGCGCTCGCCTAGGGGCAGCGCGCGCAGGTCCTCCCCCTTGAGGAACGGCGCGTCGAAGACGTAATAGACGATCTCGCTGTCGCGACCGAAATCGAAAGCGTTCTGCAGCGCCTGGAAGCTCGCGCGGCCGTCAGTGCGCAGCACGACGATCTCGCCGTCGAGCCAGGTGCCTTCGAGCTTGAGGCGCTTCAACGCGGCGGCGAGGCTCGGAAGCCGCTCGGTCCAGTCCTTGCCGCTGCGGGTGAACAGGCGCGCATCGCGCTTCGCGAGCCGCGCGAGCATGCGATAGCCGTCGTGTTTCACTTCGTAGAGCCAGTCGCCGGTCTTCGGCGGCTCGGTGACGAGCGTTGCGAGCTGCGGCGTGACAAACGCCGGCAGCTCCATTTCGTGCCCGTATTTCGCATGGCCGCGCTTCGCTTTCGTCGCCGCGCGTTTCACGCTCTCGGGTCGCTCGGCGGTGACGTCGTAACCCGTGCGCGCCTCTTCGTCGTGGCGCTTGATGAGAAGCCACGCCGGCCGGTCTTCGTTGCCGCGCGTGCGCGTGAGGATCCAGGAGCCGTGCAGCTTCTCGCCGTCGAGGCGAAAGTGCAGCCGCCCTTTGCGCAGCGCCTCGAGCGCATCGCGGTCCTCCGGCGTCCATACGCCCTGGTCCCATAGCAGCACTTCGCCCGCGCCGTACTGCTTCTCCGGGATCACGCCTTCGAAGTCGCCGTAGTCCAATGGGTGGTCCTCGGTCTGCATGGCGAGCCGCTTGTCGGCCGGATCGAGGCTCGGGCCCTTGGGCACCGCCCAGCTCTTCAGCACGCCTTCCAGCTCGAGGCGAAAGTCGTAGTGCAGGCGCGTCGCCGCGTGGCGCTGGATGTAATAGCGCAGCGCCTTGGCCTTTTTCTTCGCCACACGGCCACGCGGCTCCGGCGTGATGTTGAAATCGCGCATCTCACGGTAGCGCTCAAGACGATCGGGCATGCGCCGCGAAGAGCAAAGTGCGAGCCCGCGCGGTAATTGCTACAGCCGTCACGTAACTTCGGGGTCAGGCACCGAATTACGCGTCCGACCGGCCACAGTAGCGATTCGGCGCATGGCCTTGGCATGGTCTGTGCAGTGTTGTCTGCCAACGAAAGGACAACGCACAACCATGGGTCCGGCAATCGCATTACGCCTGCGGCAGCATCTCACCCTCACGCCGCAGGTGCAGCAGGCGCTGAAGCTCCTCCAGATGTCGGCGATGGAGTTCGCGCAGGAGATGGAGCAGGCGCTCGCGGCCAATCCGTTCCTGGAAGAGAACCCCGAGGCGCCGACGCCGGCGCCGCGCGAGGGTGCCTCGGTCGACGATGTCATCGTGCCGCAGGAGCCGAGCTCGGGCGGGCCGCTCGATCGCGAACAGGATGACTGGGGCAGCCTGAACGACGCGCAGCCGACGCTCTCGCAGCACCTGCGCGAGCAGCTGATGATCCTGCCGATGAATGACCGCGACCGCGGGCTTGCCCACATGATCATCGACAGCCTGGAAGACGATGGGTATTTCAAGCTCGCCTTCGACGAGCTGCTGCCGCTGGTCCCTGCCGGCGAGGACGTGCGCGCGGAAGATTTCGGCCCGGCGTTGAGGCTCGTGCAGAGCCTCGACCCCGCGGGTGTCGGCGCGCGCAATCTCGAGGAATGCCTGCTCCTACAACTGCAGGCGCTGCCGGTCGAGACGCCCGTGCGCGACGTGGCGATGCGCATTGTCAAGGGGCACCTGCCGCTCCTTGCGAATCGCGAATGGGCGCGCCTGCAGCACGCGGTCGGCTGCGACGAGGCGACGCTGCATCGCGCGCGCTCGCTGATCCGCTCGCTCGACCCGCGTCCGGGACACCGTTTCGGCCCGCAGGAGGCGAGATATGTCGTGCCCGACGTGATCGTGAAGAAGGTGCGCGACCGTTGGGTGGCGGTGATCAATCCGGCGTCGCTGCCGCGCGTGCGCTTGAATCGCGCCTACGCCGAGGCGATCCAGAACAAGAACACCTCCAATCAGTCGCTCGCCCGACACCTGCAGGAGGCGCGCTGGCTGCTGCGCTCGATCGAGCAGCGCTTCGCCACCATTCAGCGCGTCGCGGACGCGATCGTCGCGCGCCAGCGCGGGTTCTTCGAATACGGCGAGGTGGCGATGAAGCCGCTCACGCTGAAGCTGATCGCGGGCGAGCTCGGCCTGCACGAGTCGACGGTCTGCCGGGTCACCAACAACAAGTACATGGCGACGCCGCGGGGGCTGTTCGAATTCAAGCACTTCTTCTCGCGGCGCCTCGCCACCGACAATGGCGGCGCGGCTTCCGCCACTGCGGTGCGCGCGGTGATGAAGGAGCTGATCGCCGCCGAGGACCCGAGGGCGCCGCTCTCGGACGCGGAGCTCGCGCGACTGCTCGCGCAGCAGGGATTGCGGGTAGCACGGCGCACGATTACCAAATACCGCGCGCTGATGCGGCTACCGAGCGTGGACGTGCGGCGCGCCGATATGCGAAGGACAGCCTAAGGGGCGGAGCACTGCTATGTCTCGCATCGTTTGCGGCCGCTTCGATCGGAATCTCGATGCCGACGCGACGCTCGAGCGCTTGAAGCGCGACGGCTTTGCGCGCAGCGAAGTCGATGCCTTCTATGTCGGGCCGCCCGGACAGAACGCCCGGCTGCCGATCGGCGGCGACGCGCCGAGCGACGCCGGCTCGCGCGGCGCCGCGCGCTCGGGCACGATCGGCGCGGTCGCCGGCCTCGCCGTCGGCCTGATCGTCGGCTCGCTCATTGGCCTGCATGCGGTGCTTCTCGCCTGCGGCCTGGGAGCGCTGGCCGGCGCCTTTGCCGGCGTCATGGTCGGCCTGCATGGCGCCCGTCCACGCGAGGCGACGCACGAGCATCCGGTCGAGTCGCGCGGCGGACGCATGATCGCCGTCTGCGTCGACCGCGCCGGCACCGAGCGCCTCGCAATCGAGGCGCTGCGGGCGAACAACGCGCGCGACGTCGGCGTGACGCACGGCGAATGGCGCGACGGTTCGTGGCGGGACTTCGACCCGCGCACGCCGCTCGCCGCCGTCTGATTAGCGTTATCCGCTGCTGAGGTTTTTCTCCGCGAACGCCCAGTTGAGGCGTTGCTCGATCACCGCCTGCACGTAGCGCTCGCGCTGGTTGCGGTAGTCGACGTAGTAGGCGTGCTCCCAGACGTCCAGGGTCAGCAGGCAGCGCACGCCGCGCGCCATGGGCGTATCGGCGTTTGCAGTGGCGAGCACTTGCAGCCGGCCGTCCTTCTCAATGAGCCAGGCCCAGCCGCTGCCGAATTGCCCATCCGCGGCCGCCGCGAACTGCTCGACGAATTTCTCGTACGTGCCGAAATCGCGCTCGAGGCGCTGGCGCATCGCCGCCGAGGGCGGCGCCGCCTTCGGCGTCAGCGAGTGCCAGTAGAAGTCGTGATTCCAGGCCTGGGCGGCGTTGTTGAAGAGCTTCCCCTGGCTAGAGCGCACCACGTCCTCGAGCGTCGAGCCGCGCACCTCGCTCTTCGCGAGGAGCTCGTTCATCGTGTCGACGTACTTCTTGTGGTGCTTGCCGTGGTGCAGCTCGAGCGTCTCGGCCGAGATCACCGGCTCGAGCGCGTCCTCGGCATAAGGCAACGGCGGCAATTCGAAATGCAGCCGCTGCACGGCTTTTGCAGTAGCGGTCGCCATGCGGTTCTCCTGAATCGAGGGGTTGATTCAGGTGCGACCGCGCATCGCGGCGTTGGTTTCTCGCTTACGAAGACTTAAGGCGCAGGTCGTTCTTCACCGAGTTGACGCCGCCCACTTTCCTCGCCGCAGCGAGCGCGCGCTCGGCCATGTCCTTGCTGTCGACGAAGCCGGAGAGCTGCACCACGCCCTTGTAGGTCTCGACGTTGATCGAGCCGGCGGCGCGCGCGCCGACGTCCGTGGCGATCGCCGTCTTCACCTTGGCCGTGAGGGCCGCATCGTCGGTAAATTGGCCCGCGCTCCTCTGCGACTCGCTTTGCGAAGCGCAGCCGGCCACGCCGAGCGCCGCGGCCGCACCAATCGCCAATGCTGCGAACAACGTTCTCATCGCTTGTCCTCGCGTTTCTTGTCATTGCCCGCGCCCGTCTGCTTCTGCACGCGCTCGAGCTCTTCGGGCAGCCGCGCCGGCTCGTGGTCGCCCGGCTGCATCGGGTCGAACGGCCAGCGCGCCCGCGGTGTCGTCTCGCGCGGCTTCTCGGGGTTCACTGCTGACGGTTTTCCCATTCGCGCACCTGGCTTTCGGCATCGTCGCGCGCGCAACCGTAGCGCTCCTGGATCTTGCCGACCAGCTGATCGCGCTGGCCCGCCATCTGGTCGAGCTCGTCGTCGGTGAATTTGCCCCAGCGCTCTTTCAGCGCACCTTTCATCTGCTTCCAGTTGCCGGCAATGCGGTCCCAGTTCATCGGTCCTCCGGAATCGTCAGAATTCGGTTTCGGTCTTGTGCAAAACGCGTGCCGCCAGCAGCGCTCGGCGCTACGCCTGCGCCGGTTGTACCAGGCGTGCGACGGTCGCGAGCAGGGCGACGGGCTCGACGGGCTTCGCGAGCTCGGCGTCGTAGCCGGTGGGCAACGCGCGCTGCGCGGCAGGTCGCGCGCGCAGCAGCACATAGCCGTCGTGACCCGGCAACCGGGTGTCCGAAAGCAGCACGTCAGGATGCCAATCCTCCAGCGCCGAGAGCGCCTGCGCCGGATCGGCGACCGCACAGGCTTCTGCGCCTGCGTTGCGGAGCACCTTGAGCAGGAGCTCGCGCGCCGGCGCATCCTCCTCCACAACGAGGACCCGTACGCCCGCGAGGAGTGGCGTCTCGAGCGAGCGTCCGAACGGAGGGCTCTCGGGCACGAGCTGCTCGCGCAGCCGTCCTGCCCACTGCGTCGTTGCGGGAGTGGGCGCCTCGAGCTCCGCGAGGACCGAGGCGAGCAGGCGATCCTTCGCGTGACTCGCCTCCTCGGTCGAGTGGCGCAGGCGCCGCTCGCGCTCGGCCGCGGCCCGGGCCGCCTCCTCGGCGTGCTTGCGCTCGTCGATGTCCAGGCAGGCGCAGAAGTAGCCGGCGAAGCCCGTGTCGCCGTAGCGCGGCACGCCGCGTTCGAGCACCCAGCGATACACCCCGTCCGCGCGGCGCATGCGGTACTCAATCTCGTAGGGCTCGCGCGTGTCGTAGGCGCGCACACAGGTATCGAGCCAGCGCGCCAGATCCTCGGCGTGTACCACGCTCGAGGCGTCGGCCGCATCCGCCGTACAGCCGGTGTACTCGAGCCACGCCCGGTTGGCGTACTCGCACGACATGTCCGGTCGTGCGCGCCACAGCATCATCGGTAGCTCGTCGTACGCGGGCATGTGCTGCGTGCTGCAGGAGCCATGCCGGGGACTCCCTGTAGCAGAAATACTACTTGGGTACGCTCCGGCGCCGGCGCTTCTTACAAGGCCGACGCAACGCTTACATCAGTCCAACCGGCGCCTGTAGCTCGGCACGGGCTTTGCTCCCTGCTAAGAGCTTTCACTCTCTCACTATTTGGAAGGAGTCGTTTATGTTGAGCTGGGCGCTGGCGTTTTTCATCATCGCCATCATCGCCGCGATCTTCGGCTTCACCGGCATCGCGGCCGGAGCGGCGGAAATCGCGAAGATTCTGTTCGTCGTGTTCGTGGTCCTTTTCCTGGTCTCGCTGGTCGCGGGATTGCTGAGAAGGCCTTAACTAACGGAGTCGTTATGCAACTGAAGCTGCTGAGCATTGCAGCCGCGCTGGCGCTCGCATTCGCGGGTGCCGCGCAGGCGCAATCCACCCCCTCCACGAGCTCGGACAAGGCGACGGCTGGCAAGCCGAGCGTGGATCGCAAGGCGCGCAAGGCCGAGGAAGACAAGATCGAGGCGCAGTACAAGGCGGACAAGGCCAAGTGCGGCGAAATGAAGGGCAACCAGAAGGAAGCGTGCGAAGCCGATGCCAAGGGCAAGGAGAACGTGGCGAAGGCCGAGCTGAAAGCCAAGTACGACCCGACGCCGGCCAATCAGCGCAAGGTCGATGAGGCGAAAGCCGAGCACGAGTACAAGGTCGCGAAAGAGAAGTGCGACGCGATGAAGGGCAAGGAAGAGAGCGCCTGCGAGAAGGAAGCCAAGGCGAAGCACGAGCGCGCCAAGGCCGACATCAAGGCGAAATACGCGTCGAACGAGCGCCGCAAGGCGACCACGGGCTCGAGCGCGAGCACGACAAAATGAGCGAAGCACGGAGCGGCGGCGCCTTCCTCTCCGACATCCAGACGCTGCGCCAGCGTGCCCGGGAGCACATCGCCCAAGGGGCGGTGACTCCCGGCTATCACGCCGACCGCAGCGTGGTGCTGAAGCTGCTGAACGAAGCGCTCGCCACCGAGATCATCTGCACGCTGCGCTACAAGCGTCACTACTTCATGGCGCAGGGCATCCATGCCGAAGGCGTCGCCGAAGAGTTTCTGCAGCACGCGCAGGAGGAGAGCCAGCACGCCGACCAGATCGCCGAGCGCATCACGCAGCTGGGCGGCGCGCCCGACTTCTCTCCGGACGGTCTCGCCTCGCGCAGCCACGCCGAGTACGTCGAGGGCAGTTCACTCGAGGACATGATCAAGGAAGACCTGATCGCCGAGAGGATCGCCATCGACAGCTACCGCGAGATGATCCAGTACCTGGGTGCGGAAGACTCGACCACGCGGCGCATGCTCGAAGAGATTCTCGCCAAGGAAGAGGAGCACGCCGACGATCTGGCGCGTCTGCTGCAGGGCATCGGCAGCCATTAGTCGCCGGCAGCCCACCCCGTAACGTCATGGCACGCGGTCTCTGGAAAGGCGCGATCAGCTTCGGGCTGGTGAACGTGCCGGTGGAGTTGTTTTCCGCGCAGAAGCGCTCCGCCGAGGTCGATCTGACGATGCTCGACCGGCGCGACCTGGCGCCGGTGGGCTACAAGCGCGTCAACAAGGCGACCGGCAAGGAAGTGCCGTGGGAGGACGTCGTCAAGGGCTACGAGTACGAGGACGACAAGTACGTCGTGCTCTCGGAAGAAGACTTTCGCCGCGCCAATCCGGAAGCGGCGAAGACGGTGGACATCGTGGCGTTCGTCGACCTCGCCGATATCGCGCCTTTTTATTTCGAGACGCCCTACTACCTCGGCCCGGGCAAGCGCGGCGAGAAGGCCTATGCGCTCCTTCGCGACGCGATGGCGAAGGCGGGCAAGGCGGGCATCGCCTCGGTCGTCATCCGCACCAAGCAATACCTGGCGGCGCTCATTCCGCAGGGCGAAGCGCTGGTGCTGAACACGCTGCGCTACCACAAGGAGCTGAAGAACGCGGACGATCTCGAGATTCCGGAGAAGCTGAAGGGCCAGAAGCCGAGCTCGAAGGAGCTCGACATGGCGCTGCGGCTGATCGATGACATGGCGGACGACTGGAAGCCCGAGCGCTACCACGATACCTACCATGAAGACCTGATGAAGCGTATCGAGGAGAAGATCAAGGCCGGCGAGACCGAGGAGATCACTGAGCCGGAGAAGGAAGAGCGCCCGGCGAAAGGCGCCGAGGTGGTGGACCTGATGGCGCTCCTCCGGAAGAGCGTCGAAAGCGGCGGCCGCAAGGGCGCAAGAGAAAAGGCCGCCGCGAACGACGACGAGCAGGAGGAGAAGGCGCACCCCAAGCCCAAGCGCGCCTCGCGCAAACGGCGCGCGGCCTAGGAGAGCGGCTCGATGCCCAAGCGCCTCATCCGCTACGCCGTGGTCGGCTGCGGGCACATCGCGCAGGTGGCGGTGCTGCCCGCATTCGGCAACGCGCGCCGCAACTCCAAGCTCGCCGCGATCGTCTCCGGCGATCCGGTGAAGCGCGAGGAGCTCGCGAAGAAGTACGACGTGCCGCGCGCGGTCGATTACACGCAATACGACGAGCTCCTGAAGAGCGGCGAGATCGACGCCGTCTACATCGCGCTGCCGAATAACATGCACGCCGAATTTGCCGAGCGCGCCGCGCGCGCTGGCGTTCACGTGCTCTGCGAGAAGCCGATGGCGGTCACCGAGGCGGAGTGCGAGCTGATGCGCCGCGCCGCGCGCGAGCACCAGGTGAAGCTGATGGTCGCCTACCGCCTGCATTTCGAGCGCGCCAACCTCGAGGCGATCGAGATCGCGCGCTCCGGGCGTATCGGCGAGCCGCGCCTTTTCACCTCGACCTTCACCATGACCGTGGTGCCGGGCAACATCCGGGTGCAGCGCGCGCTCGGCGGCGGCGTGCTCTACGACATCGGCATCTACTGCATCAACGCCGCGCGCTCGCTCTTCCGCGACGAGCCGACAGAAGTGAGCGCGGTGGCGGCCGGCGCGATCGGCGACGTGGAAGAGTCCGTGAGCGCGCTCCTTCGTTTCCCGAACGAGCGGCTCGCTTCCTTCACCGCGAGCTTCGGCGCCGGCAAGGTCTCCGAGTATCGCCTGGTCGGCACCAAAGGCGAGCTCGCCGTCGATCCGGCGTATGAATACGCGCGGCCGCTGCAGCATCGCTTGTCGCTCGAGGGCAATGTGGTAAGCGAGCGGCGCTTCGCCAAGCGTGACCAGTTCGCGCCCGAGCTCCTTTACTTTTCCGATTGCCTGCTGACCAACCGCGATCCCGAGCCCTCGGGCGAGGAAGGTCTCGCCGACGTGCGCGTCATCCGCGCGCTCTATCAGTCGATGAAGAGCGGCGCGCCGGTGGAACTCGCGCCCTACCAGCGGCGCGAGCGCCCGAGCCTCGAGCAGGAGATCCGCCGCCCGCCGATCGAGAAACCGACCGTGATCCACGCGCAGGCGCCTTCGGGCGGCAGCTGATGAAACGGACTGTCTTCGCGCTTTGTGCGCTGCTCGGCGCCGCCGCCGCGGCTGCGCAGAGCAACGAGCAGGCGACCGAAGAGGGTCGCCAGAAAAACACCCAGTTCGCGCGCGATGCCGCGCTCACCGCTAGGGTGCACACGGCGCTCCTGAACGACGTCGGGCTGAACACACTGCGGCGCGTCAACGTCGATAGCGACAACGGCACGGTGACGCTGAAAGGCGTGGTGGACTCGCAGGAGACCAGGAACCGCGCCGCTGAAGTCGCGCGCCGCGTGCGCGGCGTTTTCGAAGTCAAGAACGAGTTGCGCGTGAAGGGCGGCTGATGGACACCCCGCTCCTTTCGGTCACCCAGACGCGCGATGGCGTCTGGAGCGTCAACGAGCGCGGCCCGAGCCGCGTCGCCATCGCCTATTTCCCGAGCAAATGGGGCGCGATGAAGCACGCCGTACGCGTCGCGCTCGCAAAGCCCCGCTGCCGCGTCGCCGTGCTTGAAGGCGATGGCACCGTGCGCCTCGCACGCGATTATGATAAGGGGGCCGACGATCCTCATGTGGAGGTCTGATATGAAAGCGTCCACCTTCGCCCTCGTCTTCGGTATCGCCTATCTCGCGGCGGGGCTGCTTGGCCTCGTGCCGGCGGCGCTGATGCCGCCGCCGGCGGATGCGCCGCCCACCCACTTCGCGCTGATGTACGGCTACCTGCTCGGCCTCTTCCCGGTGAACATCGTCCTCACTGCCGTGCACCTCGCGATCGGCGCCTGGGGCCTCGCGGCGTGGCGCGGGCGCACCAGCGCGGTCGGCTATGCGCGCGCCCTCGCCGTGCTCTTCGGCGTGCTCGCCGTGATGGGCATGCTGCCGATGCTGAACACCACTTTCGGGCTGATGCCGCTGCACAGCCACGATATCTGGCTGCACGCGCTCACCGCGCTGGTGGCCGCGTACGTCGGCTGGCGCGAGCCGGCGGAGGCCCATGAGCGGCGGCAGGCGATGATGGATCGGCGCCAACGCATGGTGCCGGTGGCGCACGAACGGCGTTTCGGTCTGGCTGACCGCCGCGAGCACGTCGGCAGCATGGCGCCCGCCTAGGCGGCGGGTTTCAGGTCGGGCTTGGCGGGCTTGCCATTCTGGCGGCCCGCCCAGGAATCGAGCACGTCGGCGAGGACGAGGAGCTTGCGGTCGGGCATCTTGCCCGTGCCGCTGATCCATTCGTCGAGCTCGGCGTCGCTCACTTTCAGGCGCTGCGCGAGCTCGCGGCGGCCCATCAGGGTGGCCGCTTCACGCAACAGTCGCTGTTTGGTGGTCTCCACGGGGACCCCGACTGTACTGGCGCAGGCGACGCTTTGCTGTGCGAAATCTCCTGCGCGGCCATTTAAGGCCCCACTGGATAAACGCTAGCGCGCTTTCAGGCTATTGAAAGAGACGCCGGCTCGCAGCCGCCGCGCCCTCGCTCAGCGATTTCAGCTTCGCCCAGGCGATTTGCGGGTGCGAGCGACCGCCGAAGCCACAATCGCAGCCGGCAATGACGTTCTCGCGCCCGACGCGCCGCGCATAGCGCGCGATGCGCTGTGCCACGACTTCGGGATGCTCGACCACGTCGGTCGAGTGCGTGACCACGCCCGGTATCAGGATTTTGCCCTCGGGCAGCTTCACCTCATCCCACACGGCGTATTCGTGCTCATGCCGGGCGTTCGCGCCTTCGATGAGGTACGCCTGCGCCTTCACGCCGAGCATCAGATCGACGACGTGCTTTAACTCGATGTCGTAGGCGTGCGGTCCGTGCCAGCTGCCCCAGCACAGGTGGTAGCGCACGCGCTCCTGCGGCACGTTGCGCAACGCGTGGTTGAGCGCCTCGATGCGCAAGGCAGTGCGCTTGCGGAACGCCGCCATGCCCATCGGGATGCCGATCCGGTCCCAGAGCGCGACCAGCCACGCGTCGTCGATCTGCAGCACGAGCCCGGATTGGACGATCGCCTCGTACTCGACGCGCATCGCCTCGGCGATGGCGTAGACGAACTGTTCTTCGCTCGCGTAGTACTCGTTTCGCCGATAGACCTCGAGGCTCGCCGGCGCGGTGGAGGTCAGGAATGCGTCCTCGGCCGGTACATGCGCCTTCAGCTCCGCGATCTCGCGCTCAAGCGCCGCCTGTCCGGTGTAGGTAATCGGCGCCGTGCACACCCAGATCGGCCGCACGCGTTTGATCTGCTCGCCCGGCGCGTAGAAGAGCGTCCCCTTTTCGCTGGCATAACGGTAGAAGTCGGCGAACGCCTCGCGGTCCTTGCCTTGCGCGATCAGCGGCACGGCGCCGGGCCCGGGCGGCCGCGGCTCGAAGCCGCCGAAGCGCGACTCGACATAGGAGAGCCAGTCGCCGCCCTTCGTGTACTCGCCCTCGTTGATCAGGTCGAGCCCGAGCGCGCGCTGCTTGGCGACGATTGCGGCGACTGAATTCCCATCGACGAGCGGGAGGCTTCCCACGTGCGTGGTGAGGATGCGCTCGGTGCTCCTCCTCATATCTTTTGGTATGGTACGGCTTCCCTAGGAGGAGAAACCATGCTTCGAATCATTGCCGCCGCGGCGCTCGCGCTGCCCTTGGCCGTCCAGGCGCAGCAGACGATCAAGATCGGCGTGCTGCTCACGCTCTCGGGCCAGTTCGCCGACGCCGCCGCGCAGATGGACAACGGCATCAAGACCTACATGAAGCAGCACGGCGACACCGTCGCCGGCAAGAAGATCGAGATCATCAGGAAGGACGTCGGCGGCCCGGCGCCCGATGTGGCGAAGCGCCTGGCGCAGGAGCTCGTGGTGCGCGACAAGGTCGACATGCTGGCCGGCTTCACGCTGACGCCGAACGCCCTCGCCGTCGCCGATGTCTCAGCCGAAGCGAAAAAGTTCATGGTGGTGATGAACGCCGCCACCTCGATCATCATCACCAAGTCGCCCTACATGATCCGCACCTCGGTGACGCTGCCGCAGGTCATGGAGACCTTCGGCACTTGGGCGGCCACCAAGGCGGGGCTGAAGCAGAACTACACCATGGTGACCGACTATGGTCCGGGGCACGACGCCGAGGCCGCGTTCGCCAGCGCCTTCAAGGCCGCCGGCGGCCAGATCGTCGGCTCGGTGCGCTTCCCGGTCGCGAACCCCGACTTCGCTGCCTTCGTGCAGCGCGCCAAGGATCTCGCCCCCGAGTCGATCTACATTTTCATCCCCGGCGGTGCGCAGCCTGCGGCCCTGGGCAAGGCGATGGCCGAGCGCGGCATCGACAAGAAGAAGACCAAGATCCTCGGTTCGGGCGAGACCACGGCGGAAGCGGCGCTCAAGGCGATGGGCGAGAACGCGCTCGACATCATCACCGCTTGGCACTACGACTACACCATGGATAACGCGCTGAACAAGGCGTTCGTGAAAGAGTTCAACGCCATGCACGGCCGCAATCCCGACTTCTTCTCGATCGGCGCCTACGACGGCATGCATGCCATCTACGAGACGCTGAAGAAGACCAAGGGCAAGACCGACGGCGAAGCGATGATCGCCGCGGCGAAGGGGCTCAAGTGGGAGAGCCCGCGCGGGCCGATGATGATCGACCCCGAGACCCGCGACGTCGTGCAGGATGTCTACATCCGCCGCGTGCAGAAGGTCGGCAACGATTACGTCAACGTGCCCTTCGACAAGATCCCGGCGGTGAAAGACCCCGCGGGCGAGCGCCGCAAGCAGCAGAAGCAGTGACGTAGCTCGTTTGTTCGCCTCGCTCGCAGGCGTGCTCTTCGACGGGTTCGCCTACGGGATGCTGCTGTTCCTGCTCTCGGTGGGCCTGTCGGTGACCCTCGGGATGATGAACTTCGTCAATCTCGCGCATTGCAGCTTCGCGATGATCGGCGGCTATGTCACCGTGAGTCTCGCGAACCGCTATGGCTGGCCGTTTCTCGCCACGCTGCCGGTCGCCTTTCTCGGCGCCGCCGCCGCCGCGGTGATTCTCGAGCGGACGCTCTATCGGCGCCTTTATCGCGCGAGCGATCTCGATCAGTGCCTGCTGACCATCGGCATCGTTTTCATCTCGGTCGCCGCCTACGCCTGGTTCTACGGCACCGTGGTGCAGTCGACGCCAATGCCTTCGTACCTGCGCGGCTCGGTGCCGTTCCTCGGCATGAGCTTCGCCGCCTACCGCCTCTTTCTCATCGCCATGGGGCTCGCGGTCGCCACGCTCCTCATCCTGATGCTCGAGACGACGCGCTTCGGCGCGCGGGTGCGCGCGGCCGTCGACAACCAGAAGATGGCGCGCGGCCTCGGCATCGACGTCGACCGCGCATTCATGATCACTTTCGCCCTCGGCGGCGGTCTCGCGGGGCTCGGCGGCGCGCTCGCGATCGAGATGGTCGGCCTCGATCATGCATTCGCGCTCAACTACCTCGTCTACGTGTTGATCGTCGTCGCCGTCGGCGGCCTCGGCTCCATCGGCGGCTCTTTTGCCGCCGCCGTCGTTCTCGGCGTGAGCGACATGGCGGGGAAGTACTACTTCCCGTGGCTCGGTGCCTTCCTCATCTACCTCGTAATGGTCGCCCTCCTCATGTGGCGACCGGTGGGCCTCTTTGGCAAGCGTTGACTACTTTCGCCGGCAGGCGCGCTGGGGTCCATTGGAGATCGCCTTCTGGCTCGCGACGCTCGCGCCGTTCGTTGTCACGCCGAGCTACCTCTCGCTTGCGAGCCAGATCGCGATCACCGCGCTCTTCGCGCTGTCGCTCGATCTCATCCTCGGCTACGCCGGCATCGTCTCGCTCGGCCACGCCGCCTACTTCGGCTTCGGCGCCTACACGGCCGGCCTGCTTTCCAAGCACTACTTCGGTGAGCCGCTCACCGGCCTCGTGCTCGGCGCCGCCGCCGCCGGCCTCCTCGGCTATCTGACCAGCCACGTGATCGTGCGCTTTCGCCACTTGGCGCTCATCATGCTGACGCTGGGGCTCGGCCTGCTCCTCGCTGAGGCGGCGAATAGCGCGAGTTGGCTCACGGGCGGCGCCGACGGCCTGCAGGGCGTGAAGATGGCGCCGCTCCTCGGCTTCAAGTTCGATCTTTATGGGCGCACCGCGTACGCCTATTCGCTCGCCGTGCTGTTCCTCCTTTTCCTGGTCGCTCGCCGGATCATCCACTCGCCGTTCGGCCTGGCCCTGCGTGGCATCCGCGAGAACGCGACGCGCATGCCGGCAATCGGTGCGCCAAGCCTCGCGCACCTGCGCAAGGTGTACACCATCGCCGCGGTCATCGCAGGAGCGGCAGGAGCGCTGCTCACGCAAACCACGTCGACCGTGTCGCTAGAGGTCCTATCCTTCGGCCGCTCGGCCGACGCGCTCGTCATCCTCATCCTGGGCGGCGCGGGTCGTCTCTATGGCGGCATCATCGGCGCCGTCGTCTACATGGTGGCGCGTGACCAGTTCTCCGGGCTGAATCCGCAGTACTGGTACTTCTGGATCGGAGTGCTGCTGGTCGCGGTGGTCATGTTCCTGCCGAACGGCATCCTCGGTGGCCTGAGTGCTCTCCGCAAAAAACCTCAATAAGCGCTTCGGCTCGCTGGTCGTCGCGCAGGAGCTCTCGCTCGAACTGCCGGCGGGCGTGCGCTACGCGCTCATCGGCCCGAACGGCGCCGGCAAGACGACGCTCATAAATCTCCTCACCGGCATGCTGCGACCGGACAGCGGCGCGATTTTCCTCGCCGGTCAGGACATCACGGCCTTGAAACCGGAGGCGCGCGTGCGCCAGGGACTGGCGCGCACGTTCCAGATCAACACCCTATTCCCACAGCTGACACCGCTCGAGTCTGTGGCGATCGCCGTGCTCGAGCGCAGCCACGATGCGCACAACTGGTGGCGGGCACTTC
>Ga0081539_10004541_pt1 | contig 15225 bp, 16 predicted proteins | sample TabmetS4T2R2_FD_71023 | JGI IMG/M metagenome (GOLD analysis project Ga0081539, IMG submission 71023) | Tabebuia heterophylla rhizosphere microbial communities from the University of Puerto Rico - S4T2R2 | ecosystem: Host-associated > Plants > Roots > Rhizosphere ...
GGCCGGTGACAGCGGTTGATGACCGAATCGGTCATCCGCTGATTGAAGACGAGCATCGTGCCCTTGCCCGGCGACATCCGCAGGCTCGCACCGGCCATTTCGGCGACGCGACCCGCCCACGCACCCGCGGCCGAGACGAAGAAGCCCGCCGCGATCCGCTCGACCGACCCGGACCGAACGTCTAGGACCCGCGCGGCGAGGATGCGATCCCCAGACCGTTCGAAGCCGACGAGCTGGCGGTATGGCAGCGCGTCGCTGCCGAGTTCCCGCGCCGCCGCGAGGTTCGCCTCAATCAGCTTCCACGGTTCGAGGGTCGCGTCGGGGACACGGAATGCACGACGGACGCCCCGGTTGAGCGCCGGCTCGCGAGCGAGGACCCAGCCGGCGTCGATCTCCTCGCAGTCGACCCCGGACGCCGCGCAAGCGGCAGCGAAGCCCTCGACGAAGTCCTCGGGATCGTCCGGCGTCGCAACGAAATAGCCGCCCGTGTCCTCGATCGTCGGTGCGGCGATGCGCCGCAGGACCCGGTTCTCGCGGATGCACTCACGGGCCGCGCCCGGATCGCTGACGACGTAGCGGCCACCCGAGTGCAGGAGACCGTGGTAGCGGCCCGACGTCCCGCTGCCGAAGTCGGCCTTGTCGATCAGCAGGCCACGCAGGCCGCGCATCGCGAGGTCGCGCAGGACGCCGGCACCCGTCGCGCCACCACCAACCACGAGTACGTCCCAGGGCGTGGTCATCAGGCCGGCTCCCCGATACCGCTCTCGACGAGCTCGCGGAGCGCGTCAAGTGCAGCCAAGGCGTCATCGCCGTCGGCGGCGAGCTCGATCTCATGACCGCTCGAGACCCCCAGGCCGAGCACCGTCAGGATGCTCTTCGCGTCACCCGGCCCGGTACCGCGAGTCGTGTTCGCCAGCGTGATCTGTGCGCCAAACGACCCGGCGGTCCGGACGAAAAGGGCAGCCGGGCGGGCGTGCAGGCCTGATGGGTTGGTCACCGTCAGGCGGATCGGCCCCGCGCTCGTCACCGGTTCACGCCCTTGTCAAGGTTCCGGGCTCCATCGGCCGCGGCGAGAACCTCCTCCATCGACTGGCCGATGCTTGCCTGGACGGCCGCCACGACCGCGCCCTCGACGAGTGGCCCCGTGCTCACACGCACGCGATCGGCCCTCGGGCCGAGGGTCTCGATGGCCGCCTCCGTGGCAAGGATTGCGCTGCCCAGATCGCCGAGGACGACGACGCCGGCACCACGGTCCGCCGTGGCGATTGCCGCCCCGATCCGGTCGGCGTCGGTGCCGAGGTTGCCGTCAGCAGTCCCACCGACGGGCAGCAGGGCGACGTCCGAGCCGGCCATCTGGACGGCCAGCTCGACCGTTCCCTCGGCGACCTTTGCGGAATGCGAGACCACGACGATGCCCACGAGCGCGCTCGGTTCGCTCATTTCGCGGCCATCCTGCCCCTTCGCGTGGATGTCCGGGTGGCAAGAGCGCCCGGGCCGCGGGTGCGGCCCGGGCGCGAGGAACTGGCCAGGATCAGACGGCGACCGGCTCTCGGGCCGGCGCCTCGTGCTCCACCCAGTCGAAGGCCCGCGTCACGGCCTTCTTCCAGAAGCGGTACTCCTTTTCCCGCTCCCCCTCGTCCATCTTTGGCTGCCACTCCTTGTCCTTGACCCAGTTCGCCCGCAGGTCCTCGACGGCGTCCCAGAACCCGACCGCCAAGCCTGCCGCGTACGCCGCCCCGAGGGCCGTCGTCTCGGCAACCTTTGGCCGGATGACCGGCACGCCCAGCACGTCGGACTGGAACTGCATGAGCAGCTCGTCGTAGACCATGCCGCCGTCGACCTTGAGGGCCGTCAGCTCGACGCCGGAGTCGGCGTTCATCGCGTCGAGCACCTCGCGCGTCTGCCAGGCCGTCGCCTCGAGCACTGCTCGGGCGATATGGCCCTTGTTGACGTAACGCGTGAGCCCGGCGATGACGCCGCGCGCCTCGCTCTTCCAGTACGGCGCGAACAGCCCGGAGAACGCCGGGACGAAGTACACGCCGCCGTTGTCCTCGACCGTCGCTGCAAGCTCCTCGATCTCGTTCGAGTTCTTGATCATGCCGAGGTTGTCGCGGACCCACTGGACGAGTGCGCCGGTGATCGCGATCGAGCCCTCGAGCGCGTAGATGGCCGGCTGGTCGCCGATCTTGTAGCCGAGCGTCGTCAGCAGGCCGCTCTTCGACGGGACCGCCTCCGTGCCCGTGTTGAGGAGCATGAAGTTGCCGGTGCCATAGGTGTTCTTCGCTTCGCCCGGGCTGAAACAGGTCTGCCCGAAGAGGGCGGCCTGCTGGTCGCCAAGATCACCGGCGACGGCCACGTCGGCGAGATCGCCCTTGGCCTTGCCATAGACCTCGGACGATGCCTTGACCGTCGGCAGCATCGACTTCGGGATGCCCATCAGGTCGAGGATCTCGTCGTCCCAGGCGAGGGTCGAATAGTTGAACAGGAGCGTCCGGCTGGCGTTCGTGACGTCGGTCACATGGACGCCGCCGTCCGGTCCGCCGGTCAGGTTCCAGATGCACCACGTGTCGATGTTGCCGAACAGCAGATTGCCCGCCTCGGCGTCCTGCCGGGCACCCGACACGTTGTCGAGGATCCACTTGACCTTCGGCCCGGAGAAGTACGTCGCCAGCGGCAGCCCGGTCTTGCCTCGCAGCCGGTCCTGGCCGCCGTCACGCGCGAACTCGTTGATGATCGTGTCGGTTCGGGTGTCCTGCCAGACGATCGCGTTGTAAACGGCCTTGCCGGTCCGCTTGTCCCAGACGACCGCGGTCTCCCGCTGGTTCGTAATGCCGACGGCCGCGAGATCGCCGGCGGAGATGCCGGCCTTGCCAAGCGCGCCGCGGATGACCTCGACGCTGCGTGTCCAGATCTCGGCCGGATCGTGCTCGACCCAGCCGGGCTTCGGGTAGATCTGCTCGTGCTCCTTCTGGTCGATCGCGACGACGTTGCCGCCGTGGTCGAAGATCATGAAGCGCGTGCTCGTCGTCCCCTGGTCCAATGCCCCGACGTATTGCGCCATGTGCCTACCTCCTCGACCGGCTTCGGGGTCCGCCCCGGCCGGCCGCACTCTCAGCCGGTCAACGCGTCCCGGAGTGACTCGAACAGGATCGTGGTGCTCGTCGCGCCCGGATCCTGGTGACCGGCAGAGCGGTCGCCGAGATAGCTGGCGCGGCCCTTGCGGGCAGTGAGCGGGGTCACCTTGTCTCGCCCGGCGGCAGCTGCCCGCGCCGCGTCCGCCAGGGCCTCCGTCCAACTGCCGGCCGCACCGTCCTGGAGGGCGGCCACGGCCGGCGTCATCGCATCGACCATCGTCTTGTCTTCGAGCTCTGCCTTGCCCCGCGTGATAACGCCGTCGAGACCGGCCTTGAATGCCTCGGCCAGCTGTTCCGGCGTGACGTCCGTGGTGCCCGCGAGGGATGTCCCGAGACGCAGGAAGAACGTCCCGTAGAGCGGCCCCGACGCGCCGCCGACGGTCGAGATGAGCTTCATCCCGACCTGCTTGAACAGGGAGCCGGCGTCTCCGTCGGCGAGGGTCGGCAGGAGCTCATGGACGGCGGCCATGCCGCGATCCATGTTGATCCCGTGATCGGCGTCACCGATCGCCGAGTCGAGCGCCGTCAGCTCGTCGCGGGCGGCGTGGATCCGTTCCGCGAACAGGTCGACGAAGCGCACGATCTCGGCGGTCGCGATCGCCATTGCAGGCCCTAAACGCCCCAGCGGAGTGCCGGGGTATGGACAGGTGCATCCCAGAGGCGCGTCAGCTCGTCGTCCAGCTTCAGGAGCGTGATCGACGTGCCGGCCATCTCGAGGGACGTGATGTAGCTGCCGACGAGGCTCCGGGCGATGCCGATGCCCCGCCCCCCGAGGATCTCGCTGACCTTTCGGAAGACGACGTACAGCTCGACGAGCGGCGTGCCGCCCATGCCGTTGACGAAGGCCAGGACGTTGTCGCCCTTGTTGTAGATGCCTTCGTCGAGGATCGGTCCCACGAGCATCTCGACGATGTCATCGGCCTGGGCCAGCTTCTCGCGACGACGACCCGGCTCGCCATGGATGCCGATGCCGATCTCCATCTCGTCATCGCCGATATCAAAGGTCGGCTTGCCGGCTGCCGGGACGATGCACGAGGTCAGGGCCATGCCCATCGATCGGACGTTGTCCTGGACCTTCTGGCAGAGGTTGGCGACCGTCTCGAGGTCGGCGCCCCCCTCGGCCGCCGCACCGACGATCTTCTCGGCGAGGACGGTCCCGCCGACACCGCGTCGGCCGGCCGTGTAGAGCGAGTCCTTGACCGCGACGTCGTCGGCGATGACGACGGCCTTGACCTGGATGCCTTCGGCCTCCGCCAGCTCGGCGGCGATCTCGAAGTTCATCACGTCGCCCGTGTAGTTCTTGACGATGTGGAGGACGCCGCTACCGCCGCTAACCGCCTTCGTTGCTGCCAGCATCTGGTCCGGCACGGGTGAGGTAAAGACGGCCCCCGGACACGCGGCATCGAGCATGCCCATGCCGACGAAGCCGCCGTGCATCGGCTCATGACCCGAACCGCCGCCCGAGATCACGCCGACCTTGCCCTGCCGCGGTGCGTCCTTGCGAACAACGATGTTCGGCTCCTCGATCCTCACCAGATCGGGGTGCGCGGCGGCCATGCCGGCTAGTGCCTCATCAACGACACGATCGGGACTGTTGATGAGCTTCTTCATGGAGCTATCCCACGACCTTCATCGTGAAGTTCGTGAACAGGGCGTTGTAGACGATCGCCGCGAGGGCGGCGCCGATGAGCGGGCCTACGACGGGCACCCAGCTGTATGCCCAATCCGGATCTCGCTTGCCCGCGATCGGCAGGATCGCATGGGCGATCCGCGGCCCGAGGTCACGGGCAGGATTGATGGCGTAGCCCGTGGTCCCGCCGAGGGCAAGACCGATGACGAGGACGAGGAAGGCCACGGGCAGCGCGCCAAGCATGGCCGGCGCAGCCGACTTGTCGTTGTTCGGGATGAACGCGAAGATCACGAACACGAGGACGAACGTGCCGATGATCTCGCTGACCAGGTTCCACGTGTAGTTGCGGATCGCCGGGCCGGTGCTATAGACGGCCAGTTTGAGGTCGGCGTCCTCGGTCACCTCCCAGTGCGGGTAGTAATGGAGGAAGACCAGCACAGCCCCGAGGAACGCGCCGATCATCTCGCCGGCCCAGTAGCCAATCAGCTGATCCACGCCGAAAGCGGGCGTCGCCCCGGTCATCGCCGAGTTGATGAACACGGCCAACGTCACGGCCGGGTTCAGGTGCGCGCCGCTGATCGGGCCGGCGACGACGACACCGCAGAAGACCGCAAAAGCCCAGGCCGTCGTGATGACGATCCAGCCCGAGTTCTGGGCCTTCGATCTCGCCAGCAGGACACCGGCGACCACCCCATCGCCGAGCAGGATCAGGGTCGCTGTCCCGAAGATCTCCGCTACGAACTTCTCTGCGCTCATCCTCCTCCTTCTCCTCTACAAGGCTTCCGGTGAACGAGACGCGCGGTTCCTCCCGCAGTCCGAGGCAAAGAAAAAAGTCCGCGCCTCGACATCGCTGCCGAGACGGGACTTCTCATTTCATCGTCCCGAGGGATGGCTAGTGCGTTCTACTACCGGGCGTCGACCGTTGTCAAGACGTTTCCTTCCGGACGTGCTCCGATGCCCCTCATTGACGCGTAATGCCGAGCCGGGTCGGGTCGTAGGACCACGCCGTCGGCGATCGCCAGGCAGCCGTCAATGTCGTCCGGCTCGGTCATGAGGCCATAGCCGAGGATCGGTCGCGACAGGCTCGCCAGTTCGCCATCGCTCATGTGACTCAGGACGAGGCCCGGCGACACGACCGTCCCGACGCCGGCCGTCCGCGGGTGCCCGTCGAGCGATCGATGGAGCCCGGTCGAGTCGAAGGCGAGCACGTGGAGCAGCGCCAGGCCGCCAAGCTCGGCGGCGTGCAGGGCTGTCGCCGATCGACGCGTCAGGACGATCTCGATGCCGAGCCGCCTGACGATGAACTCCACCGCGGCCTCGTCAGCGCCAAGTCCGCGAACCGTATCGATGTCGACAGCGAGCTGGATGGGCGCCGAAGCTGCCCGCGCGACGACGACCGAGAGGTCTGTGTCCCGGAGGAGGAGGCCGTGATCGAGCTCGACGGCTGGCTCGATGGGATGACGACCGTCGTCGGCCACGAGGATCCGCGGCAGGGGTCGGCGGGCCGGGAGGGTTCCCGCGAAGGTCACAGGCTGGCCTCCCAGTCCCAGAGGACCGGCGAGCTCGTCGTCACGCCGACGGCACCTGCGGCAAGAACGGTTCGGGCGTCCTCGACCGTTCGAACGAAGCCGCCGGCCAGGACCGGGACGCCGAACTCGGGCATGAGCTTCAGGACTTGGGGCAGGATCACGCCGGGCAGGATCTCGACGATATCGGGCGCCGATCGCGACAGGGCGGTGATCGCGGTGTCCAGATGGCTCCGCCTCGAGAGCAGAAGGCGCTGAATGGCGATCGCGCCCTCGTCCCGGATGGCCTGCATCAGCTGTCCGTGCGACGTGATGATTGCGTCGACGCCGGAACGGGCGAGCCAGGCGACACCCCGGTGATCGGCCCGCAGGCCGTCGACGAGATCGAGATGGGCGGCGATCAGCTTGCCCGCTTCGTGGGCGCGCTCGACGATGGGCGCCAGTTCGAGACCGTTGCCCCGCAGGATGAAGACGATCGGAACTCGGCTGGCCAGGGCGGCCGTGAGGGGGCCTTCCCCGACGATCGCGGCACAGCACGGCGACGTGGCAAGACGGTCGATGAAAGCCACGAGGCGGGGCTGCGCGAGCGCCGGCCGCGGCTGCGCGAGGGTGGTCATCGGCGAGGGGGGCTCCTGCGGTCGGCGGCTCCAGCGGCGGGGCTCTTGCGGCGGTGGCTCGCGGGCGTCGAAGGATACGCTTCCCCGATGGGCCAGTGCTCGTCCTCAATCGACATGCCGCTGTTAGCGACTGGGCCGTCGTTCGCGCTCGACGGTGCGCCGTACGGCGCACGCTTGATCGGTCGCGACCAGAGCCGCGCGGAGGTGATGAGATGACCGACAAGCCGATCGATCGACAGCCGAACTGGCAGCCCGAGCAGATGGAGACCGACGACGGGGAGAGCTCGGACGACGAGCGCCGCGACGAGATTTCGGGCGGCCTGCGGGGTGGTGGCGGCCCGACCTGGAACAAGGGCCAGATGGAGTTCGACCGCCAGCAGAAGGTCCGTCCGTCGGACATGAAGGAGAGCGAGGAAGGGCCGTGGGGCTCGGCCGAGCAGGCCGAGCGGGCCCGGCGAGAGGAGCGCGGCTAGGGCCGCTCGTCCGGCTCCGAGCCTGGATCTCCGATTCGTTTCCTGCCAAATACCCGCGAGCCAAGCCTTAGGCGCGCCGAACGACTCTCGGACGGTGCTGGTCGACCGGAATTAGCCTTCCGAGGCTATTTTTTGCACCGAAACGGATCCGGTTGGACCACGATCTCGGTCTAAGGCCGGTCCTCGTGGCTATTTGGCAGGATGCCGGTCCGATCGGCTACCGTCATCGGCGATGAGCCCTGAATTCCTCGCGACGACCCTGATCGTCGTCGTCACGCCTGGCCCGGGGGTGTTGTACACACTGGCTGCCGGCCTGTCGCAGGGCGCTCGCGCAAGCGCCATCGCGGCGTTCGCCTGCACGCTCGGGATCCTGCCGCACATGGTCGCGGCCGCCACCGGTCTCGCCGCGCTCCTGTACACGAGCGCGCTCGCATTCGACGCGGTTCGGTTCGCCGGCGTCGCGTATCTGCTCTACATGGCCTGGACGACGTGGCGCGAGGGCGGCGGCCTGACCGTCGACGAGCGCACGCCACGTACGGCTCGTCAGATCGTCGCGTCGGGCATCCTGGTCAACATCCTGAACCCGAAGCTGACGATCTTCTTCTTCGCGTTCCTGCCGCAGTTTGTCCCGTCTCAGGGACTTGACGCGCTCCCACTCATGCTTCAGCTGAGCAGCGTCTTCATGGTCCTCACCCTCGTGATCTTCGCGATCTATGGCGTGATGGCCGCGGCGGTCAGACGCCAGGTCCTCGACCGACCGCGCGTCGTGCTTTGGATGCGGCGCACGTTCGCCGCCGCATTCGTCGCGCTGGGCCTCCGCCTGGCGACTGCGGATCGCTGAGCATCGAAGCCCTGGGGGACAACCGGCGGGTAGACCCCGGACTCGCCCTCCGCTATGATCCCGCGACATTCAGGTTGCATAATCCTTATGCATTTGAGCCGCCGCCAGCGCGAGGGTGATGAGCGTGACCGAGCAGGAATTGACGGCCCAGCAGCAGCACGGTGCGCCCGAGCGCGCCGTTGCCGAGCTGCCGTTCGTCAACCACCGCGACCCGGCACGCGCGCTCGGGCCTGACGGCAAGCCCGCGGTCAGTCGCCGCGCGCCGCTCTGGGACGACGTCCCCGATGAGAAATGGAACGACTGGCGTTGGCAGCTGAGTCATCGCGTCAACGAGCTCGAGGAAGTCGAGCAGGTCCTCAACCTGACCGACGAGGAACGCGAAGGCCTGAGCGCGCCCGACAAGTTCCGGGTCGACATCACGCCCTACTTCATCAGCCTCATCGATCCGGACGACCCCGACGACCCGATCCGCCGCCAGGTCATCCCGCTCGGGCGCGAGCAGCAGGCCTTCACAGCGATGATGGAGGACTCGCTCGCCGAGGACCGCCACTCACCGGTCCCGGGCCTCGTCCATCGCTACCCGGATCGAGTGTTGATGCTCGTCACGACCCAGTGTGCGAGCTACTGCCGCTACTGCACCCGAAGCCGGATCGTCGGCGACCCGACCCAGAACTTCAATCGCAAGGAGCACGAGGCGCAGCTCGACTACCTGCGCCGGACGCCCCAGGTCCGCGACGTCCTCATCAGTGGCGGGGACGGCCTCACCCTCGCGCCGAAGCTTTTCGAATCGATCATCCGCGGCCTGCGCGAGATCCCCCACATCGAGATCATCCGGATCGGCTCGCGAGTGCCGGTCTTCCTGCCGCAGCGGGTCGACGACGAGCTGTGCGAGATGCTCGCCAAGTACCACCCGATCTGGATGAACCTCCACTTCAACCACCCGAACGAGATCACGCCCGAGGTCTCACGCGCCGTCGACAGGCTCACTCGCGCGGGCATCCCCATCGGCAACCAGAGCGTGCTCCTCGCCGGCGTCAACGACTGCGTCCACATCCAGCGCGCGCTCGTCCATCGGCTCGTCGAGAACCGGATCCGGCCGTACTACCTCTACCAATGCGATCTCGTGGCGGGCAGCGGCCATTTCCGGACACCGGTCGGCAAGGGCCTCGAAATCATGGAGGGCCTTCGCGGCCACACTTCCGGCTACGCCATTCCGACGTACGTCATCGATGCCCCCGGTGGCGGCGGCAAGATCCCGGTCATGCCCAACTACCTGATCAGCTACTCTGATCACAAGGTCGTGCTCCGCAATTACGAGGGCTACATCACGACCTACGAGGAGCCGCCGACTTACCAGCGCCACGATGAGGCGGCGTGCCACTACTGCCAGACGCAGCGGGCGGAGCCCGGCCAGAGCGGCGTGCTCGGGCTGCTCGAAGGCGAACGGATGTGGATCGAGCCGAAGGACTTCGAGGACACGCATCGCCGCGGCAACACCGAGCAGCACCGGCTGCAGGATCCGAGCAAGTGGGTGCCGTTCGGTGTTGGCGCGATCAAGGGTCACGCCGGGCGACCGCTGCCCGTGCTCGAGGACGGCAATGGCTCCGGAGCCGAAGCGAAGCCGGAGTACGGTCCCGGCGAGGAGCCCCGCCCGCGCGAAGGCGAGCCGACGGGATCGGCTCATGGGGAGCTGCTGTAGCGTCGATCGCCCCGCAGTCCTCCCTCAGCCAAGCGTCTCGAGCTTGTTAGGCACTCATCGGCGAAGCCTTTCCCTCAGCGAAGCATGGGTGAGCTCGTAGTGAGCGTCCGGCGCGGGTTCCAGCCGTTCAGCCCCGACTCTCGAGCGTGAGGGACACCCAATGGAGCGCGCTTGGGCTCCCGATCTCCACTTACATCTCCCGGGTGCTTGCATGATGGGAAACGGAGACCGGCCCGAGCAGATGCGACAATCTGCCCATGGCAACTCTCCCCGCAGATGTCCTCGACCAGCTCCGCGACTCCAAAGAGATCGACATCGAGACGACGCGCAAATCCGGCGAGACAACCCGAACGACGATCTGGGTGGTTGTCGATGGCGACGACGTCTTCGTCCGGTCCGAGTACGGCGATGACGGCTGGTGGTATCGCCACCTCAAGGCACGGCCCGAGGCCGTCGTCCACGTGCGCGGCCGGCAGGTCGCGCCGATGCCGGTCAGGGCCGTGGTTGCCGACGATCCCGAGTCGATCGAGCGCTGCAGCCGGGGTTTCCGCTCGAAGTACGGCAAGGGCCGCTCGGTCGACATGATGACGAGACCCGAGGTCCTCCACACGACCGTCCGCCTCGAGCCAGCCTGACAGGCCTCGTGCCAGCCTGACAGGGCGTCCGAATTTGAGGTAGGCCGCCCGCGGGTCCTACGTCGCCGACCCGATGGCGCGGACCTTGCATCGCGCGACGCTCCTTGATGCCGGCAGGACCGGCCGCACAAGGAGTGGATCGATGGACGGACTCGTTCGATATTGGTCGATGACCGCGCTCGAAACGGCGCGACGGTCGGGGCAGGCAAAGCCCCATCGGAGGGGTGGTGAAGCGCAGCCCGAGCTGCCGGCAACGCTTGGCAAGGCCGGCGCCTGGGCCCGCTGGATGGCACGTCGAGAGTCCGACACGACGCCGACGGCGCCAGCCTTGACCCCGGCCGGCGAGCCAACGGCCTAGCCGCGCTGGAGCTCGCTCTCGACTCTCGCCCCGCGCGGACGATGCCGCCGTACCATCGGCGGCGTGGCGAGCGTCTCGAGCCCGATCATCGTGGGCCGCGACGAGGAGCTCGCTCGCATCGAGCGAGCGCTGCATGACGCTGCGTCTGGACGGCCGCAGATCCTGCTCATCAGCGGCGAGGCGGGCATCGGCAAGAGCCGTCTCGTCCGTGAGGCAATCGATCGAGCGCGGGCAGGCGGGTCCGCGATCCTCCACGGATCGTGCCTCGACATCGGCCAGGGCTGGCTGCCGTACCTGCCAGTCGTCGAGGCGCTCCGCGGACTGACGCGCGACCTCGAGCCCGACCGTCTCGACCACGTTCTCGGTGCCGGCCGGGCGGACCTCGCGCGGTTATTGCCCGATCTCGCGGCCAGCGCTGACGTCCCGAAGCCAGAGGAGGGCGCGGTCGATGAGCCGTCGCTCGGCGAGCGGTCTCGCCTGTTCGAGCGATTCATCGGCCTGCTCCGGCGTTTGAGCGAAACCGCGCCGACGCTGGCCGTCATCGAGGACGTCCACTGGATCGATCCCGCGACCCGTGATCTGCTGACATTCCTCGTCCACAACCTGACGATCGAACGTGTCGCCGCGGTGCTGACCATCCGGACCGACGAACTCACCACGGGACACCCGGTCCGGGCCTGGCTCGCCGAACTGAGCCGGGCTCCCGGTGCGGTCAGGATCGACCTGCCACGGCTCGATCGGTCGTCGCTGGCCCGCCAGCTCGAGGCGATCGCTGGGACAACCATTGACGATGCCGTCATCAAGCGCGTCTGGAGTCGGTCCGAAGGGAATCCGCTCTTCGCCGAGGAACTCCTATCGGCCGAGCTCGACGTCGCCGCACCGCCACGGCCCCCGTCACTTGTGGATGTTCTCCTCGCCCGGATCGGACGACTATCGCCCGACGGCCAGGCCGTCCTCGAGGCGCTCGCGGTAGCCGGCCGACCCGCGGACGAGCGGCTCCTGGCGCACGCTCTCGAGCAGGATGAGGCGACCGTTGACGATCACTTGCGCGAGGCGACCGCGCAGGGCATCACGATCCTGCTGGCAGATGACCGCTATCGGTTCCGCCACGAGCTCCTCCGCGAGGTCGTCGAGCGCGAGCTGCCGTCAGGACATCGACGCCGTCTCCATGAGCGCTTCGCGACCGGCCTCGAGGCGCGGCCCGAGCTTGCCGAATCCAACCCGTCCGGCGCCGAGGGCGAGATCGCCCGGCACTGGACCGCGGCCGATCGGCCCCTCGAGGCGTACCGGTCCTGCATCGCCGCGGCAACCGCAGCCGAAGGAGCCCACGCAGTCGAACAGGCCTTCGAGCTCCTGCGCACGGCCATAGCGCTCGAGGATCGGCTGCCGATTGATGCCCGGCCGACGACTGCCGAGAGGATCGAGACGCGTCGTCGGGCCGCTGATGCCGCGGACCTCGCCCGCGAGTTCGAGGCCGCAATCGCGCTCACCCGCGATGAGCTGGCATTGATCGACCCGGCGGTCGATCCCTCCGCTGCGGCCCTGGCGCACGGTCGCCTCGGCTTCCTCCTCTGGGTGACCGGCGACAACGCGCGTGGACTCGATGAGCACCGGGAGGCTGTCCGGCTGCTCGCGGGCGAGCCACCGTCGCGTGAACGTGCACGGGTCATGGCCGGTCTCGCGGGAGCGCTGATGGTGTTCGGCCGCTGGGAGGAATCGCGTTCGATCGTCGAGGAGGCGGTCGCCGACGCCTCTAAGGTCGGAGCGGTCTCGGAGGAGAGCCGTGCCCAATCGATCCTCGGTTCGGATCTCGTAGCGCTCGGCGACATCGACGCCGGCATCGCGAGGCTGCGACGCGCCCACGAGCTCGCCGTGGACGTCGGCCCGCTCTACCTGGTGATCTCAACGGGCTATTCGCTCGGGCTCAACGTGCTCTTCGCCGACCGCTACGAGGAGGCCTACGAGCTGGCGATGCGGATGTGGTCGAAGGCCCGCGAGGTCGGCCTCGAGCGGCGATTCGGGACGGTGCTCGCGGCACTCGCCGGGGACGCTCTGCTGCGCCAGGGTCGCTGGGACGATGCCGATGCCGTGACGCAGGACGGACTCGCCCTCGATCAGCGTCGCCGAGGCCCGCCCTACCTCGCGGCGGTCACGGCTCGCCTCTCGGCACTCCGAGGTGGGATCGGCGACGCGGAGCGGCGGCTCGCGGATCTCAACGATCTCGAGGACGAGCCCGATACCGCCGCGTACGCCTGTGCAGTCCGCGCCGAGACCCTCATCGCGCGCGGCTCCGTCGCGGACGCCGGCCTCGTCGCGACCCTCGGCCTCGACGCGCTCGCTCAGGCGATGCCGTCCGGGATGCCACTCTGGGCCCCGCCCCTTATCGGCCTTGGCATCCGGGCGTTGGCGGATCAGGCCGAGACTGCCCGGGCAGGTCACAGAGACGGCGCCAACGCAATCACGTCCGCGGCGTCACCGCTCACCGCTCGTCTGGCCGAGCTGGACGGGCGCGTCGTCAATCCCGGCTCAATGGCCTGGCTGGCGATGGCCCGAGCTGAACAGAGTCGACTCGAAGGCAGAGCAAATCCGGCCGCTTGGCAGGAAGCGCGGGACGCGTGGCGCGGCGTGCCCGACCCCTATCACGCCGCGTACTGCGGCTATCGCGAAGCCGAAGCAGCGCTTCGGGTCCAGGGCATCAAGGCCGACGTGGGCGATTCCCTGCGCGAGGCGTACCAAGTGGCGTTGGGGCTCGGCGCCGCACCGCTGACGCGATCGATCGAAGAGCTGGCCAGCCGGGCCCGGATCGACCTCGTCACAAGTCCCGAACCCGAGCGGTCGGCGGAACAACCCGTGCGCCCGGCATCGCCTGCACATCGACTCTCCGCTCGCGAGGTCGAAGTACTCCGGCTCGTCGCGGCGGGCCGGTCCAACGGCGAGATCGCAGAGGAACTCTTCATCACCCGCAAGACTGCGGGTGTCCACGTGACGCACATCCTCGACAAGCTGGGCGTCTCGAACCGGGTCGAGGCGGCGATGGCGGCCGCGCGACTCGGGATCGCGCCGGCAGGTGAGGACCAGGCAGCCCCCTAGACGGTCCGGATGGTCGTGACGTGAACTGGAATCTTGCCGTCCTCGGGTGTCCCGACGTAGAGCTCGTCGATGCGCCGCCCGTCGGAGACCATCGCGCGCAGGCAATCCCGTAGGCCGCCCACTCGGTCTTCGGCCTCGCAGACCTGCGGTTCGATCAGGCGCACGTTCCGATAGCCGTTGGCCTTGAGCAGCGCCGCGCACTCACCGCTTCGATCGTGGTCCGGCTGGGCAGGGTCGTCCTTCAGGGCGAACGTAAACTCACCGCCGCCCTCGATCGAGTCGCCACCGGCGAGCCCGAGATCAAAGTCGTTCTCCGCGAGGAGATCGAGGAGCTCGACGAGGGCACCGGCCTTGAGCTCGAGCGGATCGACCTCGATCGGCGTGAGCTCCATGGCACCACTGCCGGTCCTCGTGCTGGACGCCTTGCCAAGACCGGTCTTGACCTGGATGTGCATCCCGGACCTCCTCCATCACGCGTCTCCGGTCCCATCACCGGACACGAACGCGCCCCGGCATCGTACTGCCCAGCCGTCGCGATTCGATATGCAGAAGGCCGGGTCCGGGGGAGGAGACTCCCGGACCCGGCCGTCCTGCGACTGAGTCAGGCGCCGGCGCCCGCCGGCTTGCCCCCCAGGGCCGGCCCGCTCCCCAGGGCGGTGCCACCCAGCAGGCGGACGCGAAGGCGCTGACCCAGCGTCGAAAAGTCGATCCAGCGCGGCCGATCGGTGGCCGCGAGGCGTGCCCGCCGCTCGAGCTCCGCGTAGCGCAGCTCGTCGGCGATCTTGTGCTTGACCAGTTCGTGCGCGATGTACGGATGCATGTGAAGACTCCCTCTCACTTCGATCGATCCTGTTCGGATGTGAGCCGAATGTAGGTCGCCGATGAGCGGGTGCCATCGGGCGGTGACTTATGAATCGCGAGCGGGGTGCCTCAAAGTGGCCCGCCTAGCGGCGCACGGGCTTCGCACGTCGATTTTTCGCCAAATGTTCCCCACACGAGCATTAGGACACGGCCGGCCACCGCTCGGGCGTCAGGGCGGCCTGGTTCTTGCCATATGGTCGCCACACGAGCATTAGGACCGGACCGGTCGTCCGGACGACCCTGAATCGGCCAGGAGCGGCGCCGAATTAGCCGCCACGGGCTAATTCACATGCCCAACACGCCTGGATGCGTCCCGTTCTGCCGGCTAATGCTCGCCTCAGGAACATCTGGCAGAAAAGCC
>Ga0081539_10004542_pt1 | contig 15223 bp, 17 predicted proteins | sample TabmetS4T2R2_FD_71023 | JGI IMG/M metagenome (GOLD analysis project Ga0081539, IMG submission 71023) | Tabebuia heterophylla rhizosphere microbial communities from the University of Puerto Rico - S4T2R2 | ecosystem: Host-associated > Plants > Roots > Rhizosphere ...
GGCACCGGCCGCAGCGTCTCGTCCAGCACGTACACCCGGGTGTTGGGATCCGGCACGCCGATCGGCACCGCGCCGGCCCAGTCCGGGGAGGCCTGCCACAGCGTGGAGTTCACGGTCGCCTCGGTCAGCCCGTACGCGGCGAGCACGTTGAGCCGGCCGGCCCACCGCCCGATCAGGTCCGGCGGCACGGTCTCGGTGCCCACCAGGATCGTCGCGCCGGCCGGCAGCGCGCAGTCCTCGGGCAGCGCGGCCACCAGCGACGGCGGCAGGATCAAGTGCGTCACCCGCTCGCGGTGCAGGAACCCGGTCAGCTCCCGCCCGGCGGTACGCACCTCGTCCGGCGCGAGCACGAGCGTGCGCCAGAACAAGCCGACGACGACCGGCGCGAGGACGATCGGCAGAATCGCTGCGATTCGCAACGCTCCTTGTCCCTTCGGAATCTGCAGCACGAGCAGCGCGAGCGACAGACCGAGCACGACCTGCAGCGCGACCGTCGACGCCGTGTAGATCAACGTCAGGAGCAGCGAATTCCAGAACCGCGGGTCGCCGCCCATCTTCGCGAAATTGCCGAGACCTGCGAACCCCGATAGCCATGGCATCGACAGATCGATTCGCTGCAGACTGCTCCATCCGAGGTAGACGAGCGGCGCCGTCGTCGTCAGCAGCAGAACGGTGAGCGCCGGCGCGAACAGAGCGAGCGCGAATCGGCGCTCGGCACGAGCGAAGGCGGGCCCTTCGGCGCTCATTCCGATCGTGCCGGCGCCGATTTCACCGCACGCGAATCAGCTCTTCAGAATCTGCTCGATGCGCGCCTGCGCGTCGTCGGGGAGGTCGAGCTCCTCGCCGCGCAGCACCCGCAGCCCGTACCTGCGCACCGAGGAGGCCGCGGCGATCGCCGTCCGCTCGCCGCCGCCGCTCTGCGCGCGGCCCTCCATCCACGCCGTCGCCACGATGCGGTCGAGGACGTCGTCGTCGATCGTGGGGAACCACTCGCCGGCCACGTTGCGCAGGCGCATCCGGGCACGACGATCGGCTCGCGTCTCGGTCTCAGCGATGGCCCCGCCTCTCATCCGTCGCTCAGCTCTCCCTTGCTGGACTCGCGACGGGCTCCCGACCCGCCGGCGAGCCTAGGGTACCCACAGAACCGCGGATCACTACCTCTCGAACCGAGATCTATACCGGCGCGAACGGGGTATGTAAGCCTTCGCAGCGGTGGGGCAGCGTTGGGGCAGGGAGGTCCAGCTTGGCATTGCCGAAGACGAACGTGATCGCGGTGGGGATCGATCCTCCGTCGCTGTCCGGCCATGCCGTCGCACCGCTCGAGCTGCCGATCGACGCGCCCCGCGACGCGCTCGAGGACCTGGCGATCGAGCTGCGCGCGGACGCCGTCGCGATCCTGCCGGCCACGAGGCTCGAGCCGGCGCTGCGGCGCCTGCACGTGCTGCAGTCGGCGCTCGACGGCCGCTCGCGCATCGCCTGCTGCCAGACCTCGCTGTCGCCGCTGGCCGCCGGCGTCCTCGTCGGCCTCGCCGCCTCGGCCAGCCTCCACGCGCCCTCCGCCGCCCTGCTGGCCGATGCGCTCCCTGCGCTCGAACGCGAGCTGCTCGTCGCCGCCGTCCTGCCGCGCGTCCTTCGCCTGCGCAACCCCAAGCCGCCGCTGGGAGCGCGCCTGCGCTCGCTGCTGCCCGGGGCGCGCTTCCTCGTCTCGCCCGAGCCCGAGCCGATCGTCGCGCCGGTCCATTGGCGCCACCGGCCGCCGATCCTGCTCGAGCCCACCGACGAGGTCGCGGTGATCTACGCCGGTCGCGTGCGCGGCGTCGGCTCGCCGCAACAGCTGCTCGCCGAGGCCTTCGGCGGCGCGCCGACCGAGGAGGTCAAGGCCCCGCCCGGGCTCGCCGGCCGCTGGCGGGTGGCCCAGGCGATCGAGGCGGTCGCCTACCCGACCGACGCCGAGGCGATGGCGCGCCGCGTCCTCGCCCTCCCGGCGACGACGTGCCCGTGGTGCGGCGAGCCGCACGCCGCGCTCCCGTGCGCGCTGTGCGGCCACGACCGCGACCGTGAGATCGCAACGCGAACGGAGGTGGCGGCGTGACACCCAGACAACGACGCGGCGTGCTGCTGCTCTTCGTCGCCGCCATCGGCGCGATCCTCGTCTTCAGCGCGATCTCCAACTACGTCGACGGCGTGCGCAAGGACGTCGAGCCGAAGACCTCCGTCCTCGTGCTCACCCGCGACGTCCCCGAGCTGCAGCCGATCCCGCTCGACGCCGTCCGCGAGAAGTCGGTGCCGGTGAAGTGGGTCGGGCGCGAGGCGCTGCGCGACCCGTCCGAGCTCGGCTCGCTCGTCCCGAGCACGTCGCTGCGCGCCGGCGTCGAGCTGCAGCAGGGCATGCTCATCGAGCCGCCAGCGCTCGAGCCCGGCCAGCAGGAGATCTCGATCCTCATCAACGCCGACACCGGCGTCGCGGGCAAGCTGCAGCCCGGCGACATGGTCGACGTGCTCGCGACGTTCCCGGCCGACGAGCGCAACCGCTCGCCCGCCAGCGCGCGCACGATCATCCGCCGCGCGCGCGTGATCACCGTCGGCCTGCCGCGCTCGGCGCCGAAGCCGGGATCGACCAGCCGCCAGGACGCCGTACCGACCGGCAACGAGCAGGAGGTCCTCGTGCCGGTGAGCTTCGCGCTGCGCCCGACCCTCGCCCTGCGGCTCACCTACGCCGAGACGTTCGCCAGCGAGATCCGCCTGTCGCTCATCCGCCGCGGCGACGAGAGCCGCACGCTGCCGAAGGGCAAGCGCGAGTTCACGCTGCCGCCGACGATCGCCAAGCTGCCGCCCGCGCAGGGAGCCGGACAGTGAGCGCACGGCCCGCGCTCGGCCTGCCCGACTCCGAGCGGGCGGCCGCCCTCATCGCGCTGGCCGAGGAGGTCGGCGGGATGTCGGTCGTCGCCGCGCCGCAGAGCTCCGACCAGGTCGTGACGGTGCTCGCGCAGATGGAGATCGACGTCCTCGTGCTCGACGAGGAGCTCGGGCCGCTGCCGGTGCTCGAGCTCGCCCGCCAGCTGCAGGAGAAGCACCCGGCGGTCGGCCTGCTGCTCCTCGCCGCCCGCGACGCCTCGCCCGACCTCCTGCGCCAGGCACTGCGCGCCGGCTTTCGCGACGTGCTCTCCGGCCCGCTCACCGTCGAAGCGCTCGCCGATGCCACCGAGCGCGCCGCGACCTGGGCGCGCGCCGTGCGCGAGCGCTCGGAGGCCGACGACCTCGCGCGCGTCGCCGACCGCATCGGCGGCCAGATCATCGCGATCGCCGGCGCCAAGGGCGGCGTCGGCTGCTCGACCGTCGCCCTGCACGTCGCGCTCGCCGCGGCCAAGCACGACGCCGAGCGCCCCGTTGCGCTGGCCGAACTCGACCTGCAGACCGGCGACCTGCGATCGCTGCTCGACCTGCAGAGCCACCGCAGCATCGCCGACCTGGCCGGCGTCGCCGAGGGCGAGGTGACCCCGCGCTCGCTCGACGACACCCTCTACGTGCACTCCAGCGGCCTGCGCGTCCTGCTGGCGCCCGAGCGCGGCGAGGACGGCGAGGACGTCAACGCCGCCGCCGCGCGCCAGATCCTCGGCGCGCTGAAGTTCCAGTACGACATCGTCGTCTGCGACGTCGGCTCGGTGATGACCGAGGCCGGCGCGGTGGCGGTCGAGATGGCCTCGAGCGTGCTCATCGTCACCACGCCCGACGTCCCGGCGATCCGCGCCGCCAACCGCCTGCTGCGGCTGTGGGAGCGCTTGCAGATCGACACGCCCGCGCGGATCCTGCTCAACCGCACGAGCCGCGAGCACGAGATCCAGCCCGACTTCGCGCGCCGCGTCCTGCAGGCGCCGGTGCTCGACACGACGCTGCCCTCGGCCTTCCGCGACCTCGAGGAGGCGCTGAACACGGGCCATCCCGAGCGCCTGGAGCAGAACGCGATCAGCCGCGCGCTGACCGACGTCGCGGTCGCCGTGGAGGCCGTCCCCGCCGAGCGCGGGCGAAGGCGCCTCAGGCTCCGTCGCGCCGCCCGCGCCGCGCAGGCGGGCCAGACGACGATCGAGATGCTCGCGATGCTGCCGATCATCGTCGTCTGCGTCCTGGGCCTGCTGCAGCTGGTGATCGTCGGCTACACGTACATGGCGACCAGCAACGCCGCGCGCGCGGGCGCGCGCGCGTGGGCGGTCGACGACAGCAGCGACTGGTGGACGCAGGCGGCCAAGCAGCAGCTGCCACGCGATTGGCGCCGCGACGCCAAGGTCGAGGAGGCCGGCAACGGCGTTCGCGTGAGCGTGCAGGCGCCCTCGGTGCTGCCGATCCCCGACAGCCTCAAGAAGAAGCTCACGATCGTGGAGCAGAAGAGCTCCGTGGCCGAGCAATGAGCGCGCGCAGGGGAGAGCGCGGGCAGGCGAGCGTCGAGCTCATGCTCATGCTGCCGCTGCTGCTGCTCGTCGGCCTGGCCATCTGGCAGGTGCACCTCACGCTGAGCGTCGCCAACGACGCGGCGAACGCGGCGCGCACGGCGGCGCGACAGGGCGGCGGTGCCGACGCGGTGCGCAACGCGCTGGAGCCCCAGTACCGCGACAACATCTCCAAGTGCCACGCCGGCGAAAGCGACTGCGGCATCCAGGCGGGCGGCGGGCACGTGAAGGTGTGGGTCGACGTCCCGATCATCGTGCCGGGCGGATCGGACCTCGGGCTCGGGTTCAAGGTCCACGGCGAGGCCGACATGCCACAGGACTTCTGACATGGGCCTGAAGGATCGGATCCTCGGCGAGCCCGGCGACGTCGCGCAGAACGGCGACGTCGCGGTGACCGACCGCGGCATCGGCTACTTCAAGCGCAAGCTGCTGGAGGAGGTCGACCTCGGCGAGCTCGTCAAGCTCGGGCCGTCGCAGCGGCGAGCGCGGCTGGAGTCCCTGGTCGCCGACCTGCTCAGCCGCGAAGGGCCGGTGCTCTCCAGCGCCGCGCGCAGCCGGCTCATCCGCCAGATCGTCGACGAGGCGCTCGGCCTGGGCATCCTCGAGCCGCTGCTGGCCGACGAGACGATCACCGAGATCATGGTCAACGGGCCGACCGAGGTGTGGATCGAGCGCCACGGCAACCTGCACCGCGTCGACGCGCGCTTCACCGGCGAAGCCGAGCTGATGCAGACGATCGACCGGATCGTCTCGACGGTGAACCGGCGCGTCGACGAGTCCAGCCCGATGGTCGACGCGCGCCTGCCCAGCGGCGAGCGCGTCAACGTGATCATCCCGCCGCTGTCGCTCGTCGGGCCGGTGCTGAGCATCCGCCGCTTCCCGCGCGCGTTCACCTTCGAGCAGCTCGTGCGGATGGGGACGGTCGATGCGGCCACCTCGGATCTGCTGCGCTCGATGGTCCGCGCGCGGCTGTCGATCGTGGTCAGCGGCGGGACCAGCTCGGGCAAGACCACGCTGCTCAACGCGCTCTCGGGGTTCATCCCCAGCGAGGAGCGCATCGTCACGATCGAGGACTCCGCCGAGCTGCAGCTCCAGCAGCCGCACGTCATCTCGCTCGAGGCGCGCCCGCCCAACGTCGAGGGCAAGGGCCAGGTGACGATCCGCGACCTCGTGCGCAACTCGCTGCGCATGCGCCCCGACCGGATCGTCGTCGGCGAGGTCCGCGGCCCGGAGACCATCGACATGCTCCAGGCGATGAACACCGGCCACGACGGCTCGCTGACCACCGTGCACGCCAACTCGGCCGAGGACTCGGTCGTGCGCATGCAGACGCTGGCGTCGATGAGCGAGGTCGACGTGCCGTTCGCCGCGCTGCGCGACCAGATCAACTCGGCGATCGACGTCATCGTCCAGCTCGAGCGCGGAGCCGACGGGCGCCGGCGGCTGGTCGAGGTCGCGGCGGTGTCCTCGCGGCTGCGCGAGGAGTTCCGGCTGCAGACGATCATGCGCTTCGAGCCCGATCCGATCGGGCCCGACCGCGTGGTGACGGGCACGTGGCGGCACCATCCGCTGCCCGAGACGGTGTCCGAGCGCCTGCGGATCAAGGCCGAGCCGGTGCCGGAGGCGTACGCGGCATGAACGGCGATCAGGCGGGCATGCTGCTCCTCGCCGGCACCTTCGTCGTCGCGACGGTCGGCGCCTGGGACCTGCTCGCGGCCGGCGCCACGCGCCAGGAGCTGCGCGAGCGCGCCACCGGCGAGCGCCCGACGCCGCGCTGGGCGCGGGTCGACGCGCGCCTGCGCGCCGCCTTCGAGCGCACCCGGCCCGGCCACAAGCTCCAGGTGGCGCTCGACGGCGCGGCGCTGCCGGTGCGCGCGCTGCACGCGGCGCTCATCGCGCTGGCCGGCGCGGTGGCCGGCTACTTCCTTGCGTCGTTGATCGTCGGCCGGGCGGCGAGCGTCGTCTTCGGCGGGCTCGTCGTCGTGGCGCTGTGGATGTGGCTGGACCACAAGCGCCAGCTGCGCCGCGACGCGTTCATGAGCCAGCTCCCCGAGCTGGCGCGGATCCTGTCCAACGGGGCCTCGGCCGGGCTGTCGATGGTCTCCGCCTACGGCGTCGCGGTCGAGGAGCTCGACGACCCGGCGAAGACCGAGCTGCAGATCGCGCTGGAGGAGATCCGCATCGGCCAGCCGTTCGAGCGCGCGATGGAGAACCTCGGCGAGCGCATGCCCTCGCGCGAGCTCTCGGTGCTCGTCTCGACGCTGGCCATCCAGCAGCGCTCGGGCGGCGACCTCGTCCGCGCGCTCTCGGACATGGCGGCGACGCTCGAGGCGCGCCGCGACACCCAGCGCGAGGTGCGCACGCTGATGGCCGGCGCGACGGCGACCTCCTACGTGGTCATGGTCATCGGCGCCGCGGCGCTCTTCCTCGCCGACCTGATCCGCCCCGGGACGCTCGACCGCGTGGCCGGCAGCCCGCTCGGCATCCTCGCGCTGATCGTCGCCGGGACGCTCTTCGTCGTCGGCTTCGTGCTCATCCGGCGGATCACGAGGATCGAAGCATGAGCGGACTGTTCGGACTGCTGGGGATCCTCGTCTACGTCGTGGTGATCATGGGCGTGGTCGCGGTGCGCGACAAGGGCCCGGTGGAGCGCTTCGAGGCCGAGCTCAGCGGCGAGCGGCCGCGCCGGCGCAGCATCGGCGAATGGCTCGAGCAGCGGCTGGGGCCGGCCGGAGCGCCGGTGGTGCGCCAGTTGCAGCTCGAGCACCCAGCGCGGCGCGAGAAGCTCCGCCTGCGCATCGACGCCGCCGGGCGCCCCGGCGGCCTGACCCTCGAGCGCTACGCGCGGCGCAAGGGGGCCTTCCTCGTGCTCTCGCTCGGGGTGGCGGTCTTCCTGCTCATCTCGGGCAGCTGGATCTCGGCGGTCGCGGTCCTGTTCCTCGGCGTGTTCGCCTTCGACGCCTGGCTGCACGGCACCGGCCGCCGGCGCCAGGAGCAGATCGAGCGCGGGCTCCCGGACTTCCTCGACATCCTCGCGGTGTGCGTGAGCGCGGGGATCGCCTTCCGCCCGGCGCTGGCGCGCGTCTCGGAGTCAAGCGAAGGCCCGCTGCGCGAGGAGATGCAGCTCGTGCTGCGCCAGATCGCGCTGGGGGCGCCGCGGCGCGAGGCCTTCGACGCGCTGCGCGCGCGCAACACCAGCGAGGGCGTCGGGACGTTCGTCACCGCGGTGCAGCAGGCCGAGGAGCTCGGCGTGCCGCTCACCGACGCGCTGGTCGACCTCGCCCGCGACATGCGCCAGATGGCCTTCCAGCGCGCGCGCCAGCGCGCCCAGAAGGCGACGCCGCGGGTCTCGATCGTCACCACCGCGGTCATCGCGCCGGGCGCGGTGATCATCATCATCGCCGGGCTCCTGGCCAACGTCGATCTCAGCACCTTGAGGTGAGCGGTGGAAGGGTCGCCCGATGCCAGCGTGCGCGCGCTCGTCCGATGGGTCCTCCTCTTCCGGCTCATCGCGCTGAACGTCACGATCTTCGAGCTGCCCGGCAACCCCGATCAGGCGCCGGCGATCATGGTGGGGCTCGTCGTCGCGGCGTTCGTGTCGTTCCTGCCGCTGCGCTACTGGGACCGCTGGGAAGGCGTCATCAGCACGCGGCCGGTGTTCCTCGGCCTCGATCTGATGCTCAACCTCACGATCTACGCCTACCTCGGGCCCGACAGCCCGTTCTTCCTCTACACGCTCGGGACGCCGCTGCTGGCCGGCGTGCTGTTCCGCACGACCGGCGCGGTGCTGCTCGGCGGCGGGATGCTCGCCGGCTACTACGTCATGGTCGTGCTCAGCGGCAACGGCCTGGAGGAGCTGCGCGCGCACGAGGCGCGCGACATCCAGGCGCTCGTGGTGCTGCCGTCGCTGTACCTGCTGGCGGCGGCCGGCGGAGCGGCGGTCCGCCATCTGCTCGACCGCGAGTGGGAGACGCGCCTGGCACTCGGGTCCGCGGAGCGGCGCGCCGCCGCGGGCGCGGAGCGCGCGCGGGTGGCGCGCGAGATGCACGACTCGCTGGGCAAGACGCTGTACGGGATCGCGCTGTCGGCGCGGGCGCTGTCGCACCGGGCCGGCGTCGAGGCTCCGTCGGTGGCCGATGCGGCGCGCGAGCTGTCGTCGGCTGCGCAGGTGGCGGCCGAGGAGGCGCGCGGCCTCATCTCGGACCTGCGCTCCGACACGCTCGATCGCCCGTTGGGCGATGCGCTCGACCACTTCCTGCGCGAGTGGTCGGAGCGCAACGGCATCGCGGCCGACTTGCGCGCCGACGGCGTCGACCTGCCCAACCCGGGGACCCGCTACGAGCTGTTCTGCATCGTGCGCGAGGCGCTGGAGAACGTCGAGCGCCACGCCCACGCGTCACGCGTGCAGGTGCGATTGCGCGACGCGTGGCCCGACGTCGTGCTCTCGGTCGCCGACGACGGGGTCGGCGTCGACGGGCGCGGCAATGCGCGCGACCTGCAGGTCAACGGCCACTACGGGCTCGTGGGGATGGCCGAGCGCGGCGAGCGGATCGGCGCGACCGTCGACGTCGAGGGCGTGCCCGGCGCCGGCACGACGGTCACCGTCCGGCTGCCGGCCGGCGATGTGCGCGCGCCGGAGCCGTGGGTGCTGGAGGAGGCCTTCGAGTGATTCGCGTTCTCGTCGTCGACGACAACGCCGTGATCCGCCAGGGCGTGCGGGCGCTGCTGACCTCGTCGGCCGATGACATCGAGGTCGTCGGCGAGGCGGCCACCGGCCGCGAGGCGATCGACCAGGCCGAGGCGCTGCGCCCCGACGTCGTGCTGCTGGACATCCGCATGCCGGTGATGGACGGCGTCAAGGCGGCCGAGCGGCTGGCCGGCCAGTGCAAGGTCATGATGCTCACCTACTCCGACGACGAGCCGATGGTCGCCGGGGCGATCCGCGCGGGCGCGCACGGCTACCTGGTGCACGGGCGCTTCGAGCCCGATGAGCTGACCCGCGCGGTGCGCGACCTGGCCGGCGGCAAGCGGATCGTCTCGCCGTCGGTGGCGCCGGTGATCTTCGATCTCGTCGCGCGCGGCGAGAACCACGAGCCCGCGACGCGGCGCGAGTCCGGGCCCGACGCGCTGACCGAGCGCGAGCGCGAGGTGATGACCTCGATCAGCCGCGGGCGCTCGAACCGCGACATCGCCGCGGAGCTGGTCATCAGCGAGAAGACGGTCAAGAACCACATCCGCGCCATCTACGACAAGTTGGGAGTCGGCAGCCGCGCCGAGGCGATGGCGGTGTGGCTGGGGATCGAGCGCGAGGAGCGGCGGTGAGGCCACCGGGGTCGCGCGCCGCCGCAGCGCTCGCGGCGGTCGTCGCGGCAGTGCTTGCCGCGCCGGCCGCCGCAGAGCCGATCGTCGAGCTCGGCACCGGCCGCCAGGCCTCCGCGGTCACCGATGCCGCGGGCACGCTGCACGTCGTGTCGCGCGACCCGGCCGCCGACCGCGTGCCGCTGCGCTATTGCCGCGTCCCCGCCGGCGGCGCGGGCTGCACGCCGCTCGAGATCGCCCGCGACGCCCAGTGGGCGCCAAAGCTCCTGCTGCGCCCGCAGGACGGCGCGCTCTTCGTCGTCTACCCGGGCCTCGACGCCGCCTCGCAGCTGCGGACGATGCTCGTCGCCTCGGGCGACGGCGGCACGACGTGGGGCGCGCCGGTGGCGATCGGCATCGGGCTCAGCGAGATCGATGACGCCGAGCTCTCGCCCGACGGCGCCTTCGTCGACACCGTCGCCAGCACGCCGACGGGCGAGGTGCAGTTCCAGCGCGTGCCGCTGGGCGGCGGTGCCGAGCAGCGCGTCGTGTCGCTCGGCGTCAAGCGGGATCTGCTGGCGCCGCGGGTCACCCACCTCGCCGACGGCCGCGCCGTGGTCATCGCCCACTACGCGGCCGATCGGCTCGGGGTCCGCGTCGCGAGGCTCGGCGCCGACCCGAACGATCCGGCCGCGTGGGGGTCGGCGACGACGTTGCACCGCCTGCGCAACGCCGACGCGTCCGATGGCGACGTCGGGCCGACCGGCGCCTGGCTGCTGGCCACCGTCAAGCAGCGCACGGCGGCCGGCGCGCTCCCGGTGAAGGTCTGGCGCTGGGGCGCGCACGGGTTCGAGGACCCGCGCACGATCGGCGCGCTTGCGCGCCGGGCGGGCCAGCAGGTCGGCCAGGGCCAGGACACGAACGTCGTCTCGCTCGACGTCGACCTCGCCGGCCGCCTGCACACCGCCTGGCCGCTGTCGCAGAGCGACTGCGGCGGCCACCTCTGCCTCGTGTACCGCCGCACCGACCGCCGCGGGTTCATGGCCCCGATCGTCTACCCCGTGGGAGCCGCGACTGCGGACACGGTTCAGCACTTCGCGATCGCCGCCAACAGCGGCGGCAGCGGCTGGCTGGTCTGGGACGACCTGTCGGCCCGCGTGCGCGCCGTGCCGCTGGTCACGCCGCCGCTCGGCGCGCGCGTCGGGTCCAAGCGCATCGGCCGGCGCCGCGTCAGCATCCCCGACTTCTACGGCTGCGTGCCCACCGGCGGCACCTTCGTGCACCGCCTGCGCGTCGACGGCCGCCCCGGCACCCGCATCCTCTCGGTGCGCTTCTTCTTCGACGCCGGCCAGCCGTCGCGCACCGACCACCGCGCGCCGTTCCGGCTGCGCTTCAGGCTCGCCTTCCCACCGGGCTCGCGCCACGTCGCGGGCGCGGTCGTCCGCTACCGCCTCCCGGGCGAGCGCAGGGTCCGCAGCGTGCGGATCGGGCGCACGTTCGTCATGTGCTAGTGGGCCCCCCGCGAACGCTCCACCCGAACCGCTCACGGGCGACCCACTGGCTCGGGGGACCTAGGCCCGAATAGGCCCTCCAGAGCGCAGAAAGATGAGCCGCGGCGCCCATTCACACGTGACCTCCCCGGACGTACCTTGGCATGCGACAGGGCAACCAGGGCAGACAGGGAGGGACTCATGTCCAACCAGCTTCTCGAGCAGTACGTCCGGATCCACACCGCGGTCACGACGTATGTCGCCGAGCTTCGCGAGCGGATGCGCGAAGAGGCCGGGCAGACGACCGTGGAGTGGCTGGTCATCATGGTCGGTCTCACCGCGCTCGCGCTGGCGCTCGTCGGCGCCGGCGTGTGGACGAACGTCGCGCAGGGCATCGCGAAGGCCGTCGGCGACCTCATCACCAAGACGGTCGGTCACGCCGTCTGAGGCAGGGCGGGCGGCGGCGCCCATCGCGTGAGCAAGCGACTGCTCGCTCTCGGGGTCCGCGGTCACCTCCTGGCCGCGGACCTCGCCAGGAGTCTGACGGCCCGCGTGCGCGACGCGCGCGGCCAGACGACGATCGAGTGGCTCGCGCTCATGGTGGGCTTCACGGCGCTCGTCGTGATCCTGGCCGGCGACGACGTGTGGCAGAAGGCAGGGAAGGCCATCGTCGACGCCGTCAACGGGATCTTCAGCTCCGACCACGACAGGGTCTGAGCTGACCGCGGGCGCAGGGGCCCCGCACGCAGGTCACCACGGTTCGACGGGACGGTCCAGGGAGGTACCGGCACTGCAGAGGGCGCGCACCCGGATGGCGCGCGCCCTCCGCAGGCCTTGCACGGGGCTGCGCGATTTCGATGCGATCGGGAGAGGACATACGCACGCGGCTGCGCTCCGAGCGCGGCCAGGCCACCGTCAACTGGCTGGCCGTCATGGTCGGCCTCACGGTGCTCGCCGCGGCGCTCGTCCTCGCGCTGCCGAAGGCGGCGCCGAAGATCACCTGCTCGTTCCAGAACGTCGTGTCGAAGGCGACCGGCGGCGCCGTCCCGAACTGCAACTACACCGCCGCCGTCGACGACGACGTCCCCGACCCGTCGACCTGCCTGGTCAGCGAGCGGTCGGGCGAGGCCGGGGTCACCGTCACCGTCTTCTCGGTCAAGGGCGGCGCGAAGGTCAAGCTGATCACCCGCCGCACCGCCGACGGCAAGGTCTACGTGACCGTCGAAGGCGGCGGCGAGATCGGCCTGGAGTTCGGGCCGCCCGCGGGCGGGGAGGTGTCCGTCGACACGGGCGGATCGGAGGTCACCGAAGGCGCCAACGCCAAGGCCGGCGTCAAGCTCAACGGCAACGGCTCGGTCACGTGGGTCTTCGACAACGAGGCCAAGGCCCACGAGTTCGCCGACATCGTCGCCGGCAAGGCGCGCGACGCGGCGCTCGACACCAACCCGATCACCGGCATCGGCCGTCGCATCATCGGGGTCGGCGAGGACCGGCCGATCCCGGCGCCGTCGATCTACGGCCTCGAGGGCGGGGCGCGCATCTTCGGCGAGGCCAAGGGCGGCGCCGGGCCGCTGTCGGGGAAGGCCGAGGGCGAGATCGGCCCGTCCATCGGGGGCCGCTACGACGCGCGCACCGGCGACACCACCGTCTACTTCAAGGTCAACGCCAACGCCAAGCTCAGCGCCGGCCTGCTCGACGCGATCGGCGGGCGCGGCATCGGCGAGGGCGAGGTCCAGCTCGCGGTCACCGTCGACAAGCACGGCAACCCGACCAAGGCGACGGTCATCGGCTCGGGCACGGTCACCGGGCAGCTGACCGGCAAGCTCGCGAGCCTCTCCGACAAGGCCGGCCCCGGCAAGCGCGCCGACGTCCGCCTCGACCTCGACCTCACCGATCCGGCCAACCGCCAGGCGTTCAACGACTTCGTCACCAACCCGATCGGCGGCGCGCCCGGCCTCGTGCAGCGCTTCGCCGATGACTCGAAGATCGGCGCGCGCTTCTACAACGGCTCGCAGACCGACGTCGGCATCGAGGGCTCGGGATCGATCGCCGACGTGGAGTTTGGACTCGACGTCGGTGGCAATTACAAGACCGCGGATCTGCAGTCCGCCTACTACTACGACCGCGAGACCGGAAGCTTCGTGCCATGGGTCGAGTGCCATTGATACTGGCGGTGACGCTGCTGGCCGCCGCGCCGCTGGCCGGCTGCGGCGGCGGTGACGATGGCGGCGGCGCGTCCACGCCGAAGGGCTTCAAGCAGACCCAGACGCCCGACTTCACGGTCGCGCTGCCGTCCGGGTGGACGGTCGACAAGGGCAAGCAGGACACCGGCGAGGGCGAGTTCATCGAGGCACGCCCGCCGGGCAGCGACATCAACCGCCCGCAGGTGCGCATCGCCTCCTCGCGCGGCTACAGGTCGGGCATCGCCGGCGCCGCGCAGCTGGCCGAGGGCGAGATCCCCATTCGCCGCCCGGGCGCCACGCGCGTGGTGAGCAAGCCGATCGAGGTGGCCGGGGCGAAGGATGCCCGCCGCATCGAGTGGACGGTCCCCGCCGGCGGCGGGATCGACGCGGCGCGGATCGTCACCGTGCTGGCGCTGAGCTCCGACCGCACGCTGGTGAACCTCAGCGTCGGCGTCGCGCAGAGCGACGTCGGCTCGGCGCGCATCGACGACATGGTCCGCTCGCTCAGGATCGGATGAGCATGGGCGATCGAGCCTTCCTCGCGCGCGGAGTCGCCGCCGGCGCCGGCGCGATGCTCGCCGCCGTCGTCGTGTTGCTGGCCTTCGTCATGGCGCTCTCGGGCGACCCCGGTCCCGGGTGGGCCGACCGCCACACGGCCACCGGCGTCCTGCTCACCGGGCTGTGGTGCCTGGCCGCCGCGGGCGCCGGCGCCGTCGGCGCGTGGCAGGCGGCCGAGGGCGGCGCGCCCGACCACGCGGCGGCGAGGCTGGCCGGCGCGCTGGGCCCGTCGGCGCTCGTCGTGCTCGCGAGCGCCTCGACGATCGGCGGGGCGCCGGCCGCGGTGGTGGCGATCGAGGCGCTCCTGGAGGTCGCGGCGGCGGTCGCCGGAGCGGCCGCGCTGGCCCGGCGCCTGGAGCCCGGGTGGTAGGGGACCCTGGGCCGGCCCAGACTCCGCCTGGGCCTCCAGGCCCATGGGCGGACGCGCCGGCAGCGCCTACGATCCGCTGCGGCGGGGACGTGACGCACCATGGACCCCTACGGACAGACCGGGCAGAGCACGATCGAGTGGCTCGCGCTGATGGCGATGCTCGTCGCGATCGCGGGCGTCCTGGTCGCGACGGTGCCGAGCATCGGCGACACCATCGTCGGCGCCTTCGAGAAGGTCATCAACGCGGTCACTGGTTGAGCGGGGAGCGGCCGCGCCGCGCGGCGCGCCGGCTTCGCGCCGAGCGGCTGCTCCGCGCCGAGCGGCTGCTCCGCGCCGAGGACGGCCAGATCATCCCGCTGCTCCTCGTCGCCCTGCTGCTGTGCCTGGCGCTCGGGCTGATGATGCTCCAGGTCGGCTTCGCCGCCGACTACAAGAGCCGCGCGCAGACCGCCGCCGACGCCGCCGCGCTGGCCGGCGGCATCGAGGTCAAGCGCGAGATCATCGCCGCCTGGGCGATGGACCACCAGCTCCAGCCCGAGGAGATCAACATGGCGCTGGTGTGCGCGCAGGCGGCGATCTACGCCGAGCGAAACGGCGCGCACATCACCGGCTGCCGCCACGAGCAGTACGACATCCTCGTCGACGTCGTCGGCCGCGACAGCCTCGACTACGTCAAGGGCACCGAGCCGGTCGACGGTGACACGGCGAAGGCCAAGGCGCGCGCGACACCGTGGGGCTTCGGCGGTGGCGGCGGCTTCGGGTTCGGCGGCGGGGGTGGCTCTCTGCCGGTCGGCGGCGGTGGCGGCGGGTCGCTCATGGGCGCGAACCCGGCGCTGAAGGTCTACGCCGACGTGGCGGCGAAGTTCGGCCTGCAGGTGACCT
>Ga0081539_10004543_pt1 | contig 15222 bp, 8 predicted proteins | sample TabmetS4T2R2_FD_71023 | JGI IMG/M metagenome (GOLD analysis project Ga0081539, IMG submission 71023) | Tabebuia heterophylla rhizosphere microbial communities from the University of Puerto Rico - S4T2R2 | ecosystem: Host-associated > Plants > Roots > Rhizosphere ...
CGGCGCGGCGTTGATCAAGACGGAGCCCAAGCGGGCGATCGACGCGTGGCGGCGCGCCGAACGGCTGCTGCCGCACGACTACGATCTGCTGTTCAATCTAGGCATGGTGCTCGCCGAATCCGAGCGTCCGCGCGACGCCGTGCCGTATCTCGAGCGGTTCGCGCGCGACGCGCCGCCACAACGCTACGCGCGCGATATTCGAACCGTCCGCGAACGGCTGGTCAAGCTACGCGGGGGTCAAGGACAGTAGAAGCATCCGTAATCCTGTTGCACCTCCTCACAGTACTGGCCGGACCCCTCGTCGTAATAACAGGGGATGGTCACGTACCAGTGCTCGACCGAACACGGTCCGGCCGAGCCGGCACATGACGGGAAGCCGGCATTGGTCATGTTCGTCATTGCGCCCGCGTGCGCGTCTTCGCACGTCGACGCGCACGCAAACCCGTTGCGTGTGCCCTCGAAGCGATTGCACCCCAGTCCATGAGGACACGCATTGAGAACATAGTTCGTGTGCGTGAGCTCGTATGCGGCGACAAACGCCATCGGAACGAATAGGACCCGCAACGCGAGAGTCACACTCCGCATGTTGTGCATGTTGTGCCTCCTTTGATCATTGCTGCCCTTTCCACTCAGCTTGCCCGGCGAAGCGCCTCGATCACCTCACTCTCTGCCTGGCTTCCCAGCTTGCCGACCCAACTGTTGATGACCTTGCCTGATGCATCGATCAGAATCAGCGTCGGCGTTGCCTTGACCCTGACCAGCTGATTGCCGTCGAGGGCGATGGTCTGATGTGGACTCAGGCCATTCGTCTCCAAGTACGCCTCCCCAACTTCCTGGCGATCGAAAACGAGCGCGACAGCCCGCACGTGCAACGCCGACGCCCGGTCGAGCAGCTGTCGATAGAACGGCATGCTCTGCGTGCAGAACGGGCACGTGCTGCGGACGACGAGCAGCAGTGTCGGCTTCGCCGTACTCGGCTCGATTCCCTTGATCGCCTCGATGCGTTCGCCGGGAAGATACGGCCTTGTCGCATCGTGCGCGTCGGCCGGTACGCGGGCCACCCGCAGCATGACGACGCAGAAGACGACGGCGCTGACGATGATGCTGATGTTGGCGACCGCCTCGAGGCTGACAGCTCGCTTCATGAGCGCCTCCCGCGCGACATGATCGAAGCTCGCGTCGCATCGAGCAAGCGCAAACGATGGACGGATCTTGCGATTCGTCGTCAGATCTTGCGGGGCGCTTCCCGAGGTGACGCTTCGCGAAATTCACCAGGGGTCATGCCGCAGAGCCGGCGAAAATGACGGTCGAGCTGCCGGGTGCTCGAATACCCGACGGCGACGGCAACTTCTTTCACCGACATGATGGTGCCGGAGAGCAGGCGCCTCGCGGCAGATACTCGGGCTCGGTGCAGGTGCTCGACGAAGCCGCAACCGGTCTGCTGTTTCAGAAGTCGCGTCAAATGACACGCCGACAGGCCGGCATGCGAGGCGACGCGCCGGAGCGAACAACCAGGATCGGCGAAGCGCTCGCCGATGAACGCCGCCGCCAGCCGGACGCGCGAGCGCGCCGCCGCCGGAATGCACGTCGCCTGCCGCCACGGGGCAAGCGCGTCCGCGATGTCGGTGGGCAGCCGCGTGCCTGACGCAATCCGCACGCACGAATTCGCGATCTCGGCGCATGTGTCCACGTGCGCCTGACGGGCCATCTCGAGCAGCGTGCGCACGAGCACGTGACGGGCAACCGCCTGTTCGGGCTGCGTCAGCCGCGCTGGCTGCGCCAAGACCGCAGCGTGAATGGTGTCGACGATCTCAGTCAGCGGACGGCGGCTGGTCGTCAGGCAGACTTCCTGGCACCGATCAATCAGGCCCCGGAGCCAGGAATCTGCTGTGGCCACGAGGCAGTCTGTATCACGGCCGCTGCCCGGCGACAGCGTCAAAGTCGCACGTCGATGTTTTTGCGTGCAACCGTCGCTCGTACAATGTTTCGGCCACGGATGAGGATGGGAAACGCACCGCGCCTGCGCCGTCTCGCCCTGTTGATCGTCTCAATGTCAGCGCCGGCGTTCGTTGGATGTTCCCAAGAGCGCTCGACTGACGGTCCTGTTGCAGCCGCCGGCGCGCTGCGCGGACGCAACGTGCTCCTCGTCACGATAGACACGCTTCGCGCCGATCACGTCGGCGCGTACGGCAGCCCGCTCGGCCTGACGCCGACGCTCGATCGGTTCGCGCGTGAAGGGTGGCGATTCGAGACCGCCTACGCGCACGTCCCGCTCACGCTCCCCTCGCACGCGACGATCCTCACGGGGCTCTACCCCTTTCACACCGGCGTGCGCGACAACGGGTCGTTTCACCTGAACAAGGCGACGCCGACACTCGCCGCCGCGCTGAAGTCGGCGGGTTACAGAACCGGCGCGTTCGTCGGCGCCTTCGTCCTCGACGCGCGCTTCGGTCTGAACACCGGTTTCGACGTCTACGACGACCGCATGCTCGGCAACAGCTCGACGCTCGAAGTCGTCCAGCGAACCGCCGAGCAGGTGCTCGCGCCAGCAGCGGCCTGGATCACTCAACCCTCGTCCCTTGACCCTAGCCCTAAGCCCTCAGCCCTAAGCCCTTTCTTCGCGTGGGTGCATCTCTACGATCCGCACGAGCCGTATGATCCGCCGGAGCCTTACCGCACTCGCTACTCCCAGGATTCGTACAGCGGCGAGATTGCCTACGCGGATGCCGCGCTCGGTCGGTTCTTCGACACGCTGCAAGCCGCCGGCGCGCTCGATCGCACGCTGGTCGTCATTGCCTCGGATCACGGCGAATCGCTCGGCGAGCACGGCGAGCGGACGCACGGTCTCTTCGCCTACAACGCGACGCTGAAAGTCCCGCTGGTCGTCTGGGCACGGAATGCCATCGAACCGAAGTCGGTCGGACGCATGGCGCAGCTCGTCGACATCGCGCCCGGGATACTCGATCTCGTCGGCGCGCCGGCTCTCGCGCGGACCGACGGTCTCAGCCTGGCGTCGCTGGCGAACGCGGCCACCCGCGCGGGCGATCGACGACCCTCGTATTTCGAAGCGCTCAATGCCAACCTGACTCGCGACTGGGCGCCGCTTCGCGGAGTCTTTCACGGCTCCATGAAGCTGATCGATCTTCCGATCCCTGAGCTCTACGACGTGGCGGTCGATCCGTCCGAAACACGCAATCTCTACGCGGCGCAGCGCGATCAGGCCCGTACGCTGGAACACGAGCTCGACCAGCTCGGCGCCGGCGATCGTGGCTCCGTGACGCCAGCAGCCGTCGACGCCGAAGCCGCCGCGCGGCTCCGTTCGCTCGGTTACGTCGTGGGATCCGGACCGAAGCGGGCGCGGAAATACATGCCCGCCGACGATCCGAAGCGGCTCGTGCATCTCAACACGGCACTGGACGATGCGGCGGGGCTATGGGCGCGAGGCGACGGCGCCGCGGCCATTCGAACGCTCCAGGCGGTCGTCACCGAGCGCCCGGATCTGACGATCGCCTACGAGCGCCTCGCCTTCATGCTGCGCGCGACCGGGGCCGCCCGCGACGCCGTCACGCTCCTCGACCGCGCGGCGCGCGGCGGCCACGCGGATCCGCCGCTCCTCCGCGCGCTTGGCGCGGCACTGGCCGACACCGGAGACCTGCCCCGCTCCGCTTCCATCTTGGAAGCGCTGGTCAAGCGCGACGCCTCGGACTTCGAGTCCGCGGATGCGCTCGGCCAGACCTACGCGCGGATGCGGCGGCCGCGCGACGCCGAGGCGCAGTTCCGCCGCGTGCTCGAGACATCGCCGAACGCCGCGACGACGTGGACGAATCTCGGCGTGCTGTATCTCGGCGAGCGCCGCGACGCCGACGCCGCAGGAGCGCTCGAGCGGGCCGTCCGGATCAATCCGGCGCTCGCCGGCGCACACAACGCGCTGGGAGCCGCCTACGCGCGGCAGGGCAACGTCACACGAGCTGTTGAGGAATGGAAAGAGGCCCTGCGGCTCCGTCCCGACTTGGAAGATGCGCGCGCCAACCTAAGAAAAATTGAATCCAAATAATCGTTTCATAATCGTTTCATAAATCGTTTCACGAGTTGACGCAATTTACACAATAACTCAATAAAGTAGCTATTTTTTGGCGTAGTATAATCGTTTCATGTTTGGCGAGGTATCTGCCGAGCTCTCACTCGGGAGTCGGGACGCCTCTGACCTGCGGGAACGGCTGGGTGTCTCGCGCGCGACGCTCATGCGGATGGTTCGAACCGCGGGGCCGGAGATCGTGCGCATCGGCCGCGGTCCCGCGACACGATACGCCCTCCGCCAGGCGTGGGCCAGCCTGGAGGGCTCTCGCTTTCCACTCCTTCGCATCACGGAGTCCGGCACGGCGATTTCGGCAGGTGAGCTGATCACTCTTGCAGCGCGCCAGTCCGTCTGGCTGCCGGAGGGCCGAATCGTCGCCGGCCTTCCTGCCGAGCTCGTCGATGCACGGCCATCGGGCTTCCTGGGCCGACACTTCGCGGCGGCTCACGCGGATCTTCGGCTGCCGCGCCTGCTCGGCGACTGGTCCGATCACCACATCCTGCTCGCCCTGTCTCGGCGCGGTGAAGACCTGCCCGGCAACCTGGTCGTCGGCGAAGAGTCGTTCGCTCGGTGGCAGGCGCTCGAGACGCCGTCGCGAGCGCGCGGCGAGTATCCAGAGCTCGCTCGAGCGACGATCGCCGGCCACCCACCCGGTTCGTCGGCCGGCGGCGAGCGGCCCAAGTTCGGCGTGCTCGTCGACGGCGCGCACGTGCTGGTCAAGTTCGCCGCACGCGGAGGTCCTGGCGACGCCGTGGCGAGGCGTTGGTGCGACCTCCTGCTCCTCGAGGCGCGCGCCCTTGAAATCGTCGCTTCGCGGGGGATTGCGGCTGCGCGAACCACTATCGTCGAAGCGCCCTCACACTGGTTTCTCGAAAGCGCTCGATTCGATCGGGTGGGCGTGCGCGGGAGGATTGCGGTCGCGAGCCTCGCGGCCGTCCACAACGACCTCGCGGATTCGTGGGCACGCGCGGCGGCGGCGCTCAACAGCGAGGGTCGATTGAGCGATCGGGATGCGCGATGCCTGCGATGGCTCGACGCCTTCGGGGCGCTCATCGGCAACACCGATCGCCATCAGTACAACATCCTGTTCTTCATCGAGGGCTCGCGGCTCCGTCTCGCTCCTGCCTTCGACCAGGTCTCGATGCTGTATGCGCCGACCGCGGACGGTCAGGTGCCGCTGCGCGCGTTCGCCGCGCCGAAGGCCACGTCTGACACGCTGGATGTCTGGGAGGACGCGCGCGATGCGGCGCGTCAGTTCTGGGCGCAGGCCAGTGAGGATGGGCGCGTATCGGATGATGCGCGGTTCTTCTGCGCCGGCAACGCGAAGCTGCTCGCGAAGTAGAGAGTGCCGGCGACCCACAAGGGCCGCCGGCAATGTCCCCTAGAACTCGAAACGGAACCCCATCTGAAACACGCGCGGGTCGAGGACGGCGATGACCGTCCGCGGCGCCGTGACGTTCATGTTGAAGTTCGTCACGGGATCCGCGTTCAGCACGTTGTAGATGTCGAGCATCACCGACGCCTTGAAACGGTTCATGATCGGGAACGACTTGTCGAAGCGGAAGTTGAGCAGGTTCACGCTTTCCGACCGGTTCTGGTCGAGATTCTGCGTGAAGAACGAGCACCCGAAGTTGCACACGTTCGGGGCGGCGGCCGGAGTGCCGTTCGGGTTCAGATAGTCGGCGCCGTCCGGCACGACCAGCGCGTACGGAAAGCCGCTCTGGTATCGGTAGTTGACGCTCGCGCCGACGTCGTACGGGAACGTGTACCGCCCCGCCAGCTGCGCGTGGTACATCGTCGTCTTCTGCCGATTGCCGGCGTTCGGGTTCACTGAAATCTGCGGGAAGACACCGATCGGATCGGTGGACAGCGGACTGGTCGAGGACGCCGGAGAGCCCATATCCGCGGTGCGCAGCTCGTTGCGCCACTGATAGTCGCCGCTCGCCTGGAAGAAGAACTTCGCGCCGAAGCGCTTCTGGAACGCGAACTCGATGGTGTCGTACGTGAACTTGCTGTCCGGGAAGTTCGTGTACGCGGTCTCGGTCGCGTCGGCGAGCGAGTCCGGAACGTCCAGCAACTGGTAGGTGACGAGGCGACCGTCGTCGCCGCGGACCGCGACCGTCTTCGGCACCGTCAGCTTGCCGAGCCACGCCGAAACGATCGGCGTCGCATAGAAGGGAATGAAGTCGTTCTGGATCTTCCGGACGTAGGTGCCGCGCACGGACGACTCACCCCAGAACTGACGCTCCAGCGTGAGGCTGAACTCATCGGTCTTGGGGGTCTTGGTGTTCGGATCGACCGGTGCGTCGGCACCGCCGATTCGGTTACGGAAGGAGAGCAATTCCTGAACGCCGTCGTACCTGCCGTTCCCGTTGAGATCCCTGAAGTTGTAGTCGACGTAGTTGGTACCGCCGGGGTTGGCGGCCGAGAACGTATCCGCGAGGTTGTTGTAGTACCGCCCGTAGAACGCTTTCAGCACGGTCTGGCCCTTGCCGTCCATGTTGTAGCTCACGCCGACCCGCGGTGCGATGTCGGTGTTCGCGAAGAAGGACGCGCCATTGACGGTCGTCGATGTCGGGAAGATCCGGCCGCCATCACCGGTGAAGGGCGTGGCGCTCGTCACGAGCGGCTTCCGCACACCGTCGGTGTATCTCAGATCCTGGTAGTCGATCCGGAAGCCGGCCGTGATCGACAGGCGATTGTTCGGTGCCCAGCGATCCTGAACGTAGCCCGCGTAGTGTTGGTCGACGTTGGCTGCCGTCTTCCAGCCGTTGTCGAAGTCGCTGTACGCGCCCACATCGGCGAAACGGATGCGGTCCGGAGCCCCGGGCGATGCGGTCGACCCTGGATATGAAAGACGAATGGTGCCGGACTGGCCGTTGATGCCGAGTCGGTACCAATCGTAGAGATCCTCGAAGCCAAACTTGAAGTCATGGCTGCCGGCGCTGGTGCCCGGCAGGTAATACGTCATCTGCGCCTTGACCTGCGGTTTCTTGCGGTTGCTGTTGAACGCGTCCCAACCGGCGCCTGCGCGCGAGCCGTCGCCTCTGAACTGCTGCGGCACCCTGACCGCTGGATCGACCGCCGCCACCATCGGCCACGCCAGCGACGATCGGCCGACGTTGACGGACACGAACGAGCGATCGCTCAACACCGACTGCCACTCGCCTTTGTACATCTGCGAGATGCTGTCTTGCGCGAGAATCGATTCAGGCGGAATGAGCGTCGAAAGACTCCGCTTCGGCTTCTGTTTGCGCCCGCGCTGGAAGTAGCCGATGAGCGTGTTGTTCTGATTGAGCTTGCCCGTGCCCTTCACGGTCTCGTTTCGGAAGAGACCCAGGTCGGTGGCGACACTCTGCGAGACACCGGCAACCTGCTTGTCGATGTGGAACTGGTTGTACGCCGCGTAGAACCAGATCTTGTCCTTCATCACGGGGCCGCCGAGGTCGGCGTGCCCTTCCCAGAACAGCAGGTTTGGGTTGTTGCACGACTTCGCCCCAGTGCCATCCGTCGGGCAGACGTAGCCCCGCGACGAAATGTCCGACGCGGCGCCGTTCGATCCGACGAACGATCCCGGCTCGTACGAGAAGTGCTCGAGACCTTTGAACGCGTTGCCGCCGCTCTTGATCGTCGTGACGATCGACGCGCCCGGCGAGTTCATCTCGACGTCGCTGCCGAGTGCGCTGACCGAGACTTCCTCGTTGGCGTAGTAGTCCTCGTAAAAGCCGGTGCCGCCGACGCCCTCCGTGTGATCGATGCCGTCGGAGACGACCTTCGCCTGGTTCTGGATACCGAAACTTTCGTATCCGGACTGCTGACTCTTGTGACTGCCTCCGACGTCGAACCCTTGCAGGCGGATGCCCGGCGCCGACGACAACGCGCCCCACACATCCGTCGAGTTCGGGATGGCGATGAGCGCCTCACCCTTCAAGTCGGTGCCGACGCGCGTCGACGTGACGTCGACGACCGGCGAGGCGCCCGTGACGGTGACGCTCTCCGCCAGCGAGGCGATCGGCAGCTGGACGTCGATCGAGATCGTCTGGCCGACGGCCACGCTCACGTTCTCGCGCGTCAGCTTCTGAAACCCTGACAGCTCGAAGACGATCTTGTAGGTGCCGCTCGGCAGCGCCGGAAAGAGATACTTGCCGTCGGCCTGTGAGACGGTGGACTGGGTGCCGATCAGGGCCGGCGACGTCGCCGTCACTGTGACGCCCGGAAGAATGGCGCCCTGCGCGTCGCTGACGAGACCCGTCAAGCGACCCGGAGTGATTTGGGCGGACGCTGGCGCCGCGGCGCCGACGAGCGCGCAAAACAGCAGAACCACGCCTTTCAATCTCATTTGCTCCTCCGACACGAGGTTGAACCCGGGAACGAACGACGACCGAACGACCGAGCACGCGAGACACTACGACCAGTGCGAACAGTGGCCGGATATTAGCGCCGGAAGTGACGTTGAAGTAACACGGATTGCAACCAATTACAATCTTTTTATGCGTCCCGGATCCGGTCACTTGGACGGCGCGACGCGGAGAGTGATTTGGGATTCGCCGTCAGCGTCGCTTCGAGGCTTCTTCGATGAGGCGATCGATGTTCGGGTATGAGGGCTGGAGTGCCTTGGCGCGCTGGAAGTGCTGGACGGCTTCCTCGAAGCGTCCCTCGCGCGCCGAGAGGACGCCGAGATAGACGTGCGGGCGCGGCGCGGTCGCGTCGAGCTTGATGGACGCCTGGAGCGCATCGCGCGCCGCCTGCGCACGGCCGCGGGCGCTCTCAAGCCAGCCGAGCGTCGCCTGGTCGCCGGCCTCGTCGCTGAACGTGCGCAGGCTGGCCGCCCACTCGTCCTGCGCGTGCGCGAGCGCCGCGCCGGCGACGCCGTCGAGCGAGGCGATGCCCGCATTCAGGAGCGCCTCGGCCGCGCTGACACGAACGACGCGCGAGCTGTCGGTCAGGTGCGCGGCAATGGCGGAGATCACGCGCGGCTCCGTCAAAGCCCCAAGCGATCGAACGGCAGCAATCCGCACAATCGGCTCGGCATCGTTCGCCGCGCCGATCAGCGCGTTGACGATCGCCGGGCTGAAGCCTCCGCCTCCGCTCTGTGCCTTTGTGTCCTCTGTGGCCTGTCCTGCCCGTCCCGCCTGTCCTGCCCGTCCTGCCCCGGCGATCAGCTGTCCGGCGAATTCCGCGGCGCTCGCGCGAATGAGTGTGCCGTGCGATCGATCGACCGCCAGTCTCGCGACGTCGGGCAACACACGCGTGTCGCCGCTGCCGGCGCGGTAGATCGTGTCGGCCATGGCGACGACGGCGCGCCGGCGATCGCCGTTGCCGTACCAGCGATCCATGGTTGATGCGGCCCACTCCGGCGACTTCTCCTCGTGGCACGTCGTGCAGGCATTCGGGACGCCGTAGCCAGCCGTCATCTCCGGCACCGGCGGCTGGAACGTATGATCGAGCCGGCGCGTGATCAGCCGCCAGTTCACGTCGCTCATGTGGCAGTTGACGCAGCGGCTGCCTTGGGACGCCGGCGCATGATGCGTGTGTGCCGTCCCCCAATCTTCTCCGTCCCCTCCGTGTCCTCCGTCCCGTCCTGCCTGTCCTGCCGGTCCTGCCCGTCCCGCCCCGTGGCACTGGGTGCAGAGCGTGTCGCTGGCGCGCGTGTGGCCGCCGCCCGGCTCGTCGATCGCCACCTTCAACGCGTGATTGTTCTGGTTGCCGTGCACGCGATGGCAGCTCGTGCAGGTGGCTTCGCCGCGCTGGAAGCAGCCGGTCAGCGTGAGCGCCTGCGGCCGGTTGAATCGGTTCGGGCGGCCGTCGGGCCAGAAGTCTCCTTGCGGATCGTTCGCCGGAATCGGCTGGCTGATGAGAAACGGCATCGCGAAGTCGTCGTAGCGATCGCCGGCCTTGAAGCCGAAGAACACGTTGTTCTTGTTGCCGTGGCAATAGGCGCAGGTGTCGAAGGTCTGCCGCGGCGGCACCTTCTTCATCGTGAAGATCTTCAGATGCTCGGGGTCGTCGATGTGGGCGCGTCCGGGTCCGTGACACGCCTCGCACCCGACGCCCATCTCCGTCCACGTCGTCGCGAACGTGGCGGTCGGCGGATCGTAGTTGCGCGCGAGGTTCGTCGCGTGGCAGTTGACGCAGGTGACGTTCCAGATCTGCCGGAGATCGTGCGCCGCGTCGTTCGGGATCGGCGTGATCTCCTTGTAGTCGACCCACCGCTTGGTCTCGTTGTGCCAGAAGACGGGCAGCACGTAGATGCGGCCGTCCGGCAGTTTCGAGAGATACCCCTGGAAGCGTCTGGCGCCGAGCGTGTAGTCGACGTCGAAGCTCTCGGCCGGCCGGCCGTTCTTCGCGATCGCGATGGTGTAGCGCTCGCCGCGCCTCGACATTTCGTAGGCGCGGCCGTTGGCCTGGAGCCTCGTGCCGGCGCTGAAGTCCCCTTCGACGCGCGCCTCGGCAATCGGCTTCGTCATCTGGACGTGGAGCGATCGCCGCCACGTGTCGTACTCGGGCTCGTGGCAGCGCTGGCACGACCCGGAGCCGACGTAGCCGGAGGCAGGCTCCTCCTGCCGCGGCGTCTGCGCGAGCACCGTACCGATGACCAGCGTCGCCGATAGAACCGCCAGGGTCGCGCGGTCGCCCATCTTTCTCCAAATCTATAATGCCCGATAGCGTGTTTCCAGTCCTTCGCGGGGCCGCGCTCGGCTGCGCGCTCCTCGTCGCGTTTCTCCTCGCGTGGCCGACCGCGGCCCAGACGACCGCCAGCCGCTTCGCGCTGGCCGCGGTCGACGACGCGCGCGGCCGGGCGACGGTCGACGTCGGCGTGGACGATTTCGTCGTCCAGGAGGGCGGTGCCGCGCGCGAGGTGCTCGACGTGCGCGTCGCCGACTACCCGATCGTCGTCGTCATCGACAACGGCGCGGCGGCGGGCGGCGACTTCGACGCCATCCGCGCCGCGGTCGCGCGGTTCATCGAGCGGCTGGGGCCGCGGCCGATCGCGATCGTCACCTGCGGCGGGCCGCCAGTGACGATCGCGTCGTTCGAGGACGACCGCCCGGCGCTGCTGGCGAAGCTCGATGCCATCGAGCGCCCCGCGTCGGTGGATGGGCAGCCGCTGCGCGGCGCGGCCGCCGCCGGCGAGATGATTCGCGGGACCGGCGCGCTGTTTTCCGCGATCGTGATCGCCACGGCGTCACCGGTCGAAGTGGCGGGACCGGCGGCCGAAACGTTCCTGGCACCCGTCATCGATAGTCGAGCGGTAGTTCACGTGATCGGCAACGCGCGGGGCATGGGCACCACCGGATCGATTCTGCGGGGACTCGCTGCCCAGGCGCACGGCGAGTTCACGGCCATCTACTCGTCGGCGTCGTACGGGCCCGCGATCGAGCGGATCGCCGCGCGACTGACCACCGAGCTCCTCGTCGAGTACATCGTGCCGCCGGGATCGAAGGCCCAGGATGTCCGGATCGGCGTCCGCATTCCAGGCGCGCGCGTTCGCGGCCTCGGCGTCGCACCCAAATGAAAAAAGCCGGCCTTGGGGTCGCGGTCGCGATAGCCGCCGCCGCGGGCGTGGCGTGGTGGCTGGGCGGCCGTGAGCATCGGCCGCTGCTGAGTGGCGGTTCCTGCAGGGGCTGCAACGTCCTGCTGATCACCGTGGACACGCTGCGCCTCGATCGCGTCGGCGCGTTTGGCGGCCGGCCCGGTCTGACGCCGAACATGGATCGTCTCGCGACGGAAGGCGTACGGCTCACGCGCGCCTACACGTCGGCGCCCCTGACGCTGCCGTCGCACGCCTCGATCCTGACGAGCGTGGCGCCGCCGGTGCACGGCCTGCGCACGAACGGCCTCTTTCGACTCGCAGCCTCGACGCCGACGCTCGCGACCGTCCTGCACGACGCCGGCTACCGTACCGGCGCCTTCGTCGGGTCGTTCGTGCTCGACGCGCGCTTCGGGCTGAATCGCGGCTTCGACGTCTACGACGATCGCTACGGTGAAAGGCACGCCGGCGATCCCGCTGAAGGCGCGGAGCGCCGGGCGGAGGAGGTCATAAAACCTGCGCTCGCGTGGATTCTCGAGCAGCGAACCCCGAGTCCCGAGCCCCGAACCCCCAGTCCCGAACCCCGAGCCCCGTGGTTCGCGTGGGTGCATCTTTATGATCCGCACGAGCCGTATCGCGCGCCGGAGCCGTACGCGTCGCGCCATGAGCCGTACGATGCGGAGGTCGCGTACGCCGATGCGATGATCGGCCGCCTGCTCGACGCGCTTCGCTCAGGCGGTCAACTCGAACGGACGCTCGTCATGCTGGCCGCCGACCACGGCGAGAGCCTCGGCGAGCACGGCGAACGCGCCCACGGCGTGTTCGCCTACGACGTGACGATGCGCGTGCCGTGGGCGACCTGGTCGCCTGGTCACGTCGCCGCTGGCGCATCCGATGCGATGGTCCGACTGCTCGATCTCGCGCCGACGCTGTCCGACCTGGTGGGCGTCGCCAGGCCGGCCGCATTTCAGGGACGATCGCTCGCCAGCACCCCAGGCGGTCCAGGCAACGACGTCAGCGCGTACCTCGAGGCGATGGACGCGAATCTGACGCGCAACTGGGCGCCTCTCACCGGCATCGTCGCGGGCGGCTACAAGCTGATCGATCTCCCAATTCCCGAGCTCTACAACCTGGGAACCGATCCCGCGGAGACGGTGAATCTCTTCGATCGCGAGCCGGAGCGCGCGCGCACGCTCGGCGCGATCCTCCGCGACACCACGAGCCGCTTCGCCGCGCAAGGCACCGTGGCCAAGAAAACGACGTTGAACGAGGAGTCGCGGCAACGGCTGCAGGCGCTCGGCTACGTCGCCTCGAGCGCGGATCGGCCGAAGCGAGCGTACACCAACGCCGACGATCCCAAGACGCTGATCGGTCCCGCCAACAATCTTCAGCGCGCGGTGCTGTCGTTCAACCAGGGAGACCGCGCGGCGGCCATGACGACCGCGCGTGGAGTGCTTCAGCAACATCGCGGGTTCACGACGGCTTACGGTGTCGTGGCGGCGATGCAGCGTGACAGCGGCGATCTGCCGGGAGCCATTGCGACGCTCGAGGACGCGGTGCGGCAAGGCATCGCCGATCCGAGCGTGATGGTGGCGCTCGCCGGCTATCTGACCGAAGCGCGACGCCCCGCCGATGCGCTGACGCTGCTCGAGGCGATCGTCGCCTCGCATGCCGACTATGCGGAAGCCTACAACTCGATCGGCGTGATCAACATGCGGTTGGGCCGTCACGACCGCGCGCGGGCGGCGTTCGCGAAGGTCATCGAGTTGGATCCGACGTCGGCGAAGGCCTACGAGAATCTCGGCGCCGACAAGCTCGCCGCCGGCGATCGCGCCGGCGCGATTCCCGATCTCCAGCGCGCGCTCGATCTCGATCCGCAGCTCTACGACGCGCTCTATAACCTCGCGATGGCGCTCGATTCGCTCGGCCGTCGGGACGAGGCGAGACCGCTGATCGAACGCTTCGTCCGAGAGGCCCCGCCCGCAAGATACGGTCAGGACATCGAGCGGCTGCGGCAAATGCTGAAATAGGCGGGCGGGTGCGACGGTCCCGCCCGTCTGCCCGTCCCGCCTATTGCGCTACCAGTCGAACTTCACGCCGAACTTCGCAATCCGCGGTCCGAGAACGGTGGTCGCTTTTTCGAACGCCGCGCCGGCGCGCCAATTGATGTTGGTGGCCGTGTTCGAGTTGAACGCGTTGAAGAGGTCGAAGAACAGCCCCGCCTTGCCCCTGTTTGCGAAACGGATCTGCTTCTCGACGCGGAAGTCGACGATCGACACAGTGTCCTGCCGCCGTGTCCCGAGCGGCTCGACGAGGATGAGCTGGGTGCCGTAGTTGAGCGCCGCGCCGATGAAGCGCCCGTACGGTGCGCCGCTCTGCAGTTTGACGACCGGCGTGACGCGGAGGCCCCAACCGGCGTCGGCGGTGCCGCTCACCTTCACGTTCCAGTTCGTGAAGTCGTTCCCGGTCCGCTCGTTCGGGTTCGACGGATAGCTGCCAAAGAACGCGAAGTTCGAGATGGCGGTGCCGATGCGGTTGTTGAAGTAGTTGTTCCCGAACTCCTGCGTCCAGGTGTACGAGAATGACGAGTTCAGCGACCAGCGATTCGTGTAGCGCTTGTTGGTCGAGATCTCGAACGTCTTGTAGGTGCCCTCGTAGCCGTCGATGTTCTGGGCGATCTGGTTCGTCGCGTTGAGCAGCGACGGATCCAGATTGAATCCTTGAATCGCGGGACCGTCGTCGGCATTCCCGGTCACGCCGTCCGGTCCGGGGTCGGGAATACTGACCGGCACGTTGTACGCGGAGAACGGCCGCGCCGCGTTCACCTGCTGCCATCCGGACTTGTCCTTCTTGTAGACGAAGCCGACGCGAACGCCGAGATCCTTCATGACGGCGCGCTCGACGAACGCCGACGTCTCGTCCGTGTACGAGTTCTTCAGGTTCGGATCGATCGAGGAATTGGCCGTGCCGCCGAAGCGCTGCTGGAGCGCGCCCTGCTCGCCGTTCTGGAACACCCGATCGTTGTTCAGGTCGTTCCAGACGTAGTCCGCGTACTGATTCGCGGTATTCGGATTGACCGCGTCGGCGAGATTCACGCCTGGATTGAAGTAGAAGCGGCCCCAGTTCGCCTTCACGACGGTCTGGCCGTCGCCGCTCAGATCGTAGCTGGCGCCGATCCGCGGCACCGTGTGCGTGAAGGTGACGACGCTCGAGACTTCGGGGAAGGAGAGAGCCGCCGGCACGAAGCGCCCGGTGGGCAGCGACTGTGCGGGCAGCCAGGCGCGGTAGTGATCGACGCGCGCGCCGACATTGAGCGTCAGTCGCTTGACCGCCCAGGAATCGGTCACGAAGAAGCTGGTCGTCGCGAGCGAGCTGAGACTATCGACGTTGTTGTAGAGGCGAACACCAGCCGGCGTCGTCGCTGAGAGCGGTCCCTGGAGGCTGCCGTTGACCAGGTGGATCACGTTGCTCGAGTAGCCCTGGTTCCAGAATGTCTCGCCGGACTCGCCGAGATATTCGCCGCCGCCCTTGAAGTTGTGCGAGCCGCCGGCGAAGTTGTCCTTGAAGTAGCTCAGGGCGCCCGTGTACTGATTGCGCCGGCGATTGAGCAGCCAGT
>Ga0081539_10004544_pt1 | contig 15219 bp, 14 predicted proteins | sample TabmetS4T2R2_FD_71023 | JGI IMG/M metagenome (GOLD analysis project Ga0081539, IMG submission 71023) | Tabebuia heterophylla rhizosphere microbial communities from the University of Puerto Rico - S4T2R2 | ecosystem: Host-associated > Plants > Roots > Rhizosphere ...
GCCCGAGGGGCAGGCGAACATGCCAAGCGAGGCCGCGCCGATCAGGGCCCAGGGCAGGGCCGCCTCAACGTTCTGTTTCATGCGTCAGCCGCCTGCCGTGCCGAGGCGGGCGCGATCGACGCGCAGGCGCGGATCGATCGCGGCGTAGAGCAGGTCGACGAAGAAATTGATGGTGACGAAGATCAGCGAGACCATGACGAGGTAGGCCGCCATCACCGGGATGTCGGCGAACTGCACCGACTGGATGAAGAGCTGGCCCATGCCCGGCCACTGGAACACCGTCTCGGTGATGATCGAGAAGGCGATCAGGCCGCCGACCTGGATGCCGATCACGGTGATGACGGGCAGCAGCGTGTTCTTGAGCGCGTGGTGGAAGTGCACGGCGCGGTTGGTGAGGCCGCGGGCGCGCGCGAATTTTATGTAGTCGGTGCGCAGCACCTCCAGCATCTGCGAGCGCACCAGGCGCAGCACGAGGGTCATCTGGAACAGCGACAGCGTGAAGGCGGGCAGCACGATCGCCTTCAGCCCGCTCGCCGTCAGCAGGCCGGTCGTCCAGCCGCCGATCTTCTCGGTCTCGCCGCGGCCGAAGGAGGGGAAGCACCAGTCGCCCGGCAGGCCGACCGCCGGCGCCCAGGTCTTGCATTCCACGGAGAAGACGTAGATCAGCAGGATGCCGATCACGAAGGTCGGCATGGCCACACCGGCCAGCGAGAAGGTCATGACCGCCTGGCTGTCGACGCTGTTGCGCCGCAAGGCCGTCAGCACGCCGAGAGGGATGCCCATCGCCAGCGCCAGCAAGGCCGCGACCGCCACCAGCTCGAGCGTCGCCGGCATGCGCTCGACGATCAGGTCGGACACCGGTCGCGCCAGCCGATAGCTCTTGCCGAAGTTGCCGTGGGCGGCGTTGACCAGGAAGCGCAGGAACTGGACGCCGACCGAATCCTCCAGCCCGAGCTCGGCGCGCATCTCCAGCCGCTCGGCCGGCGTCGCCTCCTGGCCGACCATGTTGTTCACCGGGTCGCCCACGAAGTTGAACAGCACGAAGCACAGGAACGACACCGCCAGCATGACGGCGACGGATTGCAGGAGCCGGGAAACGATGAAGGCGAGCACGGTTACGCCTTACCATCCTCCCCACGCAGTGGGGAGGTGGCGCGAAGCGCCGGAGGGGTCATAGGCAACATTCCTGGTGCTCATGACCCCTCCGCCCGCTACGCGGGCACCTCCCCTTCGCGGGTTCCGCGAAGGGGAGGCAAAGAGTACTCACTTCATCTTCGAGTATTTGAAGTTGGGCGAGTCGTTGGCGAAGATCGGGATCGTCACCTTGTCGCTCATCGACCAGACGATCAGCTGGTGGTGCAGCGGCAGGTACGGCATGTCCTCGATGGCGAGCTTCCAGGCGTCGGCGATCATCTTGTCGCGCTTGGCCTGGTCGACCTCTTTCAGCATGGCGTCGGTAAGTTCATCGAACTTGGCGTTGCTGTAGTTGGTGAAGTTCCAGCTGCCCACCTTCTTCTCGGCATTGTTGGTCTGGTAGAGGAAGGTGAAGACATAGTGCGAATCGAGCGTCGGCACGCCCCAGCCGAGCAGGAAGAAGCTGGAATCCTTCTTCTGCAGCTTGGGGAAGTGCAGGGTCTTGGAGCGCGCCTGCAGGTCGACCTTGATGCCGATCTGCGCCAGCATGCCGGTGACCGCCTGGCAGATCTGCTCGTCGTTGTTGTAGCGGTCGTTGGGGCAGTCGAGCGTCACCGCGAAGCCGTTGGGGTAGCCCGCATCGGCCATCAGCTTCTTGGCGGCGGCGACGTCGTACTTCAGGCGCTTGTCGTTGTCCTTGGTGTAGCCGTGCACGCCGGGCGAGGTGACGAGGCCGGCAGTGGCCGCGAAGTTGCGCATCACCTTGGCCTTGATGGCGTCGATGTCGATCGCCTGGTACATCGCCTGGCGCACGCGCTTGTCGGCGAACGGGTTCTTGCCCTTGACGTCGGAGTACTTGAGCTCGGCCGCGCCCATGTCGAGGCCGAGGAAGATCGAACGGACCTGCGCGGTCTCCTCGGTCTTCAAGCCGGGCGTCTGCTTGATGCGCGCGATGTCCTGCAAGGGCGCGTCGAGTACGAAGTCGACCTGGCCCGAGATCAGGGCGGCTACGCGCGTCGCGGGCTCCTTGATCGGCGTGTAGACCAGCTCGTCAGGATAGTTGGGAAAGTCCTTCGCGCCCCAGTAGGTCGGATTCTTGACCATCACCGTCTTCACGTCGGGATCGCGCTGCTTCAGCGTGTAGGGCCCGGTGCCCATGGCGTTGCGCACCGCGTAGGTCTCTTCTTTGTCCTTGTAGCTCTGCGGCTTCAGGACGTTGTGCTTCTCCGCCCACGCCTTGGACATGATCAGGATCGAGGTGGCGTAATCGGGCAGGATGGGGTTGGGCCCGTTGGTGATGATGTGCACGGTCATGGGATCGACCGCCTTCACCTCCTTGATCGAGGAGATGTAGGAGCGGAAATCCGACGTCGGCGCCAGCGCGCGGTTGTAGCTGAAGGCCACGTCGTCGGCCGTGAAGGGCGTGCCGTCGCTGAACTTGACGTCGGGCCGGAGCTTGAACTCCCAGGTGTCGGGGGCGATCGCCTTCCATGTCACCGCCAGCCCCGGCACCTTGCTGAGGGTGGGATCGCGGCTGATCAGCGCCTCGTAGACGTGGTTGTTCATCGCCGTGGTCGGACCCTCGTTCTGGGAATGCGGGTCCATCGTGAGCGCGTCGCCCTGGCTGGCCCAGCGCAGGGTCTTGGCGTCGGCGACCGAGGCCGCGCCCATGGTCGCGAAGAGGGCCGCGGCGGCCAGAGCCGCGATACGAGCAACGAACATGGAAACTGCCTCCTGCAGTTGTTGTGTAGCGACCCTAGCGATGGGCTAGCCAGCGATCAATGGCGCGCCGGCCGGTCGTCCTTCTGCGCCCGCCGGTCGTCCCACGAACCGTGCCGGTCGTCACAATTCGAGGCATTATCGCCGGATTGGCTGCTAGGAGAGGGCGCCAACGCGAGGATACGCCATGAACCGACGCCAACTCATGATGCTTGCCGGAGGTCTGCCCCTGATGTCGACCGCCCCCTTGGCCCAGAATGCTCAGCCTATCCGCCGCAGCCGCCCCGGCGACCCTTCCTGGCCGTCGGCTGCCCAGTGGCAGGAGCTGAATGCCCGGGTCGGCGGCCAGCTGATCCAGGTGAAGTCGCCGCTCGAGGCCTGCCGGGCGGCGCCGGCCAGTGCCGAGTGCACGGCCTTCTTCAAAGGCCTGAAGAACCCCTGGCTGATCGGCGACAATGTCGCGCTGAGCCAGACCAGCGGCTGGGTCGATGCCTGGACGTGTGCGCCCAGCGTCTATGCGGTGGCCGCGCGCAACGCGGCCGATGTCGCGGCGGCGGTCAACTTCGCGCGCACGCACCGCCTGCGCCTGGTCGTCAAGGGCGGCGGCCATTCCTATCAGGGCACGTCCAACGCCGCCGATTCGTTGCTGGTGTGGACGCGGCCGATGAACGCCATCGAGCTGCATGACGGCTTCGTCGGCCGCGGCTGCAGCGACGCGCCGCAGCCGGCGATCTCGCTCGGCGCCGGCAACGTCTGGCTGCATGCCTATGCCGCCGCGGCCAAGGCCGGCCGCTACGTGCAGGGCGGCGGCTGCACCACCGTGGGCGTGGCCGGCCTGATCCAGAGCGGCGGCTTCGGCACCTTCTCCAAGCGCTTCGGGCTCGCTGCCGCCGGCCTGCTCGAAGCCGAGGTGGTGGCGGCCGACGGCCAGGTGCGCATCGTCAACGCCTGCAGCGAGCCCGACCTGTTCTGGGCGCTGAAGGGCGGCGGCGGCGGCAGCTTTGGCGTCGTCACCCGCATCACCTTGCGCACCCACCCGCTGCCGACCTTCTTCGGCGGCGTCTTCGCCACCATCCAGGCGAAGTCGGACACCGCCTATCGCGCGCTGATCGAGCGCTTCGTCGCCTTCTATCGCGAAGCGCTGTTCAACCCGCACTGGGGCGAGCAGGTGGCCTTCCGGCCAGACAACACGCTGGGCTTCGCCATGGTCTTCCAGGGCCTGGACGATGCCGCCGCAAACGCCGTATGGCGGCCGTTCTTCGCCTGGGTGACCGAGCGTGCGGCCGACTACGCCTTCACCCAGCCGCCCATGGTCGCGACATTGCCGGCGCAGCACTTCTGGGATGCCGCCTGGCTGAAGGCCAATGCCGCCGCGTTCGTGCTGAGCGACGACCGGCCGGGCGCGCCGGAGGGCAACGTGTTCTGGGCGAGCAACATCGGCGAGACCGGCTGGACCCTGCAGGGCTACCAATCGGTATGGATGCCGGGGCCGCTGACCGAGCCGGCCAACCAGGCGCGGCTGGTCGATGCGCTGTTCGCGGGCTCGCGGCGCTGGCGCGTGGCGTTGCATTTCAACAAGGGCCTGGCCGGCGCGCCGGCGGCCGAGGTCGCGGCGGCGCGCGAGACGGCGACCAATCCGGCGGCGGCCGACGCCTTCGCGCTCGCCATCAGCGCCAGCGAAGCCCCGCCGTCCTTCCCGGGCATTGCCGGCCACGAGCCCGATGTCGCGCTCGCCCGGCGTAACGCCAAGAACATCACCGCCTGCATGGACGAGCTGCGCAAGCTGGTGCCGAACCACGGCTCCTACGTCTCGGAATCGAACTACTTCGAGCCCGACTGGCGCGGTGCTTTCTGGGGGCCGAACTATGCGCGATTGAGGCAGGTGAAGGACAAGTACGATCCCGACGGGCTGTTCTTCGTCCATCACGGCGTCGGCAGCGAGGACTGGAGTGCGGACGGCTTCACAAGGCGTTCTTGAAGATCTTGCCGTCCTTCACGATGACGACGAAGTTCTTCGCCGGCTCCTCGATCAGCTTGATGTTGGCGATCGGATCGCCGTCGACCAGCAGGAGATCAGCGAGCGCGCCTGGCTCGATCACGCCAAGCTTGCCCGGATAGGGATTGCGCTCGCCGGACAACGCCAGCAGCCGGGCATTGGTAGCGGTCGCCATGATCAGCGTTTCGGCGGGCGTGTACCAGCGGACGAGCTTCGCCAGAAGTTCGCCCTGGCGCGACGCGAGCTGCGGCGAAAACAGGATGTCGGTGCCGAACGCCGTCTTGATCCCGTACTTCTTCGCCAAGGTGAAGGTCTTGTCGGTGCCGGCGAAAACCACGCGCGCCTTGAGCGCCTCCAGCGAGCCGGGCGGGAACGCATTGGCCAGTTCGTCGGGAAACGCCTGGGTGCTCAGCCAGATGCCTTTGTCCGCCATCAGCTTCGCCGCCTCCTCGTCCATCAGATGCCCGTGCTCGATGCACTTCACGCCCGCCGCGATCGACCGGCGAATCGACTCGGGCGTGTAGGCATGCACGGGGACGTAGGTGCCCCAATTCTCGGCCGCTTCGACAGCGGCGCGCAGCTCGGCCTCGGTGAAGGTGGAGGCATCGAGCGGGCTGCGGGGCGAGGCCACGCCGCCGCCTGCCGTCAGCTTGATCTGGGTCGCACCCAGCAGCAGCTGTTCGCGCGTCCGCAGGCGGACCTCGTCCGGACTGTCGGCAATCATGGCGGCACCAACCTGCTCGCCGCGGGACTGCGGCGAGCCGGCGACGCGCGGCACCTCGAACGGCTGGCGGAAGTCGCCATGGCCGCTGGTGACGCTGATGATGGCGCCTGACGGGTAGAGTCGCGGACCAGGGATGACGCCCTCGTCGATCGCACGCTTCAGCCCGAACGCGGGGCCGCCCATGTCACGAACGGTGGTGAAGCCGCGCATCAGCGTGTCCGTGGCCTCGGCGCCTGCCAGCAGGTTGAGGTAGCCCACATCCGCCGTCAGCAGCGTCGGGAGGGACGGCCGCACCAGCATCGCGTGCCAGTGCATGTCGATCAGCCCGGGCATCAGCGTCCGCCCGCCACCGGCGATGATCCTGGTGCCGGCGCTGCGATCGACGGCGATCGGATCCTTCGAGATGCGATCGATGGTGTTGCCGCGGACGAGGACGTTCATGCCGCCGCTCAGCGTGCTGCTCTTGCCGTCGAAGATGCGGACATCCTCGAAGAGGATGGCGGTGGGTTGGGCGAAGGCGCGGACGTCGGCAAGACCGAGGGCGGCAATCAGAAGAGTGGCTGCACGAGCGAACATGAGCGTTCCCCCATCGTCGCCGGCGGTGCGGGAGCGGCTAGGGAGCCGGCGTGCGCTGGCCGATCTTGGACTCGGTGCCGTTCAGCAGGCGGGCAATGTTCTCATGGTGCCGCACCCAGACCAGCGGCACCAGCAGCGTGAGCAGCGTCGCCGTGTACGAACTGGTCAGGAACCAGGCAGCGATCGCGGCGACCACGACGCTGAGCAGAGCGGCGAGAGAGGAGTAGCGGAAGATCGCGGCGAACAGCAGCCATGCCGCACAGGCAATGGCCCCGATCTGCCAGGAGAGGCCCCACATGACGCCGAGTGTCGTTGCGACGCCTTTGCCGCCCTTGAAGCGCAGCCATACCGGGAACATGTGGCCCAGCACCGCGCCTGCGGCGGCGCCGATGGCGGCGATCTGGCTGATGTGCACCACGATCACCACGGCGGCGACGCCCTTCAAGGCATCGAGCAGCAGGGTCGCCGCGGCCAGGCCCTTGCGGCCGGTGCGCAGCACGTTGGTGGCGCCGATATTGCCTGATCCGACCTTGCGGATGTCGCCCAGACCGGCGGCGCGCGTCAGCAGCAGGCCAAACGGGATTGACCCAAGCAGGTAGCCGATCAGGAACGGTCCCAGCAGCAGGACCAGGGTGGATTCCATTCTATGGGCTGACGACTTTGCAGTTGGTCGAATCGATGTAGGACGTGGTCGGCGGGCCGATCAGCTCGGTGGTGATCTGCTCGCCGGGCTGGATCATGAGCGGGCCGAGATAGTCGGTCGACACCGGCCGGCCGGCATTCATGAAGGTGCACTCGGCCTGGGTGTTGATGGGGTTGCGCGTGTTGGAGGTGAGCGTGACCGTGACCTGCCAGTAGCGCGAATCGCCGTAGGTCAGGTTGGTGGCGCCGAGCGTCACCAGCGGCTGCGGCGTCGAGAAGTTGGGCACGGGCCGCGGGCCGGTGCGGCGCATCTGCGACTGCGGCCGCACGCCGATATTTTCCGGCGGCCGATAGCCCGCGGTGCGCGGATCGAAGGCGGCATCGGGATCGCGCGCCCCACCTTGCGGCGGGTTGACGCCGCCGGCTCCGCCCAACGTCGCCGTGCCACCGCCCGGCACACCGAGCGGCTGCGGCGACAGGGGCGCGGAGCTTATGGACGAGCCGCCGCCCGGTGCCGCGCCGATCGCCGTGGGCGGCGGTGGTGGCGCGAGCGGCGTCGGCGCGGGCTGCGCCTGCAAGGGCGTCGGCGTCGGCTGGGCCTGTGGCGCCACGCCGCCCACCTGCGTCTGCAGACGGTCGTAGCAGGCGAGCCGCGTCTGCGTGTCGGTCATCTCGCCACAGATCTGGATGTGGCGTGTGAGGGCGTCCAAAAGGTCGTCGCGCGACTGGCCGCGCTGCTGGGCCTGGCTCGCGCCCGCGAACGCCATGCCGGCGACACCGAGAAGAAGTGACTGTCGAAGCATCGTGCAACGCCCTGCTGAATGGAAGGACACGACCATAGCAGACGAAAGGGCCGTTTGGAGGCAGGTTTTGGGCTGTACCTATGCCGCCCGTGCAGCCGTCACGAAACTTTCGTCGCGATAGATGGTGCGGCCGCCGACGATGGTCGCCATGACGCGGCCCTGCACCGGGCGCTCGTCGAACGGCGTGTTCTTGGTCTTGCTCCACAGCTCGTCGCGGTCGACCTTCCAGGCGTAATCGGCATCGAACACCACGAGATCGGCCGGCGCACCCTTGGCGAGTTTGCCGCCCGGCAGGCCGAACAGGCGCGCCGGGGTGCTGGCCAGAAGCTTGAACAGGCGCGGCAGGGTGAGATGGCCGTTGTGCACCAGCTCGAGCGAGATCGGCAGCAGGGTCTCAAGGCCGATGCCGCCCGGCTCGGCTTGGGCGAAGGGCACGCGCTTGCTGTCCTGGTCCTGCGGCCGGTGATCCGACACGATGGCGTCGATCACCCCGGCCTTCAGGCCTTCGACCACGGCCAGCCGGTCCTTCTCGGACCGCAGCGGCGGCACAAGCTTGCCGAAGGTGCGGTAGTCGCCGACCGCGAGATCGTTCAGCGCGAAGTAGGGGGCGGCGGTATCGCAGGTGATCTTCAGCCCGCGCGCCTTGGCAGCCGCGATCGCACTGACCGACTCGGCGGTGGAGATCTTGGCGAGGTGCAGACGACCGCCCGTCATCTCGGCCAGCCGGATGTCGCGCTCGACCAGCATCACCTCGGCGAGCGGCGGATTGGCCGAGAGGCCAAGCCGCGTCGCCATCTCGCCGCTGGTCATGTGGCCGCCCGACAAGGTCGGCTCCTGCGGCAGGTGCACGATCAGCGCGTCGAAGGCCTTGGCGTAGTAGAGCGCGCGGCGCAGCACCTGGGCATTGCCGACGGCGTGGTCGGCGTCGGTGAAGGCGACCGCGCCGGCTTCGGCCAGAAGGCCGATCTCGGCAAGTTCCTTGCCTTCGAGCCCCACGGTCAGCGCGCCGTAGGCGTACATGTTGACCAGCTTGATCTGGCGGGCGCGGCGGGCGACGAACTCGATCAGCGAGGCGTCGTCGAACGGCGGTTCGTTGTCGGGCAGCAGCACCAGCGAGGTGATGCCGCCCACGGCGGCGGCGGCGCCGGCGCTCTCCAGCGTCTCCTTGTGCTCCTCGCCGGGCTCGCCGGTATGGACGCGCGTGTCGACCAGGCCGGGCGCGAGATGGAGGCCGCGGCAGTCGACCGACTGGATGCCGTAGGGCGCGCCCGAGGCGAACAGGTTGGGGCCGTAGTCGGCGATCTTGCCGTCGCTGATCAGCACCGCGCCCTGGTACACGGCATCGTCCGTGGGATCGATGATGAGGGCGTTGATGTAGGCGGTCGAGCCGCTGTGCTGCGGCGCCAGGCGATCGATGGTGCCGGAGACGCTGCGGCTCACGCGGCCGCTCCGGCGAGCGCGTTGCGCCGGCCGCCGATCAGTGCTTCCAGGCAGGCCATGCGCACGGCCACGCCCATCTCGACCTGCTCCTGGATGACCGAGCGGTCGACGTCGTCGGCGACCTCGGAATCGATCTCGACGCCGCGGTTCATCGGCCCGGGGTGCATGATCAGCGCGTCGGGCTTGGCGAATTTCAGCTTCTCGCTGTCGAGACCGAAGAAGCGGAAGTATTCGCTGATCGACGGCACGAACGAGCCCTGCATGCGCTCGGTCTGCAGGCGCAGCATCATGACGATGTCGACGTCCTTGAGACCGGTCTTCATGCTGTAGTGGACTTCGACGCCCATGCGGTCGATGTCGGTCGGCATCAGGGTGGGCGGGCCGACCACCCGCACGCGCGCGCCCATGATCTGCAGCAGGTGGATGTTCGAGCGCGCCACGCGGCTGTGCATGATGTCGCCGCAGATCGCCACCAGCAGGCCTTCCAGGCTGCCGCGTCGTCGTCGGATGGTGAGCGCGTCGAGCAGCGCCTGGGTGGGATGCTCGTGCTGGCCGTCGCCGCCGTTGATGACGGCGCAGTTCACCTTCTGTGACAGGAGATTGACCGCGCCCGACTCCGAGTGGCGCACGACGATGGCGTCGGGCCGCATCGCGTTCAAGGTCATGGCCGTGTCCAGGAGCGTCTCGCCCTTGCGCACCGAGGAGGTGGCGACGTCCATGTTGATCACGTCGGCGCCCAGCCGCTTGGCCGCGACCTCGAAGCTGGTGCGGGTGCGCGTCGAATTCTCGAAGAACAGGTTGATGACCGTCCGCCCGGCGAGCACGTCGCGGCGTTTGTCGATGGACCTGTTCTGGTCGATGTAGCTTTCGGAAAGGTCGAGCAGGCCCGAAATGGTTTCGGGCGCAAGACCCTCGATGCCGAGCAGATGGGGCAACCTCGGCACGCCCACGCGTTTTCTTGTCACTAAAGCGCGACGTTAAGCACGCTGGAGCGGCCCCGGCAAGGCGACGTTTTGGTGGATAAATAAGGTCACAATTTCAGCCACGATAACCGCTCGTCGGCGAAGGCGTGGCCCTTGGGTTCCAACGTCCTAGGATCGTCGAATGCGCCGACGTGAAGGTGCACTTCACCCGGCCAACGATCGCCTTCGTAGGTCAGGGTCGAGCCGCAGCGTCCGCAGAAGCCGCGCCGCACGCCGGGCGACGATTCGAAGGTGGTGAGGGGTCCGGTGAAGCGGACCTTCGCCGTCTCGAAGCCGGCATAGGCGGAGACCGGAGCGCCCGTGTGGCGGCGGCAGCTCTGGCAATGGCAGTAGCCCGTCCATTTCGGCTCGCCGTCGGCGGTGAAGCGGACGGCTCCGCACAGGCAGTGGCCTTCCCTCATGTCATCCTCCCGACCTCATGCTCCAGGCCTTGGCCCAGTATAGCGGGCGCGTGGCCGGATCAGGGCAGCATGCGCGGATTGCTCCAGCGCATGGGCGATCCAGCCGACGGTGCGGCCGAGCAGGAAGATCGCGAGCGCGGAATCCTTGGGCAGGCCGAGCACGCGCTCGACCACGACGGTCATGAAGTCGATGTTGGCCTTGCGGTCGATCAGCCGTTCGACCGCGTCGGCCAGCTTTTCCGCGAAGGCGAGCTCCGGCGAATCGGGCACGGTCTCGTGCAGGATCCTGCTCAGGATTGCCGAACGGACGTCGCCATCGGGATAGAGGCGGTGGCCGAAGCCCGGGATGTAGATCCGGTCGCGGATGCGCTGGACGAGCGGCGCCTCGAGGTCGCGTGCCTTGCGCGCGTCGTCGAAGAGCGCGGCCACGCGGCGCGTGCCGCCGCCGTGACGCGGCCCGTTGAGTGCGGCCAGTCCCGCCATCGCCGCGCCGTAGAGATTGGCCCCCGTCGAGGCGACCACGCGGGCGGCGAAGGTCGAGGCGTTGAACTCGTGATCGGCCATCACCACCAGGGCGGCGCGCAGCAGCGGCGCCTGCGCCGCCGGCACGCGCCAGGCGGCCGCCAGCTGTTCGTGAACCGGTTGAGCGGAGATCGGTTGCGCCGTCACGGCCGCCGTCAGCAGCCGCAGCACCCGCACGCCGGTCTCCAGCATGGCGGCGCGGTCCTCGACCCAGCTCGAATGGTCGACGGCGGCTGCAGCGGGCAGCACCACCAGGCAGCGGTCGATCGGCGAGAGGGTCGCCGCCGCGAGCCACGCCCGGCGCAGCTCGGCCGTCAGGGGCGGCAGGTTGTCGGCGGCGAACGGCCGGTCGTCGCAGTCCCACAACAGCCTGGCCACGTCCTCGAGCGATGCGGTGCGCGCCAATCCTTCAGCGTCGCGGCCGCGATAATAAAGACGGCCGTTCTCGATCAGGGTCAGGGCCGATTCGAGCACCGGCGTGCCGAAGTCGAGCGCATGGTTGGCGATCGATTCGGCCTTGCGGCCGACGTCGCGGCGGCGTTTCAGCCGCGCGATGTCGTCGGCGCGGTAGCGGCGCTCGCGACTGCCGTCGATCGCTTCGGAGCGCAGCAGGCCGCGGCTGACATAGGCATAAAGCGTCGCCGCCGACACGCCCAGCCGCCGCGCGGCTTCCTTGGAGCTCAGGAGTTCGTTTGCCATGATCTTATATTGATCAATATAATCAAGATTGACAATAGATATCGGTAGCCAGACTTTCGCAGTGAACGCGGGAAAGGGACCTCCGATGCTGCTGACACGGGTGAATAGTGGGCTCGACGGGATCGTCGTGGCCGACACGGCGATGAGCGAGGTCGACGGCGAGGCCGGCCGGTTGATCGTGCGCGGTCATGCCATCGAGGAGCTCACGGCGACGCGCGGCTTCGAGGGCGTTGCTGCCCTTCTGTGGGAGGGCCACGCCGAAGGCGGCGCCGATGAAGCGGCCGTCCAGCGCGGCCTGGCGGCGGCGCGTGTAGAAGCCTTCGCCGCAGTGCCGCGCCTGCTGGCGGCGACGCGCGGCCTCAACCCTGTCGAGGGGCTCAGGGTTGGCCTCGGCATGCTGCCCGACAACGAGAAGACGCCGCATCACTTCCTGGTCTGTGGCGCCATGCCGGTGTTCCTGGCGGCGTTGCTCACCGCCGACAAGGGCCTCGCGCCGATCGCGCCCGATCCGTCGCTCAGCACCGCGCAGGATCTGCTGCGCATGATCCGCGGCCAGCGCGCCGGCACGGTGTTCGAGAAGGCGCTCGACACCTACCTCGCCACCATCACCGATCACGGCTTCAACGCCTCGACCTTCACCGCCCGCGTCGTCGCCTCGACGCACGCCGGCCTGATCTCCTCGGTGCTGGCGGCGCTCTGCGCACTCAAGGGACCGCTGCATGGCGGCGCGCCCGGCCCGGTGCTCGACATGCTGGACGAGATCGGCGAGGTGTCGCGCGCCGAGGCGTGGTTCGACGACGCCTTCGCCAAGGGCACGACCCTGATGGGCTTCGGCCATCGCATCTACAAGGTGCGCGATCCGCGCGCCGACGTGCTCAAGGCCGCGGTCGCGACGCTGCCGGCCACGGCCGGGCGGCTGGCCTACGCCTCGGCGGTCGAGCAGGGCGCCATCGCGGCGTTGCGCCGGCACAAGCCCGGCCGGCCGCTCGACACCAATGTCGAGTACTACACGGCGCTGCTGCTCGAGGCGCTGGAGATCCCGCGCAGCGCCTTCACCGCGCTCTTCGCCGTCGGCCGCACCGCCGGCTGGTGCGCCCACATCTTCGAGCAGGAAAAAGGCGGTCGCATCATCCGCCCGCAGTCGAACTACGTCGGGCCGCGGCCGTAGCAGCTCTTGCCGGACCGCGGGCCTCCAGGCCCGCTCATGATTCATGTCTTCCGGACCGCGCGCATCCTGCGCGCTCATGATTCATGAGCGAGCTGGAAGCTCGCGGTCCAGAAGACCATGAGCGGGCCTGGAGGCCCGCGGTCCGGAAGACTAAGAGCGCTTCACCGCAGACCCGCGCCAGGTGCGGGCGCGGGTGCCGGCGGCGTCGAATACCCAGAGGATGATGTCGCCGCCGGTCGGCGTGAAGCGGACCGTGAAGTGCCGACGCCAGAAGCTGCCGTCGGCATGGGCGAACAGGGCCTCGGTGCCGAGCAGGTCGCGGCCGACCGTGAGGGTTGCCGAGCGCGGCCCATGCCGGGATTCGTTGGCAGCCAGCACCGCGACGCCGTCGATCAGCGGGCCGAAGACCAGCAGCTCGCCGCTCTCGACGGTCTGCATCGGGCCGCTATCGATGCGCAGCCGGATCGCCGGCAGACCGTCCATGGTGCGGATCTCGAAGTGCACGCCGAACGGCGCGGGATCGTCGTGGTCGATGTGCGGCTCCTTGGGCGGCGGGTAGATGTCCTCGAGCGGGATCGAGCGATAGAAGCGCGCGGCGCCGTCGTAGACGCCGATCCATTCCGGCCACAGGCCCGACTGGGCGCGCGCACCGGGCATCGGGAGGAAAGCCGCCCCTGCGCCGAACAGGATGCGGCGCCCGATCACCGGCTGCGTCCCGCCACGACGTTGACGTCGATCGTTACCTCGTTGGCGACCTGGCCCGTGGCCGCCCATTCGTTCTGGCCGACGCCGTAGTCGAGCCGCTTGATGATCAGCCGCCCGCGCGCCGTGCCGCGCTGCCGGCCCGGCGCGGCCGGGTCGTCGACGATGGTGAGGGTGAAGGGCAGCACGACGTCGCGCGTGACGCCGCGCAGGGTGAGCTTGCCGCGCGCCTCGTAGCGATCGCCGCTGCCCGTGATCGAGGTCGCCACGAAGCGCGCCTCGGGAAACTTCTGGACGTCGAGGAAGTTCGGCCCCTTCATCAGCGAATCGACGTCGCGGTTGTTGGTCGAGACCGGGCGCGTGTCGATCTTGATGTCGATGCGCGCAGTGGCGAGCGAACCGGGATCGAGGACGATCTCGCCCGTCCAGGTCGGGAAGCGGCCGCTCACGATCGAGCCGACCTGGGCCACGCTGAAAGCGATCGAGCTCGCCTTGGCATCGACCGTCCAGGGATCCTGCGGTCCGGCGAGCGACGGCAGCGGCGCCAGCATCAGGGCGGCGAGGGTGAACCAGCGCATCAGCTTCCTCCGAACGGCCACATGCGGCGGAACACGCCGTCCCGGCGCAGGACATCGTGGTGTACGACGGCGGCGACGTGAAGGATCAGCACCGCGATCAGCAACCGCGATAGAACATAGTGCGTGGTCCTGAGCGCCTCGAACAGGGCCTGGTCGCGCGGCACCAGGTCGGGCAGCGGCACGACGCCGAACCAGATGACGCTCACCCCCGCGGCCGAGCTCATGAACCAGCCGCTGATCGGCATGGCGAGCAGCAGCACCAGCAGCGTCCAGTGCGCGATCGGCGCCAGCACGACCTGCCAGCGCACGATCGTGCCAGGCAAGGGTGGCGGCGGATGGCGCCAGCGCCACAGCAGGCGACCGACCGTGAGCACCAGCACGACGATCCCGACCGACTTGTGCCAGTTGTAGGCGTGGAGCTTGGTGAAGCCGAGCGGCAGGCCGGTCATCCACAGTCCGAGGCCCAGCATGCCGATCACCGCGATGGCGGTGATCCAGTGCAGCGTCCGGGCGGTGCGGTGATAGGTGGGCTCGCGCGACATTACTTCCTCCCCAGCGAAGCTGGGGAGGTGTCGGCGTCTTCGCCGACGGAGGGGTCATGAGCGTCAGCACTGTTGCCCATGACCCCTCCGCCCGCTGCGCGGGCACCTCCCCTTCGCGGAGTCCGCGAAGGGGAGGGAAACTGTTGGCTCACGCAGGCTCCCGCTGCTCCTCATACATCTCGAAGAACCGGCGGCCGGTGCCGCGCTGGTTCTCGTAGATCGAGCCCTGGTGGTCGGCCGGCGGCAGCGGCATGCGGATGGGCGCGGCGACGACGCGCGGCTCGATGGTCGGCTCGCCCAGCACCATGCGGCTGTTGAACTCCTCGAAGTTGGCCACGCCCAGCAACGGCCAGGCATCGGCCGCGGTGTATTCGTGCAGCAACAGGCGGCGCTGCCGGTTGGAGCGGTTGAGCGCCGAGCCGTGCACCAGGCGCACGTGATGGATGGTCATCGAGCCGGCCGCACCGGTGAGCGGCACGGCCTTGTCGAAGTCGATGTCGCAGGCATCGGGGTTCATGGCGCCACAGAAGCGGCCGCCGGCGTGATGATCCCAAGTCGGCCCGTGGTGGCTGCCGGGGATCACCATCAGC
>Ga0081539_10004545_pt1 | contig 15212 bp, 12 predicted proteins | sample TabmetS4T2R2_FD_71023 | JGI IMG/M metagenome (GOLD analysis project Ga0081539, IMG submission 71023) | Tabebuia heterophylla rhizosphere microbial communities from the University of Puerto Rico - S4T2R2 | ecosystem: Host-associated > Plants > Roots > Rhizosphere ...
CCGCCGAAGAGCGGGCGGCTGTGTTGGTGCATGAAGCATGGGGCAATTTGCTGCGTTGTTATTTCGCCACCCCCGCCGATCCGTATTCGCGCATCGGTTGCAAGACCTATCTGTCGGAAATCCTTTATCTGTTATCCAAACATTTCGGCGCTTTGGAACTGGTGCAAGCTGAATACGTGCGCCGCCGCGAACAGGCGCGGCGATTGGGCGCGCTGGTGGATTACCTGAACACCAATTACGCCGAAAAGATCACCGCCCCGCAGGCGGCGGCGATGGTCGGCATGAGCCAATCCACTTTCAACCGCTTTTTCAAGCAGGCCGCCGGCATGACCTTCGTGGATTACCTGACGCATTTGCGCGTGACCAAAGCGCGCCAGTTGTTACGTGATCAGAGCCTGAGCATCGCCGAAATCTCCAACCTGGTGGGCTTCACCGATCAAAGCTATTTCGATAAACGCTTCAAGGAATATTTCGGCAAATCGCCGCGCGAATGCCGGGCGATGACAAAATCGTCGTAAAAAAAAGCAAGATCTTTCTAGCCGCACTTGCTCACCACCCTCAATACTTCGGACTCATCAAAAATGCGTAGCGAATTGGAAAGCATCGTCTGACGCGCACCAACTCGGCACACGCATCTCTCGAACTGTCAGCGCAGTTGCGGTTGAACCCAGCAAAACCGAAGAGGAGAAAACCATGAGGATCAGAATTGCCGCAGTCCATCGGCTTGTCACTGCTCTTTTCGCACTCTGCCTGCTCGCTGCGCACGGATCGGCGCAATCCACCGGAAGCGCGCAACTTTCCGGCACGGTGCTGGACGAGAGCGGCAGCGCCATCGCCGGCGCGGAAGTGACAGTCACGCAAACCGCCACCGGCAGTTCGCGCACCGTCATGACCGACGCCGGCGGCAGCTATGCCTTTCCCAATCTGCCTGTCGGGCCCTATCAATTGCAGGTCAGGAAACAGGGGTTCAGCGCTTACCTGCAAACGGGCATTGTCTTGCAGGTCAACGTCAATCCGACGATCAACGCGACGCTCAAAGTCGGCGCGGTGACGGAACAGGTGCAGGTGACTTCGGACGCCGCGCTGGTCGAAACGCATAGCAACGGCGTCGGCCAGGTGATTGACCAACAGCGCGTCGTCGAATTGCCGCTCAACGGGCGGGTGGCAACCGAATTGATCTTCCTTTCGGGCCTGGCGACGGCGGCTCCGGCAGCAGATTTGAATACGAATAAAAACTATCCGACCGTCACCATCTCGGTCGCGGGCGGATTGGCGAACGGGATGACATATGTCATGGACGGCGGCACGCATAACGACCCGTTCAATAACCTCAACCTGCCGATGCCATTCCCCGATGCCTTGCAGGAATTCAAGGCCGAGACCAGTGCCCTGCCCGCGCGCTACGGCCATCACGCCGCGTCGGCGGTCAACATCATCACCAAATCGGGCACCAATAAATTTCACGGCGACCTGTTCGAATTCGTGCGCAATTACCGATTCAACGCGCGGAACTTCTTTGCCACGCAACGCGACAGTTTGAAGCGCAACCAGTTCGGCGGCACGCTGGGCGGCCCGATCAGACAGAACAAGCTGTTTTTCTTCGGCGGTTATCAAGCCAAGATCGAGCGGTCGAATCCGGGAACAACGATCAGTTTTGCGCCGACGGCGGCGATGCGCGCGGGTGATTTCACGGCCTTCGCTTCGGCGGCTTGTAACGGCGGCACGGCGCGCACACTGGCGGCTCCCTTCGTCAACAACAGACTCGATCCGTCGAAGATCAATCAACCAGCCTTAAACTTTTTAAAATACGTGCCCACGCCGACCGACGCTTGCGGCAGGTTGCAATACGGCATTCTGGCCAACAATAACGAGCATCAGGCGATTGGTAAACTTGACTATCTGCTCGATAACAAGCACACGCTCTTTGGCCGATACTTCATTGCCGATTATGCCAGCCCCAATCCGTTCGACGGCGTGAACGTGCTGGCGATGAGCCGCGTCGCCCAATTCAATCGCGCGCATTCATTCGTGCTCGGCGAGACTTATCTGCTCAGCGCCAATACAATTCTCTCGACCCATGCGACGCTCAACCGCACGCGCAATCTGCGCGTGGTTGATCCGTACTTTTCGCCCGCCGATCTGGGCATCCAGGTCTACAGCCCGGTCAAAGGCTTCACCGGATTCACGGTCGCGGGCAACGGCTTTGCGATTGGCGCGGGCGCGACCAATCCGGGCTACTTCAATTCGACGAATTATCAGCTTGCCGAAGACGTCGATCTGATCCGTGGCGCGCATCAGATCGCCCTGGGCGTCAATTTCATTCACAACAACATCAACACCTCGAACAATCGCCCGACCAATGGGCAGTTTACGTTCAACGGGCAGGTGACGGGTCTGCCGCTGGCGGATTTCATGGCCGGCATACTGAGCGGCGGCTTCGTCCAGGGCAATCCGATCTTTGACAACCAGCGGCAGAATTACATCGGCGTTTACGCGCAGGATTCATGGAAGGTGAACCCGCGGCTGACGATCAATGGCGGCGTGCGCTGGGAACCTTACTTGCCGATGGAACATCCCTTCGGCTGGGTGAGCCACTTCGATCAGACAGCTTTTGTTGCAGGCGCCAAGAGCGCGGTCTATCAAAACGCGCCCGCCGGATTGAGCTTCCCCGGCGACGCGGGATACCCAGGCAAATCGACGACCTTCACGCACAAAGCGCAATTCGCGCCGCGTCTGGGACTGGTCTTCGATCCAAAGGGCGACGGCAGGATGACGGTGCGCGCGTCATACGGCTTTTTCTATGACAATCCCCATCTCTTCTTCAACACGCGTTTTGCGAACAACCCACCGTGGGGCGCGCAGATCACACTCTCGAATCCGGCTGGCGGATTGACCAATCCATATCAAACTTATCCCGGCGGCAATCCCTTCCCCGGACTGGCCAAGATCTCCGCGGATAGTTTCTTCCCGTTAGCAGGCGTTTACGTCAACGCGCCGCTCAACATCAAACCGACCTACCTGCAGCAATGGAACCTGAGTGTACAACGTCAGATCGGGGAATGGTTGTTTGCGGGCAGCTATCTGGGCAACAAATCCACGCACCTCTGGACGGGACGCGAAGCGAACCCGGCAGTCTTCGGCGCAGGCGCGACGCTTGGCAACACCAATCAACGCCGCGTGCTCTACCTGCTGAATCAAACGCAGGGGCAGTATTACGGGACGATCGCGCAGATCGATGACGGCGGCACATCCAGTTACAACGGCATGCTGCTGTCGGCGCAACGCCGCCTGACGAATAACTTCAGCGTGCTGGCGAATTACACTCTGTCGCATTGCATCAGCGATCCGGCGACGACAGAGATCGCCGGTCCAACATACGTCAATCCCAACAATCGCCGCGCCGATCGGGCGAATTGCGATTCGGACCGGCGCCACGTCGTCAACGTCTCGTTTGTCGCGCGCATGCCGCGATTTACGAATCGCGCGCTGAACCTGATCGCTTCGGGCTGGCAGCTTTCGGGCATCGTGCGGGCGCAAAGCGGGAACTATTCGACGGTCACGACCGGCGTAGATAACGCATTAACAGGCATCGCCGGACAGCGCGCCGTGCAAGTGCTGGCCGATCCCTACGATGCGGATCGGACGGTGGACCATTATCTGAATCGTGCGGCGTTCGGTTCACCCACAGCCGGAACGTACAGCTCGCTCGGCGCATTCACGATTTTGAATCCGGGCAGCCTGCAGATTGATACGGGATTGTCGCGGACCTTCCGCGTGCTCGAAGGGCAAAACATTCAGTTCCGCTGGGAGGTCTTCAACGTTCCAAACCGGCTGAATGCAAATGCGCCGGTGACCGCGCTCAACAATGCGACCTTCGGCAGGATTCTGAGCGCCCAAGATCCGCGGATTATGCAGTTCGCGCTGAAGTACGTGTTTTAGTAGTCTGTAACTTAAGTCATTTGAATGTTAGCGCGGAGCACGCGCTGAAGTTTGGACATTTGAATCGGATGTCTAAATGCTCAAACTCCCGTCGCATAGCGACGACGCGAACGCTCTGGCGCACATCCCGCGTGTCAAAACTCAAATAATTTAAGTTACAATCGATTAGCTCCCGCATCGCATCAGGACTGATTCACTGGATCTTTCAACCCTATGGTGACCCAACACAATCGCGAAGTCTTTGCCTGCGCCACCAATCCGTTGGGGTTAGACGGCATCGAGTACATCGAATATGCGACCAGCAAGCCGCAGGCGCTGGGACAGGTGCTGGAGATGATGGGCTTTCGTCCGATCGCGCGCCATCGTTCGCGCGAAGTGATGCTTTACCGGCAAGGCCGGATGAACATCATCGTCAACGCCCACATCAGCGCCTTGCCGCGCGCCGTGCAGCCCACGGAAACGCCGGTGATCTCGGCGATTGCATTGCGCGCGCGCTCGGCGGCAATGGCCTATCACCACGTCATCGAACAAGGCGCGTGGGCCGCGCCGACGCATGTGGAAGTGATGGAGTTGAACATTCCGGCGATTCACGGCGCGGGCGACAGCCGCATCTATTTCGTCGATCGTTACAACGATTTCTCAATCTACGACGTCGATTTCACGCCAATCCCGACGGTAGATCCGCATCCGCCCGCGCTCGCGGGACTGCACTTCTTCGGCATCGTGCAATACATCGGCACAGACCGCATGGAAGATTGGACGGAGTTTTATACGCGGCTCTTCGCTTTCCAACTACTGCCGGACAACGAACGCTTCGGCATTCTGCCTAAAGGCCGCGTCCTGCGCAGCTCCTGCGGTTCGTTTTATCTGCAATTGATCGGTCCCGATTCTGAGATCGGCAACGTAGAGGGTGACGAATTATTGCAGCGCGTGGGTTTCGGCGCGCCCGATGTGCCGGCCGCCGTCGCCGCCCTGCGCGCGCGTGGTGTCTGTTTCATCTCCGCCGGCAGCCACCAGACGGACGCACGCGGCGCACTGACGCAAAATTATCTCGGCAGCTTGATGTTCGAGATTGTTCACGACGAACGCCACAAGTTATGAAACAGTTCCGCAGCAGCACTGACGATTTTGGGATGGATACGATTACGCTCACCGGGCCATTGCCTGCCAAATTACAGGCCGTGCGCGGCGCGGGGTTCTCGCAAATCATGTTGCTGGCGCGCGATATTGTGGGCCACGACGCAGGCGTCGAGGCGGCCATCCGCGCGGTGCGCGAAAGCGGTTTGCGCGTGACCGGCTTTCAGGTGCTGCGAGATTTTGAGGGGCTGTCAGGTCATTTGCATGAATACAAAATTGACATCGCGAAATCCATGCTGGAGATGTGTGCGGCGCTCGGCTCGCGCGTGTTGCTGGTCTGTTCTTCGACCTCGGCACATGCGACGGACGACCGCGACGCGCTCGCACGCGATTTGCGCAAGCTGGCGATGCTGGCCGTGCCGCTCGGCATCAGAATCGCTTACGAAGGATTGTCGTGGGGACGCACGATCAACGAATTTCATGACGCCTGGGACATTGTTTGCCGCGCCAACGCGCCGAATCTCGGCATCGGGATCGATTCGTTTCATATCTTCGCCACGCAGACACCGCTCACCAAGCTGGATGCGCTCAACCCGCAAAAGATTTTTCTCGTGCAGTTGGCCGATTTTATGTGGAACGAAATTCGTTCGGTCGAAGAGCGCATCACCACGGCACGCCACTTCCGAGTCTTCCCCGGCGAAGGCGTGCATAGCGATCAGGTCGCCGAGTTAGTAATGCGACTTGACAAATTGGGGTATCGGGGCGATTACAGTTTCGAAGTTTTCAACGACGATTACCAACAAATGCCGATGGAGCGCGTTTGCGCGCGCGCGATTCGCGCGGCGGAATGGCTGGGCGAAGATGTGTTGCGCCGTTCTGTCCCGCTGCCCAATCGGATGCGACTCAAATCCAATGGACCGTTATCCGCTCAAGGGAAGGCGAAATGAAACGATGGCTTTTACTGTTGTTTATCGTTCTTGATCTGTTGCTCCCGTCCGTGCAAGGACAAAAGAGAACGCCGACTGACTGGCCGACCTTCGGTCATGACCCCGGCGGACAGCGCTATGCTCCGCTGACGCAAATCAATGCCGGGAACGTCACCAAGCTCGCGCGCGCGTGGACATATCACATGAAACCCGCCGAAGCGCTGCCCGGCGCCGAAAGCGTCCCGCCCGCCCGCGGCCCACGTCGCCGCAGCAATCCCGAATCGCAAGCAGTGCCGCTGGTGGTGAGCGGCGTGATGTATCTGACGACAGCTTATCGCCGCGTCGTCGCGCTCGAACCCGAAACGGGCAAGTGCCTGTGGGAATACCAAATCAAACGTGGCGAACCGGCGACGCGCGGTTTGGAATATTGGGCGGGAGATGCGCAGTCAAAACCGCCAATTGGTCCGCGCTTGTTCTTCGGCACGTCCAACGGCGAACTGATTGCGCTCGATGCCGGAACGGGACAGCCAGCGGCGAGCTTCGGCAACAACGGCATCGTGGATCTGAAAGCCGGCGTGATGAATGGTTACGATCAGGTTCCTTATGGCCTGTCGTCGCCGCCGATTATGTACAAAAGCCTGGTGATCACAGGTGCGCATACGCAAGAATCGCCGATGCTCGGTTCCGCGGGCGATGTCCGCGCGTGGGATGCGCGGACGGGCAAGCTGGTCTGGACATTTCATACCGTGCCGCGCCCGGGCGAAGCGGGGCACGAGACCTGGGAAGGAGACAGCTGGAAAAACCGCTCCGGCGCGAATGTCTGGAGCATGATGACCGTTGACGTAGCGCGCGGCCTGGTCTTTCTGCCGCTCGGATCGCCGACATACGATTATTACGGCGGCGACCGCAAAGGCGCGAACCTTTACGGCAGCACACTGGTCGCGCTGGATGCGCAGACGGGTCAGATGAAATGGCATTTCCAGGCAGTGCATCACGACCTGTGGGATTACGATCTTTGCACGCCGCCGACTTTGTTCGACGTCACGGTCAAAGGCCAAAAGATTCCGGCCGTGGCGGTGATGTCGAAAATGGGTTTGCTCTTCATTCTGGATCGCCGCGACGGCAAACCGATTTATGGCGTCGAGGAAAGACCGATTCCAAAAACCGATGTGCCGGGCGAAGCGAGCTGGCCGACGCAACCTTTTCCGCTCAAACCCGCGCCGCTCGCTCGCAACAGCTTCAAGCGCGATGAACTCGCCGATCTGACACCGGAACATCGCAAGTATTGCGAAGCCTTGTTCGACCGCGACGGCGGCATGCACAACGAAGGGCCGTACACGCTCTACACCACCAGGCCTTCGGTCGTCTTCCCCGGCACGCTCGGCGGCGGCAATTGGAATCCGATGTCGTTCGATCCGAAACTGGGCTACCTGTTCATCAATACGCAAGATTTGGGCGGCATCGGACAGATGCAGCAGAATCCTGAAGGCGGGCGCACGCCGTGGTCGCGTGTGAGTCCGCTGGGGCCGGTGGCGAGATTCTGGCAGCAAGAGACACGCTGGCCTTGCCAGCAACCGCCGTGGGGCAGATTGTTCGCGGTCAACGTCAATACGGGCGAAATCGCGTGGCAGGCGGTGTTGGGAATAACAGAGGGATTGCCTGAGGACAAGCAAAAAACCGGCAGGCCGAACCTCGGCGGCTCGTTGGCGACGGCCGCCGGATTGGTCTTTATCGGCGCGACCGATGACAGCCGTTTCCGCGCCTTTGACGCCAAAACCGGCAAAGAATTGTGGGTGACGAAAATTGACGCGGGCGCGCATTCCGCGCCGATCACATATCTCGGCAAAGACGGCAAACAATACGTCGTAATCACGGCGACCGGCGGCGGATTCATTGCCGACCCATCGAGCGCCGATGCGGTAATGGCGTTTGCTTTGCCGTAAACTCTGACTTGAAAGATCGCTTATGAAATCCATCAGAATGCTTCTGGTCGCAGCGTTACTTGGAATGTCACTGCTTACTTCCAATGTCCAATCAAATGTGCAAAACGGCCAAAATGCGCGTTTGAAAATTCTCGTCGTCCACGGCCCGAATCTGAATCTGCTCGGAAGGCGCGAGCCGAATATTTACGGCGTGACGACGTTGCCGCAAATCAACGAACAGTTACAGAAACTGGCGGCGGAACTGAATGTCGAATTGATCATCGTGCAATCCAATCACGAAGGCGTGATCGTGGACACGTTCCAGCAACACATTGACGACGTGGCGGGCGCGGTGATCAACCCGGCGGGGCTGAGCTTTCACAGCGTCGCGTTGCACGACGTGATCAAAGCGATGCCGTTTCCGGTGATCGAAACGCACATCTCTAATCTCGGCACGCGCGACGCGATTCACCAGGGCTCGATCATTACGCCGGCGGCGCGGGCTTCGATCATGGGGTTGGGCTGGCGTTCTTACACGGCGGGCTTGCGCGCGCTGGTCGAGATTGTGCGCGAAGAGAAAGCCGCCAGAGAAGTGGGAAAAGAAGGAGGCAAGAGATGATGCGTTGCCTGATTTGTCTGTGCCTGATTGTTGCACTGTGCAGCCTGCCGCCGGCGCGATCAGCGCAACAGGCTCCGCAGCAACGTCCGCCGCAGCCGCGCCCTGCGCGTAAACAGGTGCTGGCGTGGGGCGATGTGCGTTACGGCACTCAACACGATTCCGTCTCTCACGCGCTGGCGACGATTGAACGTCTGGGCCGCGAATCGGGTTTGTACGACACGTACATCCGTACCGATTCGCAACTCATCACCAAACAACCGATCACAGTGAATGGCCGTCCGGTGAATGCCGAGAATCTGGACTATTTCGACGCGATCTTCTTCTTCGGGCTGCGCGAAATTGAACTGAGCGACCAGCAAAAGGCCGACCTCATGTCCTTCATCAAAGAGGACGGCAAGGGCTTCGTCGGCGCGCACACGGCGACGACGGCGTTTTTCTCCTGGCCGGAATTCGGCGAAATGATCGGCGCACGCTTTGACGAACATCCCTGGAATATCATTGACGGAACCGTCGTGATTGACGACCCGCTGTTTCCCGCCATGAAGCATTTCCCCAGCGTTTCGGTCGTCAAAGACGAGCATTACCAGCATAAGGATTTTTCGCGCGATAAAATTCGCGTGCTGGCGCATCTGGATGCCGGCAAATTGGATCTGAAGAATCCTCGCGTCCATCGAACCGACGGCGATTATCCCGTCGCCTGGTCGAAGATGCACGGCAAAGGCCGCGTCTTTTACGCGACGCTTGGACACGCGACGGAAAGCTGGGATAATCCGCAAATCCAGAAGATGTATTTCGAGGCGATCAAATGGGCAATAGGCTTGAGCGAAGGTGAAACCAAACCGCTCGTGGGAAAGTAATGCATAGCATCATCAAAATTGTCTTGGGAGCAATTGTCATCGCTGCCGGAATTCTGGCGCAAACGCCCGAACCGCCAAAGCAGCCGCTGCCGTTCAGTCACAAGCTGCACATCTCGCAGGGGTTGAAATGTCAAACATGCCACGTCAATCCCGACCCCGGCGAACAGATGACTTTTCCGGCGACGGCTAAATGCATGACCTGTCATGCAGAGATCGCCACGGACAAAGCGGCGATCAAGGAGCTCACCAAATATCATGAGGATAAATCCGCCATCCCGTGGGTGCGGATTTATCAAAATCCCGATTGGGTCTGGTTCAGTCACCGCGTACATTTGGAAGCGGGCGCGAAATGCGACCGCTGTCATGGCGCGGTCGCCGAACGCACCGCGCTCTGGAAAGAGAAACCCATCACGATGGAAAGCTGCATGAATTGCCACCGCGAAACCAACGCCAGCAACGCATGCAATTATTGCCATCAATCGCATTGACCGTGGTATGGAAAAACACTTTCGCCAATCGGTGCAGGTGGGGTTGATCGGCGCGGGCATTCAGGCTTCGCGCTCACCACACCTTCATGAATGCGAAGCCCACGCGCTGGGCATCGCCTGCTCCTATCAATTGATTGATCTGGCGCAACTCGGCATCGGCGTCGAATCTTTGCCGCAGTTGTTGGACTCGATCCAACAACAGGGTTTCGCCGGAGTCAATATCACATATCCCTGCAAACAATCAGTTATTCCGCTGCTGGACGAACTGTCGGAGGATGCCGCCGCCATTGGCGCGGTCAATACGGTGGTCTTTTCCGCCGGTAAACGAATCGGGCACAACACCGATTGCGTGGGATTTGCCGAAAGCTTTCGGCGCGGCCTGGCCGATGTCGCACGCCATCAGGTAGTCCTGCTCGGCGCGGGCGGCGCGGGGTCCGCCGTAGCGAATGCCGCAATGCAAATCGGCGTCACAAAGTTGATGATTTACGATGTGGATGGTACGCGCGCTGTGACCCTAGTTGAACGATTGTGCCCTCGCTTTGGCGCGGACCGCATCGCCGCCGTCACCGACCTCTCGTCGGCAATGGCCGCGGCCGATGGATTGATTCAAGCGACGCCCATCGGCATGCTCGGCCATCCCGGACTGCCGTTGCCTGTTGAACTGCTGAACCCTGAGCATTGGGTCGCCGAGATTATTTACTTTCCGCTCGAGACCGAATTGCTGAAGTTGGCGCGCTTCATGGGTTGCCGCACACTGGATGGCAGCGGGATGGTCGTCTTTCAGGCGGCCGAAGCATTCCGTCTATTTACCGGCGTGGCGCCGGATTATGAAAGAATGCTGCAATGTTTCACCAGCTTGAACTGATCAAAACATTGGACCAATCGTGATACTCGGACGCGCCGCCCAAACCGGCGGCTGAGAATAATCGCCATTGCGAGAACACATCAGGAGACTCCACGATGAAAATCAAAATGAACCAGCTTGTCTTTGCTCTGACCATTTTGTTCTTGGGCCTGGCCACATCAACCCCTGCGCAACAGCCTGTCATTCCCTTGTATCCCGGCGTCGCGCCCGGTTCGGAGAACGCCAAGCAAAAAGAAGTTTCATTCGTCAATCCCGATAAACAAACCCGCATTCGCAATGTCACACAGCCAACCTTGACAGTCTATTTGCCGGAACGCGGCAAGGCTAACGGCACAGCCATGATCGTTGCGCCGGGTGGCGGTTTTATGCATCTGGCAATCGAAAAAGAAGGCATCGATATGGCGCGTTGGCTGCAAGCGCGCGGCGTCGCGGCATTTGTTTTGAAGTATCGTCTGATGGATACAGGCACGGAAGAAGAATATCGCGAGCGAGCCGCTGCAATGGCGCGCGCGACGTCGTCCAATTCAACGAGACCGGCGACGCCGTCTGCACCCAATCCGGCGAGGCAACAAGCCGTTGATTTTGCGATCGCCGATGGCGCGCAAGCGGTCAAACTCGTTCGCCAGCGGGCAGCGGAATGGGGCATTCTCCCTGACCGCATCGGCCTCATGGGCTTTTCGGCGGGCGGCATGCTCACCATGGGAGTAGTCATGAAAAATGACGCAGCGAGCCGGCCCAACTTTGCCGCGCCGATTTATGGCGGCGGCACGAACGGACAAACTGTCGCAGCGGATGCGCCGCCCCTGTTTATTGCCGTCGCCAGCGATGATCCGGTCGCCGCCGTCAACAGCGCCAAACTTTATTTGGAATGGAAAGCCGCCGGACATAACGCCGAATTGCACATCTATTCGCAGGGCGGTCACGGATTCGGCATGTCCAAACGTGGCTTGCCAGTGGACGGCTGGGTCGAGCGGTTCGGCGAGTGGCTGCAAATACAAGGCCTCCTCAAGGCCAAGGAATGACGGGCATCATCCCGGCGCTCAACCTTTGTCCTTTTTGCAGCGCAGGAGCAAGCGGATGTGCCGCAAAAGGACAAATCCGAACCGAGCAGCCGGTGTCTGAATTCTGGACCGGTTTCTGAATTTGCGACATCTTCATCATTATTTTAACGATCGATATTGAATCGAAATCATTTATGGAACATCCGGCAAAAATATTGTCCGGTATATTAATTGCTATTTGCCATGACATCTAATATTCGGCAGATCCATGGTCGAAGCGGTGGCTTAAATATTGCTTGTTGTCCCGGTTGGATGACGATGAAGTCAACAATGCGCTCGCTTCGCGATCTATCGGTCCGTACCATTTGTCGGAAAGGAGATGCGGTATGAGAAAAATCCTCTTTGTCGATGACGAGGCAAAAATATTGGAAGGCTTGAGACGAACACTGCGCCCGTTGCGCTCTCAATGGGAAATGGCCTTTGCCACCGACGGAACTGCAGCGCTGGAGACCCTCTCAGCATATTCCTTTGACGCGGTGGTCTCTGATATGCGCATGCCCGGGATGGACGGGGCTCAGCTCCTGACCGAAGTTAGGCGCCGCTATCCGCAAACTGTGCGGATCATCTTGTCAGGGTATTCGGAGCAGGAGATGGGCTTGAAAGCGGTGGGGCCGGTGCACCAATATCTTTCGAAGCCTTGCGACTCGCAAGCGATCGAGGAGACGGTCAATCGCTCGTGCGCACTGCGTGACTTGCTTGGGAGTGAGGCGCTGCAACTGCTCGTCTCGCAACTGCAGACGCTGCCCAGCCTGCCGGAGCTTTACGCACAACTGGTCGAAGAATTGCGAGATCCCCACGCCGCAATCAAGAAGGTAGGAGAGATCATCTCTCAGGATTTAGGGATGACAGCGAAGATCTTGCAAGTGGTCAACTCGGCCTTTTTCGGCGTTCGCCGGCAGATCTCCAGTCCGAGCGAGGCGGTCAGCTTACTGGGATTAGACACGGTGATGACGTTAGTCTTGACGATCCAGGTCTTCTCGCAATTCAAGCAAGATTGCTTACCTAAATCATTCCCGGCTGCTCTCTGGTCCCACAGTATGCGGGTCGGAGTATTCGCCAGGCGTGTCGCCCAGGTCGAAGGTCGAGGACCGGAAATGGGCAAGGATGCTTTCACCGCGGGACTACTAAATGACGTCGGACATTTAATGTTGGCGACCAATCTGCCACAGCAATACGCGCAGATGTTAGCGCTGGTAGGGACTAGCGACCTTTCGCAAAATGAAGCCGAGCGCGAGGTCTTTGGAGCGACTCATGCAGAGGTAGGCGCTTATCTGCTCGGACTCTGGGGATTGCCCAACGCGATCGTCGAAGCCGTGGCCTATCATCACCATCCGGAACAATGCCTGGCCCAGGGCTTTGCCCCGCTGACCGCCGTTCATCTCGGAGACGCAATGGATTTCGACACTCAGTCCACCAATCTGGAAAGGACTTCGACAGGCATTAACATGGATTATCTGGCGCGGCTCGGATTGGTTGATCGACTTCCTGTCTGGCAAGAGATCTATCATTCAATCGATCAATAGAATCGGACTTGCAACATGCGGCACGGTGAAAATTCATGAGGTAGAGGAATGGTGCGGCCTCCAGATATAGCGCGTGAATCGCCGGTTCAATGTCCTGGCCGGCTCCGTAGAGATCGAAGAGCCCCGTCGTCTTTTCCGCGCCGATCAACTTTTCGGCGGCGCCGGCGCCCAATGCCGTATCTACAATGGATCGAAAGACGCCCAGCAGGTTGTTGTCAGGGCGCGGGATATCTCGCAATACCTTCAGTTTGTCATCGACTTGCGCGCGGCGGTCTGCCCATAAACCGCGAGCTTTATCTGTTCTCAAATTGTCCGCTTGGACCAGGTCGGGATCGAGGACCGGCAAAGTAATGCCGAAGACGGGATGGCGCGTCGCTTCATCTTGTGCCTGCCAGGCGGCCTGCAGAGACGCGCGCCGTTTATCGAGCAGAACCGGTGGCTGCGGTTCTGTGGGCGCAAACGGATCTTTGATCGAATCGATCTGCGCCATGCCGAAGACCCGTTGCAAATCGGCTTCGGTGACGCTATCGCGCGGCAGCAACAATCCCGCCAGCGCTTCGGGTCCGATCCTCAGTCGGTCCGCCAGGGCAGTGCGAGTATCGGTATCGCCGATCACAGCCATGCGCAGCTCTTTGTCTGATGTCCCAAGCGCGCGCAACAGCGCATCATATGCCTGTCGGCGGTAAGTGGATTGGATGTTATTCAGGTTAACCTGAGGGAGACGATTGTTGAGATAGCGCCGCAGAATATCGATGCAGATCCGCGAATGATTGACCGATTGCAAGACTACTCTTCTCGTCCCCTCGGTCGAGAGCAAATCCAGGAGTTCCTGAAAACGCTGAAAGAAGCAGCCGTCGAGTTGTGATGGGGTGGCTGATGTCGATCCGGGAGAGGCAGAAATGCCGCCGACCTTGATCCGCAGCGCGGCAAATTTCAAGAGATTACCGAAATAATCGGACAGTCCCGTGACATTCTCCGGGTCTATCGGAGTAAATTGCTGGGTGACATTGATGTGGACGGACCGTTCGGCAATATTGCCGGTGGTGTCGGCGGCACGCACATGGAAAGTATGCTCGCCGGCTGCCGTGTCGGTAATAGTGCAGAAGCTTGATCCGGTCCAAGGCGTCGTACGTGGCTGACGTGCAATATGGCGTGGCATCGAGCAAAGCGCCGGCGTGATCATTTAGTGTCTTTCCCGCTGGCGGTTGCCAATCTATCCGGAACGCCAGTGACTGCCAGTTCTGCGGCGGCGAATTGAATGTGGCCATGATCGGCGCATCGGCGATCGCGTTTCGCGTCTTCTCCAACGCATTACCCTTGAAATCATATCCTTCGACGCGGAGCAACCCCGCCCCATCATATTGCTGATGCAGTTTACCAAGCAGGTTCGCCGCAATTGCTTGTTCGCGGCTGATTCCGGCATCCACCGCATCGCCGTAGACGATTCGCTCTCGCAAGGTTATCGACTGATCGGCTCCGTCCCGCGCCCAGATGCGAATCGGACGATGCAGAACGTCGTAGCCGCGAAGCATGAGGGCGCCCTTGCTGTCGCGTCCTTCAATCGAGTCGCCGAGCGCATTCAGAACGGTGCGGCGCACCCCGGCGTCGATGCTTTCGATGCGTAGCGGGCGCCCGGCAAGATCATGGACATGCTTGAAAGCGAGGCGTCCGAGCGGATCAGTGACGGTCAACAGGTTTCCCTGGATGTCGTATGTCGAGCGGGTCACGAGCCAGTCGTTTGTAGGGTCCGGGCCGTTCCGCGCAATGGCCGTCACCGTCCGGCCCAGCGCATCGACGACAATGCTCGCCGGTGTATTCCAGTGCTGTTGATAGCCGGTTGAGCTTGCCGGATGTGTGCGGCCGGCGTTGTCATTGGCGTCATAGGTGAAGGATTCCCAGGGCGTGGGGCTGAAGATCCCGGGATTCGTCAGGTCC
>Ga0081539_10004546_pt1 | contig 15208 bp, 12 predicted proteins | sample TabmetS4T2R2_FD_71023 | JGI IMG/M metagenome (GOLD analysis project Ga0081539, IMG submission 71023) | Tabebuia heterophylla rhizosphere microbial communities from the University of Puerto Rico - S4T2R2 | ecosystem: Host-associated > Plants > Roots > Rhizosphere ...
CAACAACCTGCCGCTGGCGGCCGCGTTCGCGACCGTACCGGTGGTCGTGATGATCGTCTACCTGCTGATCGCGCGCCGCTTGGGGGCGTTCGAGAACCTCTGATGTACCTCTCGCGCGCCACCAGGATCGCCCTGCGGATCGCGACCGGCTTCGTGCTGGCGTTCATTTACGTGCCGCTGATCGTGATCGCGATCTACGCGTTCAACGACAGCCGCACTCAGCAGTGGCCGATCGGCGGGGTGACGCTCGACTGGTTCTCCAAGGCGGTCCACAACCCGGGCGTGCGCGACGCGCTCGCGACGTCGCTGAAGGCCGGCCTCGGCGCGACCGCGATCGCCAACCGGCTCGAAGGTCTGGGACGCCGTGGAGACGCGGGCGACCTCGTGGGCCTCGGACAGCGAGGCGAGCTCGCCGACCGCGATCGCCTGGACGAGGACGTTGCCGAGCGCGCTCGCCTCGGCCGGGCCCGCGATCACCGGGCGGCCCAGCAGCTCGGCGGTCAGCCGGCAGAGGAGCTCGTCGCGGGCGCCGCCGCCGACCACGTGGACGCGCGGCACAGCGCGGCCGACCACGCTCTCCAGCTGCTCGAGCACCAGCCGGTACTTGCAGGCCAGCGAGAGCAGGATCGAGCGCACCAGGATGGCCGGGTCGGCCGGCGCCGGCAGCCCGGCCCCGCCGAGCAGCGCCGCGATCCGCTCCGGCATCTCGCCGGGCTCGAGCAGGCTCGGGTGGTCGGGGTCGAAGAACACCGCGTCCTCGTCGGCGACCGCCTCGGCCATCCGCATCAGCTCTGCGAAGGAGTACTCCGTCCCGCCCGCGGCCCAGCTGCGCCGGCACTCCTGCACCAGCCACAGCCCCATCACGTTCTTCAGCAGCCTCGTCGTCCCCTCCGCCCCCGCCTCGTTGCTGAGGTTGACCGCCCGCGCGGCCTCGCCCAGAACCGGCGCCGAAAGCTCCATGCCGAGGATCGACCAGGTGCCGCTGGAGAGAATCGCCGCGTCCGAGCAGAGCGCCGCCGGGGCGGCGGCGAAGGCCGCCGCGGTGTCGTGGGAGGCGGTCGCGATCACCGGCGCCGCCCCGAGCCCGTGGCGCTCGAGCGCGGGCGCGAGCAACGTGCCCGGCGCGACCACCGGGCCGAAGATGCGCGGCGGCAGCCCGAACCCGTCGATCAGCTCGGGCGACCAGTCACCGGAGGTCGCGTCGAGCAAACCGGTGGTCGAGGCGACCGTGCGCTCGTTGGCGAGCTCGCCGCTGAGCCAGAACGAGAGCAGGTCGGGAACCAGGGCGAGCCGATCGGCAGCGGCAAGCGCCTCGCTCCCCTCTTCGGCGAGCAGCTGGAAGACGGTGTTGATCGGGAGCGCCTGGATCCCGCTGAGCCGGTAGCTGCGGCCCGGCTCGACCCGCTCGGCGGCGCGCTCGACCATGCCGCCCGAGCGTGGGTCGCGGTAGTGGTAGGGCAGGCCGAGCAGGCGGCGCTGGCCGTCGAGCAGGGCGTAATCGCCCGCCCAGCTGTCGAAGGCGACGCCGGCCAAACCGCCGTCCGCGGAAGCGGCGGCCAGCCCCTGCACCGCCTGCTCGAAGAGGCCGAGGAGGTTCCAGTGCAGGCCGTCGGGCAGCCGCAGCGGACGGTTCTGAAAGCGCCTTACCTCACGCAGCTCGACGCGGCCGCCATCGAAGGTTCCGGTGAACACCCGGCCGGAGTCCGCGCCGAGGTCAACGGCGCCAAAGACCGGCTTCCCCGGACGTGCCTCCATGGGTGCAACAGTAGCAAGATCTTGAAACGTTTCATAGCCTCGCCAACCACGACCCAGGGGCTTTCAGCTCGCGCCTGGCGCTGGTCCCGCGGATATCGTTCGACCGCAATGAAGCGCCTGACCATCCTCGACGTCGCCGAGCGTGCCGGCGTTTCCGTCGGCACCGTCTCCAACGCCCTCAACCGGCCGGAGATCGTCGCCGAGAAAACGCTCTCCTCGATCCAGGCGGCGATGGACGAACTCGGCTTCGTGCGCAACGCCGCCGCCCGCCAGCTGACCGGGGCGAAGAGCCCGGCGATCGGGCTGATCGTGCTCGACATCGACAACCCCTTCTTCACCGAGGTCTACCGCGGGGTCGAAACCGCGGCCAACGAGGCCGGCTTCCTGGTCGTCGTCTGCGGCTTCGCCGGCGACCCCGCGCACGAGCGCCGGCAACTGCAGCTGCTCGAGGAACAGCGGGTCGCCGGGATCCTCGCCACCCGGGTCGGCAAAGGCAGCTCCCGCGTCTACAGCCAGATGCGCAAACGCGGGATGCCGGTGGTGATGCTCGACCGGCGCAGCGCAACCAAGAACCAGTGCAGCGTCTCGGTCGACGACGTCGCCGGCGGCCGCCTCGCCGGTGAGCACCTCTGCGGGCTCGGCCACAAGAAGCTGGCGCTGGTCAACGGCCCGCGCGACTGGAGCCAGTGCGCCGACCGGCGCGAGGGCTTCCTCGCCGCCGCCAAGGACGGTGGAGCGAAACTGCTGAAAAGCGCCGACCTCGAAGTCGAGAAGATGACGATCGGCGCCGGCGAAGAGGCGGCGCGCAAGCTGCTCGGGACGAGCGATGCGCCGAGCGCGATCTTCTGCACCAACGACCTGCTCGCGCTCGGGGTCGAGCACGCGCTGATCGCCGCCGGCCACCAAGTGCCGGAGGATTTCGCGATCGTCGGTTACGACGACGTCGCCTTCGCGACGATGGCCTTCGTGCCGATCACCTCGGTGCGCCAGCCCGCCTTCGAGCTCGGCCAGCGGGCGGCGCAGCAGCTGCTCAGCGAGGCCGGGGACGAGAAGCACAAGCACGAGCAGGTCGTCTTCGAGCCCGAGCTCGTGGTCCGCGCCTCTACTACCAGGTCACCGGCAGCGAGCTGACCCGGTAGACGCCGGCGTCGGTGCTTTCCAGCAGCACCTCCGAGGCCGGGACGGCGAGGCGGAGGTCCGGGAGTCGCTGGGTCAGCCCGGCCAGGGCGACGCCCAGCTCGAGCCGCGCCAGGTGCTGGCCGAGGCACTTGTGGATGCCGTGTCCGAAGGCCAGGTGGCGGTTCTCGGAGCGCTCGATCGCGACCTCGTCGGCGCCCTCGAACTGGTCCTCGTCGTGGTTGGCGCCGAGCAGGGAGATCGCGACGCTCTGGCCGGCGGCGATCGCGACGCCGGCGATCTCGACGTCCTCCGTCGCGGTTCTGGTGAAACCGATGTCGACGACGCTGAGGTAGCGCAGCAGCTCCTCGGCCCCGGTCTCCAGCAGCTCCGGCTCGCTGCACAGGCGCTCCCACCGCGCCCGCTCCTCGAGCAGGGCGAAGGTGCTCATCGCGATCAGCCCGGCGCTGGTCTCGTGGCCGGTGACGAACAGCTCCAGGGCGACCCCGGCGATCTCCTCGTCGTCGAGGACCTCGGCCCGCAGCAGGTCGCAGAGCAAGTCGTCCTCGGGCTCAGCCCGCTTGCGCTCAACCACTTCGCGCACGTACTCCGAGAAGGCGGCGAACGCTTCCTTGACCTGCTCCGGCGTCGCCTGCGGGCTGAGCAGCAGCTCGGTCGGCTTGACGAACCAGTGCTCGTCGCTCTCCGGGACCCCGAGCAGGTCGCAGATCACGCGCGAGGGGATCGGCAGGGCGTACTCGGCAAAGAGGTCGGTTGGGCCGCCGACGCGCTCGAGCGCGTCGAGCTGCTCGCTGACGATCCGCTCGATCCGCGCCCGCCGCTCCTCCACCCCGGCCGGGGTGAAGCGCTCGCCGACGGCGCGGCGCAGGCGCGTGTGCGCGGGCGGGTCCGCCTGGGTGATCGCGCCCGAGCGCAGCGAGCCGAGAGCGTCGTCGTAGGCCTCGTACTTGCCCGGCTGGCCGCTCGCCTGCCGGGTGACGCCAACGATGAAGCGGCGGTCGGCCAGGACCGCGCGGGCGTTGGCGTAGTCGCTGACCATCCAACCGACGTGGCCGTCGGGGAAGCGCAGCGGGCGCGGCTGCCCGGAGGCGCCGACCTCGCGCAGGAGCGGCGGCGGCAGAAACCGGTCCTCGCGCACGATCGGGAACCCGACCGGAGCCTCCCGCGCATCCCTGCTCGTCTCGGTCACTCGACGCTCCTTTCGCTCGTTGGGTCGATCGCCCGGCTCACTTGACGGCCCCGCTGGTCAGGCCGCGGGCCAGGTCCCGCTGGAAGAACAGGAAGATCAGCAAAGGCGGGATCATCGAAAGCAGGAGGCCCGCGGCGACGATGCCGAGGTTCTTGTCCCCGTGCCCCTCGAACTGCGACAGCCCAACCATGATCGTGCGGTTGGCTTCACTCTGCAGGATCACCAACGAGAAGATGAACTCGTTCCAGAGGAAGAGGAAGTTGAGCGTGACCAGCGTCAGCAGGCCGGGCCGAACGAGCGGAATGACCACCGACCACAGCCTCCTCAGGGTCCCGGCCCCGTCGATCATCGCGGCATTCAGCAGCTCGACCGGCACCGATCGCATAAACGAGGCGAGCAGGAAGATGCTGAACGGAAGCAGGAGTGCGGTGTAGACGAGAATCAGTCCCAGCCGATCGTTCAGCAGGTCCGCGTCGAGAACCACTTTGAAGATCGGAATGAGGATCGCGACAGGCGGCAGCGCCATCAGCGCCGCCACCACGACCAGCGCGGTCCGACGCAGCGGGAAGCTGAAATGAACCAGGGCGTAGGCGGCGAGGCAGGCGACTACGGTGATGATGATCACCGCGGGAACCACCACCATCAGCGAGTTGATCGCCAGCCTGCCGACTTCGACTTCCGAGAAGGCGAGGTCGATGTTTTCGAAGGTGAGGTCCTGCGGGAGCCCCGCTGGGGAGTCTCGGTAGTCGTCGGTGGTGCGAACCGCAGTTGCGGTGAGGAAGAAGAGCGGATACAGGGTCGAGGCGGCGAGCGCTGCGAAGATCAGCCAAACAGCGGCCCTGACGCCGCGCCGCCTAATCCGCTGCGCTTTCGTGACCCCGCCGAAGCGCCGAGCCACGGCCTCGTCTGGCTGACCGCTCATCGGATCCTCCTGCGCGCCCGCAGGAGCGCCATGGTGAGCCCGGCGACGATCGCGATCACGACCAGGAGAACCACCCCGATCGCACTCGCATAGCCGAGATTGCCGCCGGTGAAGGCTTCTTGATAGAGGTCGAAGTCGACCGTATAGGTGGAGAATCCGGGTCCGCCCTGGGTCAGCGTGTAGATCAGCGGGAAGACGGAAGTGAACGACACGATGATGATCAGAATCGTCCAGAACTCGATCACGGGCAGGAGCTGCCAGAACACCACGTGGCGCTGGATCTGCCAGCCGGAAGCGCCGTCGACGTGGGCAGCGTCGATCACCTCACGGTCGAGGCTGGAGAGGGCGCTGAGAAAGATCAGCACGCCGACGCCGAAGATCGCCCAGATCAGGATCGCGATCACGACCGCGAGAGTGAGACCCGGATCGTTCAACCACTCGCGGGCCAGTCCGCCGAGCCCAATCGAGCGCAGGGCGCTGTTCAGCGGCCCGTCGGGTTTGAGCACCAAGCCGTAGTAGAGGCCGAACACCACCGGCGAGAGCACCGCGGGCAGGAAGAACGCGAGGCGGAAGAAGCGCCATCCCCAGATTTTCGCCTGCAGGCCCCAGGCGATCGCGTAGGGCACCGCGACCCAGATCGGCAAGGTCGCGGCGATGATCAGGTTGTGAAGGAGCGATTCCTTGAAGCGGGAGTCGTCCAGCAGCTCCTCGAAGTTGTCGATCCCGATCCCCTGCGGCGCCGAGAAGCCATCCCAGCTGGTGAAGGCGAGCCGAATCGCATCGCCGAGCGGCCAGATCATCAGCCAGCCGAGCAGCACGATCGCCGGCGCCAGCAGCAGCAGCGGGATCGCGATGTCCGCGGCGCGGCGGCGCCAGCGCCCACGGGCGGCGGACCTGCGCTCGACGAGCGCGGGTCCGCCGCTGGTGGTTATCTCCGGGCGGGCCATCGGGGTCTGGAATCAGCGGCCCAACTAGGGGCTATTCCTTGCCTTTTTCTTTTTCGAACGTCTCCTGGAGCGACTGCTGCATCTCCTCCAGCGAGGTCCTTCCCTGGAAGTACTCCTTGGATTCCGCGGAGAACTGCAGGGTCACGTTGATCGGGAGCACGTGCGCAACCGTGGTGAACGTGGGTTCGTTCTCGTACCAGTCCATGATCTGCTTGGCCTGTTCGGGGGCGCTGGCCGGCAGGTCCACGTCTTTGCGGTTGGGAAGCAGACCTCCTTTTTCAAAGAGGATTTCGAGGCCTTCTTTGCTCGACATGAATTCGATGTATGCCCAGGCCGCGTCCTTGTTCTCGGCGAACTTCGGAATCGACCAGCCATATTCAGGCTCCGCGTTCACGTATTCGGTGTTCGGAGGCAGGAACATCCCAACGTTTTTTTCTCCCAGGGGATCGTTGAATTCCGCCCAGTAGGCGACCGAGGTGGTGCCGCCGAGAACGATCGCGCCGTTCCCGTCGCTGAACTCTTCGTAGCCTTCGGTGATGAATGCCTTCGTGAAGCGGTCCTCTTCCAGAAGGCCCGCGTCTTCCATCATTTCCAGCGGCTCGAGGGCTTTGGCGAACTCCTCGCTCGTCAGCGGGAGTTTCCCTTCCCCGAGTTCGATCGCCTGCTCTTTGGTGTTGACCGTCGGCCAGGCCTCCATCCACCACCAGAGGTCTTCATAGCCCTCTTTGTCACCGCCGACGAACGGTTGGATTCCCGCTGCTTTCAGTTTTTCGCCCGCTTCTTTGAGCTCCTCCCAAGACTCCGGTTGGAAGTCCGTTGGCAGACCGGCTTTTTTGAACAGTTCCTTGTTGTAGTAAAAGATGAAATCCGTCAGACCGATCGGGACGCCGAAATGGGGGCCATCGTCGGTGTAGCCGGGGGTCATCGTGTACCAGCCCAGGATCTGGTCCTGCATTTCCGGGGAGATCCGGTCGTTGAGTTCTTCCAGCCCCTCATCGAAGACCAGCACGCCGTTTTCGCTGGGCAGCATCATCATCACGTCTGGCCCCTCGCGCGCGGTGAAGGCCGCACGCACCAACGCGGGGTACTGTTCGTAGCCCTGCGCGACGTGCTCGACGGTTACGTTCGGATACTCTTTTTCAAACGCTTCGTCGAGCGGTTTCACGGCTTTGGTGTAGCCGGGGAAGAGTTTGTAGAAGGCGTCCCAGACCACGATATTGCCGCTGACGTCGGCCGGGTTTGCCGCTGCGGAGGTATCAGAGCCGCCGCCATCGCTCCCACTGTCGCTGTCCCCGCCACCGCAGGCGCTCACACCCAGCACCAGCCCGCACAAGAGTGCGAGCAGGCATAGCCCCTTGATTCCTTTTTTCATCTCTCCTCCAGTCCACACAGCATTGACCTGCCGGTACTCCCACTATCGATAAAGGTCTCTTTCATTCCGCCTCGTCCTCGGCGATCGAGAGCGCGGCGGACGGGCAGAGGTCGACCGCCTCGCGGACGACCCGCTCTTCCCCGGCCGGGACCTGCTCGACCAGCACCCGCACGGTCCCATCCGCGGAGTCCTGGTCGAAAACGTCCGGAGCGGTCAGCACGCAAACGCCGGCACCAATGCAGACCTCGAGGTCCGCCATGACCCTCATCGCCTACCAGCCCACCGGTAGTGCCTCGACACCCAACAGCTGGTGTTCGCCGCCGAAGAAGTGGATCTCCTCCGGGGCGACCGCGAGGTCGAGGTCCGGGTAGCGCTCGAGCAGGCGCCGCAGCGCGACCCGCAGCTCGAGCCGGGCCAGGTGCTGGCCGATGCACATGTGCTTGCCGTGGCCGAAGGCGAGGTGCCCGCTGGCATTGCGGGCGAGGTCGAGTCGCTCGGGGTCGGAGAACCTCTCCGGGTCGCGGTTGGCGACGGGGATCGAGACGACAACCTTCTCCCCCTCCCTGACGACGACCTCGCCGAGGTCGACGTCCTCGGTCGCGGTGCGCGAGAAGGTGCCCATCTGGAGGATCGAGAGATAGCGCAGCAGCTCGTCGACGGCGGGCTCGATCCGAGCCGGGTCCTCACAGAGGCTGCGCCAGCGGTCGCGCTCGCAAAGCAGGGCGAAGACGCTGAGCGCGAGCATCGAGGCAGTCGTCTCGTGGCCGGCCTCGAACAGTTGGCGGGCCAGGCCGACCATCTCGTCCTCGTTCAGCTCCCCCTTGCGGATCAGGTCACTGAGCAGGTCCTCGCGCGGCGAGTCGCGCTTTTCGGAGACCACCTGACGGCAGTAGGTGGAGAACTCGACCAGTGCCGCGCGCTTGTCCTCGGCGTTCGCGTGCGGATCGGCGAGCACCGCACTGGGCCGCTCGAAGCGCTCGCGGTCGCCGTGCGGGACGCCGAGCATCTCGCAGATCGAGAAGGAAGAGAGCGGCAGCGCGAAGGTCGGCACCAGGTCGACCGGGCTTCCCGCCGCCTCCATCGCATCGAGCCGTTCGGCGACGATCCGCTCGATCGGTTGCTCCTGCTCGGAGACGACGCGGACGCTGAAATAGCTCGCGGCGGCGCGGCGGATACGGGTGTGCTGCGGCGGGTCGAGCGCGATCAGGACGCCGGCGTGCTCAGGCATGCTGCGTTCGATCCGGTCGGTTTCGGCGACCACCTCGGGGTCGCCGAGCGGCATCACGAAACTGCCGACGCTGAAGCGGGAGTCGACCAGCACCGCCCGGCCCAGCGCGTAGCCGGTGATCAGCCACCCGACCTGACCGTCGGAGAAACGCAGCCGCCAGGCCGGCGAGCGCTCGCGCAGCTCGGTCAGAGCGGGAGGCGGATCGAGCGGGTCGACCCGCTCAGTAGGGAGGCCGATGGGCTCCGCGGCGACCGCTTCCTGCTTGCTGCTCACCCGACCCTCCTCCGAAGTTGCTCGGTCCGACCGCAGGGACCATAGCAGAATTTGATGCGTTTCAATTCAGCCATGGCGGAGGCGGATCATGCGGCCGCCGAGCGCCCACTCGGCAACGTAGATGTCGCCCTCGGCGTCGACCGCAAGGCCGTGTGGGCTGTTGAACGACCCGCGCTCAAAGGGCGGCTCTACGGTGCGCCCGCCCTCATCGAGGGCGTTCGGCCAGCCTTCGCGCGCGAGCGCCCCGGGGTCATCGCCAATGCACTCGGCGGCCCGGTCGTCGCGGCCGAGGATCGTCACCCGCGCGCCGAGCTCGGCGACTATCAGCTGCTCGCCGCGGACAGCCAGCCCGCTCGGTTCCCGGAAGCCCTGCTCGACCGTGCGCAGGAAGCTTCCGTCGAGGTCGTAGACGGCGATCCGGTGGTTGCCACGGTCGGTCACGTAGAGCTGCGGCTCCCCGGGCCGGCGGCGGTCGACGATCACGCAGTGCGGCGTGTCGAACCTGCCAGCCCCCTCCTCGCCGCTCAGCGTCAGCAGCGGATCGCCCTCGGAGGACAGCTTGTGCACGACCTCGGCCCCGTAGCCGTCGGCGACCCAGACCGAGCCGTCGCCCTCGTCGACCGCGACCGTGGTCGGCCGGTAGGTCCGTTCCTCATAGAGCGGCAGGTCGGGCGTCGGCAGCTCGGCGATCCGGTTGCCGGCGAGGTCGAAGACGACCACGCGTCCGTGCCCGGCGGAGAAGACGGCGTCGTGGACGCCGGCGGCGTCGCGGGCAAAGGTCACCCCCGGATCGGCGACCCACAGCCGCTCCTCCCCGGCCGGCCCGACCAGGGTCAGCCCGTGTCCCTCACCGAGATCGCTGGTCCACTCCTCGACCAGGCTGCCGTCGCGATCGAGCAGCCAGAAGGAGTTGGCGCCGGAGCGGAAGCCGACGATCCTGCCGTCGGCGGTCACCGCGAGATCGTGGTGGGCCCAGGCGTCCTCGGGGTAGAGCTCAGCCGCGACCCATCCTTCGTCCCAGTCCATCGTGCGCCGATCCCGTCGCGGCGCTCAGGCCGCGACCATCCCGTGCGGGTCGATCACGTACTTCTTCGCCGCGCCCCGGTCAAACGCCTCATAGCCCTGCGGGGCGTCGTCGAGCGAGACCACGGTCGCGTTCACGGCCTTCGCGATCTGGGCCTTCTCGGCGAGGATCATCTGCATCAGCCCGTGGTGGTAGCGCATCACCGGGCACTGGCCGGTGGTGAAGCTCTGGGACTTGGCCCAGCCGAGGCCGATGCGGATCGAGAGCGAGCCTTCCTTGGCCGCCTCGTCGACGGCGCCGGGGTCGCCGGTGACGTAGAGGCCGGGGATGCCGAGCTTGCCCGCCGCCCGGGTCACGTCCATGATCGAGTTCAGCACCGTGGCCGGCGCCTCGTGGCCGGCGTCGCCGCCGTGGCCGCGGGCCTCGAAGCCGACCGCGTCGATCGCCGCGTCGACCTCGGGCACGCCGAGGATCTCGGCGATCTGGTCCTTGGGGTCGCCCTGGGAGACGTCGATCGTCTCGCAGCCGAAGCTGCGGGCCTGCGCGAGGCGCTCTGCGATCAGGTCGCCGACGATCACCACGGCGGCGCCGAGCAGCTGCGCGGAGTGGGCGGCGGCGAGGCCGACCGGGCCGGCGCCGGCGACGTAGACGGTCGAGCCGGAGCTGACGCCGGCGGTGTAGGCGCCGTGGTAGCCGGTCGGGAAGATGTCGGAGAGCATCGTCAGGTCGAGGATCCGCTCCAGGGCCTGCTCTTTGTCGGGGAACTTCAGCAGGTTCCAGTCGGCGTAGGGGACGACCGCGTATTCGGCCTGCCCCCCGACCCAGCCGCCCATGTCGACGTAGCCGTAGGCGCTACCGGGACGGTCGGGGTTGACGTTCAGGCAGACCCCGGTGTCGCCGCTCTTGCAGCGCCGGCAGCGCCCGCAGGCGATGTTGAAGGGGACCGAGACGAGGTCGCCCTCTTTGATGAACTCGACCCCGGGCCCGGTCTCGATCACTTCGCCGGTGATCTCGTGCCCGAGGATCAGGCCTTCGGGGGCGGTGGTGCGGCCGCGGACCATGTGCTGGTCAGAGCCGCAGATGTTGGTGGTGACGCATTTGACGATCGCCGCGTGGGGCAGCTGGCGGCCGACGTTCGCGGGGTTGACCCCGGGGCCGTCCTGTAGTTCGAAGGTCGGGAAGTCGATCGGGCGGACTTCGACCACGCCGGGGCTGATGTAGGCGACGCCTCGGTTGTCAGGCACGGCTCTCCTCTCGGCTGACGGCAACCTGCGGTTGCGCGGCGGACTTGGACTGCAGCGCCAGCCCGGTCTCGGGGTCGAAGAAGTGCAGGCGGCTGGTGTCGACCGCCAGCTCGACCTCGTCGCCGGGCTGCAGCGGGCGGCGAGCGGCAAGCGAGGCGGTGAACAAGGAGCGCTCGTCGGCGAGCAGCTGCTCGTCCCCGGTCTCGCCCTCGCCGGCGAGCGCCTCGCGGGCCGCCTCGACCTCGACCCGGGGGGCATCGAGCGGGAAGATCGCGTGGATCTCGGCGCCGAGGTTCTCGACCACCTCGAGCCGGCCGCCGATTCGCGGCTGGGCGGGATCGGCAAGCTCGGCCAGCTCGAAGTCGGAGGGGCGGATGCCGAGGATCGCCTTGCTGCGCAAGCCGAGCTCGGCGTGCGGGGGAATCGGCAGCGTGTGGCCGCCGAAGTGCAGGGAGCCGCCGCTGACCGCGGCCTCGACCAGGTTGATCGTCGGGCTGCCGAGGAAGGCGGCGACGAACAGGTTGCGGGGCTGGTGGAAGAGTTCCTGCGGCGCGCCGACCTGCTGCAGGACGCCGTCCCTCAGCACCGCGACGCGCTGGCCCAGGGTCATCGCCTCGGTCTGGTCGTGGGTGACGTAGACGGTGGTGACACCGAGCCTGTCGTGCAGGCGGGCGAGCTCCGAGCGCATCGCCACCCGCAGCTTCGCGTCGAGGTTGGAGAGCGGCTCGTCCATCAGGAAGGCGGCCGGCTCGCGGACCATCGCCCGCCCCATCGCGACCCGCTGGCGCTGCCCGCCGGAGAGCTGGCCCGGCCGGCGTTTCTCCAGCTCGCCCAGCCGCAGCATCCGCATCACGTCGGCGACGCGCTGGTCGCGCTCGGCCTTCGGCGTGCGCCGCAGCTTGAGCGCGAAGTGGAGGTTCTCCGCCACGGTCATGTGCGGGTAGAGCGCGTAGTTCTGGAAGACCATCGCGATGTCGCGTTCCTTCGGCAACGCGTGGGTCGCATCGGCGCCGTCGATCAGGATCTGGCCCGAGCTGACGGTCTCGATCCCGGCGATCATCCGCAGCAGCGTCGACTTGCCGCAACCCGAGGGACCGACGAGGACGAGAAACTCGCCATCGGCGATATCCAACGAGACGCTGTCGACGGCGGCGTCGTTCGCCTTCGGAAAGGCCTTGCTTACCTCACTGAGCTGAATCGAACCCACGAATCTCCCTCGAATCGGATGCGTCAGTCTAACAAGAAATTGATGCGCTTCAACCGACTTCGGTGTAAGGGAGGCCGAGGATCTGGGCGATCCGGCGCACGTCCGCCGCGCGGTGGCCGACGCCGAGCGCGACGTGGTGGGTCGGCCCCTCCGCGCACCAGGCCTCGAAGAACTCCGCCGGTGACTGCGAGAAGCGCAGGCGCGAGTTGGTGTTGCCGATCCGGAAGGTCGGTCCGGGGACCGACTCGCCCTCGGCGACCAGCAGCTTCAGCCGCCCCGCGGCCGTCTGCGTGCAGCCGACGATCGTGATCGGCCCGTAGCGGACCCGGCACTCGACCGAGAGCCCCTGACCGCGCTTGCCGTGGTAGAGCTTGAGGTTGCGCAGGGTCGGGCGGCCCTCGGCGATCGCCACGTGCGCCGGCCCGTCGTGCCCCATCAGCACGAAGTCATCCTCGAAGTCGAGGGCGTAGTACTCCGTGTAGGAGCCGCCGGCGCCGAGCCGGTCGAGGATCAGTTGGGCGACGTTGGTCTTCAGGTCGCCCTCGCCGGCGGTCGGGATCCCGCGGGCGGTGAGCAGCGAGTTGCCGACGATCACGCCGGCGCCGAGCCGCTCGGACTGGTTGCCGTCGAGGCCGCGGTAGTAGTAAGTGAGGGAGTCGAGCTCGAACTGCGCGACCAGGCGGTCGAGCCCGACCGCGACCTTGGCGCTCCAGGCGAGCGCCTCGTCCTCGATCGGGGCGGCGATCGGGTCGCTGGAGGGGTCGGCCCAGTCGAACCCGTCCTTGATCTCGCCCAGCTTCGCCTCGATCTCGGCCGGCTCGGCGGCCTCGACGCAGGCGGCGAGATCGTCGATCTCGAGCACCTCGACGTGGGCGCCAAGGTCGGCGTGGAAGGCGGTGAAGTCGGAGTACATGTCGAGCATCCCCGGGTAGACGTGGCCGAGGAACCCGAGCCGGGCGCCGCGCAGCGCCCGGGCGACGCCGGCCGCTCGGACCCAGGAGGCGATCTTGCCCCAGGCGCGCTCGTCGTCGTCGATCGTCCCGGTCACGGTGTCGAACGGGATCCGGCAGCGCACGCAGGCGCCGGCGATCTCCGGCACGCAGCAGGCGGCGCAGTTGGCCAGCCACTCGGCGGTGTCGGTGTCCTCGTAGTCGAGCGTCGCGGTCGGCTGCAGGCCGGCGAGCAGGACCGGCGCCCCGGCCCGCTGCAGGGTCGGGATCACCTGCGAGGAGGTCGCGTAGGTGACGGCGTGGCAGATCACCAGGTCGACGCCGGCCGTGGCGAAGGCGTCGCCGGCGGCGTGGGCGCCCTGCGCTTCGTCGACCAGGCCGGCGGAGACGACCTCGGCGCCGAGCTCGCGGACGCGATCCTCGACCCGCCGCTGGTAGCCCTCGCAGCGCTCGCGCAGCCCCTCGAACTGCGGCCAGTAGGCGGCGAGGCCGATGCCGAAGACCCCGACCTTCGCCTGCGCTTGCGTGCTCATGCCGACTCCTTTTCTTCCGAGCGGCCGGCCGCGAGCGTGACCGGGCCGAAGATGCCCGAGCGCGTCTGGCCGTCGAATACGTAGTGGGTGGGGCTGATCGCGTCGAGATGCGGCCCCAGGGTGTTCATCACAAGGATCTCCAATACCGAGCCGGGGGCGGCGGAAAACTCGAAGCGATAGGGCGAGCAGACGCGCACCCCGGCGCTCGCGCCGTCGACCAGCAGCTCGACGGTCCCGCGCACCTCGCCGAGGTCGAGCCGCAGCGGTCCCGCCGGGACTCCCTCGAGGCGGCGCCGGTAGCGCACCCCGCCGCTGTAGCTGGGCAGCCCCTGCGTCTGCCAGTCGCCGAGCCGCATCGACCCGGGGCCGGTCGCGAAGCGCAGCGGGGCGGCGAGCACCGCGCCGCCGCGCAGGCCCGGCGCCGGCTCGATCGTCAGCTCGAGCGGCCGCGGCCCGGGGTCCCCGGCCGGCAGCTCGACCAGCGTCGGCTCGCCGAGCGGCGGCGGGTCGAGCGCGACCGTCGCGCCCGCGAGCTCTACCGCGGTGAGGCGGCAGCCGGGCGCCGGCGAGACCTCGATCGCGCGCGCCCCTGGCGGCGCGGTCAGCCGCAGGCGCTGTGGCGGACTGGCCTCGGCGCTGCGCGCGTCGACCGCGACCCCGGCGTCGGCCCCGGCGCGGCCGGGCTCCAGCCAGACCGCCTGCGGCAGCGGGTGCGGGCGCTGCCAGAGGTGCGAGGCGGCGGCGTCGCCGGTCTGCAGGTAGAGGCCCGAGCCGACGACGATCATCCCCGCCGGCGCCCGCCTGACCTCGACCGGGACCGCGGCGCCGTCGCGCTCCCCGCGCCAGCCGCGATCGGAGTGGAAGCGGAGCTCCTCCCCATCGCCGCCGGCGACGAGGACGTCGACCTGCGCAGCCGGGCTCGAGCGGCCGAAGTCGTCGACCTCGACCCGCAGCTCGTGGCGGCCGCGGGAGAGGTGCTCGGCGAGCTCGTAGAAGCCGAATTCGTCGCGGATCCCTTCGGTCTCGGCGGTGTAGCCGCCGTGCCTGCCGATCTCGGTGCCGTCGACGAAGACCCGGCACGGCCCGCTGGCGCCGACCAAAGCCCGCGCCTCGCGCGGATCGAAGTCGAGCTCGACGTCGCGGCTCCAGGCGACCACCGAGCTGGCCCGCGAGGGACCTTGGGTCCTGATCCAGTCGGGCCGCAGGTAGCCGTCGAGGTCGGCGACAAAGGCGAAATGGGCGCGCAGGTAGATCGGCTCCTCGACCTCGAAACGGAGGTCGAGCACCGCGGTGCCGGCGGTCAGCGTCACCGGCGCGTGGGCGAGGTATCCCGCTTCCTCGAGCGGCAACGGCTCGCCGTCGAGCCAGCCTATGAGCGGCGCATGCTGCAGGACGTCGACGAGATGGTCGCCGCCATCCCGGCAGCT
>Ga0081539_10004547_pt1 | contig 15203 bp, 9 predicted proteins | sample TabmetS4T2R2_FD_71023 | JGI IMG/M metagenome (GOLD analysis project Ga0081539, IMG submission 71023) | Tabebuia heterophylla rhizosphere microbial communities from the University of Puerto Rico - S4T2R2 | ecosystem: Host-associated > Plants > Roots > Rhizosphere ...
GAGGACGAAAAAAAAATTGATATGAAAGTGTTCGACTGAATACCCGATGCTTCCGAGCGCCACCGGATCGACGCTTTCACCCGCCGTTCGAACGACGAAGAGTCTGCCCAGGGACTCATCAAAGACGATCTCCGGAGAGACGCGCGAATCCGCACAGGCCAAGACGATGGCATAGGGGTGCTGCCCGTCAGCCAGTTTGGGCCGTTCAGCGTTGTAATCCTTGGGCTTGAGTTTCCCCGTGACAAAGCGCTCGTTTCCACTCATGAGAGTGGCCAGCGCGCTGGTCTCTGAGTCACCGGAGTAAGCGAACCCTAAGGCGAGCGCAATAGAAGAGATCGTAATGATCAGGCCGATCCTGAATATCAGATTAAATTGAATTCTCTTTTTTAACATAAAGGTGTACCGCTATTGTTAAAAGAAGCAAAATTTGAAAAGGAGCCAAATTTGAGCGGCTGTTAGATTCGCTCTCATAACTCTTTTCGGCCACGGCCGAGAAAAACTTGAGGGACTATTTTTCTCTCCGAGAAATAAATTGTCCCAGTCAGATCGACCTGAAATGACTGGGACAATTTATGCTTCAGCAATTGGCACAGACCTCATGTGATCGTGCCTGACCTCACCGACTCCATCGATTAAAAACTCTTACGAAAAACGATCAGAAGCATCAAAAAGATCATTGCTAACACGGTCAACTGACCAATACTGGGCATCTCAAGTTCCACTCCGTACATATTCATCCACCTTTCGTTATCACTTGAGGCACACCATTTAATTTAAGAAATCAACAACACCCGTTGTTATCCCATCCAATCCTGTTCATCGATCGCATCCAAAAAAAAATCACGATAGATTCCGCAAAGAGCGTTCAGCGTTTTTTTCGCTTCCGCATTGTTTGCGGAATCTATAGCGATCAATGAAACCTCACAGCCTAACTCGAGTTCCTGATAAGAAGCTGATCAGCTAGACTCTTTGACGAGCCCCTCCACCTCTCTCACTCTCTTATCCATCGCTCTGCCATGTGCAATGTAGCTTAATGGGGTGGATCCAGCTGCTAAGGCTGTCACAAGGTGGATGTGAAGTTGGTCACCTGGGGTCTAACCCCTTTAGATCCAAGAGAAATGCAATAAAGGTCACACCTGGAGCTTGAAACGATGAAGAGCACGTGAAAGCCGCGCAACTCTCAGGTTGAGATCTTTCGCGGCTTTCGCGTGCTCTCTTGAGCGGCGATCAGTGGCGACTAGCGTGAAGCCAGCTCTTCCCATTCGGTATGGACAAATCCGAGTTCGGGATGATCCACTCTTTCATAGGTATGAGAGCCGAAGAAATCGCGTTGCGCCTGCGTCAGATTTTGCGGCAGATTGGCCGTCCGATAAGAATCGAAATAGGCGAGGCTGGCCGACATCGCGGGGACAGCGATGCCCAATGATTGGGCGGTCGTGACGGCTTGGCGCCAGCGCGGTTGGGCTTCATCGACCCAGGTCTTGAAATCGGGATCGAGCAACAGATTGGGCAGATCAGCTCGGCGCTGATAAGCCTGCTTAATCTTGTCGAGGAACTGCGCGCGGATAATGCAACCGCCTTTCCAAATACGACTGACTTCGCCCATATTGATCTGCCACTGATATTGATCTGAACCGGTGCGAATTAAGTTCATGCCCTGGGCGTAAGAGCAGATCTTGCTGGCATAGAGCGCGTCGTGAACAGCATCAATCATTTCCTGTTTGTCGCCCTGATAGCGCGCCGCCGGCGGCCCGCTCAGTTGTTTGCTCGCCTCGACTCTTTCGGACTTGAGTGATGAAAGCACGCGAGAATCGATTGCCGCCTGAATGGTCGGGATCACAACGCCAAGGTCGAGGGCGACCTGAGAGGTCCACTTGCCCGTGCCTTTCTGGCCGGCCTTGTCCAGAATCAGATCGACCAGCGGACTTCCGGTCTCGGGATCTTTGACGGAGAAGATCTTGGCGGTGATCTCAATCAGAAATGAGCTGAGCACGCCTTTATTCCATTGCGTGAAAACATCGGCCAGTTCGTCGGCAGTGAGGCCAAGCGCCTGGCGCAGGATGTCATAGGCTTCGGCAATCAATTGCATATCGCCGTACTCAATCCCGTTATGAACCATCTTCACAAAATGGCCGGCGCCATCCGGGCCAATATAGGTGACGCACGGGCCATCATCGACCTTCGCGGCAATCGCCTCCCACACCGGACGAATCTCCTGGTATGCCGATTGATCGCCGCCGGGCATCAGTGACGGCCCCCAGAGCGCGCCCGCTTCGCCGCCCGAAACGCCGGAGCCGATAAACTTGATCTGGGCCGCCCGCAGCTCTTTTTCGCGCCGTTGAGTATCGGGAAAGAATGAATTGCCGCCATCAATAATGATATCGCCGGGGCTGAGCAGCGGCTTGAGTTGGGAAATGACATCATCAACCGGCTGGCCCGCCTTAACCAGCAGAATAATCTTTCGCGGCAGTTCCAGAGCATTGACGAAATCCTCGATCGAATAAGCCCCGATCACCTGTTGGCCATCGGCGCGCTTGAGGAATCGATCCACTTTATTTTTGTCGCGGTTGAAGACGGCGATCGGAAAACCGTTACGTGCTATATTGAGCGCCAGGTTTTCACCCATCACCGCCAATCCCACCATGCCAATCTTCGCTGTCTTGGCTCCAGCCTGTGCTTGCATAGGTAAAAGCTCCTTTTCAAGAAGAATGAAGAATGTCGAGCATCATGTGCTGACTGAAACGCTCTTGATCTTAACACCTTTCGCCGCAAGTTCAGCATGCCTCGACCAGATTTGACCTCTTTATGAGGTCGAGAACCGGCGGCGAGTACTTGAGATCGGCGGGGATCGTCAATTATTCAATGTCACAAAATTATCACGCGCAAGAGGCAATTGTGCGTCACTAAGATCTAGCATTTTTCTCTATTTTGTCGGGCAACAAATGGATATAATTAGTTCCTACCCGTACTGGTCCGTCATGCTGAAAACGTCTAGAGGGTTCAGACGAACAGCAAAAAAATAAAGACGATTGCTGATGCTAAGCGCGTCACGAGCCACGATTGCGTGGACCGGTTCCCATCCCGTTTCCCCCAATAACACTATTGTTAGTCTTTCTCTCTTTCCGGCACAGGAGACGAAAGAATATTCTGCGTGTGAGGTTGTGCCACAATGCGGAAAAATTTTCACAAGAGCTAAATCTGACCCCAATAGATTGGTTCGTGATATTCAGACACGAGAAGGAATGATGCAACAACGATCACGTCGTAAATTTCTGCAGCATTCCGCAGCATTGGTTGGAACTGGGCTAGTAATAAGTAACATCAATGGTGCGGAACGATCGGCAAAAGAATTCGCAGCCTTTCAGACGGACCGCCGCCGGGAACTCTGGGGGCTGTTGGGAGATTTGCCGCGAACACATCACCTGCGTCCTCCCGAAGTCGTGAAGATCAAGAAGATGGATGGTTACACGCTCGAATACCTGATCCTCGATCTCAATGGCTTGGAACCTGTCCCGGCGCTGCTGTTGATCCCTGATCGCAGGGAACCACGCGCGCCAGGCCTGCTCTACATTCATGCGCATGGGGGCACCTATCAGATGGGCAGTGAAGAGTTGATCAGCGGGAGAGACATTTTACCGGCATATGCACCGGTCTGCGCAGCGAAGGGGCTAGTGACGTTGGCGATCGACAGCTGGTGTTTTGGAGGAAGGAAACACGTCGAGAGTGGCGATCAGGGAGAGATGGACACATTCAAGTTGATGTTGTTACGAGGGCAGCTCCTCTGGGGCATGATGCTCTTCGATGAACTTCAAGCCATCTCTTACCTGAGCAGCCGGCCCGAGGTCGATGCCAAACGCATCGGCGCCTTCGGTCTTTCGATGGGAGCCATCAAGGCCTGGTGGCTGGCCGCGCTTGACCCACGCGTCAACCTTTGTATCGACCTCTGTTGTCTTACTGATTACGAGGAACTGATCAGAATTAACAATCTCAAAGAGTACGGCATCTATTCTTACGTGCCGGGCTTACTCAAACATTTCCAGACGACGGAGATCAATGAATTGATCATCCCTCGTCCACACCTCAGCCTCAATGGCCGCCGCGACCTGCTCGCTCCGGCGGCGGGTGTCGAACGGATTCGCAATTACCTCATGCCGCTCTACGAAAAGTACGGCCATAAGGAAGATTGCCGAATCGAACTCTTCGATTGCGGTCACGAAGAGATTCCAGCCATGCGAACGATGGTCTCGCAGTGGCTCGATCGGCATCTGGTCGAGAGGTAAGATCGAAAGAACGGCATACGAAATTTGACAGGTCTTGGCCGCTTGAGCAGGTCCGGCAAATTTCGTATGCCGCTGTCATCTTTTGCCGACGGCCAATCGCATGATCGATTCTTCGCTGCATTGCTCGCGCTCGATCACTCCGGTAATGGCTCCTTCGTGCATGACCGCTACTCGATCGCTCTCTCCGAGGATCTCCTCCATATCGCTGCTGATCATGATGATGGCGACGCCGCTCTCGGCCAACCGGCGCATCAGCTGATAGATCTCGGCCTTGGCGCCGACATCGATGCCCCGCGTCGGTTCGTCAAAGATTAAGACTTTCGGATCTAATGAGAGCCATTTTGCCAGCACCACTTTCTGTTGATTGCCGCCGCTCAAATTGGCGACCCGCACCTCGATCGACGGGGTTTTGACATTTAACTTTTCGCACATCTCCGCGGCCGTCTTCTTCTCCAGGTTGCGTTCAACCAATCCACCCGACGCATAGCGAGACAACGCCGGCAAGGTGATGTTCTCTCGAATCGGGATCTCCAGGATCAGTCCCGCCCGTCGCCGGTCCTCCGGAATCAGATAAATTCCATGTCCAATCGCGTCTCGCGGCGCACGAATTTCGATCGGCTTGCCATCCAACCGCATGGCCCCTTCGAGAGCCCCGTCCACTCCAAAAATGGCTTGAGCGACCTCCGACCTTCCCGCACCGACCAGTCCCGCAAATCCAAGGATCTCTCCGCGGCTGACATCAAAAGAGACCCGATGGTGCGGATATCTCTTCGTCCGTAAATTCTGAACCTCGAAATAGTGCGGCTTCTTGGCCGTCGCGGGATGAACATAGAAATGATTGATGTCGCGCCCGACCATCAACTTGACGATCCGATCATGGCTGATCTCCTGGCGGGCCAGAACGCCGGCGTTACGACCATCGCGGAGGACCACCACTCGATCGGCCAGTTCAGTGATCTCTGCGAGGCGATGCGAGATGTAGATGATGCTGACGCCTTGCGACCTCAACTCCTTGGCGACTTCCAGCAAGCGCTCAGTCTCACTCAGGGTGAGGCTCGAGGTCGGCTCATCCATAATGAGCAGCCGCGCATTGAGCGACAGCGCTTTGGCGATCTCGACCATCTGCTGTTGCGCAATGGAGAGCGCCCGCACCGCCGTCTGACTTGAAATATCCAGTCCCAACCGTTTGAGATAGACCTCAGTCTCCGCATACAGTTTTCGGCGATCGACGAGTTTGAGCGGCCCGCCCTTGACCGGTTCACGGCCCAGAAAGACATTCTCGGCGACATTCAGATTATCGAGAACGTTGAGCTCCTGATGGATAAAGCCGATTCCTTTACTGATCGCGTCCGAGACCGAACTGATCGTCACATCCTGACGATCGATGCGAAGCCGTCCGGCATCCGGTTGATAAACGCCCCCGAGGATCTTCATGAGCGTAGATTTGCCGGCGCCATTCTCGCCGGCCAATGCCACGATCTCGCCGGGATAGACCTCCAGGTCAACTCTATCCAGCGCGACCACGCCTGGGAATCGCTTACTGATCCCGTTCATTTCAAGAACTGGATGGGTCATTGGTCCTTAATCGGCATCGCCTCTTTTCCTCCCGTGAAGAACAATGATCGGATGCCTGGTCATAGAATGTGAAGTTCGATGAGATTCCGACGATCACGAGCCGTATCCTGAAGGATTTTTCATGCGCCACTCCCAGCTGGTGCGAATGATTGTTGCGAGATCGGGTTTTACCGGCTGCCACCCGAGCAAGGCCTGTGCTTTTCCAGCATCGGCGACCAGATGGGAAGGGTCTCCCAACCGCCGCGGTTCAATCTTGACGGCGATCGGCCGCTCGGTCACGCGCCGTGCAGCCTCGATCACTTCCAGCACGGAATAGCCCTGTCCATTGCCTAAATTGATGCGCTCAGATTGGCCACCCGCACGCAGGTGATCAAGGGCGAGCATATGGGCGCTCCCCAGATCGGCAACGTGAATGTAGTCGCGGACCGCTGTACCGTCGGACGTCGGATAGTCATCACCAAAGACGGAGACTGCCGGAATTTCTCCTCGCGCGGCAGCGAGGACGTTTGGAATGAGGTGCGTCTCCGGATCGTGGTGCTCACCACGATGCTCAATTGCGCCGGCCGCATTGAAGTAACGCAACGCCACGAACTTCAATCCGTATGCCTGGTCGTAACTCTCCAGGATGCGCTCCATGAAGAGTTTCGACCAACCGTAAGGATTGGTCGGTTGCTGTGGATGGGCTTCATCGATCGGAATTCGTTGCGGTTCACCATAAGTGGCACAGGTCGAAGAGAAGACGAAGCGGCGAACCCCGGTTTTGAGCAAGGCATCGAGCAACGCCACGCCTTGTTCGACGTTATTCTCAAAATAGCGCGCCGGTTCGGCAACCGATTCGCCCACATAAGCGAACGCCGCAAAATGGATGCAGGCTTCAATTTGATGCTCTCCCACAATCCGCTTGACCAGTTCGCGATCGCCGATGTCACCCTGATAGAAAGGAATCTCAGGCGCAACCGCTTCGCGGTGCCCTCGCGATAAGTTGTCCAGGACTACCACGCGTTCACCGCGTGCGCGTAACAACTCTGTTGTCACACTGCCAATATATCCAGCGCCGCCAGTCACAAGAATCAACTGCTCAATCCTCCTTCTCAATTACCTCATCAGTCATCAAAATCTCAAACGTCTGCGAAGACCACGATGCCGCTCGGATAACTCCTTCGCGCCTCTGCCGCCCCCATAACTTTTCAGAGTTCTATCTTCAATCTCCCCGAGCCAATCTCAGGTGTCCAAAAGCCGCGCTTCCCGGCGAAGAACCGGAGAAGAGATAGGGCTGGTAACCCGATTCACGAGCGTATCTCTCGGCAATGCGGGCGACCGACTCTCCGGCGTTCTGGCGGCTGAGCACGGCGACCGTGCCGCCGCTGCCGCCGCCGGTGATCTTGGCGCCGTACAGCCCTTGACTCGGCCCCGCCTCGCGCACCAGTTGAACCAGCCGGTCAGTGCTTGGCGATCCCAACCCACAGGCCGAATAACTGGCATGTGATTGATACATCAATTCGCCCAACAACTCCAACTGCCGTTCGCCGGCAACTCCATTGAGCAATTCCGCAAAGAGACGAACCCGATGATGTTCGTAGACGGCGTGAGCGGCCGGCACTCGCACGGCATAACGGCGGTCCGGCGCGATACGCGTCACCTGATCGGTAGTGCCCCGATATCGGGACAGGAACTCTGCGCCTGTGATCTGTTCCGGAAGGTATGCGGCATAGGCCTGCTCGAACTCCGATGGCGTGAGGTTAGCCAAATATCCTTTCCAGCGCGAATCATCAATATCGACCGGTTCTCCGGGCATCCCCCCTTGCACTTTCAAGCCCGCCAACTCGGCGATCATCCGATAGCCCATGAAGGTTCCGACACGCACGGAACCATAATCAGATCCGGTGACCGCATGGCGCACTCCTGAATCCAGTCCCCAGAAAGAAATTTCATCAGGGATGGCGACCATCTCGCGGAGTTCGGCAGGTTGACAGAACAGCGCGAGCAGGTAATTGGCCTGGCCGCACGACGCCGTCATCTGGTCCATCACCCCGCAGGGCGCTCCGGCCACCAGATTCTCAACCATCTGGCACAGAATAGCCATGCGCCGCGAGTCGATCGGAATGGCGAAGGCGGCAGCGACAGCCTGCATCGCTGCGACCTCCAACGCGGCCGATGAACTGACGCCCTTGCCTTGCGGAACACGCGAGGTGATCAAGATCCGTGCGCCATCATGAAACTCGACGCCGCATTCACGCATCAAGACCAGGAAGACTCCCGCCACATACGCAGCCCAATGTTGTTCCGGATCGCGTTGAAAGCGGTCACGGGCAGCTTCATACTCGATCGGCCCGTTCGCGCCCTCAAAATCAGAGAGCGGCATCTCAAAGACCAACGCTTGGGTAGCATCATCCAAGAGGCTGATGATCCTGATCCGGCGGGAACGGTCGCGCTGCAAAGCGACGCAGGTCGCTTCAGCGAGGGGTAGTTCCAGAACCAACGAGCCGGAGTAATCCGCAATTCCGCCCATCACGTCCAGGCGTCCCGGCGCCCGCGTGACAACGAGTTCCGATTCCAAATCGAAGAGCCGGCGCGCCTCCGGTTGAGGCCATTGCTCAATCCGATTCAGAGTCTTGATGAAATCTGTCGCGTCCGACAGGTGATGCGCTGTGCCGTGAACGATCCGATACATGCTCCATTGTTCCCGCTCAAAGGACGAGTGTTATCAGCGCTCCTTATTCTTGCTGCGCTAGTCAAGGCAGAACTCAGGCGAGCTTCGCCTTCAGCATCGTATATGAATGCGGTGGAAGTCGATAGCGAAGACGGTGCCCTTCCGCATTCGCCGTGCGCGCAACAGCCTGAACCTTGGTCGATCCGAAATCATTCTCGGCCTTGAGATCAGGGCCGTTGACCTCGGCGATCTCGACCGGACCGGCAAAACGTTTATCTTGAGCCTCGAACTCCACGTCGATCGTCTGGTCGCGGTGGCGATTGACCACGTTCAGGACGAGCGTGTCATTCTCGTATCCCGCCGAGACGTCGAGGTAGGGGACTTCGCCGAAACGTTTGCTCTCGTACTTCGGGCTCTCGACGAAAAGCTCTAAAGCCTTGCCCTTCGTGTTGCTCGCGAACAATTGCAACGGATAATAGATGGTCTGGAGGAAGAGGCCCTTGTCATTGGTAAAGATCGGGGCAATGACATTGACCAATTGCGCCATATTGGCCATCTTGATGATGTGAGCGTGATTCACAAAAGAGTTCAAAAAAGTGGCGACCACCAGCGCGTCTTCGAGGTTGTAACGTTCCTCCAAAATACGGCGCCCACGCTCTTGCGGGCCGCGGGCGCGATACCAGACGTTCCATTCATCCCACGCAATATAGATGCGCCGGTTGCGCGGTTCACCCGAGAGCGCCGAGTTGATGACCCCCTCCACCGTCTTGATCCGTTCGTCAAGATCGACTGAACTCGTCAGAAACTCGTAATAGTTATTATCGCGGTTGCCAACGTACATGTGAATCGCCAGATAATCAACATGGCGTTTGAGATGTTCGAGGATAGTGCGGTTCCAACCGATCCAATCGATCCCCTGAGCAAAGTGCGATGATCCGGCGGCGATCAACTTGATGTTGGGATCCGTCCATTTCATCAGTTTGGCCGCTTCGAGGGCGAACTTGCCGTAATCCTCGGCGCTGCGGTGTCCCATCTGCCATGGCCCGTCCATCTCGTTGCCGAGCCCCCAATAGGTCACTTTCCACGGCTCGCGACGCCCGTTCTCTTTGCGCCAGCGGGTCATCGCCGTGTCCTGCGAAGAGTTGACATATTCCACCCATTGCTGGGCGTCGGTCCAGGTCCCCGTTCCGAGATTGAGGCAGATGTAAGGCTCCGTCTTCATCATCTCCGCATACTGCAGGAATTCATGCGTGCCGAACCGATTGCTTTCGACCGTCCCCCAGGCCATCTCCAGCCGCGGAGGCCGCTTGTCTCGTGGCCCAATACCGTCTTTCCAGTGATAGTTCGACGAGAAGTTCCCGCCCGGCCAGCGCAGGATTGTCACATTCAGTTTCTTGACGGCCTCCATCACATCGCGCCGATACCCATTGGCGTCAGAGAGCGGCACTCCCTCCTCGAAGACACCTCCGTCGATGCAACGCCCAAGATGCTCGATAAAATTACCGTAGATCTTCGGATCGATCTCTCCGATCACGCGCTCGGTATCGATCTTGATCCTCGCGCGCAGAGGTCCTTCTTGCGCACGGATCGCGAAAGGCACAGCAATCAGGCCCGTGGTAAAGCTGCGCCGTGAGATCTTTGCGGCAGCATCCATCGCCGCATCCAACTTCGTCCGTTTTAGATTCATGTTGAGGCTCCACTGAAGGATAAAGGGGGCAAGAAGGAGGATGTCAGAGCCCTTAAAGCCCCTGCGCCTGCTTATTTTTGCAACAATTGAGTAAATGCCTGCTCGTGAGTAATACTTTCGCACAAAGTGTTGTGTATTTACCATTCAAACAAACACAAGTCAAGGTACCCCTGGTTGCCCTTGATCAGCGAAATCGAGAGCGCAAACTGTTTCATAAATGCGCTGATTGAGTCAAAGAAGAGAGGTGAAAGATCGCGAAAGCCCTTGGATGATTCCCTGCGCGGTTTTCCTCTCTTTCGCAGTTTTCCTATTCGCTTCTTATTCCACTTTATGATAGACAGGTCTGGTTTCTCATCGCCGTATTCTATTCAGGAGAGCTGTATGGCCAATGAACCTTACGCAACAGATCGCTCTGAGCAAATATTGCAGGAACTCCTGCGCAATGGAGAGGTTTCAGTTGATAGCCTGGCTAAGAAGCTCAACGTCTCAGCGGCAACGATTCGCCGTGATCTGAGCGAGTTGGAACAACAAGGTTTGCTGCGACGCAATCATGGCGGCGCGATTCCCGTCGCCCCGATGCTCTATGAACCGTTTCGCCACGTCTCATCCTTTCAGGAGCAGGAACAAAAATGCGCGGCCGAGAAACGCCGGATCGGGCTCATGGCGGCCGGGCTCATCGTCGATGGCGAGATCATTGCAATCGGAGCCGGCACGACCACGACCCAGGTCGCGCGCAGCATCCGCCACCGCAAAGGAATTACCGTGCTGACCAATGCCCTCAATGTCGCAATGGAGCTCAGCCATCTGGCCGATATCAAGGTCTCGATGACCGGTGGTTCATTGAGCGGCGACTGGTTCGCACTGGTCGGTGACCTTGCTCAACGGACAGTCGGCGAGATGTTCGTGGATAAAGTATTCATCGGAGTCGACGGCATTCACGCCGAGCACGGAATCACCACGAACTATCAGGATCAAGCGGCGATCCATCGCGCCATGATGCGCCAGGCACGCCAGCGGATCATCGTCGCCGATCACCGCAAGATCGGCGTCGTCGGCACTTCCCTCATCTGGCCGGCCACTGATATCGATATTCTGATCACAGATAAGGCGAGTACCGACGAATCGATCGTCCCCTTCACCGCGAAAAATATTACCGTCATGCGCGCTTGAGCCGGCGGCCGAAATATTGAATATTCCGCTGATCTCTTCTTTATAACTCAACTCTCCGACCTATCGTCTCACGCGCTCGGCTTTGATCGCCTGGATCCGTTTTTCAATGTCGTTCCTCAATTTTGGCTCCAGCTTGAGACACTCGGCAAAATCCTTTTCGGCCTCGGCATCCTGACCCAGATGCATTCTCAGGATTCCCCGATTTCCGTACGCCTCCGGAAGTTGTGGATCGAGTTCAATTGTCTGGCTCAAATCACCAATGGCATGCTCCAGGTCATTTTTGAAAGCCCGGATCATCCCACGCCCATAAAAAGCCAGCGCGTAACGGGGATTGATGCGTATTGCCTGCTCGAAGTCCGCAAGAGCGCCGGCGATATTCCCGATCTCTCTGCGGACATGGCCGCGGTTAGAGTAGACTTCGGCGGTGTTCAGGTGTAATGCGATCGCGCGGTCGAAATCGGCGAGAGCCCCGCTGAAATCGCCCTTTTTCGCGCGAGCGTAACCGCGAGTGTGATGCATTTCGGCGTCTTGAGGATCAATCGCAATGACCCGGTCGAAATCAGCCAGAGCGCCTTCAAAATCTTCTTGCTCAGAGCGAATAGAGCCGCGGTTCTTGTAAGCCGCAGTCAGACGCGGGTTGATGGCAATCGCCTGGTTACAATCGTTAATGGCTCCCTCAATATCTCCCTGCCGATAGCGGGCCAGAGCGCGATTCGAGTAAATATTCGCATTAAAGGGATCGATGACCCTGATCTCTCGGCCGACCGGAGCATTTTCACCCGGCGCTAACCTCGACTCCCCATTCCACGGAGGTTTGGAGCTACCCCTACCTGGGCGCGAATTCAGTTCGATGGCTCGGGTGAAATCGGCGACGGCCCCTTCATAATCCTTTTGATCGTACCGCCGATTGCCGCGCTGATAGAAGTCCTCGGCAGTGCGAGGCGTTTGCGCGCTCGCGACCACAAAACAGAGCACCATCATCATAAAAAACACAGCAAAGCGACCGGTGAACATCTTTTGACCTCCATCTGCTAACGAATTAATAGTTAAGTTTCTGCCACTGCTTAAGTTCCAGCGACATCGACAGACGTTCTACGCTTCCCGTGTTGGTTATCCGGGAAGAGCAATTAATGTCTCAAGCAGTGTCGGGCGATAATTTTCTTGCTAAACGGATCTACTCGACATAGACTGAGAATGTTCAGAAGAATCGTCATCTGAAGTGCCATCATCAAGAAGAAAAAACACAATCTTCAAAGGAAGATCCAAATAAAACGATTCTTTACTTTGAGCTGGAAGGGTAAGACGTGGGAGAGCTGAGATAAGAAACGATCGCACGCGTCAAGCTAAATATTTTTTCTCCGGCATAACAACTTTTGTATTGTTTAGTGACTATAGTTAGTAGACGAAGGTTTGTGTTTGGGATTGCTAGTGCCCCACATTTATTTCCCGCGACCCGACTCTTGCAATCCGACCTTACCCCGGCTTGTCTCTCGGACGAGTACCTGGTCGGATGTTAATTATCGGAAGAGTTCCTTAATCGGGTAGCGCCGGGAAGAAGATCATATAGAAGCAGAGTCATGTTTGAGGCATCACGTATCAGTTCCTGGCATCGAATGCATCTGGGAATTATTGGCCTACTCGGTCTATTATTGGTACCTGTCTCCCGGCAAGGGACTCTCGCCAGCGCAACCCCGACTGTTTCGACGGCAAAGCATCAATCCGCCCAATCGGCTGCTTCCGCCGAATCCCCCGAATCTAATGGTTCAGCGCAAAAGTTACAGATCACCAATCAACCCCTGACTCGATCGTTGAGTGGAGGACAGATTCATCGTTATTCGATTGATCTGGTGGCCGGGCAATTCTTTCATGTGGTCATTGAGCAAGAGGGCATCGACCTGATCGTTAAGATCGTGAAGGTCGCCGGCCTCAAAGAAGAAGTAGTCGTGGAGGTCGATCGTCCGAATGGATCGCAGGGACCCGAGGCGGTCTCGCTCATCGCGCCGGAGACCGGCGAATATCGGATTCAAGTCTTCCCGGCGTCGAAACAGGCGGTGATGGGCCGCTATCAAATTCTCGCGCAGCGACCGCGCCAAGCAGAGCCACGCGACCAAATGCAAATTGCGGCTGAGCGAGCCGTCTGTGAGGGAGAACGCCTCAGATCAAATCAGAATGTCGAGTCAAAACGCGAAGCGATCAATCAGTTCGAACTCGCGCTCGGGCTCTGGCAAACGCTCGGCGAGGCCTACGAAGAGGCCGTCGCGTATTACGGGTTGGGTTTAAGCTATCGCCAGTTAGGAGAGAATCAAAAAGCCGTCAGCAGCTTCAAGAACGGGTTTGCCATCATGCGCTCGCAGAACAACCGCTATGGGGCAGCCATTACGCAGACCGGCCTGGCCTGGTCATATCTCTACCTGGGAGCCGTCGGCGAGGCGTTGGACAATTTCTCCCAGGCCCTCCGCCTTCGCCACGCGGTCAATGATCGCAACGGAGAGGCGCTGACTCTCTATGGGATCGGTTGGGCATACGACCATAAGGGAGAGCAACAACAGGCGCTCGACTATTTCCTGCGGTCGTTGAGCCTCCGCCAGGAATTACGGGACCTGCGTGGAGAAGCAGTGACGCGGGTCGGAATCGGCCACATCTACAGCCGCATGCAGCGCGGCGATGAGGCATTATCACATTTGCATCGAGCCCTCGCCATCGTGCGCGAACTCGGGGACAGTTATCTCGAAGCCGACACCCTCGATCGGTTGGGATGGGCACATCTCGCTCTCAACCAGGTTTCGACTGCCGCTGAATGCTTCCAGCAAGCATTGCCGTTGAGACGAATGGTAGGAGATTCAATCGGCGAGGCCGCCGTGCGCCACGGGCTGGCGCAAGCTGAGTATCGCCAGGGGCGTCTGTCGGCGGCGCGCGATCAGATGGAAGCTTCATTGGCATTGATCGAGTCATCACGCGCGGAGGTCTCCAGCCCCCAATTTCGCACCACATTCTTTGCATCCGTCGCCGATTATTATCAATTTGCGATCAAAGTTCTGATGCGCATGCACGAAGAGGAGCCATCCTCGGATTACGCGGCGTTGGCCCTGCAGATCAGCGAACGGGCGCGGGCGCGCAGTTTGCTGGACCTATTGAGCGAGGCGCGCGCTGAATTGCGCAGCGAAGCCCCGGCGCAATTGTTGGAAAGCGAACGAATATTACGGCAAGAGATCAACCTGGCCGCCGATCGGCAACGCAGCCGCGGGCGCACCGACACCGCGAATGCAGCCAAGCTCACCGCCTTGCTCAACCAGTACGAAGAGATTCAGTCGCAAATACGGACCAGCAGTCCGCGCTATGCCGCGCTGGTGCGGCCCGCGCCTCTCAGTCTGGCCGATTTGCAGCGACTGCTCGATGACGACACCCTGCTGCTCGAATATGCGGTCGGCGAAGAACGGAGCTATCTCTGGGCGGTCACGCCGACCTCGCTCGAGAGTCATCCGCTGCCAGGTCGCGCGGTGATCCAAACTGATGTGCGTCACTTGCTCAACTCGCTCGGCGATGTGCAACGCCCGCCCCAACAGCAGCCGATCAACCCGGAGCCGGCGAAAGAGTCTTTCTACAAGGCCGCCGCCGCGCTCAGTCAAACGCTGCTCAGCCCGGTCGCGGCGCAATTGAAGAATAAACGGCTGGTGATCGTTGCGGACGACGCGTTGCAATATCTGCCGTTCGCCGCGCTCCCTGCTCCGTCCGGCATGGCACTCCCCAGGGACGGTGACTCGAAAACACCGGCCTCTTATCAACCGCTGATCGTCGAACACGAGATCATCAGTCTGCCATCGGCTTCGGTGCTTGCGTCTTT
>Ga0081539_10004548_pt1 | contig 15201 bp, 8 predicted proteins | sample TabmetS4T2R2_FD_71023 | JGI IMG/M metagenome (GOLD analysis project Ga0081539, IMG submission 71023) | Tabebuia heterophylla rhizosphere microbial communities from the University of Puerto Rico - S4T2R2 | ecosystem: Host-associated > Plants > Roots > Rhizosphere ...
GATCTCGCGCAGGTGATCGCTGATCTGAAACCGAAGTTCATGCGCTTTCCTGGCGGTTGCCTAGTGCATGGCGATGGCTTGGACAACATGTATCGCTGGAAAGACACCATCGGTTCCATCGAGACACGCCGCGAGCAGCCGAACCTCTGGAACTATCATCAGAGCGTCGGGTTAGGCTATTTTGAATATTTTCAGTTCTGCGAGGATATTGGCGCGAAGCCGGTGCCCGTTGTTCCTGCTGGCGTCTGCTGTCCAAACACAGGCGCGAAATTCACTGGTCTCTGGGAGCAGGGACAGCAGGGGTTACCTATGGATGAGATGCCTGACTACGCCCAAGAGGTGCTTGACCTTATTGAGTGGGCAAATGGATCGGTGACTTCAACTTGGGGGGCAAAACGAGCGGAGGCCGGTCATCCTAAGCCATTCGGTCTGGAATATCTCGCGGTTGGCAACGAAGACCGCATTACGCCGCTTTTCGAGGAGCGTTTCCGAATGATCCACGATGCGGTCAAAGCGAAGCACCCAGGGATCATCGTGATCGGGACGGTGGGACCGCGCCCTAGCGGTGAAGATTACGAATTAGGCTGGCAGTTTGCGGGGGATATGCACCTCGATATGGTGGACGAGCATACGTACCACAAGCCGGACTGGTTCTGGGAGAACGTGGAGCGTTTCGACGCTTACGATCGCAACGACTCGACGGTATACCTGGGTGAATTCGCGGCGCACGACATTGGGCGTAGAAGCACACTGCGGTCGGCGTTGGCGGAAGCTGCCTATATGACGGCACTGGAGCGCAACGGGGATGTCGTTCGACTGGCTTCCTACGCGCCGCTGCTCGGCAAGCAGCGCCATCTTCAGTGGGAACCTGACTTGATCTACTTCGATAATGTCGCCATCTACCCGACGATCAACTATTACATACAGCAGTTGTTTACCTTAAACTCAGGGGAGCACTATCTGCCGACGGTGATCAGCTTTGAGGACGACAAGACAATTGCGTGTTCCTGCGTCCAAGACTCGACCAGCGGCGACATTATCCTCAAACTTGTCAGCCGTTCTGATATACCTGTGCGTGCCAAGATCAATCTTTCCGGCGCTCCAGACATTGAGCCGAACGCGACCTGCACAGTTATCAGCGGAGACCCGTTGGATGAAAAACCGCTACTCCTTCTGGGATACCCGAATTCTTATACCAAGAACAGAAACTATCGACATTGCGCCACAGTTCGACTATGAATTGCCGGAGTACTCGCTCAGTGTTATTAGGATGAAGACGCGAAATCTTGCATAATTCTGACGCTAGAACCGTCTTCAGAGAACAACTAACTCAGGCGCACATGATTGTGCTTCTCGCGCACTACAAGACAAGGCAGAAGCACGACTTGCTGCTCTTTATCTGATCCTCAAGTTTGTCAATCAGCATTTTTGCTGCTTGATCCGCTGCTGTCTGAATGTCGAAACTCAGTGATATCATTGAGCTAAACAGGTTTTTCGCAATCTTAGAAAGTATTATAATCTCCAACAAAAAGCAGCCTTTATGGAAAGTTGTTGTTAGGGTTCGTGTTAAAACTTTTAGACCTCAGAGACACTCATTTCTAGTTGTCTGAGCGCAGCGCTAAGTCCGTGGATCACGACCACCGCAGAATCAGTCTTTAATAAATATTCAAATCCTTACTGCGGAGACTTCTCTCAAATCCAAGGGATAGGGAATTGAATTGAACGTCAGAAGTCGTTGCTATGATTGTACTGCGGAATGCCGTTACGGTTATCGTCGCGGAAATTGAGCCACCATTCCGTCCAGTGGCAGAGCGGTGTGTAGATTTCCTGCAATCGCTCCGAGGTGATCCAGTCGGTGCGTTCCAGCATCAACCGCAGCGCCCAGCTGTAAATGGGAGGCTTGCAAAACGACCAAACCTGTGTGGTGTGTCCAACTGAATCGGGGAAGACTCCCTGTGGGTGCTGATTGTCGACGAAGACCATCAGTTGATCCCAGGCAAAGGCGGGATGTTTCTCGACCAGCGCCAGCGCGTTGAAGCAATGGTCTCAGCTCCAGATGCGGCTCATCCAGTTTTTAGACATGAGCATGACGGTGCGAGTGATATGCCCTGCTGGAGCGACCACCGACACCCAGTTGACGTAAGCCGCCAGTTCGCCCGCTTCGGCGTAGCGTGAGGGGAAGGACGGCATAGGTCGCGCCAGCGTGCAAATTCCGCCTCGACTGCGGCGCGGCAGGTATCGAACGACTGCGAATAGGCGCGTTCGAGTCAGATACTGTCGTAGGCGTCGAGCGCGCACTCGAAAGAGTGCGTATTCGAATCAGGCAGGAAATCCGCCGCGACTTTTTCGCAGCGGATAATATTCCAAGGTGCATCGACCTGAAGAGTATCCACAAGCGGGATGAGCGCGAACTTGAGCTTGCGCAAGAAGGAATTGACTTCTCAGCGCACACCATCCGGCGAAAAGGCATGGTCGAAGCGTTCACCCCGGTTACAGTAACCTCCGCGTGTATCGAGGGTGAGGCATGCGCCGACGCTGTCGCCGCGCACGCGGATCATGTATCGTAAGTAACAACCAATTATTCCGGGTAGAACTCATCAATGTTGGATGCATCGATAAATTGGTGCTCCATATAAACCGCTGGAGGAAGAGGTACCCCATCGACAAGTTTTAGTGCAAGGTCAATCAGGTGTTCCCCATATTGTTCGGGCATAAAAGCTGTTGAACCAATAATTGGCGAATTAAGATCCCGAATTTCGCCGCGCGTCTGGCGATCCGCGCCCTGCCCTACGATGGCAACATTTTTCTCAATGCCTAGCTCCCGTACAGCCCTCAACGCGCCAATAGCAGCGTCGTCGTTAAAGCACACAAAGGCGAGCTTGCTGTGCAACGGCAATTCTCGCAGCACGGGAAGTGTATGGTCATAACTCGTCTGTGATGAATTCCCACTATCAATAAAAATGAAGCTTTCATCGGCGATTCGTCCGACAAGTTCCTGTAATCCATTCAATTGCCCCTGAATTCGTGCGCCGGGAAGAGGACCGGCTCGCCTTTCCTCTAGCACGATCACCAGATCAACTCGTCCTTCCCAGTGGGTTCTGATCCAGCGTCCAAGCGCTTGACCAGCCATATACCCGGCAGTGAAGTTATCGACTCCGAAATAGGTCGCGCCGACGATAGGGATGTCGACTGCAATCACCGGAATCCGATGCTGGCTGAACTTATTCATGATAATGTTGCCTGCAAGTTCGTCGATCTGATACTCGATGACCAGATTGACACCCTGGTCGATCAACTCATCTGCGAGTTGAACAGCAGTTTGTCCGTCCAGGTTATTGTCAACATAAATAATATCTAGCTTGTCCGTTGCTTTCGAAGCGCGCTCCAACCCTCGACGTACATCGACGGAAAAAATGAGCGACTCACTTAAATTTGCAAAGCCAATTCGATAATGCTTTTTCGTGTCGCGCTGTGGGGTTAAGGACTGCACCGATGACTCGCCGCAAATAGTCAGTTCAATATTTGACTTTCTCAATCGCTCCAGCATCTCCGGGGCGATACCGTCATCGGTCACTAAATGTGAAATCTGGTCGATGGTCGCAAATGGCTTTAATCCAACTCGGTTGAATTTTGAGGAATCGATCAGTGCGACCACGTAAGTTGCCGAGCGCAGGATTTGGCGTTTCAAATTGGCTTCCTGAAGATCGGCTTCCATTAACCCGACGGCAAATGAGAACCCCACACAAGAGACAAACGCGATATTCAAATAGAGGTTTTTCAAACTCTCCTGACCAATTTCCCCTGTGACTGCTAATCCGTCCGGGCGCAAATATCCACCGAGCAAAATAATACGTTTGGTCGGGTCGATACTGAGGGCGCGCGCCGTCTCGATGTGGTTCGTCACGACGACGATATTTCGCCGATCTTCAAGATAGGTTGCCATATGATAGGCAGTACTGCTCGCATCCAGCAGGATAACGTCACCATCGGAAACTAGTTCGGAGGCCCAACGCGCAATTTTCTTCTTAGAATCTGCATTAATCTGAACACGTGATTTGAAGATCGGCGCAACCGTATTGCCGTTAATGGGTATCGCCCCTCCGCGAATTCGGGTGAGCTGTTTCTGTTGTTCAAGGGCAGTCAAGTCATTGCGGATCGTGCCTTCCGAGGCGTCAAGCTCGGATGCCAGCTCGGTGACTTTGACCGAACCGCGTTGTTTTAATAGCTCTAGGATAGTCTGATGACGTTCGTAAGTGCTCATTGTTCTGTCCGTTGATACCAATCGCGCAGCATATTATAACAATCTTGTTGAAATTTGACGTATTTGTCAGAATCGTTAAACTTCAACAAATTTCGACAATCGGCGTCTCTGTCTTCCACTCCTTATCAGCATTACCTATGCAACCCACAAGCTTTATGAATGTCACAGGGAGTAATCACTCAATGAATCATACAAAGGCAAAAGTGGGCGTATTTGGCGTGGGCTTGGCAGCGTACTGGTCTCAATTTACAGGGTTGAAAGAACGGCTGGAAGGTTATCAACAGCGTATTGAAACGAAGCTCGGCACGATGGGCGCGGAGGTTGTTTCGGCAGGTTTGGTTGACGATGCATTTGGCGCGCGCCGAGCCGGTGATCTCTTCGCGCAGGAAAATGTCGACTTGATCGTTTGTTATGTGGGTACGTATTCAACTTCATCCCAGGTGCTGCCCGCCGTTCAACGCCGACGCGCGCCCGTGCTCATCCTGAATTTACAGCCCGTTCCCGCGCTTGATTATTTGGAGACGGATACGGCGGAGTGGCTCGCAAACTGCTGCGCCTGCTGCGTGCCGGAAATCTCAAATGCATTTGCCCGCAGCCGAATTCAATTCAACGTTGTGTCTGGTTTGCTCTCGCCTGCCGACGGACACGCAAACAAATATTATGAATGCGCCTGGCAGGAAATCGAGGACTGGATTCATGCGGCTAGGGTGATGAGGTCAGTCAATTACAGTCGCATCGGTTTCCTGGGACATACCTATCCGGGGATGCTCGATATGTACTCAGATTTCACGATGCACCATGCTCAGCTTGGCACGCATATCGAAGTCTTGGAGATGGACGACCTGCACAAGCGCGTCGAGAGCGTCACCGAGCAGGAAATCGCCAGCAAAATCAACGAGATCAAGGACACGTTCGATATTGCCCAACCGGGGCGCGACCAGATTACGATGACGGTCACAGATGAGGCTATGCGCTGGTCAGCGCGAGTCGCAGTGGGGTTGGACAGGCTCACTGCTGACTTCGATTTACAAGGTCTCACCTACTACTATCGAGGGTTGGATGGAAACCCGAACGAGGAGCTGGGAGCGTCCCTAATCGTGGGCAATTCGCTGCTGACTGCGCGCGGCATTCCGGCTTCGGGCGAAGGTGACCTGAAGACCTGTGTTGCGATGCTGATCATGGATCGGTTGAATGCTGGAGGCTCTTACACCGAGTTTTATGCGATGGATTTCAACGACGATTTTATTCTGATGGGGCACGATGGACCTGGGCATATTGCTATCAGTGATGAAAAGCCAGTTTTGCGCGGGCTGGGTCTCTATCATGGCAAGCGCGGATATGGTATCTCGGTTGAGTTCAAAGTGAAGACTGGACCGGTCACCATTCTCGGCATGACGCAGACCGCTGAAGGACGTCTGAAATTGATAGCGGCGGAAGGCGAGTCTATTCCCGGCGCAACGATGCAGATCGGTAACACCAATTCGCGCCTCAAATTCAAGCTCGATCCGGCTGCATTCATAAATGCGTGGTGTGAGCAAGGTCCCACGCATCACTGTGCGCTCGGCACCGAGCATCAACTTGGCAAAATCCGTAAGCTGGCACGCCTCATGAATATCGAGCTTGCCGTCGTAGGATAAACTAGACTCATCAATATTGTTTGCGTTAATCGGCGCTATTTTGCTGAATTCGATGTTTTTCAACAAGTTTCAACAATGAATTTAGTGCAAAACCCAAAATAGGCGTTATTATAAGGAGCTATGGCATAAGTTTTAGCGATGCCCAATATTTGTACTCAAATTATTTAGGAGAAAATGCTCATGTCGATTTCTTTAGTTCGTCGTCTTACGTTGCTCTGTATCCTCTTCGCCATCGTAAGCGGTTTTGTATCGGTCACTTCCGCGCAAGAACTTTCTGGCGAACTCACCGTCTATTTGCAGGAATACTATCAGCCAGATCGCAACCCCGAAGTTTCCGCTGTCTCTGAAGCTTTGGCGCAGGAATACATGGACATGCATCCGGGCGTGACTATCACGTTGGTGCCGCTGATCCCGGCGGGGCAAGATGCCGAAACATTCCTGGCTGCGCGCATGGCGGCAGGCGAGTCGCCGGACATTATGTGGCAGCAGTTCTATAGCCGCAATACGCGCGCCGACGATTGGTGGGTTCCCCTGAATGACATTCTGGAAATGCCGAATCCGTACATTGCTGAAGGAACACCCGGCAGCGAACGCTGGGCGGATTCATTCCCCGATTTCGTGATGGGGCAAACCCGCGCCGCCGACGGGAACTGGTACCAGGTGTCGTTGGATTGGGTCGAAACGGGTTTGTACTATAACAAAGACCTGTTCGCTCAGGCGGGAGTTGACCCGGCAAACTGGACAAGCTGGGGCGCATTCGTCACCGATATGCAAACCCTGAAAGACACCACCGGTGTTGACCCAATGGGGATGTATATGCAGCAAACGGGCTGGTCGAACTGGGTCTGGGCAGATGACATTTTCATGACCGTCGTCTGGGGCGATATGGCTGATGAACTGTACATGGAAAAGTATAACGATCCCAGCATCCCCTGGCGTCAACTGAACCCGGAGGAAATTGCCAAAGCAATTATCGATGGCACGCTCAATGCTGAAGACCCACGCATGGACGACTATCTGCGTATCTCGAAGGAGTTTATCTCTTTCTTCCCTATTGACTACACCGGTATCACCACCCTTGATCAGTTGAACACGCTGTTCTTCAGCGGGCAGGTGGCTTCGACATGGAACGGCACCTGGGTAGCCAAGCCATTTTCAAACGAAGTGCCTTTCGACTATGGTATCACCTATCTGCCCCCGTTCACGACAGCAGATGCACCCGGCGCTCAGGATACCGCTTACCGCGTAGGAGGTCCCAGTAGCGCAGGGCAGTATGGTATTGCCCAGTCGGCAGCAGCCAACGGCAAGCTCGATCTCGCCGTTGATTTCCTCATGTTCGTTGCCGCGCCGCAGAATTTTGAGCGGCTGGTGACTGAGCACGGGGGTTATATCCCGATGGTCGCTGGCGCTTCCGCAGGTGAGGTCATGGACGGTTTCAACGATATTGCGGCGCTGCCGGAGCGTCTGTTCACCGATCCGCAGGGGCGTCTGACGCTCGAATCCGGCGATGCCTGGCAGGCGGTCATGCAGGCTTATTTCCTCGGTCAGGCGGACGAAGCAACGACCAAAGCTGCGCTCCAACAAGTCTGGCTGGATGGCGCGGCAGCATTGTGCGCTGAACAGGGCTACGATTGGTGTCCAGCCTAGCTCTGACGATCATCTTCACCCGTTCCTAAACTAATCGTTTAAGCAGAGGCGATGTCAGTTAGACATCGCCTCACCGTCAATTGAGTTGGAGTGAATTATGGCAGCGGACACCGTCCAGACTTCCGCACGAGGCGTCCGGGCATCCAGGCAGTCACGGTCGCAGTTGGTTCCAACCTACGTTCCATATTTATTTCTCATCCCTGCTTTTGCGCTGCTTTTTGTGTTTCGTTACATCCCGGCAGGCTCAGCTATCTATCATTCATTTACCGACTGGGATGGCACAAGCGCAGCGAACTTTGTGGGTTTGCAGCAGTATCAGTTGCTGTTCAAAGATCAGGTTTTTATTCGTTCGCTCCAGAATATTGTTATTTATACTGTTATACGCACCGTGCTGGTGACGGTCATGGCGTTTATCGCCGCAGAACTGATCTACAACTTGCGGAGCATGACCGCACGGTCGTTCTGGCGTATCCTTTTCACGCTCCCGTTGGTCATACCCACCACGATTGTCTTCCTCGTCTGGAAGCAGATATTTGCTGGACGCGCGGGGCTGGTCAACGAATTCCTAAAGAGCATTGGCATGGCTTCCGCCGTCCATCCCTGGCTCGGATCGCCGGATACCGCCCTGGGGGCAGTTATTTTGGTCGGGTTTCCGCTGGTATCCAGCTTTGGTTTCTTGGTTTTGCTTTCCGCGCTCCAAAACATGCCTAGCGAAGTCAACGACGCAGCCTTGATTGACGGCTGCACACGGCTGCGTCGAATTTTTGCGATTGATCTACCCGCTGTGCGCGGTCCTTTAGCGTTAGTTGTCATTCTGAGTATCAACGCCGGTTTACAGGAGTTCGCGCCAATGCTCATCATGACCAACGGTGGTCCGGTCAATACGACACAGTCACCCGGTCTCTATCTATATCAAAGCGCGATTACCTATGGCAAATTTGGTTACGCAACGGCGATAGGCACCGTGTTGATGATGTTGACTCTCACCTTCAGCATCGTCATCTTGCGTGCGCGTTACAGGAGGGCACACGATGTCGCAATCTAAAGCACTGATCGGATCGACAATTCGTGTTCGACGGCAGGCAAAAAGCTGGCAAAATGATGTGCCATTCACCGTGATCCTGATTCTGCTGGCTATTGTTACCTATGTGCCATTTGCTTCGGTGATCGTCAATTCGTTTAAAGACAACCAGCAGTTCTTCACGCAGTTCTGGTTGCCTACCTTGCCGCTGCACCTCGAAAACTACGCGACTGCCTGGCCCCCTATCTGGCGCTCGATTCAGAATACGCTCATCTATGCCGTGCCGACACTGATCCTCGTGCTGACCATCTCCGGTTTGAGCGGCTATGCCTTCGCGCGTTACCGCTTTCGTGGGCGAGAAGTGCTGTTTTTCCTGATGCTCATCCTGATTATGCTGCCGGGCATCCTGCTCGTTATCCCCATGTTCACCTTAATTGTCAGTATCGGCTGGATCAACACAGTGCAGAGTGTTGTGCTGCCGTTCACAGCGGTGCAAATCTCGTTTGGCATGTTTTTGATGCGGACGTTTTTTGAAACGCTGCCTACCGAATACTTCGAGGCGGCGCGGTTAGATGGTGCGAGTGAGCTGCAACTGTTCTATCGTATCGCCTTGCCATTGGCGGCTCCGGCATTCAGCACGCTAGCGATTCTAAACCTGCTGTTCGTGTGGAATGACATTATCTGGCCCCTGATCGTGCTGCTGGATAGCAGCAAGCATCCGATCTCGATTGGCGTGCTCTCCTTCAGCGGTCAGTACACCACCGATTACGGACCATTGTTTGCTGGTTACGTTCTGGCATCGCTTCCCTTGCTGATTGTGTTTGCATTCACCGCCCGGCGTTTTATGGCTGGCTTGCAGGGTGGGCTGAGTATTTGATCGGAATGGAAGCAGCGTACTATATCAGGACTGTACTCAGGCAATAAAGGGATTTGTGCCGAATCAATTTACTGAAAAGAGAAGCTGGACATGATTACGGAATGGGTCTCCGCGCTGGATGATCTCGCGCGTCAATTTTCCACTCCACAGCGGGAATTTTCGCCTGTGCCGATCTGGTGGTGGAGCGGTGACCGACTGGAACGCGGTCGGCTGCGCTGGCAGATGGAACAGCTTATGGCAGGAGGCGTCTACAACGTCGTCATCCTCAATCTTGCCCCAACGGGTCCCCTCTATGGATCAGACCCCGACCAGCCGCGATTTATGTCCGACGAATGGTGGGATATTTTTCTGGGCGTTTGTGAAGACGCGCAAACCTTGGGGATGCGTATCTGGTTTTACGACCAGATCGGTTTCTCCGGCGCGAATTTGCAAGGCGAAATCGTCCGCGAGACGCCTGCTTATGCCGGGCAATCGCTCACCTCGCTCACGATTGAGGGAGAAGGCGCACTCGAACTCGAATGCCCAACGGAAGGAATCCCGCTGGCTGCGGCTTGGATAGCGCTCGATGACAACGGGAAGTCGATTGGCGAATCAGTTGCTGTTTCTCTCAATGGTCGAACGGCCCATGTCGATACACCAGGGCGCAAACGGCTGCGCCTCATGTACGCGATCCGGCGCGGCTTTGACTATTTCAGCCCGGATGCCTGCGCACAATTGCTCGACACCGTGCATTACGAGTTCGAGCGCAGAGCCAGCCACTATTTCGGTACGGCGATTGTCGGCTCTTTTCAGGACGAACTCCCTACCCTGCCAACCTGGAGCGCTGGATTTGCCGACGCTTTCAAGCGGCTCAAAGGCTACGAACTCAGCGATCACCTGATTGCTTTGTGGGAGAGCGAAGACGCTAACTCTGAAAGAATCCGGGTGGATTATCATCAGGTACGCGCGCTGCTCGCCGAAGAAGCTTTTTTCAAGCCATGCTTTGAGTGGCATCGAAAACAGGGTTTGGTCTGCGGCTTCGACCAGCAGGGGCCCGCGCGCAGCGGGCATCCGATTGGCGGCGTGCAGTTATATGCGAACTATTTGCAGACCCACCGCTGGTATGATGCGCCCGGCAGCGACCATCATGGCGACGCGAAAATCCACAGTTCACTGGCGCATCTTTACGAACGCCCTCGTGTATGGATCGAGTCGTTCCACAGCAGCGGTTGGGGCGGAACGCTCGAAGAAACCTTCGACTGGCTGCTTCCCTGGGTGCGCGCCGGAGCCACGCTTTACAATCCCCATGCGGTGTATTACAGCACCTGGGGGGGGTGGTGGGAATGGGCACCGCCATCGACGTGCTGGCGACAACCGTACTGGCGGCACTACAACATCTACGCGGATACGATCAGCCGCTTGTGCTTCCTCCTGAGTCAAGGAACGCATGTCTGCGACATCGGAATCCTCTATCCGACGACGACGATTCAATCCGGGCTGACGATTGAAGGTGCGCTGGCTTCCGCACAAGCCGCGAATGACACCTACACGACTTTAACCGGACGGATGATGTTTCTGGAGATGGTCACGGGTACGTTGGATGCCGCTGGTCGTGACTTCGATGTGCTGGACGATGCTTCGGTGCAGCGCGGAGAGATCGATAACGGTGCGTTGCAAATCGGCGCTGAACGCTTCAAAGCAATTATTCTTCCGAATTGCAAAGTCATCGACGCCGCCACAGTGGACAAGCTTACTCAGTTTGTCGAGGCAGGCGGCTTGCTGGTTGCCATTGGCAATCTACCAGATCACATTCTTGATGCGCCTACTGGACAGGCAGAATTATTCCAGAGCTTGTTCACGTCGGGCAAAGCATTTAGCGTGCCTGATGCTGCGGACGTAACTGAGGTGCTTAACCGTTTCCCCCGTGCTATCGAAGCGCCCGTCCCAATGCTGCACAGGCGTATTCACGGCGCAGATGTATTATTCGTCCCGGCAGCATTTCCCCACGCCACCCAATCTCACAGCGCGAATTGGCTGAAAGCAGAATACGATTTCGACCCCGCTCGTTATCAGCGTCCGATGAAGATCGTCGTTCGCGGCTTCAGCGGCACACCGCAGTTATGGGATGCTGTTACTGGCGAGTGCCGTGCTGTGTCAACAACGCCACGCGAAGATGGGGTTGAAGTTGAAATCGCTTTTGATTCTGCGCCTGCTGCCCTGCTGGTTTGGTCTGAGGATGAGCTGCGTCCGGTGAGCCACCCTGAGCATCCTGCATCGCGGCTTCTGGAACTCCCTGATGAGTGGGCGTGCATCTTGGAGCAAACCCTCGATAATCGCTATGGCGACTTCACCAAGCCGAATTTTCAGGGCGCTCCGCCCGTACAGACTTGGCATTTCGAGCATCGTATCGAGCGTACAGGCGACGATGGCTTGCGCGACCGGTGGTATGAATCCTGGGGTGACGAGTCCTGGGATTCCGTAATAGCAACTTTTGGAGTCTACGGATGGTGGTCGGGGGCGCGCCTGATTGACCAGCTCCCCTCGCCGCTGTCGGGCATTGCTCCCGGTGATCAACTCACGGACGAGAACTGGCAACCTGTCATCTATTCTCGCCAGCGCGGTATTCACAAAGACGAGCTGCACGTACCAACCTTAGGACCGAAAGGGCATGTGCCAGAAGAATTTCTGGCTTTCGGTCAGCTATCCGCTGGTCAGGGTGTCCAATTTCGCACGGCTGTTTGGATTCCAGAAGGTATACAGTTGTATTTGGCGCTGGCTGCTCCTGCCCGAAAACAGGCATGGGTAAACGGGCAGCCAATAGCCGATGAAATGCTGGGCTATCTTTCGATCTTTCCCATTCAGCTCAAAGCGGGAATCAACCTGATCGAGTGGCGGGTGATCGCTGAAATCGAGGTGAACTTACGAGCTTATTGGGCGCTGGTGACCGACCCTGCTGCGTTTGCGCGACCTGAGCGGATGATACCAGGGGACGCGGCGCGTAAAGATTCTCGTTTGACCTACACCCTCCAGTTCGACGTGCCATTCGAGCCTGTTTCGGCGACTTTTCAGGTATCGGCTGATTCTACCTGTCGGCTCCTGGTAAATAATGTAGAAGCGGGGCGACAAGGTGGATTCGATCCGTATGCAAGTCTCGCTAGAGTTCAGCCTTATACCATTACAAACTGTCGCCAGGGTGTGAACAGCATTGCTGTCGAACTTCAGGATATTGGCGCGCCCGAAGCGATGTTTGCAGGGGGTAATTTTGGTCAGTCAGCAGTCATGGTCGATGGCATAGTTCGCGGGAGGAACGGAGAATCGTTCTCAGTAATCAGCGGCTCCCATTGGCAGGTGCAGCGCGACTCTCAAGCAGCGAGGCAGGTAGCATTGTATCGCCCCCAATGGCTTGACCCAGCATGGTCGCATTTGTGGCGGCGTCCCCATCCGCTGCCCGACGCTGCCTGGCTTGACGGCACGCCGGGAAACTCGGTTGTCTTCCCTGTAGTACCCGATGCGCTGGCTGGTAACACTCGCGTCGAATGGTTCCGCTGGACTCTGCCGCCTGGTGCTACAGCAATGCACTTGCCTGTAGCCGGGAAAGCGCAGATCTGGGCAGATCAACAGGAACTGCCAGTTGACAACCAGATCGTTCAAATACCACCGTCTGACCGCGCACGGCGTGTGGTCAGTTTGCGGGTAGAACCGGAGCGCGGTCGAAGCGGAGGCGGTGTGTTCAACGGTCCGGTCACATATGAAACCGAAACCGGACGCATTCGTCTGGGTGAATGGGCGCTGCAAGGCTTGGAGACATATTCCGGCGGTGTTCGCTACCAAACGGTATTTTCGTTGGAGCGTGTGCCTGACAATTTAGTGCTGGATTTGGGCAAAGTGCGTGGAACGGCGGAGGTCTGGGTGAATGGTCAACCTGCCGGTGCCCGTGTTTGGTCACCTTATGAATTTGCTATCCAACGTATGGCAGTTGCAGGACGCAATATCCTGGAGATTCTGGTGTTAAATACGGTCGCCCCTTATTTACAGACGGTTAGCCCAACTCATTATGTTCGTCCCGGGCAAACTGTATCGGGACTTATGGGTCCGGTCTGCTTGTGCGGAACTGTAACCCATATCGAATAGACTGCTGGCTAACAACAAACTTCCGTCAAGCTCAATTCATCAAACTCCACAAAAATCCATTTACATACAATAGTCAACATTTACGTTGTATTGCACCATTTGGTAGACTAGGATCGCTTGGAATTATTGTTTGGGCGAAGAGTACGAAAAAAACTTGTTAGAAAGGGTGAAACCAAAAAGCTTAGTTTTTGAAACCACCCGCCGTAAATTATCTGGATGTATCAATATGAATGTTTCACCGGTTACGGTTGGAGGTTGGTATGTCGATCACCATGCCCGACTCGATGGGGCGGATGCTTGAAATTAGGTTCAAGAGAGCGCCTCGATTGAGTGCGTTTGAATCCCGCGCGAACCGTCTCGAAAAATATCTGACCACGCAGCACGCGATTACTCAGGTCATCGCCCAATCGACCGAACTTGAACGGGCGCTCCCTCGTATCTTGCAAGCGATTTGCGAAACTACCGACTGGGATTTTGGCGAAGTCTGGTATGTAGATCGGAATGACAACCAACTGTACTGCGCCGCGACTTGGTGCAGTCCTTCCTTAAGGTTTCCAGAGTTTGAAAAAAGTGGCTGGAGTATTACGTTTGCGCTGGGGAAAGGATTGCCGGGACGGGTCTGGGAAAGCGACAAACTGGCGTGGATCACGAACGTGATTGAAGACCGCAATTTTCTGCGCGCTGAAGTTGCCAAGCGTGATGGTCTGCACGGCGGTCTGGGGATTCCGATCCGCTCCGAAGGCGAGGTGATTGGGGCACTGACATTTTTTAGCCGTCAGCCGCGCCAGCCTGACCGAGAACTGCTGCAAGTGCTGGATACGGTTGGCAACCAGATCGGATTATTCATCGCGCGCAAACGCGCCGAACAGGTCGAGCGGGAACAGGCGCGGATGCTGGCGGTGCTGGAAGAACGCCAGCGGCTTGCGCGCGACCTGCACGACTCAGTTACGCAGACTCTGTTCTCCGCCAGCGTGATCGCGGAGATGCTGCCGAGCCTGTGGACAAATAACCCGGATCAGGTACGCTCAAATCTGGACGAGCTTCACCAGTTGACGCGCGGGGCATTGACTGAAATGCGCGCGCTGCTGACTGAGCTTCGCCCATCTGCGCTGGTCAACCATGATCTCGCCGTGCTGCTGAAAAACCTCGCCGATGCCCTGATGAATCGGACAATAATTCAGGTGGCTCTCGATGTTCAGCTTTCCAGTGCCCCACCCCCGATTGTACAAATCGCACTCTACCGAATTGTGCAGGAAGCCCTGAACAATATCGCCAAGCACGCAGACGCTAAGCGAGTATCGGTGCGGTTGTGTGGCGATTCAGAGACTACCCAACTCGTTGTTCAGGATGATGGGCGCGGCTTCGACATCGCCAGCATCCCGGCGGCGCATTTCGGAATCGGCATCATGCGTGAGCGCGCCGCAGAGATCGGCGCGGCTTTCGACATCGCCAGCGAACCGGGCAAAGGGACGCGCCTCAGCGTCACCTATACGCCATCTGCAATGGTTTAACCATGACCCAACCGATCCGCGTCATGATTGTGGACGATCATGATATTGTTCGGCGTGGACTGTCCATGTTCCTCAACGGGTTTGACGATCTGGTGCTGGTCGGTGAAGCTGCCAGCGGTCAAGACGCGATCCGTGTT
>Ga0081539_10004549_pt1 | contig 15199 bp, 13 predicted proteins | sample TabmetS4T2R2_FD_71023 | JGI IMG/M metagenome (GOLD analysis project Ga0081539, IMG submission 71023) | Tabebuia heterophylla rhizosphere microbial communities from the University of Puerto Rico - S4T2R2 | ecosystem: Host-associated > Plants > Roots > Rhizosphere ...
ATGAGCGCCGCGGCGAGATCGACGCGCATTTCGCGCAAGCCAAAGCCGCAAAGCCGGGGATCTGGAACGGACGCGTTCTGCTGATGCGCCGCTGGCGCCGGAACGACCGCGCGGTTCACGGCGCGTATCTGGAAACAGATTTCGCCAGCATGCTGTTCTGGCGCGACGTCGGCTTTCCCGACCGCGCGATGTTCAATTGCTTCAGCATGGCGGCGCTGCGCACCGCGGATGGCGCGTACCTGCTAGGTGAAATGGGACCGACGACCGCCAACGCAGGACGGATCTATTTCCCGGCCGGCACGCCGGAGCCCGAGGATATCGTCGACGGCAAGGTCGATCTTGCCGGCAACGTGATCCGCGAACTCGCCGAGGAGACCGGCCTCACCACGCGCGATATCGAGATTGCCGAGGACTGGACCTGTGTGCGCGTCGGCCAGCGTCTTGCGATGATGAAGGAGATGCGGTCACGTGAGACGGCGGGCGACCTGCGCGCGCGGATCCTGCAGCACCTGCCGCACGATCCGCATGAGGAGCTGTCCGACATCCACATCGTTCGCGGCCCCGCCGACGTCGATCCGCAGCGCATGCCGCCCTGGATCACCGAATATTTCCGCCAGATCTGGAGTTAGGGCATGATCCTGGCACAGCCTGTCGCGGATTTGCTCCCATGAAACTTGCCAAAATCATCAAACGCTTTCGCATCGACAAGCCGGACAAATTCCGCCTCGCGGATTTCGATTGCGCCGATACCTGCGGGCTCGACATCGAGAAGGCCGACGCCAAGGCGATGCTGGCCGACGGCGTCGAGCGCCTCGCGGCCCTGCAGGAGAAGCTCTATGCGCAGGATCGCTGGTCGGTGCTCGTCGTGTTCCAGGCGATGGATGCCGCCGGCAAGGACGGTGCGATCAAGCACGTGATGTCAGGCATCAACCCGCAGGGCTGCCAGGTTCACGCCTTCAAGCAGCCGAGCGCGGAAGAGCTCGATCACGATTTTCTCTGGCGCATCGCCAAGGCACTGCCGGAGCGCGGGCGCATCGGCATCTTCAATCGCTCGCACTACGAGGATGTGCTGGTTGCGCGCGTGCACGGCGAAGTGCTGGCGCGCCAGCGCCTGCCTGAGCAATTGATGTCGAAAGACATCTGGGAGGAGCGGTTCAAGAGCATTCGCGAGTTCGAGCGGCATCTGGCGCGCAATGGCACGCTCGTTCTGAAGTTCTTCCTGCACGTCTCGAAGGAAGAGCAGCGCAGGCGCTTCCTCGCGCGCCTCGAGGAGCCCGCCAAGCGCTGGAAGTTCGACATGAACGACGTCGCCGAGCGCAAGCTCTGGGACAAGTACATGGACGCCTATGAGGACGCGATCCGGCAGACCAGCCGGCCCGAAGCGTCCTGGTTCGTCGTGCCGGCGGACAACAAGCCGTTCGCGCGGCTGGTGATCGCGGAGGCGATCGTCGAGGCGATGGATGGGCTGCAGCTCGAATTTCCCGAGGTCGACGGCAAGGCGCTCAAGGAGCTCGAGCGCGTGCGCGGCGCGCTGATGGCGGAAGCGCCGAAGGGGAAATGAGCTGGTGCTGTAGGTTCGGCTCTCCTTCGCGCGTTCCTCTCCATCGTCATCACCCGCGAAAGCGGGTGACCCAGTAAACACCGCCGTTTCGATAGCGCTCGGCCTGCGTTTACTGGGTGCCCCGCTTGCCATAAGGGCGTTTACGCCCGTCTTCGACGGGCTATGGGGCATGACGAACGAGGGCGCGGCGACCTGCGGCAACGAGCATCGCCACCGCCGGAACGTCATCCTTGCTGACATATTCGCGCCTTGCGTTTGCGCCCGGCTTTCCAGTACAAGACGCGGCATCACGCCGCCCACGGTAACGTCCGGTTTACCATTCCGCGCGACCCTGGAACGGCAGTCGAAGAAGGGCAGAGATGTCGATTCGCCGCGATATCCGCGCGATCACCCCGGGAGCCGCAGCGGCTCGGCCGGCGCTCGCCCTGATTCTGGACCTCCTTCTTATCAGCCCCTGAGGGCCGGTTGGGCGCATGCGCCTGGGCACTCAGGGGATCTTCCAAGACCCTTGGCGCCCATGACGGGCGCGTTCGTCAGACAATCAGCGCCTTGAGCGCACCGGTAGAAGGAAAGTTCCAATGGCCACCCAGTCCGAGAAGGACCGCGTCCTGATCTTCGACACGACGTTGCGCGACGGCGAGCAATGCCCCGGCGCCACGATGACCCACGAGGAGAAGCTCGAGGTCGCCGAGCTGCTCGACACCATGGGCGTCGACATCATCGAGGCGGGCTTCCCGATCGCCTCGGAAGGCGACTTCGCCGCCGTCCACGAGATCGCCAAGCGCACCAAGAACGCCGTGGTCTGCGGGCTCTCGCGCGCCGCCTTCAATGACATCGACCGCTGCGCCGAGGCGATCAAGCCGGCGGAGCGCAAGCGTATCCATACGTTTCTGTCCACCTCGCCGGTGCACATGAAGTGGAAGCTGCAGAAGGAGCCGCACGAGGTGCTCGACATGGTGATCGCGCAAGTGACACGCGCGCGCAATCACGTTGATGACGTCGAGTGGAGCGCCGAGGACGGCACCCGCACCGAGTTCGATTTCCTCTGTCGCTGCGTCGAAGCCGCCATCAAGGCGGGCGCCACCACGATCAACATTCCGGACACCGTCGGCTACAGCGTGCCGGAGGAATACTTCGAAATGTTCCGGCGCGTGCGCGAGACGGTGCCGAACGCCGACAAGGCGCACTTCTCGGTCCACTGCCATAACGATCTTGGCATGGCGGTCTCCAATTCGCTCGCCGGCGTGAAGGCGGGCGCGCGGCAGATCGAATGCACCATCAACGGCATCGGCGAGCGCGCCGGCAATGCGGCGCTGGAAGAGGTCGTGATGGCGATGAAAGTGCGCAACGACGTGCTGCCGTTCTGGACCGGCGTCGATGCCACGATGCTGACGCGCGCCTCGAAGCTGGTCGCGGCCGCGACCTCGTTCCCGGTGCAGTACAACAAGGCGATCGTCGGCCGCAACGCGTTCGCGCATGAGAGCGGCATCCATCAGGACGGCATGCTCAAGAATGCGCAGACCTACGAGATCATGACGCCGGAGAGCGTCGGCGTGAAGCAGACCTCGCTGGTGATGGGCAAGCATTCGGGCCGCCATGCCTTCGTGCACAAGCTCGAAGAGATGGGCTATCACCTGCAGAAGAACCAGCTCGAGGACGCGTTCGTGCGGTTCAAGGCACTCGCCGACCGCAAGAAGCACGTCTACGACGAGGACCTCGAGGCGCTGGTCGACGAGGAGATCGCGCACGCGCAGGATCGCATCAAGCTGGTCTCGCTCTCGGTGATCGCCGGCACGCGCGGTCCGCAGCGCGCCACCATGAAGCTCGACATCGACGGCAAGCACGTGATCGAGGAATGCGAGGGCAATGGCCCGGTCGACGCCACGTTCAACTGCATCAAGGCGATCGTCCCGCACGAGGCGATCCTCGAGCTCTACCAGGTGCATGCCGTGACCGAAGGGACCGACGCGCAGGCCGAGGTCTCGGTGCGCCTTGCCGAAGGCGGGCGCTCCGTCACCGCCAAGGGCGCCGACCCGGACACGCTTGTCGCTTCCGCGAAAGCCTATCTCGGCGCGCTCAACAAGCTGATGGTGCGGCGCTCCCGCGGCAACGGCGAAACGCTGGTCATCGGCGAGCGGCGCATCCATTCGCAGGATGTAGGGTAGCGTCCCGCGCTTCGCGCATCTGTTTCCCTGAACACAAGCCGCGCGTCGTTTTGACGTGCGGCTTTACCTTTCGCGCGAGGTCTGCGTTTACTGGGTGGCCCGCTTTCGCGGGCCATGACGGAGTGCATGGAAATGTCCCTGCAAGTCTACTTCGCTTACGTCGCCGCCTGCATCCTGATCACCATCATTCCGGGACCGACCGTCACGCTGATCATCGCCAACAGCCTGACTCATGGCACCCGCGCGGGGCTGGTCAATGTCGCGGGCACCCAGCTCGGCCTCTTGATCATGCTCGGCGTGCTGCTGGTCGGCCTGTCGTCGATCATCGCCACGATGGGCTGGTGGTTCGACTGGGTGCGCATCGCCGGCGCGGTCTATCTGGTCTGGATCGGCTGGAAGCTGTTGCGCGCGAACAGCGGCTTTGGCCAGGTCGGCAAGACGCCGAAGCCGCGCGGCGGCTTCTTCCTGCAGGGCTTCCTGGTGCTGATGAGCAATCCGAAGGCGCTGCTCTGGTTCGGCGCGTTCATCCCGCAATTCGTCGACCCGAACGGAAACTATGTCGGCCAGATCGTCCTGCTCGGGCTGACCGCCATGGCCACGGCAGCCCTGACCGACGGCGCCTATGCGATTCTCGGCGGCCGCGCCGGCCATGTCATGTCGGCGCAGCGCATCCGCCTGACACAGCGTTTGAGCGGTTTGTTCCTGATCGGGGGCGGGGTTTGGCTCGCTTTTACGCGCGCTCGTTAATGCCGGAGCGGCACTGTTAATGCCGGCACTTGCCTCACAATATTTCGCCGCAAAAATTTTTGCGCACGATAGGAACAAACATTGCGTTCCAGAGTTGCAAATCGTACTTGGAACTCTCACGGTTGGTAAATCGCGTTAAACTAGGTTGATGACGTAGGGGCGTGAACCACATTCTACGCACATTTTGAACTTGATCAGGCCGCGTTTTCTTCCCATAGCGCGCGCCATCAACCCCAAACGTTGGATTGGAGAGACTGCATGAGGAAGGCAGTGTTCGCGAGCGCGCTCGCGCTCGCGATGATGGGACCACTGTTGGTTTCGGAAAAGGGATTTGGACCCGCATCGGCTTCAGCTCAGGAAGTTGCCGTCACCGAGGGCAAGATCGCGCGTCTGCGCGCCGCATTGCATCTGCGCGCCGAGCAGCTTGTCCACTGGCGTCCGGTCGAGGCGGCGCTGCGCGCCGCGGCGCGCGAGCAGCGCGCATCGCAAAACGAGGGCTGGGTGCAGCGGGTGCGCAACAAGGTCGGCGGTTACGCCAACGGTGCGATGGCGCTGCAGCAGGCCTATGCGGCGGCCGGCCCGCTGATCGCCAGCCTCGACGAGCGCCAGCGCGAGAACGGCCAGCGTGCGTTGCGCGCCATGGGCGGCTCGTCGTTCTGATCTGACGACCGCCACTACATTCTGTTCTGATCATTTGGCCTCTCGTCGTGACGCGACGGGAGGCCAATGCTTTTGCGGCCGCATTTATAGGTCAAGGCTTCTGACATTTCACAATCGCGCCGCGAAATCCTCGCTACCCTTCCGTGCGTAACGAAACTCCAAAACACGTGAGGAGGATTGCTCATGGCCCGGGTTCAACTGCACCAATTCATTGATCTCGCGAAAAAGCCGAAGCGCACGCCGAACATTGACCGGCGCGGTTTTCTGGCGGCGGCCGCCGGGCTCGCCGCCACCACCGCGATGGCACCGGAGGCTTTCGCACGCAATTTCGGACCCGGCGCGGAGCCGCAACGCTATCCCGATCCCGACATCGTGGTGATCGACAAGCGCTTCAAGTACAAGCTCGGCAACACGCCGATCCAGCGGCTCCATACCGGCACGCTGTGGGCTGAGGGACCCGCATGGAATGGCGTTGGTCGCTATCTCGTCTGGAGCGATATCCCGAACGACGAGAACCTGCGCTACATCGAGGAAGACGACCACGTCTCGCGCCGCTTCCGTTCACCCTCCGGCAACAGCAACGGCAACACCTTCGACTATGAGGGCCGCCAGATCGCCTGCCAGCACGGCACGCGCAAGGTCGTGCGTTACGAGCACAACGGATCGACCACGGTGCTCGCCGAAAAATTCGAAGGACAGGAGTTCAACGCCCCGAACGACGTGATCGTGCATCCGAACGACGGCGCGATCTGGTTCACCGATCCGGGCTATGGCTCGCTGATGGAATATGAAGGCAACCGGCTTCCCGGCAGCGCAAGCTCGCCGCGGCCGTTGCGCAAGGAGGCGGTCTACCGCATCGACAAGAGCGGCAAGATCACCAGGGTGGCGGAGGAGCCGTTCAAGCCGAACGGCCTCTGCTTCAGCCACGACTATCGCAAGCTCTACATCGCCGACACCGGCATCTCGCATTATCCGGAGGCGAAGAGCATCATCTGGGTCTACGACATCGACGGCGACAAGCTGAAGAACCCGAAGACCTTCATCAACATGGAGATGAACGGCAAGACCGGCTTCGCCGACGGCATCCGCTGCGACGAAGACGGCAATGTGTGGGTCGGCGCCGGCTGGGTCGGCGACGGCTATGACGGCGTGCACATCTTCGCGCCCGACGGCACGCGTATCGGCCAGATCCGCCTGCCGGAGATCTGCGCCAATGTCTGCTTTGGCGGGTCGAAGCGGAACCGGCTGTTCATGACGGCGAGCCAGTCGCTCTACGCCGTCTATGTGGAGACGCGTGGCGCGCACATCACGTAAGAGCGCAATTGCCGCTCGACGGCGCCCGCGGTGAATCGTTAAGAAGGGCGCCAATGATGGCGAGCGAAACCACATCCACCGACGCGCGGTCCGGGCAAGTCGTGCCGGGCCGCGCCTGCGGCACCTGCACGCTGTGCTGCAAGCTGATCGCCGTCACCGATCTTGCCAAGCCCCCGGGCGAATGGTGTCCGCATTGCGTGCGCGGCAAGGGCTGCGGCATCTATCCGACCCGGCCGACCGAGTGCCGCACCTTCTTCTGTCACTGGATGCTGGAGAAGGGGCTGACCGGGGACTGGAAGCCCGAGAAGGCGAAGTTCGCGCTGGTGATGGGCGAAGGAGGCCACATGACCGCCTTCGTCGATCCGGGTTTTCCCGGCGCCTGGCGCAAGTCGCCCTATTTCGACACTCTGAAACGTTGGTCGCTGGAGGGGATGCGTGCGTCGCCTGCGCGCATCGTCACGGTGCGGATCGGCACGCGCGCCATCGTGGTGCTGCCCGATCGCGAGATCGACGCCGGCCATATCGGCCCGGATGATGCGCTGCGGCTCGAGAACGGCCCGGGCGGCCGCATCGAGGTGCGCAAGGTTGCGCGCGAAAGCTAGCGCATATCCCGGAAAAGTGGATACCGGTTTTCCGAAAAGGATATGCGCCAACAAAGAATCGAATCAGACCGCAACGGGTTGAACAAGCGATCTCGATAGGCTTTGCTCCGCGGCGCAGACGGCGCAGCAAGACGCCGTCACCAAACAGGAACCGCCGCCTTGCCCGACATCCTCGCCGATCTCCGCCGCGAACTCGCGCATGCCTATCGCATCGTCGCCAATGAAGGCATTCTCGACGCCTTCGGCCACATCAGCGTGCGCCATCCGAACAATCCGCAACGCTATTTCCTCTCGCGCTCGCGCGCGCCCGCGCTGGTCGAGGCGGCCGATATTCTCGAGTATGACCTCGATTCCAATCCGATCGTGCCGCCGACGACGCGGCCTTATTCGGAGCGCGTGATTCACGGCGAGATCTTCAAGGCGCGGCCGGACGTCAATGCCGTGTGCCATCATCACGCCCCGTCGGTCATGCCGTTCGCGATCTCGGGCGTGCCGTTGCAGCCGGTCTATCATCTCGGCGCCGCGATGGGACAATCGGCGCCGTTCTGGGACAGCCGCGACGAGTTCGGCGATACCAATCTCCTGGTGGTGAAGCCGGAGGAGGGTGCTTCGCTCGCGCGTGCGCTCGGCAACCATTCGGTCGTGGTAATGCGCCGGCATGGCGCGACGGTCGTCGGCGGCGATCTGCGCGAGCTGGTCTTCCGCACCATCTATTCGGCACGCAATGCCGAGTATCAGCTCGCCGCCGCGATGCTCGGCAATGTCGCGCCGCTCACGCCCGGCGAGGCCGAGATGGCGAGCGGATTGAACCTCGCGCCGGGGCCGGTGGCGCGCGCCCACGAATATTGGGTGCGCCGGCTCGCCGACCGAGAGGGGCGCGGCAAATCCGATGGCGCGGTGCGCGCGGCCGAAGCGGCGGCGCGCAAGCCCAATCCGGGTGCGGCACCGGCGAAGACAAGCGGGGCGAAAGCAAAAGTAAAAGCAAAACAAAAGCCAAAGGGGAGAAAGCGATGAAATCCAGACTTGCCGCCGCGCTGGCGGTCTCGATCTCCTGCGCGTTACCGGCTGCGGCCGAGGACACGCTGAAGATTGCGATCGGACAGATCAACAATTGGGAAAACCAGGCGCCGACGCTCGGCGAAGCCGCGGGCATCTTCAAGAAGCACAATCTGAAAGTGGAGGCGTTCGGCACACAGGGTGCGGGTGAAACCATTCAGGCGGTCGTGTCCGGCTCGGCCGATCTCGGCGCCGGGGTGGGCGTCGCGGGCGTGATGCGCGCGTTCTCGAAAGGCGCGCCGGTGCGCGTCCTGCTGCCGGCCTTTACCGGCACCGGTGACCTGTTCTGGTATGTGCGCGCGGATTCGCCCGTGAAGAGCCTGAAGGACGCGACCTCGAGCAACACGATCGCCTATTCGACCAGTGGCTCGAGCTCGCACAACATCGTCGTTGCGTTCGGCCAGGAGCTCGGCCTCAAGGCCAAGCCAACCGCGACTGGCGGGCCGCCGGCGACCTTCACGCAGGTGATGACCGGTCAGATCGACATCGGCTGGTCCGCGCCGCCCTTCGGCATCAAGGAAATCAAGGAAGGCAAGATCCGCATCATCGCGCGCGGCAGCGATATCCCGTCGCTGAAGGGCCAGACCGTGCGTGCGATCATCGTGAACGCGATTTCGCTGAAGGAGAAACGTGACGCGATCCTGCGCTTCGCCAAAGGCTATCGCGAGGCGGTCGACTGGATGTATGCCGACCCGAAGGCGCTCGAGATGTATGCCGAGAAGGTGAAGCAGCCGGTCGATGTTCTCGCCGAGTCGCTGAAGGAGTTTCACCCGAAGTCGGCAATGCAGACCGAGGCCATGGCGGACCTCGACGGCGCCGTGAGGGACGCCGTCGCGCTCAAATTCCTCGAGGCGCCGCTGAGCAAGGAGCAGCTCGCCGAGTTTCTGCAGATCCCGCCGCCGAAGTAGGTCAGGGGCGGTAGGGCGGGCAAAGGCGCCATAAGCGCGTTTACGCGCGTCTGCGACGCGCTATGGCGCCGTGCCCGCCATCTGCGCAGCGGCGGGCACGGCGCGCAAGCGCGCGCCTTTGCCCGCCCTACGACTTGATCACTTCCTTCAGCGCCGCCAGCATCGCGGCGCGGCCTTTGGCTTTGGCGCCGCGCAGCGGCTCTTGTCTGCCGAGCTCGCCGAGCTGGCGCTGACGCGCCACGGTCCCGGTGGTCATCAACGGCTCGATGCCGAGCTCTGCCAGCGTCGCGGCCGACTGCTCCATCTCGTCGGCGCGGCGGATGCCGTGGCTCGCCATGCGCTCGAGGTTGTATTCGATCACGCTCGGCCAATCGAGCGTCGGGTAATTGTTCTTCAGCGAGGCCGCGACCTCGTCGGCGATCCCGGCGCGCTCAGCTGCCATGAAGCACTCGGCGGTCAGCGCCTCGATGCCCTTTATCATCACGCTGCGGATCATCTTCAGCGCCGCGGCGGCGCCGACCTGGTCGGATGTGATCGCACCCTGCATTTCGAGTTCGTCGATCAGGATCGGCAGCACTGATTTGGCGTGCTCGCCGGCGAGCAGCAGCGGCGTCTTGTGCCGCTTCGGATGGATCGGCGCCAGGATCGCGACGTCGACATAGCGCGCGGTGCCTTCGAGCAGGCGCGCGGTCTCCTGCTTGCGGCCAGGCGAGACCGAGTTGACGTCGAGGTAATAAGGATTGCCCGCAATATGCGGCGCGACCGATTGCGCGGCTTCGAGGCTCGAAGCCGCCGTCACCGCCGCCACGATGATGTCGGAGTTGGTCACCGCGTCCGCCGCCGAGCTTGCGAGCCGTGCGCCGATCGCCGCGCCGGCGGATTTGAGCTTTTCGCCTTCGGCTTGCGGAAACAGGATGTCCCAGGCCGCGATGCTTTCGACGCCCGCCTCACGCAAGCCCGAGGCGATCGCCTGTCCGGCCTCGCCGAAACCGATGAAACAGAGCCGCGGCTTGTTGCTCGTCATGGTTCACCCAAATCTATTCCGCCAAGCTTGCGTTGGACGCGCTGGTCGAAGCGATCGACATTGACCACGACGCGCGTGTGCGTGCCGTCGCCGACGCGTTCCTTATCGTCGAACGCCTCGACGCGAAATTCGATGGTGCGGCCCTCGATCCGTGTGACGACCGCGGTCGCGCGCAGCGTCATCCCGACGGGCGTTGCCGCATAGTGGCCGACATTCAGGTGCGTGCCGAGGCTTTGATGCCCCGCGGGGAGGAGAGCCTCGATCGCATCGAGCGCCGCCGCTTCCATCAGGTTGATCATCACCGGTGTCGCCAGCACATGGACGCGCCCGCTGCCGACCCGGGGCGCGGTCTGTTCTTCGCCGACGCGTATGCGGGCGGAGCCGGTCATGCCCGTTTTCAGTGCGCTCAAATCCGCCATGGCTGGGCCTATAACATGCGGTGCCGAGTGGTGCGGCGAGCTTGCTTCCGCGACGATTGCAGGCGCGTGCCTAATTTGTATGCATGCTGCATCGCAAATGATCTAGCTGTCATATTTGCCTAATCGGCAGGCAGATGACGTTGAGAGATTCCGGCGTTGATTCAATAAATTACGCTCTGCCAAGGGCTTGGCACGTCCTTTGCGATCAACTTTTCGCGCGTTGGCCCCTGCCGGGTCACGAACGCGCGCGTCAACGCAGAGGGAAAGCTCAATGCGCCACTCCAAATCGGTAACGCGCCGCTGGCTCATGGCCACGGCCGGACTTGCGTTCGGCCTCGCGGCCAGTCTTGCGGTCCCTGGGTCGGCCAAGGCCCAAGACACCATCAAGGTCGGCATCCTTCACTCGCTCTCCGGCACCATGGCTATCAGCGAGACCACGCTGAAGGACGTCATGCTGATGCTGATCGAGGAGCAGAACAAGAAGGGCGGCCTGCTCGGCAAGAAGCTCGAGGCCGTGGTCGTCGACCCGGCGTCGAACTGGCCGCTGTTTGCCGAAAAGGCGCGTGAGCTGATCACCAAGGAGAAGGTTGCGGCCGTGTTCGGCTGCTGGACCTCGGTGTCGCGCAAGTCCGTGCTCCCGGTGTTCAAGGAGCTCAACAACATCCTTTTCTATCCGGTGCAGTACGAGGGCGAGGAGAGCGAGCGCAACGTGTTCTACACCGGCGCCGCGCCGAACCAGCAGGCGATCCCGGCGGTCGACTATCTGGCGAAGGAAGAGAAGGTCGAGCGCTGGGTGCTCGCGGGCACTGACTACGTCTATCCGCGCACGACCAACAAGATCCTCGAGGCGTATCTGAAGTCCAAGGGCGTGAAGCCCGAAGACATCATGATCAACTACACGCCGTTCGGACATTCCGACTGGCAGACGATCGTCGCCGACATCAAGAAGTTCGGCTCGGCCGGCAAGAAGACCGCGGTGGTCTCGACCATCAATGGTGACGCCAACGTGCCGTTCTACAAAGAGCTCGGCAACCAGGGCATCTCGGCGAAGAACATCCCGGTCGTGGCGTTCTCGGTCGGCGAAGAAGAGCTCGCCGGCATCGACACCAAGCCGCTGCTCGGCCATCTGGCCGCCTGGAACTACTTCCAGTCGATCGACGTCCCGGCGAACAAGGAATTCATCGCCAAGTGGAAGGAGTTCACCAAGAACCCGAAGCGCGTCACCAATGACCCGATGGAAGCCCACGTGATCGGCTTCGCCATGTGGGTCAAGGCGGTCGAGAAAGTGAAGTCGACCGATCCCGACAAGGTGATCGACGCGCTGCCCGGCATCGAGGCCGCAAACCTGACCGGCGGCGTCTCCAAGATGCTCCCGAACCACCACATCACCAAGCCGGTGCTGATCGGCGAGGTGCGCGCGGACGGCCAGTTCGACGTGGTGTGGAAGACCCCGGGTCTGGTGCCCGGCGACGCGTGGTCGAAGGAGCTCGAGGGTTCCAAGGATCTGGTCGGCGACTGGGTCGACAAGAAGTGCGGCAACTGGAACACCAAGACCAACAAGTGCGGCAGCTGACGCGCACGCTGTTCGTCTGATATCGTGAGGGGCGGCGGCACGCCGCCGCCTCTTTAAATGCCGGGGTTGGGAACAATTCAGATGCTGTCGTACGAACGCATCATCGCGCTCGTATTCGCCCTCGGCTTGCTTGCCGCAGGGGTGCTCGGCGCGAGTGCGCAGGGCGCGGGCGCGCAAAATTACGAAGCCGCGCTCGCCGGTTTCACCAAGGACTCGTTCAACGACACCGATACGGCGATTGGCGCAGTCGCGGCGAGCGGCAACCCGCTCGCCCTGCAAGTGATCGAAGCGCTGCAGGACGGCCGCCTGTTCTTTGCCGGCGACAAGGTCTTCATCAAGGACAAGAAGGACGCGATCCTCGACGCCGCGACCGGCAGGCCGGTCGCGAGTGCGCCAACCGACATGAAGACAGTGCGGCTGAACAATCGCCTGCGCCGCTCGGTCGAGGCCGCGCTCGGCGGGCTGACGTTGATGTCGCCCGACGCGGGGCGGCGGCTCGAGGCCGCGCAGGCCGTGTTCAAGTCGCACGAAGCGAGCGCGCTGCCGACGCTCGACGCCGCGCTGGCGAAGGAGACCGACAGCCGGGTGAAGCGCACGCTGAGCGAGGCGCGCGCCGCCGTCATCCTCTTTCAGGCCGACGCGAAGGAAAGCGACAAGCTCGCCGCGATCAGCGTGATCCGCGACCGCGCCGATCAGGACGCGCGCGGCCTGCTCGCCGGGCTGCCGAGCGGGCAGACCGCGGCGGTGCAGAAGGCGGCCGTCGACGCGATCGCGGCCGTCGACAATCGCCTGGCGCTGTGGAGCGGCGTGCAGAACGCCTGGTACGGCCTCTCGCTCGGGTCGGTGCTGCTGCTCGCGGCGATTGGATTGGCTATCACGTTCGGCGTGATGGGCGTCATCAACATGGCGCATGGCGAGATGGTGATGCTCGGCGCCTACACGACCTTCGTGGTGCAGGAGATCATCCGCTCGCGCTATCCGGGGCTGTTCGATGCCTCGCTGTTCATCGCGGTGCCGCTCGCGTTTCTCGTCTCCGGCTTCGTCGGCATCGTGATCGAGCGAACCATCATCCGTTTCCTCTATGGCCGTCCGCTCGAGACCTTGCTCGCGACCTGGGGCCTGTCGCTGATCCTGCAGCAGGCGGTGCGCACGACCTTCGGCCCGACCAACAAGGAGGTCGGCAATCCCTCCTGGATGAGCGGCGCGTTCGAGCTCGGCGGCATCACCATCACGTATAACCGCATGTGGATCGTCGTATTCACGCTGGCGGTGTTCGTTGCGCTGCTCGGGCTGCTGCGCCTGACACGGCTCGGGCTCGAGATGCGGGCGGTGACGCAAAACCGCCAGATGGCCGCCTCGATGGGCATCCGTACCGCGCGCATCGATGCGCTCACCTTCGGGCTCGGCTCAGGGATCGCCGGCATCGCCGGCGTGGCGCTGTCGCAGATCGACAATGTCAGCCCCAATCTCGGTCAGGGCTACATCATCGACTCGTTCCTGGTGGTGGTGTTCGGCGGCGTTGGAAATCTTTGGGGCACGCTGGTCGGCGCATTCACGCTCGGCATCGCCAACAAGTTCCTCGAGCCCTACGCCGGCGCGGTACTCGGCAAGATCGCGATCCTGGTGCTGATCATTCTGTTCATCCAGAAGCGCCCGCGCGGGCTGTTCGCCCTCAAGGGCCGGGCGGTGGAAGCATGACGTCTTCGCCGCTGATCCGGGCGCTCGACCGCGGCGCAGTGTCGTTCGTGCTGCTGCTCGCGGCGATCGGCGTGATCGTGCCGCTGCTCAATCTCATGCTGCCGCCGACCTCCGCCTGGCACGTGCCGACCTATCTGGTCGCGCTGTGGGGCAAATATGTCTGCTACGCGATCCTCGCGCTCTCGATCGATCTGATCTGGGGTTATTGCGGCATTCTCTCGCTCGGCCATGGCGCGTTCTTCGCGCTCGGCGGCTACGCGATGGGCATGTATCTGATGCGCCAGATCGGCACGCGCGGCGTCTACGCGCATCCGATCCTGCCCGATTTCATGGTGTTCCTGAACTGGCCGGAGCTGCCGGTCTATTGGTACGGCTTCAACTATTTCGCCTATGCGGCGCTGATGGTTCTGCTCGTGCCCGGCCTGCTCGCCTTTGTGTTCGGCTGGTTCGCCTTCCGCTCGCGCGTCACCGGCGTCTATCTCTCGATCATCACGCAGGCGATGACCTTCGCGCTGACGCTTGCGTTCTTCCGCAACAATTTCGGCTTCGGCGGCAATAACGGCCTGACCGACTTCAAGGACATTCTCGGCTTCAACGTGCAGGCGCAGTCGACCCGTGCGGCGCTGTTTGCGATCTCGGTGCTGGCGCTGATCCTTGGCTTCCTGATCTGCCGCGTGATCGTCAACTCCAAGCTCGGCATGGTGCTGGTCTCGATCCGCGATGCCGAAGCGCGCACGCGCTTCCTCGGCTACCGGGTCGAGAACTACAAGCTGTTCGTGTTCACGCTCTCGGCCTGCATGGCCGGCGTTGCGGGCGCGCTCTATGTGCCGCAGGTCGGCATCATCAATCCGAGCGAGTTTGCGCCGGCGAACTCGATCGAGGCCGTGATCTGGGTTGCAGTCGGCGGGCGCGGCACGCTGATCGGAGCGATCATCGGCGCGGTCGCGGTCAACTACGGCAAGACCACGTTCACTTCCGGGACGCTCGCGCCGTACTGGTTGTTCCTGCTCGGCAGCCTGTTCGTAGCGGTGACGTTGCTGTTGCCGCGCGGCATTGTCGGGACCTGGCGTCACCTGTGGCAGAAGCTGCGCGAACGCCGCGCTGCCAGCGCGCAAGCCGATGTGGACGGCGAGCCCGCGCCGAAACCCGCGGAGTAGGGCGATGGATGAGCGCACCACCTCCGCATTGCTCTACCTCGACGGCGTCACGGTCTCGTTCGACGGCTTCCGCGCGCTGAACGATCTGTCGCTGCTGGTCCAGCCCGGCGAGATGCGTGCGATCATCGGTCCGAACGGCGCCGGCAAGACCACCATGATGGACGTGATCACCGGCAAGACCCGGCCGGACAAGGGCGACGTCTATTTCGACGGCGGCACTTTCGACCTCACGACGCTCGATGAGACGCAGATCGCCGAGCTCGGCATCGGGCGCAAATTCCAGAAGCCGACCGTGTTCGAGATGCACACGGTGGA
>Ga0081539_10004550_pt1 | contig 15188 bp, 13 predicted proteins | sample TabmetS4T2R2_FD_71023 | JGI IMG/M metagenome (GOLD analysis project Ga0081539, IMG submission 71023) | Tabebuia heterophylla rhizosphere microbial communities from the University of Puerto Rico - S4T2R2 | ecosystem: Host-associated > Plants > Roots > Rhizosphere ...
CTCGACCCGGGCCGGCACCCTGGTTCGATGCCACCAGCGGAGCCGACGGCGCGGCGGCGCACGCGCACAGCGACCCAGACGCCGCCAGAAGACAAGCCCCGACGCACAATCAGGACCACACACCAACCTTACGAGCCGAAGAGCACGCCCAGGTCGACGCCAAGATCGAACCGCCCGAGCGCTGGGTCGAGCCAAAGCACGACACCGGCCCCGCACACTGGGGTGATCCCGCCACCCAGATAGGACCCGAGCCTGAGAGCGCCAGATCTCGGTCTAGTGCCCTCGACATGTGAGCTTGCTCTGCTCGGTCAACGACGCGGTCAATGTTCTACCTTGCGCTACCTGCGCCTACCTTCACGCAGATCCCCTCCAACCTGCGCTCCCTTTCCAGGACGACGCTAGGATTCCGGCCGCCCCCCAGCCTACGGATCTGGTGCTTATGGAGTTCGTGGAGCCAGAGGTGTGGCTGCGGGTTACAGGTTGTCGTGTTCCCGGAGCTTGCTGGTGTCGCGCAACTCCATGTAGGGCTCCTCGTCGGGCGGGTGGCCAGCGGCGATGGCCCGGCCGCGTTCCAGCTCGGCGTTCAGCTCCGCCCCCAGCAGGATCGCGGTGTTGGACAGCCACAGCCAGACCAGGAAGATGATCACGCTGGCCAGGCTGCCGTAGGTCTTGTTGTAGGAGTTGAAGTTGGCCACGTACAGGGCGAAGGCCACCGAGGCGATCACCCAGATCACGACGGCGAGGATCCCGCCGGGGGTGATCCAGCGAAACGGCTGCCTGGCGTTGGGGGAGGCCCAGTACAGCAGGGCGAACAGAAAGCCCACGATCAGCAGCAGCACCGGCCACTTGGCGATGTCCCAGACCCTGATCGCGGTGCTGCCGATCCCCAGCAGCCGGCCGATACGGGCGGCCAGGCCGCCGGTGGCCACGACCGCGACCGCCGACACCGCCAACAGCACCATGACCACCATGGTGACCCCGATGCGGATGGGCAGGGTCTTCCAGACCGGCCGGCCCTCGGGCACGTCGTAGATGGCGTTGGAGGCCCGCATGAAGGCGGCGATGTACCGTGACGCCAGCCACAACGCCGTGGCCAAGCTGACCAGGGCCAGCACCCCAGCCGAGCCGCGGGTCTGCCGCAGGTTCTCGATCGCGGTGGCCAGAATCTGGTTGACCGAGCCGGGCACGACCTGGCCGAGGTTGTCCAACAGCGTCTGGATGGTCCCTGAACCGGCCAGGTCGACCAGGGAGATCAGCACCAGCAGGGCCGGGAAGATCGACAGCACGCTGTAGTAGGTGAGTGCGGCCGCCCGGTCGCTCAGGTTGTCGACCTGGAACTCCCGCACGGTCCGTTTGACCGCCGCCCACCAGGAGCCGCCGGGTGGCCGGGCCGGCCGCTCGGGGGCATGGCCCTCCCGGTCTCCATGACCTTGCGTCTGGTTCTCAGCGCTGGTGGTGTGCTTAGTCATGGCATCAGCACCTCCTCACAGCGGCTTGGCTGAGCGGGTTGCGGTGGTCCGATCCCGGTGCGCCGCGGAACCGCAATGAAGCCAACCGGCTCGGTTGTTGCCACTGGTAAGCAGTACCCCGACGACCTCGGGTCTAACTGACCCTCCACGGCACGCGGCTACCTCGACCCCCGGACGCCCGGGTGCGCGCGACCGGCGGCCAGGTCAGGCGGGGAGCTGGGACTGCCAGCTGCGGCCGCCGTCGTCGGTGGCCAGGATCACCGCCCGGCCGGCGCCGCCGGTTCCGACGACCCAGCCGCGGGTAGCGCTGGCGAAGCTGACCGAGGACGGCGAGATCGTGGACAGCCTGGTCTGCGGGATGTCGCGCAGGCGCTGCAGCCGGCCGCCGGCCTGGGTGATCAGCATGGCGCCCGTGGCCTCGGCGGCCGGGGTCGGGCTGAGCAGGACCGCCCGGCTGGGGTCGATCACCGAGAACGGGCCGGGGGAGTTGCCGGGCCCGGCTGGCAGGCCCAGCCGCGAGCCCAGGGTGCCAGGCTCGCCGAGCACGCCGCGCCAGTGGGCGCCACCGTCGCGGGTGGTGTACAGCGCATAAGGGATGTGCCCGGCGGCCGCGTCGCCGGCGTCGAAGCGTACCCAGGCGGCACCCGGCCTGGCGCACTGGAGCTCGGCAAAGGCGGGCAGCCCGTAGGTGGGTGCCGGCAGGGTGAAGCTGGGCCGCGGGCCCCAGTGGTGGCCGCCGTCGACCGAGCGCCACACGCTGGTGCCACTGGCCAGCCAGCCATCTGCGGTGCCGGTGAAGCAGACCGACTGCGGCGGTGCCGGCGCCGCCAGCACCGACCAGGTCCGGCCGCCGTCGCTGGTGTGGACCAGGCTGGTCGTGACCCGTGGCCCCTGGCTGGGCTGGCCCGAGCCTCCGGCCACGCCCCAGCCCTGGGTGGGGCTGGAGAATTGCACCCGGCGCAGTGGGCCCGCTGTGGGCTGGCCGAGCTGGCGCCAGTGCTGGCCGCGGTCGACGGTGCCCAGCAGGAGGTGGCCACCGAGCGCCCACCCGGTCGAGGCGTTGACGAAGTCGACCTGGTCCAGCTCCTGGGCGCCGCGCCAGACCCGGAGCCAGGTGCGCCCGCCGTTGCTGGTGGTCAGGATCGTGCCCTTGCCGACCGCCCACACGGTCTGGCTGCCGACGGCCTGGACGGCGTCCAGCCGCTCGATACGGCCCAGCGGGAACGTGGTGGTGGGCGGGGTTGGCTCAGGCTGGGGTGGGTTCGAGGTAGGCGAAGCGGTGGTTGACGGTGACGGCGTGCCCGGCTGGACAGCGGCAGAGTGGGCCGTGCAGCCGGTCACGGCGATGGCGGCAGCGAACATGATGGCGATGACGGTGCGGACTGGTCGCATGGCAAGCTCCCCCCGGAGCAGCATGACCCGGGTGCGGGTCCCGGGCACCAGCTTGTCCTGAGCCGGTCACGACACGGCGACGGCAAAGCATCCCGGCCAGCGCGAACCGGCCTCGAACCGGTCGCGATCATGGATCAAGACGAGTACCTCTGGGAGGACCAGGCTTCTGCCTCAGGCGACCGGCCCCAAAACGGTGACGCCGCTCACCCTCCAGCCGCTGCTGGTCTGCTGGACCTCGTAGGTCAGCGAGTTCCCGCCAAGACAGGCGATGAAGCCGGTGACGCCTACCTGGACCCGGTCGCCGGTCTCCTCCACTGGTCCCAGGGTGATCAGGATGCCGTGGTCGCGTGGGTGATGGCACGGCGGGCGGCGGGCGGGATCAGTCCGTCCTCAGCGGTGCCGGTGTGGGTCGGGTTGAGCGCTGTCTGCGGTCGGGACGGTTGGGTGGCCCTGGCGTGGAGGATGCAGCCGGTGAGAGCGATGGCGGCGGCGAAGACGACGGTGACGATGATCCTGGCTGGTCGCATGGCAAGGTCCCCCGAACAAGCACGACCCACTGTGGGTCGAGGGCATCAGCGTGGCCTTGGCTGATCACGCCAGGACGGCCGGCGGGCGTCGCAGCCAGCGCCGAAACGACCTCGACAAGGTCGCGATTGGCAATCGAAACCATGCAGCCCACAGGAGCGCACCGGCCGGACGACCCACCCGACGTGAGCTGGCAGGTGCCGCGGCTGGACGTCAGGATCAGTCTGGCTGGTTGGCCGTCCGGTCCCGCTCGTCGGCCACGTGGTCGCGCTCGTCAGCGATGCGGTCGCGGTCATCGGCCATGCGCTCGCGCGAATCCGCGGCCCGGTCCCGCGCATCGGCGGCCTGGTCGCGCTCGTCGGCGACGCGGTCGCGCTCGTTGGCAGCGGCCCGGGCTTGGTCAAGCGCCGCCCGGCGCTGGGCCAGGTCGGCCTGGGCCGCCTCCAGAGCCTGCTCGGCCGCTCGGGCGCGGGCCTCTGCCTCCCGGACCCGGGTGTCGTTCAGGGCCAGGGCGGCCAGCCGGTCGCGTTGGGCGTCCTGGACGACCTCCTGGGCCAGCTCGGCCAGCTTGCGCGAGGAGGCCCGCGCCCGCCGCCGCAGCTGCTGGAACGCCTCGTCCGGGATGACGCCCTGGGTGGCGGCCAGGACCCCTTTGGCCTGCTCGATCCAGACCCGGCTGGTCAGCGCCTGGCGCAGCTGGGCCAGCTCCAGCTCCCGGCTGGCCAGCTCCACGCTGGTGTGGACCAGCTCACCGGCCACGACCGCGAACTCGCCCACAGCCTCCAGCTCGTGGGCGGTCCAGTCCCGCCGCCGGGTGCTGTAGACGTCCAGGGTCCCGATCGGCGTTCCGGCCAGGCGGACCGGGACGCTCAGGACCCCGGACACATGGAGCTGGCCGACCACGGCGTCGATCCGGGACCAGACGGGCGCGCCCCGAAGGTCGGCGACGGCGACCGCCCGATCCTCGGTGTAGGCCTGGAGGCAGGGGCCTTCGCCGAAGTCATGCTGGACCTGCTCCAGCAGCTCCATGGCGGCGTCGGTGGCGGCCACCCAGCGGGGTGGGCCGTCCTCGTGGACCAGCGTCAGCCCGGCCCCGTCGACCTGCAGGGCGGTCCGGGTCGCCTCGGCAACCCGCAGCAGCCCGGCCAGCAGGTCGCCGGTGTCAGGGACGGCCGCACGGAGCTCGCTGACGGTCCGGGCGACCGTCTGAGGGTCAACAGCCACAGCCTCGTTCCTCGTGCTGACTGCGATGACCAGAGAATGCTTCCACCGCCGACCCGCATGGGCAACGCGACGCAGCCGGCGCCCGGGCGACCTGCTGGCACCGGTCATAACCCGGCTGGCACCTGCCGGCGCCAGGTTGCTTGTCTGGGTGGTTGGCGGGTTAGCTTGGGCCAGGTCGTGCCGGGCCCAACTGCCTGTCCGGGACGGCCGCACAAGCCTGGAGGGGCAGGATCGGCCCAGACCCCGCCGTCGTGTCCCTTCAGGCGGTTGCGGCCACGACAAGCCTGCGAGCACCAAGCCATCGATCTGGCGGCTGGCGTCTTCGCCGCTATCTCCACACGCTCCGGTCGTCCTAGGCTCCGAGCGATCGATTGGCCAAGGAGGGCGGGATGGGCTTCGAGCAGACGATGGACGCCATCGCCAGAGGCGTCGAGATCATTGGGATCGCCACCCTCGTCCTGGGCTTGGCGGCGGCCCTGGTCCGCGCCGGGCTGGCCTTGACCGGCGGCCAGGGCGGGGAGGCGGCCTACCGGATCGTCCGGACGGTCTTTGGACGGAGCATCCTGCTAGGGCTGGAGTTCCTGGTCGCGGCCGACATCATCAGGACCGTGGCCGTCCAGCCGTCACTTGAGAACGTGGCTGTCCTCGGGCTCATCGTGCTCATCCGGACGTTCCTGAGCTTCTCGCTGGAGGTGGAGATCGACGGGCGCTGGCCCTGGCAGCATGCTGTCCTCGGACGGGCAGCACCGTTGCCCGCTTCCCGCAGCTCCAGCGAGCCGGGAGAGGAGTGAGCTGGCAGCTCGATGCAGCGAGGACCCGGGAAGCCTGCCAGTCATTGCGCATGACGCCGCTGGTCACGGCCTGGGCGCCCAGCCGGCTTCACCCGATGGAGGTGTTCTCGCCTGACAGGGCGGGCATCACTTGTCCGCTGAAGAGCTCGAGTTGGCTGGCAAGGTCGGGAAGCCCGCCCAGACGTCGACCGGACCAGCGTTCGACGAGGTAGGGATCGATCAGGCCGAGCACGATGTGGTTGTACCCGTACGGCTCGAAGTCGGCCCGGATACGTTCCACCCAGTCACGACGCCACGGCGTCCTCGGCTCATGCTCACTGGTCCCTCGGACCCTACTGAACAGGCGCGGCTCGGTCGATCCTGCTGGTCGTGCGAGGTAGGCGTCACCCATTGGCAGCAGGTCCGGCTACATGCGGCGGGCCTCCAGGAGGCGTACCGCGCGGGTGATCCCCTTGAGCTCGACCTCGCCGACCTCGACGAAGGTCACGTCCTCCAGCGATGCCGACTCGGGCACGCTGTCGCCGACCAGGACCTGGCCGGCCCCGGCCTGGGCGGCGATCCGGGCGGCAAGGTTGACGGTACGGCCGAAGTAGTCGCCGCCCTGGACGACGATCGGGCCGGCGGCGATGCCGGCGTGGGCCGGGGGAAGGCCGGCCGATGGGAGCTGTTCGACCAGGTCAAGGGCTGACCGGACCGCTCCGGCCGGGTCGCGGAAGTGGACCATGACCCCGTCGCCCAGCCACTTCACGGGGACGCCGCCGTGCCGGCCGGCGGACCGGGAGACCAGCACGGTCAGGGACTCGGCGAGCGCGGCGGCGGCCGCGTCGCCCTGCTCCTCGGTCAGCCGGGTGTAGCCCACCAGGTCAAGGAACAGCATGGCCGGGACCCGCCCGGCCCGTCCCAGCATCCCGGCCGCCTCGAGCTCGTGCTCGATACGCTCGACGAGGCCCTCGGTCCAGAGCAGCTCCTCCTGGCGGTGGTACATGGCCAGCAGCGCCGGATCCACCAGGGGGAGGAAGTCGATGCTCAGCCGGGCGGCCTCCTCCATGGCCGCCCGCTGGTCGCCGCCGGACGCCAGCACCGGCCCCTCGAACCGCGCCTGGTAGGCGTCGCCCCAGGCGGCGGTGATCCCGCGCAGTCCCTCGACATAGGCCCGGCCGAGCCGGGTCAGCCAGGCCAGATCGAGGATGCCGCTGGACAGGCCCTGCCGGAGGAACGGCACGATCTGCAGCTCGTCCTCCCGCATCGGCTCGTCGGGGCCGACCCGGGCGAACCCCATGGATTCCAGCACGGTGCCAAGCGTCTCCAGGGGGATCCCGTTGTCCTCGCTCACCTCCCGGTAGGTCTGCCCCGAGCGCACCGCCCACCGCCGGAACGGCACGCCCTCCAGGAACGTGAACGACAGCCGGCCTGCCTTGATCGCCGACACGATGCCCTCCATCGGCAGCCCGGCCCGCTCACAGGCCACGGCCAGCCGGACCGTGGGCACGTCGCTCTGCCGGAACGGGCCGGAGCCGTCCCGGGCGACCAGGATCCCCAGCTCGACCAGCCGGGCGACCTCGTCCTCGCGCACCCCGGCGAGGTCGGCGAGGCCGGCCGCCGACAGCCCGTCCATTAGGTCGTCCTCCAACGGTGGGCGGCCTACACGGAACGAGGCTCGGCCACCGGTTGGGCCTCCCGGCGGCGGCCGGAGCCGGCCAGGAGCAGGGCGCCAAGGCCAACGAGGACCACCAGCGCCCCCAGCCAGCCGCCCACCACCGGGATGGCGGCGACCAGCACGACCACCAGGACCCCCAACGCAAGCGCCGCCAGGGTGCTCCCGAACGAGCGACCCTCTCCGCGGAGCACGAGGCGGCCGAGGGCCAGGCCCACCACCGCCTGGGCGCCGAAGGCGATCGCCAGGACGAACAGGAAGACGCCGATCGCCGCCACCAGCAGGCCGCCGAACAGCGTGACCCCGGTCAGGGACCCGAGGCTCAGGAGGCCCAGGACGACCGCGACGAGCACGGTCACTAGGATCAGGAAGACCAGGCCGACGATGACGCCGACGAAGCCCAGGACCCCGAACCCGAGGCTGGGCAGGGGGCGGCGCCGGGCCGAGTCGGCGGCGCCGCGGAGCAGCCGGGGCAGGAGCCATACCAGTAGCACGCCGATGACCAGGATGCTCACGTAGCGCCGGACACCGTCCAGCAGGCGATCGGCCAGGGTCGGCTCCCGCGACTCCTGGGAGGGCTCGGCGAGGTTGACCTGTTCGCTGTCGCCGACCGATCCGCCCCGGGTGTAGTTGCCGGTGGAGCCCAGCACGCTCCCGGCGACCGCGCCGTCCATCTGCATCCGGCCGGTGGCGAAGATCAGGTCGCCGCCGATCTGGGAGCCGGAGGCGATGGTGGCCTGGCCGGCGCCGAGGAGGACATCCTCGCCGACGCGGCCTTCGATGCGGGCCTGGCCGGTGCCGACGCGGAGGTCGCCGTCGACCTCGCCGTAGACGCTGGTGCTGCCGGCGCCGACCAGGGCGTCGCCGGTGACCGTGCCGGCCACGGTCACCTGGCCGCCGCTGGCGACCAGGTCGCCGTCGACCCGGCCGTCGACCCGGACCGTTCCGGCGGTGGCGATCAGGTCGCCCTGCACCGTCTCGCCGGCGGGGATGACCACCTCCCGGCCGCGGCGGACCTTGCCGCCGAGCTCGGTCTGCTGGGTGGCGGCTGCCGTCGACAGGGGCGTCAGGGCGAGAGCGAGAATGACGAGCGTCTTCATCGGCTGGCTCCCTTGTGGGCGACGGACAGCTCCTGCATGACCGGCATGGTATGCCGGTCATGTCACCCGCCGTCAGCGGGTGCTGGCGCTGGCCGAGACGGTGTGGGCGCCGCCGGTGAGCTGGTTCACGACCTGCTCGACGCGGTTGCTAGGGATGGCGAACCCGACGCCGATGCTGCCCGAGGACTGGCCGTCGACGCTGGCGTTGGCGGTGGTGATGCCGACGACCTTCCCGGCCGCGTCGACCAGCGGCCCACCGGAGTTGCCGGGGTTGATCGAGGCGTCGGTCTGGATGGCGTCGCCGAGCGACCCGCCGTCGGTGGTGAGGCTGCGGTGGAGGGCGCTGACGATGCCGGCGGTGACCGATCCCTCCAGCCCGAGGGAGTTGCCGACGGCCAGGACGGTGTCGCCGACCTCGAGGGTGTCGCTGTCGCTGAAGGTCGCCGCCTTCAGCCCCGACACGCCCTGAGCCTGGAGGACGGCCAGGTCGGTGGCCTGGTCGGTGCCCACGACCGTGGCCGCGACCGTCCGGCCGTCGCTGAGGTCGACGGTGATCCGGCCGCCCTGGGCGGCGCCGGCGACGACGTGGGCGTTGGTCACGATCAGGCCGTCGGAGTTGAGGACCACGCCCGACCCCTCGACCTGCTCGCCGGCCGACCGCACGGTGATCGAGACCACGCTCGGGGCGACGCCTGCGGCAACCGCGGCCAGCGAGCCGCTGGCGGCGGTGCCGGTCGTCCCGGTGGTGACCGGGGTGGTGGCCACCGTGGCCGCCGGCTGGCCCTCCAGCCCGGTTGCCACGTACCCGCCGGCCAGGCCGGAGCCGATCCCCAGCGAGGCGATCGCGACCACGGTGACGAGCTTGCGGCGCCAGCCCCGCCGGCCGCCGCCCGCGCCGGAGCCGGCACCGGCCGGCGGGGCCGGGTCGGGGGGTGGAGGGGATTCGGGCGGGCGTTCGAGTGTCTGGACGGACATGGTTGGCCTCCATTCGGACCGCCGTTTCCTGCATGCCCGATGCTGTGCTCGCGACCTTGGCCGTCCCTCGGAGCCGGCTGTGGGTTCGCTGGAAGCCGTCGGTGGAGCCTGCTCGTCCGAGCGCCGGGAGCTCCCCCGGGAACTCGCTCGCCAAGCCCGCGCGGGCCTGGGAGAGTTGGGCCATGCCCGAGAACTACTTCGGCGAGGGCGTGGCCGAGCGGTACGACGAGTCGTCGGCCGAGATGTTCGACCCGGCAGTGGTCGATCCCGTGGTCGACTTCCTTGCCGCGCTCGCCGGCGAGGGGGCCGCCCTGGAGCTGGGCATCGGGACCGGGCGGATCGCCCTGCCCCTGGCCCGGCGCGGGGTCCGGGTGCACGGGATCGACCTGTCCCCGCAGATGGTCGCCCAGCTGCGGGCCAAGCCGGGCGGCGAGGACATCGGGGCGACCGTCGGCGACTTCGCCACCACCACCGTCGACGGCCGGTTCGCCCTCGCCTACCTGGTCTTCAACACCATCGCGAACCTGACCACCCAGGACGCCCAGGTCGCCTGCTTCCAGAACGCCGCCGCCCACCTCGAGCCCGGTGGGTGCTTCGTGATCGAGGTCGGGGTCCCGGCCCTCCAGCGGCTCCCGCCCGGCGAGACCGTGCGGGCGTTCACCGTGACCCCGGCCCACCTCGGCTTCGACGAGTACGACGTCGCCAGCCAGGGCCTGATCTCCCACCACTACCGGGTCGCCGGTGGCCGGCTGGAGCTGATGTCGGTCCCGTTCCGCTATGTGTGGCCGTCCGAGCTCGACCTGATGGCCCGCCTGGCCGGCATGACCCTGCGGGAGCGCTGGGGCGGCTGGCGCCGTGAGCCGTTCACCAGCGACAGCACCCGCCACGTGTCGGTCTGGGTGAAGCCCGGGCCGGGTCAGGGCTCCTTGTAGGCGCCGGGCTCGTCGATGATGATCGCGGTGCCCTCGGGGCCCTCGCGGTCCCTGGGCGGCACCTCGGCGCGTTCGCGGGCCTGCTCCTCGCGGAGGTGGGGCGGGGCGATCAGGCGGACGAGGTGGAAGGCGGCCACGGTCACGATCGTGCCGAAGGCGATCCCGGAGATCTGGAAGTTGTCGGTGATGACCAGCGTCGTGTTGCCTATGGCGATGATCACCCCGGCGGCCACCGGGACGAGGTTGATCGGGTTGCCGAAGTCGACCCCGTTCTCCTTCCAGATCTTGGCGCCCAGCAGCCCGATCATGCCGTACAGGACCACCGTGATCCCGCCGAGCACCCCGCCCGGGGTGGCCGAGATGACCGCCCCGAACTTGGGGGAGAAGCCGAACAGGATCGCCACAAGGGCGGCGATGTAGTAGGCGGCGGTGGAGTAGATCCGGGTCGCGGCCATGACGCCGATGTTCTCGGCGTAGGTGGTGGTCGGCGACCCGCCGACCGCCGAGGTGAGGGCGGTGCCGATCCCGTCGGCGGCGATGGCCCGGCCCATCACCGGGTCCAGGTCGGTGCCGGTCATCTCGGCCACGGCCTTCACGTGGCCGGTGTTCTCGGCGATCAGGGCGATCACCGCCGGCAGGACCAGCAGCACGAAGGTCAGCTTGATGTCGGGGAAGTGCCAGCCCGGGATCTCCTTGCCGTCGGGGCCGATGCTGGTCTGGGGCGGGAAGCCAACCCAGTCGGCGGCCCGCACCCCGGCCCAGCTCACCCGGAAGTGGGTGGTGGCCGCGCCGGCGGCGGGGTCGAAGCTGTTGATCTGGCCGAAGACCCGGTCGAACAGCCACGACAGCACGTAGCCGAAGATCAGGCCCAGGAACACGGCGATCCGGCCGAGGAAGCCGCGGAACCCGACCGCCATGGCCATCACGGCGACCATGGTCAGCAGGGCCACCCACTGGTCCTGGGGCCAGTAGATGTTGGCCACCACGGGAGCCAGGTTGAAGCCGATCAGCATCACCACCGCGCCGGTGACCACCGGCGGCAGCACCGCGTAGACGACCCGCGAGCCGAGCGAGTGGATGATCAGGCCGCAGGCGGCCAGGACCACGCCGGCGACCAGGATCGCCCCGGTGACCTGGGCGGAGTCGCCGCCCTGGGCCCGGATGGCGACCACGGCGCCGACAAACGACGCCGAGGTGCCGAGGTAGCTCGGCACCCGGTTCTGGACGATCAGCAGGAAACAGATGGTGGCGATCCCGCTCATCAGGATGGCCAGCTGCGGGTTGAGCCCCATCACGATCGGGAACACGAAGGTCGCGCCGAACATCGCGACCACATGCTGGGCGCCCAGGCCGGTCATCCGCGGCCAGGACAGGCGCTCGTCGGCCCGGACGACCGCGCCCGGCGGCGGGGTCTTGCCGTCGTGGACAACGCGCCAGCTGAACAGAGCCATGACCTGCGCCCCTTTCGAGGAGCCACCGCCGGTCCCCTGTGACCGTGCGGTGTGGCCGATGCCGGATTGCCGCAACCATGCCTTGCTGCCGGGAAGAACTCAACTCTCTGGCCCCGGGTACTGGAACACCTCCTCGAGGGGGACGGTGAACACCCCGAGGTGCATCAGCTCGCTGGCGGGCGGGGGGGCCGCAACCACAGCGAGGCCCGGGTCGGCTGCATGGTCTGGTCGACCACGGCCAGCAGCTCGGTGTGGAGGGCGTCCAGGTCCAGCTGGTCGCGGAGCCGGACCGCGAACCCTTCGACCGTCCGGGCGGCGTCGTAGCGGCGCCGGTTGAACCGCCGGTCGACCAGGGCCTGGACCCGCCGGCGAGCCGGCTGGAAGGCGGCGGCCACGGCCAGGGTGCCGGCGGCCACGACCAGGCTGGAGTCGTGGCCGAGCAGCCGTCCGACGCCCAGGACGACGGCGGCATAGCCGAGCCCGAGCAGGACCGTCAGCAGCCCGTAGGCCAGGGTGCGGCTGATGATCCGGTCCAGGTCGTACAGCCGGAAACGGAGGATGGCCGCCCCGGTGGCCAGGGGCAGCAGGGCCAGGCAGCCGCCGGCGGCCAGCGAGGGGATGACCCCGGTGACCACGTCCATGGCCACCCCCGCCACCACCACCGCCCCAAGGGGCACGGTCAGGGCGGCCGCGAACGCCACCCAGCGGAGCTGCTGGCGCTCCACCCCCGTGGCCCGGCGGAAGCGCGCCACCAGCGACCACGACCCCACCACCAGCCCGGCGATCGCGTGGGCCAGGCCCACCGCGATGACCACGTCCACCAGGCCGGCCAGGGCGGGCACGGTGACGCGGTCGAGGACGGTGTCGTACGGCGGGATCACCAGCCCCGGCCCGACGGCCAGGGCGAGCAGGACGGCGGCCGGCGCGGCCGCCGACAGCCGCGCCCACCACCGCCAGCGGGGCGATGGCGGTGACCCGGTGGGGGTGAGCAGCAGGATCCAGCCGACGAAGACGAACCCCAGGTAGAGGGTGGCTGGGCTGTAGGTGGCCACCCAGCGGGCCAGCGGCAGCGACCCCGGCCGCACCACCAGCCCGTAGCGGGCGTAGCCGTCGAACACCCCGGAGGCGGTCACCGTCAGCCCGAGTCCCAGCAGCAGCCAGCCCACCGCGTGCCGGGGCCGGCGGGAGGCCAGGACCGCCCCGACGCTGGCCGCGACCAGCGCCGCCAGCACCAGCGGGACGGTGCTGGGGTTGAGCTGGGTCAGGTCGGGCCGCCCGGCCCGGCGCAGCAGCTGGTCGAACCAGGGGATGGCGGCCACCCCCACCACGGCCAGCCCCCACAGCGCCCACGCGGCCACCACTGGCCACGCTCGTCGCTGCATCGGCGCTCCCTCCGCTGTTCCGCTCCAGCTCCAGGATGCCCCCGGTGCGTCCGGAGAGCGTTACGGCACCGCTTGACTCCGGTACCCGGGTACAGAGTTACCCTGCCGGTCGACCAGTTCGGTGGCCGAGACCCCGCCGGATGTCCCTTCAGGCCCGCACCGGGGGCGGTGCTGCTGCTGGCCGGGTGCGGGAACGACGACGGGGCCGGGGTCCGCAGCGAGGGAGCGGCCAGCGGGTCGGGCAGCGGGTCGGGGTCGGGGACCGGGTCCGGGTCGGGGCTGGCCAACCAGGACCTGAGCGGCACCACCAACGACCCGCAGGCGCTCAAGGCCGTGGCCGACTACAAGACCTGGGTCGTGGGCGAGGTCGACGGGCTGGTCGCCGACACCACGAGGTTCACCGACGCCGTCCGGGCCGGCGATCTGGCCGAGGCGAAGAAGCAGTTCGCCCCCAGCCGGGTCCGCTGGGAGCGGATCGAGCCCATCGCCGGGCTGGTCGAGGCTGTCGACGGCGCCGTCGACGCCCGGGTGGACGACTTCGAGGGCGTCGACGACCCGAGGTTCACCGGCTGGCACCGGCTCGAGCACCTCCTGTGGGAGCAGGACACGACCGCCGGCGCCAAGCCCTTCGCCGACCGCCTCGACAAGGACATCGCCACCCTCGACACGCAGATCAAGACCCTGGAGTTCCCGCCGGCAGCGGTCGCCCTCGGCCCGGCCGAGCTGATCGAGGAGGTCTCGGAGGGCAAGATCACCGGCGAGGAGGACCGCTACTCCCACACCGACCTGTCGGACTTCGATGCCAACGTCGACGGCTCCAAGAAGCTGTTCGAGCTGCTCACCCCGGCCCTCCAGGCCAAGGACGCCGCCCTGACCTCCGAGATCACAGCCGGCTTCGCCGCCGTCGACAAGAGCCTGGCCCCCTACGCCAACCCCGACGGGACCTTCGACGCCTACACCGCCCTCAAGGCCGACGACAAGACCCGCATGCAGGCCGAGCTGGCCGGCCTGTCCGAGCGGCTGGCCCGCATCCCGGGCGTGCTCGGCCTCAAGGGCTGAGGTGGCCATGGCCGACGACCGACCGTCCAGCGGGGGACCCGGCTGGGCCGGCGCGCCTTCCTGGGCGGGTCGGCCGCCCTGGGCGCGGCCGCGCTGGCCGCCGCCGGCTGCACGCCCGACGGGGCACGGCGGTCGCCGGCTCGGGCCGCCGGCTGCCCTTCCTCGGCCCTCACCAGCCCGGCATCGACACCCCGGCGGCACAGTTCGGCCTGCTGGCCGCCTTCAACCTGGTCCGTGAGGACCGGGCCAGCCTGGCCAGGAGCCTGCGCGACCTCACCGACGAGGCCGGCGCCCTGATGGAGGGCCACCCGCCGGAGCGGCGCGACACCGCCTACCCGCCGGCCGAGACCGGCATCCTCGGGCCGGACGGGCGGACCGACGGGCTGGCCGTCACCCTCAGCGTCGGGGCGTCGCTGTTCGACGACCGCTTCGGGCTGGCCGACCGCCGGCCCAGAGAGCTGGCCCGGATGCCGTACCTGGCCAACGACCGCCTCGACCCGGCCCAGACCCACGGCGATCTGCTGCTCGCCCTCTCGGCCGACCAGCCCGACGGGCTCCTGCACGCCCTGCGCCAGCTCATGCGCCGGACCAGGGACAACCTGGTCCTGCACTGGAGGCTGGACGGCTACAACCGCCCCGGGCGGCTCGATCAGGGGCTCGCCTTTCGTCAGCTACCAGAAGAGCCTGACCAGAGGGTTCCTGGCCGTCCAGGCCAGGCTCAAGGGCGAGCCCCTGGAGGAGTACATCCTGCCGGTGGGGGGCGGGTTCTTCTTCGCCCTCCCGGGGGTCCGCGCCGGCGACGCCTGGCTGGGCCAGCAGCTGCTCGACTGACCCCGGCCCGGCCGCTTCGCTGTCCGGTCTGTCGGGTAAGGTAGAGGCATGTGCGGACGGTTCAGCTCCACCAGCCAGCTCCAGTTCCTCCTCGAGCAGTTCCGGGCCGAGCCCCTGGGGGTCGAGGGCCACCAGCCCAGCTGGAACGTGGCCCCGGCCACCGACATCCTGGTCGTGACGGCCTCGCCCGACGGCGCCCGCCAGCTCCGTGAGCTCAAGTGGGGCCTGGTCCCGCGCTGGGCCAAGGACCCCAGCGGGGCCAGCCGGATGATCAATCTCCGAGCCGAGACGGTGCGGGAGAAGAAGGGCTGGAAGTCCACCCTGGCCCGGCGGCGCTGCATCATCCCCATCGACGGCTTCTACGAGTGGCAGGACCAGGGCAAGGGCCAGCGCAAGCAGCCCT
>Ga0081539_10004551_pt1 | contig 15185 bp, 13 predicted proteins | sample TabmetS4T2R2_FD_71023 | JGI IMG/M metagenome (GOLD analysis project Ga0081539, IMG submission 71023) | Tabebuia heterophylla rhizosphere microbial communities from the University of Puerto Rico - S4T2R2 | ecosystem: Host-associated > Plants > Roots > Rhizosphere ...
CGCCGATGGTGATCTCCGGGAGCAGTTGGGCGCAGGCGGTGAACTGAGGCACAATCGGTCGCGCGTGACGCCGCTGCCGATCGATTCGTTCGTCCCCGAGATCCTCGCGAAGCTGCGCGAGCGCCGCGCGCTGGTGCTGGTGGCCGAGCCCGGCGCGGGGAAGACGACGCGCGTGCCGCCGGCGGTTGTGTTGTCACCGCACCTGCTCTCGAAGGAACACTCCAGCCTCGTGATGCTTCAGCCGCGCCGCGTCGCCGCGCGCGCGGCGGCCGAGCGGATCGCCGACGAGCGAAGCTGGAGTCTTGGCGGACCCGAGGTCGGGTATCACGTCCGCTTCGACCGCAAGCTCTCGCGCGACACACGGCTTCGCGTCGTCACCGAGGGCATCCTCACGCGGCAACTCATCGACGACCCGTTCCTCGAAGGCGTCGGCGCGGTCGTGCTCGACGAGTTCCACGAGCGCTCGATCCACACCGACCTGTGCATCGCGCTCCTCCGCGACATGAAACAGCAGGTCCGCCCAGACCTGATGCTCATCGTCATGTCCGCGACGCTTGAAGCGGAACCCGTCGCGCGGTTCCTCGGCGATGCGCCGATCGTCAACGTGCCGGGACGCACCTTCCCCGTTGAGATCGAGCACGAGACGAAACTGGGCGTGCATCCGACGGATCAGATCGTCGACGCGGTGACGCGCATCGTCACGTCGCGCGAACCGGGAGACGTGCTCGTGTTTCTGCCGGGCGCGCCCGAGATCCGCCGGGTGATCAGGCACCTCGAACCGCTTGCGGTTTCGCTCAACCTCGTGCTCCTCCCGCTGCACGGCTCGCTTCCACCCGACGAACAGACTCGCGCGTTGCGTCCGGCGCCGGGTAACCGACGCAAGATCATCTGCGCCACCAACATCGCCGAGACGTCGCTCACGATCGACGGCGTGCGTTTCGTCATCGACGGCGGCCTGGCGCGCGTGGCCGGCTACGACGCGCGGCGGGGGATCGACCGCTTGGAGCTGAAGCGCATCAGCCAAGCGTCATCGAAACAGCGCGCCGGCCGCGCGGGGCGCACTGCGCCGGGCAAGTGCATCCGGCTCTTCAGCGCCAAAGAGTTCCACGACATGCAGCCGTTTGAGCTGCCGGAGATTCGCCGAGTGGACCTGGCCGGCACGGTGCTGGCGCTGCACGCGTGGGGGCACGCGGACGTGCGCGCGTTCCCGTGGTACGAGCCGCCGCCCGAGGCGACCGTCGCGTCGGCCGAGCGGTTGCTGGAGATGCTCGGGGCGCTGGAAAGCGGGCGGATCATGAAGCTGGGGCACACGATCCTGTCGGTGCCCGCGCACCCGCGCGTCGCGCGTCTGTTGGTCGAAGCGGCGCGGGTCGGACTTCTCCGCGAAGGCGCGTCGATCGCGGCGATCTTATCCGAGAAGGATGTCCTGCCCGACGACGCTCCGGCCGAGCGCGGCAGTTCGGACCTGCTCGTGCGGATGCGCCTGCTCGACGAACCCTTCGCGCGGCCGGTCGCTCGCGTGCGGGACGAACTCGTTCGCATCGGGAAGCGCATTCACGCAGAGTCTGCGATCGCGTCGAACGTCGAGGATGCGCTGTTGAAGATGGTCCTGCTCGCGTACCCCGATCGCGTCGCGCGACGTCGGAGCGCCGACAGTGCGACGATGGTCGGCGGGAACGGGGTCAAGCTGAGCAAGCACTCCGTCGTGCACGACTGGGAGTTCTTCGTCGCCGCCGACGCGCGGCACGACGAACGGAACCCGGCGAAGGAAGCGACCGTCCGCATGGCCAGTGGCATCAAGCCGGAATGGCTCGAGGAGCTGTTCCCGCACGCGATCCGGCGCGAGAAGCAGGTGCGATTCGATTCAGAGAAGCAGCGCGTCACCGCGTCGAACGTCGTGAGCTACTACGACCTGGTGATCCGATCCGACCCGAACGCGAAGGTCGAGCCGGCCGACGTCGAACGGGCCCTTGCGGAAGCGATCCGACCGCTCGCGCCGAAAATCTTCGCCGAAGATGAAGCCTCGGAGGCGCTGCTCGCGCGCGTCGAGTTCCTTCGCATGCACATGCCCGAGCACCCGTGGCCGGCGTTCGACGACGCGGAGCTTGGAGAGGTCTTGGCCGAAGCGTGCGCGGGGAAGCGAAGCATCGAAGAGGTGAAGCGCGCCGACCTCGCGTCGCTGCTGCGCTCGCGGCTCGTGTATCCGCTGGACCGTTTGCTCGACCAGCACGCCCCGCGCGCGATCGACGTGCCGAGCGGGCAATCGATTCGCATCAACTACGAGCGAGGACAGACGCCGGTGCTGGCGGTGCGGTTGCAGGAGCTGTTCGGCTGGACCGAGACCCCGCGCCTCGCGGGCGGTCGCGTGCCGTTGCTGATCCACCTGCTCGGCCCGAACTACCGGCCGGTGCAGATCACCGACGACCTCAAGAGCTTCTGGTCGAACGCGTACTTCCAGGTGCGCAAGGACCTGCGCGTCAGATACCCGAAGCACTCGTGGCCCGAAGACCCGCGGACCGCGAAAGCGGAAGCGAAGGGCTCGCGACGTCGCTAGCGCTCACTCGCGCGCCCGTTTAGCCCCCGCGACCACGCGGGGCGTTTGCGAGACCACCCCGCGTGGTCGCGGGGGCTAAACGGGGATGGACGAGGTACGATACGTCTCGATCCACCATGACCCGCTTCATCGCCGCCATCGACCAGGGGACGACCAGCACGCGGTGCATCTTGTTCGACCGTTCCTCGACGCCCGTCGCGGTCGCGCAGAAGGAGCACCGCCAAATCTTCCCGCAACCCGGATGGGTAGAGCACGACGCGTCGGAGATCTGGCAGCGCACGCAAGAAGTGATGCGCGACGCGTTCGCGATGGCCGGCGCGCAGCCGGGCGACGTCGGCGCGATCGGGATCGCCAATCAGCGGGAGACGAGCGTCGTTTGGGACAAGCGATCGGGAAAGCCGTTGTGCAACGCGATCGTGTGGCAGGACACGCGGACGAAAGCGATCTGCGACGCGCTGGAGCGAGATTACGGCGCCGACGTGCGCGAACGGACAGGGCTCCCACCGGCGACGTACTTCTCGGGACCGAAGCTGCGTTGGATGATCGAAAACGCGCCCGCCGCGAGCGGCGGGGCTACACGGGGGGCGGCGCTCTTCGGGACGATCGATTCCTGGCTGATCTGGAACCTCACGCGCGAGCACGCGCACGTCACCGATGTCACGAATGCGAGCCGTACGCTGCTGATGAACATCGAGACGCGGCAGTGGGACGACGTGATGCTCGACCGACTGAAGATCCCGCGCGCGATGTTGCCGACGATCACGCCTTCGAGTTCAAAAACTCCATGGGGCATGACGCGCGACGGCATTCCCGTCTGCGGCAACCTCGGCGACCAGCAGGCCGCGCTCGTCGGGCAGGCATGCTTCAACCCCGGCGAGTCGAAGAACACCTACGGCACCGGTTGCTTCCTGCTGTTGAACACGGGAACCAAACCCGTGCGCTCGAACGCGGGGCTGCTGACGACGGTCGCGTACCAGTTCGGCGATGAACCCGCCGTCTACGCGTTGGAAGGATCGGTCGCCGTCACCGGCGCGCTCGTGCAGTGGCTGCGCGACAACCTGGGCTTCTTCTCGTCGGCCGCCGCGGTCGAAGACCTCGCCAAGAGCGTCCCCGACAACGGCGGCGTGTTCATCGTGCCGGCGTTCAGCGGGTTGTTCGCGCCGTACTGGAGATCGGATGCGCGCGGCGCGATCGTCGGCCTCACGTGCCACGCGCACCGCGGACACCTCGCGCGGGCGGCGCTGGAAGCCACGGCGTTCCAGACGCGCGACGTCATCGACGCCATGCTCCGCGATTGCGCGGGCACGAACCTTTCGATCCTCAAGGTCGACGGCGGCATGACCGCCAACGACCTGCTCATGCAGACTCAGGCCGACTTCCTCGGCGTGCCGGTGGTCCGGCCGAAGGTGACGGAGACCACGGCGCTGGGCGCCGCGTACGCGGCAGGGCTGGCGATCGGCTTTGGGAAGAACCTCGACGACCTGCGCGCGAACTGGCGCGAGGATCGCACCTGGCAACCTCGCTCGACGCAGGCCGAGCGCGACGCGTCCCATAAGCAGTGGCTCAAAGCTGTCGATCGCACGCTCAACTGGGTGGAATGAGCTCGAAACTTGAAGACATGAAACTTGAAACGACTGCCGCAAACCGAGCCGTCTTCAAGTTTCATGTCTTCAAGTTTCACGTTTCCCATCTAGAACCGTATCATTCTCCGCCCCGATGAGCGATCCCGACGTCAAGACTGGTCCGGTCATTCCCGACTACAAAGCGCCCGACCCGGCGGACTCGAGCCTTTGGGCCGCGATCGCGCGGCGGAAGTCGCTGGTGGTGGTCCTCGGCTCGGTCGCCTTCTTCCTGCTGTCGCTCATCGCGTATTGGCCCGCGTTGCGCGGGGATTTCATCTGGGACGACGACCGCTACGTCTCGAACAACCCCAACCTCCAGACGCTCGACGGCCTCCAGCGGATCTGGATCCCGCCGACCGGTAGCACCGTGCACACGCAGTACTACCCGCTCGTGCTCACGAGCTTTTGGATCGAGCATCACCTGTGGGGCCTGAACCCGGTCGGCTATCACGTGGTGAACGTGTTGCTGCACGCCCTGGGCGCGACGCTGTTGTGGACGCTCCTGCGTCGATTGAGCGTCCCCGGCGCCTGGGCGGCGGCGGCGATCTTCCTGCTCCATCCCGTGCACGTGGAATCCGTCGCGTGGATCGCCGAGCGCAAGAACGTGCTCAGCGGCGTGTTCTACTTCGCGACGATGCTCGTGCTGCTGCGCTACCTCAAGGTCACAGTGGTCGAAACTGAAACGAATGACCCGCGCAAGCAGTGGTTCTCTTTGCCCGACGATCCGACGCGCGTCTATGCGATCATCGCGGTGTTGTTCGCTTGCGCGCTGTTGAGCAAGACGGTCACTGCGACGCTGCCGTTCGCCGCGCTGGTGATCCTTTGGTGGAAGCGCGGCAGCAACCTGAAGTGGGACGACGTCACGCCGCTGGTTCCGCTGGCGGCGCTGGGAGTCGTCGCCGCTTGGTACACGCAGCACTTGGAAGCCGGCACGATTGGCGCCAGCGGTAAGGATTGGGATTACGCGCCGACGCTCGCCGGCGAGTTCGTCGCCCGCTGCATGATCGCCGGCCGCGCGGTCTGGTTCTACCTTGGCAAGCTGATCGCGCCGTTCCCGTTGATCTTCAACTATCCGCGGTGGGACGTGAGCCCGCAACGCGTGTGGATGCTGCTGTTCCCGCTTCTGGTGGTCGGCACCCTCGCCGCACTCTGGGGTCTGCGTCACCGCATCGGCCGCGGTCCACTCGTCGCCGCGCTGTTGTTCGTCGGGTCGCTGTTCCCGGTGTTGGGATATTTCAACGTCTACCCGTTCAAGTACTCGTTCGTCGCCGACCACTTCAACTACCTGCCGAGCGTGCCGATCATCGCGCTGGTCATCGCGGGCCTGAAGCGCGGGTGCGATCGTCTGGCGGCGATCGACGTCTTGAACCCCGCCGCCGCCCCCGCGGGCGCGGCCATCCTGCTGCTGGCGCTGGGCATCCTCACGCACACGCAGGGCGAGATGTATCAGAATTCCGAGACGCTCTTCATCACCACGATCAAGCAGACCGACCAGAAGTCCTGGTGGGCCGCCAACAACTACGCGAGCTGGCTGCTGAACACCGGCGGCCGAGATCCCCGATACCTGGAGGGTGCGGAGAAGTGGTCGTACAAGGTGCTGCGGCTTAAGCCCGACGACGCGGTGGCGCGCGGGAACCTCGGCGTGATCGCGCAGCGTCGGGGTAAGCCCGAGGAGGCCCAACACTGGTACGAGCAATCGCTGGCGGCGGACCCGAACTACGGCGTCGCGCAGTACAACGTCGCAGCGGTGCGGGCGCAGCAGGGCCGCACGGACGAAGCGATCGAGCTGTACCGGAAGCTCGTCGCGCAGCAGGCCGACTTCCCCGACGCGCAGCTCAACCTCGCGATCCTGCTCTCGCGGGTCGGCCGCGTGCCCGAGGCGATGGTGCACTACCGCTCGGCCGTCGAGCAGAAACCCGAATCGGTATTGGCGCACCTGGGCCTGGGCACCGCGTACTACGACATGAACCAGCTCGTCGAGGCTGCGCAGGAGTTTGACCTCGTGGCCAAGCTCGACCCGAAGAACACGAAGGCGCGCGTCCTGCTCGGCCGGCTCGCGATGGACAAGAAGCGCCCCGACATCGCCGGCCCGTACTTCATGCAGGCCGTCGAGATCGACCCGAAGAACGCCGAAGCCTGGACGTACGTCGGCCGCACGTACGAGGTGCTGGACAAGTTCGACCGCGCGGTGGAAGCGTTCACCCGCGCGTGCGAGCTGGCGCCGGAGAACAAGGACTACAAGGCCAACTTGGTTCGCGCGATCGAGGAGTTGAACAAGCACCCGGCGACGACAAGGGCGTCGAAATCCGAATGACGAAACATCGCGAGCCGGCCATTCGTCATTCGGGCTTGGTCATTGATTCGTCATTCTGGTTTCGTCATTCGTCATTCTCTACAATCCTCCCCGCATGACCTCCGTGCGGCTCGATCACATCACCAAGCGGTTCGGCAACACCGTCGCGCTCGACGACATCGACCTGACCGTCAACGCCGGCGAGCTGTTCTTCCTGCTCGGGCCCAGCGGCTGCGGCAAGAGCACGCTGTTGCGGCTGATCGCCGGACTGCACGAGCCGTCCGAGGGTCGCGTCTGGTTCAACGATCGTGACGTCACGGCACTGGGCACCGAGAAGCGCAACGCCGTCATGTGCTTCCAGAGCTACGCGCTGTGGCCACATATGAGCGTGCTGGACAACGTACGGTTCGGACTGAACGTGCGGAAGGTCGATCCGCGCGAGCAGGTGAAGCGGATCAACGAGGTCCTCAAGCTCGTGCAGCTCGATCACCTCGCGGACCGTAAGCCCAACCAGCTCTCCGGCGGACAGCAGCAACGCGTGGCGCTGGCACGCGCGCTGGCGGTGAACCCGGACTGCCTGTTGCTCGACGAGCCGTTGAGCAACCTCGACGCCAAGCTCCGCCACGAGATGCGCAGCGAGATCCGGCGCATCTGCAAGACGGCCGGCTTCACGACGATCTACGTGACGCACGACCAGAAGGAGGCGCTGAGCGTCGCGGACCGCATCGCGGTGCTGAAGGACGGCAAGCTCGCGCAGGTTGGCACGCCGAGCGAGTTGTATCACAAGCCGTCCAGCGCGTTCGTCGCGGACTTCATCGGTCACACGAATCTGCTCACCGGTCGTGTGATCGAGCGGAAGGATGACGCGGTGCGCGTCGAAACGCCGGCGGGGCGGTTCCTGGCATCGGGCGGCGGGGAAGCTTCCAAGCCCTCGTCGCTGCCGGAAGACGTCACCGTGAGCATTCGCCCGGAGCAGATGCGCCTGACGCGCGGCGGCGCAACGTCCAACGGCCGCAACGTCATCACCGGCCGGGCGGTGGAGACGACGTTTCTCGGCGAGGCGAGCGAGCACGTGCTGCTGGTGAACGAAAGCCAGCGCATCCAAGTGATCTGCGCGCCGCCGCTGTTCGACGTGCCCGAGCAGATGTCGGTCGAGTTCGACCCGCAGGACGTGGTGGTACTGGCACAATGAACGATGAACGCGGACGGACCCAACGTCACGAGGCGCAACCGCATCCTCGGCCTGATCGGCCTGGGGTTGGTGGCCGCGTTGTTCTTCGCGGCGACGGTGTTCTGCGCCCGCGTCGCCAGCGGAGCCGAAAGCGAAGCGATTCGCAGCCGCGGCGAGCACCTGGCCATCACCTGGCTGGTCGCGTTCGGCATCTGCGGCGGGGCGTGGATCTGGTTGCTGATCAAGACGATCCGCGGGGATGAGGATGACGGATACGTGGAATAACCGTCTGCCGCGAAGCGTAAAACTAGAAACGTGAAGACATGAAACATGAAGCGCAATTGCCAGCAGGCGTGACCGTCTCCGCCGGTCGCGGGGGGCTCGAACGCGTCGTGATCGACACCGAACTGGCACGGGCGGAAGTGTACCTGCACGGCGCGCACGTCACGCAGTTTCACCCGCGGCACACGAGCAAGCCAATGCTATGGATGAGCGGCGCGAGCCTGTTCGAGCCCAACAAGCCGATCCGCGGCGGCGTGCCGATCTGCTTCCCGTGGTTCGGGCCCAAGGACGACGACGCGCAGGCGCCGGCGCACGGGGTCGCGAGGCTGCTTCCGTGGAACCTCACGAGCGCCAATCGCTCGGCGGGCGGTTCCGTCGTCGTCGCGCTGGAGCTGCGCTCTGCCGATCACGATCGCGCTCGCGCGACCGGTGAGTGGGTGATCCGCCACGAGGTCACGATCGGGCGATCATTGCAGATGCAACTGATCGTGCAGAACGACGGGCCAACGCCGTTCCGCTTCGAAGAAGCGCTGCACAGCTACTTCGCCGTCGGGGACGTCAAGCAGATTGCGGTGCGCGGGCTGGATGGTGCGACGTTCCTCGATCGCCTCCAGCCTGGCAAGAAGTTCACTCAAGACGCAAACCCGATCCGCTTTGTCGCGGAGACCGATCGCAGCTATCTCGGTACCACTGCGGCGTGCACGATCGACGACCCGGGGCTCGGCCGCAAGATTACGATCGAGAAATCCGGATCGAACACGACCGTCGTCTGGAACCCGTGGACCGCCAAGAGCAAGGCGATGCCCGATTTCGGCGACGACGAGTGGCCGGGCATGGTCTGCATCGAGACAGCGAACGCGAACGAGGACGCCGTGACGCTGGCGCCGGGCGCGCGGCACGTCATGCGGGCGCACATCTCAGTGGCCTGAGACGAGTGCGCTCTCTCCCGGAGGCAGTTGCGCGCAAGTCGTCTTGGGATTTTCTCATCTCTACGAGAGCGCACGCGCGGGGAACGATGTTGCCGAGCGCGCCAAACTTGCGAAACGCGCGCGCGAGTCGTTATGCTTCGCGTGAACCAACTCTGGCGCACGCAACGGGGCGGGGCGCGCGAGTTTCCTTGCCAGCCGCCGCCCGCACATGAAAAAAGGGGGAACGCCTCTCGATGGCATCTTCGAAAAGAAGCGTCCTGCGGCCGCCGCGCGCGGCCGCAATTGATTCGGGGCAAGTCACGGGCAAACCCGGTTCCGACCCGCAGGCGGTGATCGCCGCGATCCGGCGGATCGCGCAGGCGATCCGGATCGCTTCCCGTCGAAACGAACGGCAGCGGGGCGCCAGCACCGCGCAGATGCTCGTGCTCTCGACGCTCGCCGGCGCCCGCGAGCCGATCGCACTGAAGCTTCTGGCCCTGCGAACCAACACGCACCAGAGCTCGGCATCGGTGGTGGTGAGCAAGCTGGTCGACCGCGGCCTGGTGCGCCGACTCCGCGCGGCCCACGACGCACGCCTCCAGCAGCTCTCGCTCACCGGGGAGGGCCGGAAGATCGTCGCCTCGGCGCCCGTCGATGCGGCCAGCGAGCAACTCCTGGCCGCACTGTCAGGGATGGCGCGTCGCGACGTGGCGGACCTGTCGCGATTGCTGCACGAGCTCGTCGAGAAACTGGAAACGGTGCAGCGCGAGCGAGCGGCGAACTAGGCGCGGCACGCGGGCGCGGCACGCGTTCGGCGTTCCGGAGCCCGATAACTTCCGAAAAACTCCGGCGCTCAACCGAATGCCTCGGCCCTGCCGATGCTCGGGACCATGAGCGAACAGCGACGACGTCGGACAGGGTACCGGAAGCTCGCCATCGCGGTGGCGAGCGTGGCGGTAGGACTGTGTCAGTTCGCGCGCGGTTGGGTCGCGATCGACCTCCGCGCCAGCAGCGCGACCGGCTCCGCCGTGATCGTCAATCCGCAAGAAGTCTCCGGCGCACGGGTTGGCGACCGAATCACGGTCGATCTCGTCGCACACATTTCAGACACGGATAACGATCCGTCGAACGACGGCTTCATCAGTGGAATCGGGTCGATCGTGTCGAGCGGCGACCCCTATTTCAACGCGCTGGGAACGCTCCGAGGCTCGAACGTCTCGCCGTTCGACGGGGCCGGCTCATCACGGGGGTTACAGGTCGACTTGGACGGTGATGGCGACCTCGACGTGGGCGGGACCGATCCGAACGAGAGCGCGCACTACTTCGCCGTCCGCGCTTCGACCGCGCCTCAAGCCGTATTGGGTAACGGGCTGGTCATCGGGACCGCAACGTTTGACGTGACCGGCGTCACCTCCGCCATCGCGCAGACCACGCTCCGCTTCCTTCCGCGAAGCTCGGGCAGCTTCCTCTGGCAGGAGCAAGGCGTATTCAAGGCTTGGCCGCAGGGCACGGGCATCCACGCCGGCGACGTCTACTGGGGCCAGAGCGTCGACGTCGTGCAAGTTACTCCCGAGCCGACGGCGGTGGCAATGCTCGGCGCGGTAGCGACGTTCGCATCAGCACTGCGGCCCCGACGGCGCGACCATTGACTTTTGCACTCTCACGCCGCCTCACCACGCGTACGCTTCCGGCGCGTGCCCGCCCGGACCCGGGAAGATCTCATCGATCTTCTTCATCGTCGCCTCGTCGAGCTTGATCTCCAGCGCGCGGACCGAGCCGGTGAGCTGGTCCATCGTCCGCGGGCCGATGATCGGGGCGGTGATCACCGGGTTCATCAACATCCACGCCAGCGCCACGTCGGCGGGCTTTTCGCCGAGCTCCTTGCAGAGCGCTTCCCACTTCTCGATCTGCGGGCGGACCTTCGCGAGGCGCTGGGCCGCTTGCTCGCCGGCGGTGCGGCCCTTGTCCTGCTTGGATAGGATCCCGCCCAGCACGCCGCCGTCCAGCGGACTCCAGGGGATCACGCCCAGGCCGTAGAACTTGCACGCGGGTAGGACTTCGAGTTCCGGCTGTCGCGTCACGAGACTGTACTTGTGTTGCTCGGACACGAGCCCGAGGAAGCTGCGCCGCGCGGCGGTCTGGTTCGCGGTCGCGATGTGCCAGCCGGCGAAATTGCTCGAGCCGGCGTAGAGGACTTTGCCCTGCTGGACGAGCGTTTCGAACGCCTGCCAGATCTCGTCCCACACCACGTCGCGGTAGATGTGGTGCATCTGGTACAGGTCGATGTAATCCGTTTTCAGCCGACGCAACGAGTTCTCGCAGGCGCGCTTGATCTTCACGGCGTTCAGCCCGCGGTCCATCGTGACGTCCTGCGGGTCGGCGTTCATCGGGCCGTAGACCTTGGTCGCGAGGATCACCTTCTCGCGGCGCATGCCGCCCTGCGCGAACCATTTGCCGACGATCTGCTCGGTGATGCCTTCGCCCTTCTTCCAGCCGTACACGTCGGCCGTGTCGAAGAAGTTGATGCCCAGTTCGATGGCCTTGTCCATCTGCGCGAAGCTGTCGGGCTCGGACGTCTGCGGGCCGTAGTTCATCGTGCCCAGGCACAGGCGGCTGACCTTGCACCCGGTGCGGCCGAGGTTGACGTATTGCATGGCGAGTTTGTCCTTCCGTTCTCAGGGCATGTGAAGTTCTTGTGGTAGCGGCCGTCCCGGCCGCCCTGCTTTCGCGAAGAGTGCGGCCGGGACGGCCGCTACCACAAAAAGGCTCACAGACTCTTAGGTTGATGTCGAGAGCGCGGCGGGCCGATCGACGAGCCTCGCCGTGTGTTTCATCAGCGCGTCAAACTTCTTTACGTCGATCCAGTAGTAGACGTCACGGCACATTTTCCGGCTGCGGACGAGGTTGGCCGCGCGGAGCACGGAAAGGTGATGCGACACGCTCGGCTGTGCGATTCCCAACTCGCGCGCCAGTTCCGAGACGTTGTACACGTCCTCACAGCGGTCCTCGGTCGGCAACAGATCCAGGATCCGCAGCCGCATCGGATCGGCGAGCGCCTTGAGCTGTCGGGATAGCTGATCGCGGGTCATCGTCGTGAGTGGAGCGACATCCTCCCTCTCCCTGTACGCAGGGAGAGGGCGGGGGAGAGGGTATGCCCCCCCGAGTCAACGAACTACCCTCTCCCCAACCCTCTCCCTGCGTACAGGGAGAGGGAGGCAGAACTATTCAGGTTTCTCCCCTGCCGCGTCCAGCCGGCGCTTCGCCTCGGCGTACACCTCCGGCTTCAGCGGCCCGGCCTCTGCCGCTTTCAGGTTCTCGTCCAGGTGCGCCGGGTTTTTCGTTCCGACGATCGTCGTGTGCATCTGCGGGTGGCTGATCGTGTAGCGGAGGAGGAACGCCGTGCGCGATTCGTCGGGCGCGAGCAACTCGTCGAGCTTCGCCACGTCCCACTTGGCCCAGCGATCCGTCCCGCCGAGCCCCGATCCGGGCTCTCCGCGTGCCACGCCGCCGCGGACGATCACGCCGCAGCCGGCTTTGCCGACGCGCGCGATCGCCTCCTCGTGCTTGCGCTCCAGCGCCGAGTACGGGATCTGATAACTGTCGAAACAGTTCCACTTCAGGTACTCCGCGATGTGCGGCGACGTCGAGCTGATCGCGACGTGGCGCACCTTCCCCTCCTTCTTCACCTGCTCCATGAACGGCACGAGGTCGTCCTGCTTCACCTGCTCCGGCGTCGGGTTGTGAAGCTGCCAGATGTCGACGTAATCCGTTTTCATCCGCTCGAGGCTCGACTCGATGTTCCGACGGAGGTTGTCGCGCGTCCACACGTGCGGCGTGTCGTCGTGGTCGCCCTGGTTCACCCACGTGCAGCCGCACTTGGTGGCCAGCACGTACTCCTTGCGGCGGTGGCTGATGAACTTGCCGATGTACTCCTCGCTCTTGCCGTAGTCCCAGGCGGTGTCGATGAAGTTTATGCCGCTGTCCAGCACCTTGTTGAGGATGAGCTTGGCCTCGTCGTCGGTGACGGGCCGGCCCTTCCAGATGCGGGTGCCGCGGATCTCCATCGCGCCGTGGCCGAGGACGGTGACCGATAGCCCCGTTTTTCCGAGCGCTCGCTTCTGCATCGCCATTGGTGGAGTCGCCTTTCCGCCCATAGATGGGCGTCTATACGTCTCTGCATGGTACGCGCCGAGCGGGCGGACGTTGATGAGGAAAAGACGATTTAGGCTAGGGCTACGATGACGATCGCGAGGAGACGCGCGGTCGGCAATTGTGCCGCCTTTCCGTGATGTGTTTCTCCCGCGCCCGCCGCGTCTGTCCGATGAGATCTCGCTCAGGAGGCCTTGCGCCTCCGCCCAGACGATCGCCTGCTTCCCGAAGTCTCTTCAAGCAACTCGATCCGCTCGATCAACCGGAATGCGATGACGTCGTAGTTGCCAATGGCCGCCGATCCCGGTGCGAGCCGATGAACGATGAGTAGCGTGTTCTGGCGCACGAATGCCGAGTTCGAGTGGCGGATATCCATCTTCTTCTGCCCGCTTGAGAGGTGAAGGCGAAGCGGTACGAACGGATCCCGCTCCAGTTCTTGCTGGATATCCTCGGAAGTCATGTGCTTCAGTGTAGCAGCGCCGAGTCGTCCGGCAGAGACGAAATTCACACCCCGCGCGCCAAGAACCCACCATCAACAATGACCGTGTGCCCCGTCGTGTAGCTCGCGCTCGGCGAGACGAGGTAGATCGCCGCGCCGACCAACTCGTCCGCATTTCCGAACCGGTTCAACGGCGTGTGCTTCTTCAGCCACGCGCCGCGCTCGGTGCCTTCGATCAGCGGGCGGTTGAGGTCCGTCGGGAACACGCCCGGCGCGATGCCGTTCACGCGGATGCCGTATTGCGCCCATTCGTTCGCCAGGCCGCGGGTGAGACCCATCACGCCGCTCTTGCTCGAGGCGTACGCGAGCACTTCGCTCAGGCTGATGTAGCTGTTCAGCGACGCGATGAAGACGATGCTGCCGCGCTCGCCCTGCGCGTTCGGTTGCTGGTCTTTCATCGCGCGGCCGGCCTGCTGGGCGACGATGAAGCTGCCGGTGAGGTTGATGCGGACGATGCGGTCGAACTCGTCGACGGGCATCTCCAGCGACGGCTGCTTCTTGATCACGCCCGCCGCGTTCACGACCGCGTCGAGCCGGCCGAACTTCTTGACCGTGAACGCGAAGGCGTCGGCGACGGACTTCTCGTTCGAGACGTCGAGTTGAACGGCGTCGTTGTTGCCACCGAGCTCTTTCTTGATCGCCGAAACCTTCTCCGGGTTGGTCGAGCCGGCGACGACCTTCGCGCCCGCTTCCGCGAATCCCAAGGCGATCGCGCGGCCGATGCCGCTGGTGCCGCCGGTGACCAGGCAAACTTTTTCCGCGACGTTGAATCCGTTGTAGGGCATGGTGCGGTTGTTTTAGCCGCAGATGCGCGCCGAATCACGTCAGCGGGTTCTCGGACGCGGTCGAAGCCTCAAGTAGCTCGTCCGTCGCCGTGGCGTCCGTCGTCGTTGCGTCCGTCGCTTCGGCATTCGAGAGCCGCTTCCACTGCGTCACCCCTTCGATCCAAAGGAACTTGTCGAGGGACTTGCGCGACAGAGAATCCAGTTTGAAGCGGCTCCGGAACTCGTCCAAGACGCGCGTGAACCGCACGTAGTCTCTCAGTTCGTAGCGCCGAAACGAGGCGAAGCTGAACTGCCGGCGGTACTCCCAGAGAAGCCATTCAACAAAGCTATCGAAGATCTGGAAGTGTTCAGGCGCGTGCCAGCTACAGTACTTCGTCGCGAACGACAGCAACGTGCGCTGCTTCTCACCGAAGCGGACTGCCGCCAGATCACCGACCAGTGCGTCGTCACCACGTTTGAGGCGCGCGTCAATATCCAGCTCCTGGATATGCGCCGCCACCGCGTAAACGTTAAAAATGTTCGTGCTGTACAAGCGGTTGAGCACGACAACCTTCGTCAGGATGTGCTCATAAACGACGTTCAGCGGCCATTGCCGGAACACGAGCTCGACCGTGCGCTCCGCCCCGTAGTACTGCGGGTTTTCGTCGAACTCAGCGGCGCGTCGTCGTACGTATTCAAGCGTTGGTTCGGGAAGCATGGGGAAATGATATCGAAGCACGGGCGCGGGTGAAGCGTGATCCTCTGGGCCGCCGCTTGCGGCGTCGCAGATCAGCGAACCTGGATCACTCGATTTGCGACGGCCGCAAGCGGCGGTCAGACCTCGTCCGGCGCTTCTTCCGGCGCGAGGATCTGCGAATCCTCCGGCTCGACAGCGACGCGCTTCACGCGCGGGCCGATTCGGGTGAACAGCTCGTAGGGGATC
>Ga0081539_10004552_pt1 | contig 15184 bp, 12 predicted proteins | sample TabmetS4T2R2_FD_71023 | JGI IMG/M metagenome (GOLD analysis project Ga0081539, IMG submission 71023) | Tabebuia heterophylla rhizosphere microbial communities from the University of Puerto Rico - S4T2R2 | ecosystem: Host-associated > Plants > Roots > Rhizosphere ...
GCGGCGGTCGAGTTCCTTGTCCTTCGAAACGATCCGGACTATCGAGCGCCGGTCGCCCGCGACCCGCGGACCCGCGATCTGGAGTGAACGATCAGGTCGGGAGGTCGACGACCGCCCGAGCCGACGCTTCGACATCCCGTGGCGCGAGCGGCAGCAGGAAGCCGGGGACGGGGACGGACACCGTGACCACCGCCTCACGGGCGCCCGGCGGGCACGCACACGACACGAGCCGCACTGAGTTCGAGGCGGCGTAGGCCGCGGCGAGAACCGCCGGATCGACGCCGGACGGGAGCGCCAGCTCCTGGACGGCGGCGAGTGCGACCAGATCGGCCACGGCTTCGGCGCGCGAGCGGGCGATCACGGCACGGCCGACGTCGGCGACGCCCATCGCCACCACGAGCGCCGTGCCTACGGCTGCGGCGACCACGATCGAAACGCTCCCGCGTTCGTCCGTCATCCGAACTCCTGCCTGGCCGTCGTCGCGGTCGTCATCGCGACGGACGCGCCGAAGAGCCACCCCACGAAGGGAACGTCGATCGCCGACCCGTAGCGGACGGAGACCGTCACCGGTTCTCCTCGGGCGCCGCGTCGCTCGACCGACAGGTCGAGCGACGCGACGTCCAGCGAAGGGGCGGCGGCCACAGCCGCGGAGCGGATCGCGTCGAGGTCGTCCTCGACGGCGGCGGCGCGCGCACCGGCGCGCGCCGCCGCCTCCACGAGGAGCCGGTCTCGCACCAACAAGCCGGTCTGCAGCAGCGCGAGCGCGACGATCAATACCAACGGCAGGACGAGCGCGAACTCGACCGCGGCGGTCCCGCGTTCGGGCTCACGCGGCGTTGGCATCTCCGATCACGCTGTCGATCACGCTGTCGAAGAACGCGGGGAGCTTGCCGGACGAGCGCGCCCAGGCGATCAGGACGACCGCCACCGCGGCGGCCGCCAGGATCACGAGGGCGTACTCCGCGGTCGTCTGGCCGTCCTCGCCCCGGGTTCGCAGCGTCTCCACGGCGCGCAGCAGCAGCGCATAGAGGAAGAGCATCGGTTCACCTCCTCTCGGTCAGCGGATCGAACGGACGGTGGTGAGCAGCACCGGAACCACCGTGAGGAGGAGGAACGCGGGGAGGATGAGGAACACCAGCGGGAACAACATCTTGACCGGCGCCGCGCGCGCCCGCTCCGACACCGCAGCTCGCCGGGCGCTGCGGACGTCCGCCGCGAGTTCCCGCGTGGCGTCGACGAGCGACGTGCCGAGCGTCTCGGATCGGGCGAGGACCGTCACGACCCGTCGGAGGTCGGAGAGATCCAGCCGTTCGGCGAGGTCGGCGAGCTCGGACCGCCATCGAGCGCCGAGCTCGACGGACCGGAGCGCCCCTCGCAGCTCGTCGCCGAGCGGCCCACGGAGTGCGGAGACCGCCCGTCGGAACCCCGTCACGGCCGAGAGCCCCGCCGCCGAGCCGGCGGCGAGGAGGTCGAGCAGCTGGGGGATCTCCCCGTCGAGCGCCCGCCGCCGGGCGCGCGCGGAGACACGTCGTCGTGTCCGCCGCACGGGCCGAGCCGGTCGCCCGGTACCGAGGGGGCCGGGCACGTTCGCGCCCGCGAGCCCCGCGACGCCCGCCCCGGCGGCGAGCCCGGCGAGCCCGACGGCCACGATCGGCTCGATCACTGCACCGCCAGCAAGCGCCTGATCCAGATGAAGGCGGCGCCCTCGAGCCCGAGTCCGACGGCGATCGCCGTGGCGCCGATCGGCGTCGCGATCGCCGCCAGCATGTCGCGACGCGCGGTCAGCAGGAGGAAACCGAAGAACCCGACCGGGAGTGCGCCGAGGATCCCGCCCGAGAGTCGAGCCTGAGCCGTGAGCGCCCGGATCTCACGGTGGGACGCTCGGCGCTCGCGGAGCGTCGAGACGACCCCGTCGAGGACCGCGGGCAGATCGCCGCCGCTTCGGCGATGCAGGTCGAGGACGCCGGCGATCAGACGCGCGTCCTCCGATCCCATCTGATCCGCCCATGCGACGAGCGCGCTTCGGAGCGGGACGCCGAGCTCGAGCCGACCGATCAACCCGCCAAGGTCGTCCCGGAGCGGTGGCTCCGACTCATCGCGGGCGTAGGCCAACGCCTGCGGCAAGGAGAGCCCGGCGCGGAGCCCGGCGGCCACCGCCGCGGACGCTTCGACGAGCTGCTCTTCCCGCCGCGTACCGGAGCGGCGGCGCTCGCGGCGGCGCGCACCCGAGCGGACGAGGACCGCCGCGAGCGCCGCCATCACGGACCAGACGACGCCTCGGGAGAACAGGATCACCAGGACGCCTCCGGCGGTGGCGAGCGAGAACCGGTCCGGCATGCGAAGGGTGGGCCGAGGAGCGATCGCCGTCGCGCCGAACCGCTCGACCGTCCCCGCGCGCCGGACCAGCGTGAGGGACCGCTCCGCGAACACTCCCGCCAGCGCGATGAGCCCGCTCGCGAGCGAGATCATCGATCCTCACCCTCTTCGAACAACGCGTCACCGACATCCTCGCCGCGATCGGCGAGGACCTCGGCGACGCGCGGCACCGCCCCCGTCGCCTCGAAGACGCCGGTCCCGCCCGACCGATGACGGAACCGGAACAGCGGCGAGACGACGGGCTCGCCCCGATGCGTTCCCTCGACCGCCGCGACCTCCCACACCACGCGGCGTCCGTCGCGCAGCCGCACGAGCTGCACGACGACGTCGATCGCAGAGGCGACCTGGTTGCGGATGTGCGCGGCCGGGAGGTCGACCTCCGACATCATCGCCATCGTCTCGAGCCGCCAGAGCAGGTGCCGGCAGGAGTTGGCGTGCGCCGTGGAGAGCGACCCGTCGTGGCCGGTGTTCATCGCCTGCAGCATGTCGAGGGCCTCACCGCCGCGGACCTCGCCGACGATGATCCGGTCCGGCCGCATCCGTAGGGCGTTCCGTACGAGATCGCGGACCGTCACCTGGCCGCGTCCCTCGACGTTGGGCGGACGCGCCTCCAGCCCGACCACGTGCGCCTTGGACAGTTTCAGCTCCGCGGCATCCTCGATCGTGATCAGCCGCTCGCCGTCGGGGATGAACGAGGACAGGATCCCGAGGAGCGTCGTCTTCCCGCTCCCGGCGCCGCCGCTGACGACGACGTTGGCGCGACCGCGGACGGACGCGGCGAGGAACCGCATCGCGCGCGGACCGACGCTGCCGCTCCGGACGAGGTCCTCGGCCGTCAACGGGACCTTGGCGAAGGTCCTGATCGTCAGCACCGGACCGCGGAGCGAGAGAGGCGGAACGATCGCGTGGACCCTGCTGCCTCCCGGGAGTCGCGCGTCCACCCAAGGTGACGCTTGGTCGACCCGGAGACCCAGGGGCCCCACGATCCGCTCGATCAGATGCAGGACCGACTCCTCCCCCTCAAACAGCCGTTCCTGCACCCTCTCGATCCGCCCCTCCCGCTCCACGTAGACGTCGTCGGGGCCGTTGACCATGACCTCGGTCACGTCGGGATCCTTCAGCAGGAACTCGATCGGACCGAATCCGACGACCTCGTCGGACACCTCGTTCACGACGCGGGCGAGGTCGCGCCGTGGCAGGAGCGCGCCGCTCTCGCGCAACAGCGTGAGCGCCTCCTCCCGCACACGCAGTCGCCGCTCCGTGCGCGGAGCCGTCGACAGGCCTCGCGCGTCGACGCGTTCGCGCAGCTGCTCCTGGAGCTGACGCCGAACCCGCGAGAGGGGATCGGCCGTCATGCCGCGACCTCGTCCACCGTGTCCTCCGAACGCTCGTGGGGAAGCACGCACCGCACGAGGGGGATCGGGAGGGAGATCTTCCGGCGTCGGGGGCGCCGGATCGAACGTCGCCAACCCTAGCGCGAGGGTGCGACGTGGAACCATCCCCAGGGCAGGGGGTTCGTCCGAGGGCTCGGGGGATACCGGTCGCGGTCCGTCAGGACGCCGGTGCGCCGGGACGGATCAGGGCGATCCCGCGCGGCAACCCTCGGACGGCGAGCGCGTCGTCCTCCACCTCGAGGCCGACGCGGGCGCCCGCCAGGGGCAGCTCGGCGATCGCGAGCATGCTCGAGCCCGGCGGGAGCGCGGGATCGAGATCGATCCTGCCGTTGGGAACGTCGGGATCCAACCCGAGGAACGCCCGGATCAGCAGGAGCGGCGTCGCCGAGGCCCATGCCTGCGGCGAGCACGAGGTGGGGTAGCGCACCGGGACGGGCATCTCGTCGGCGGTCAGGCCCGCGAAGAGTTCGGGGAGCCGGCCTCCGAGCGCCTCCGCGGCCGAGAGCAAACCCGCCCCGATCCTGTTCGCCTCCTCGACGAAGCCGTAGCGACGGAGCCCGGCCGCGCAGATCGCGGTGTCGTGCGGCCACACGGATCCGTTGTGGTAGCTCAGCGGGCTGTATCGGCCCATCGACGTGGCCAGCGTGCGGATCCCCCATCCGCTGAAGAGCTCCGGCGACAGCAGCCATCGCGCGACGGCCGAGGCCTTCTCGGCGTCGGCCACGATCCCCGACCACAGGCAGTGCCCCATGTTCGACGCGATCGCATCGACCGGTCGCTTGGCGCCGTCCAGCGCGATCGCGAAGGCCCCCCGATCGGGCAACCAGAAGTCCCGGTCGAAGTTCGCCCGGAGCCGCTTCGCCCGCTCGATCCGCGCTGCGGCCGCGTCCGCATCGCCCTCGGCGGCCGCGAACGCCGCGCCGGCCCGCCAGGCCGCGTAGGCGTACGCCTGCACCTCGGCGAGCGCGATCGGCGGCTCGGCGAGGTGACCGTCGGCGTACGCGATCGAGTCCGGCGAGTCCTTCCACCCGCGGTTCTCGAGGCGGGAGCCCTTCGGCCCGTACTCGACGTAGCCGTCGCCGTCCGGGTCGCCCGGCCCTTCGAGCCACTCCAGCGCGGCATCGACGGCCGGTCGCAACGCCTCGATCTCCTCGGCGTCGGCGCCCCATCGCCAGAGCTCGTGGACGAGCATCACGAACAGCGGCGTGGCGTCGGTCGTCCCGTAATAGATGTCGCCGTCGGCGAGGCGCAGCGACCCGCCGCTCGAGAAGCGGATCTCGTGGAGGATCCGGCCGGGCTCCTCCTCCGTCTCGGGATCGTGCTTCGTCCCCTGCATCCGCGCGAGGCTCCGTGCGGTGCCGAGGGCGAGGTTCGGGTCCAGCGGCAACGCCATCCACGAGGTGAGGATCGAGTCGCGACCGAACAGCGTCATGTACCACGGAGCCCCCGCCGCGATCAGCACGTCCTCCGGGTGATCGACGTCGACGAGGCGCAGCGCGCCGAGGTCCTCACCGCTCCGAGCGACGGCGTGCGCCAGCCCGGGGATGTCTGAGGACAGCCGCGGCAGCTCACGGCTCCAGCCGCTGAGCCCCGTCACCGCGGTCGCTCGGTCGGGCGACTCGCCGCAGCGGAAGAGCGCCGGCACGGCCTCGTCGCCTCGCAGGGCGGTGAGCTGGACGCACGTCTCCCAGGTCCCGCCGGCTCCGACCGTGACGTCCCAGTCCAGCGCGCCCTCATCGGTCGCGCGCGCCCCTTCGGCGAGCGCGAGCAGTCCACGTCCGCCTTCCTCGATCCGGAGCCCGCCGTCCTCCGGCGAGGCCTCCGGGCGAGGCGGGGCGATCGCTCCGCGCTTCACGTCGAAGACGTGCGCCAGATCGCTCTGGAGGTCGAGGCGGACCGAGATGCGTCGCGGTGCGTGCTCCAGGTTCCGTACCCGCAGGTCGAGCCGCATCCCCTGGCCCACCCACAGGTCCCGGAACACCAGGAGCCGGCGGTCCGGTGACCGGCCCACGAACGTCGCGGACGACGGCGACCGTACGGCCGGCGTGAGTGGCTCGGTGGCGTTGCCGTCGATCGACAACGCGAGCCGCGAACAGATCCGCGTGTCGCCGACGAAGAGCCCTTCGACGCCGCCCTCGATGTCTCCGTTCGCGGCGCAGATCGCGAAGCTCGCGCCCTCCACCAAGGTGAGGGTCGCGGCGGGGACCGGCTGGCTCTCCTCGAACAGCTCCTGCTCGATCGGCCGGTCCTCGCCGCCCCCCGGGGTCGTCGACGGCTCGCTCGCGCGGACGATGGCTCGCGCCACGATCGACCTCAGCCGGCCCGCGGCGATCGGGGGTCGGGCATCTCCCGACCGTACACGGCGAGAACGACCGCGGCGACTACTCCTGGGCGCCAGGTGTCGTGACGAGGGACGTCGCGAGACGGTCGAACCGTCGTGCGGAACGGGTCTTGCCCACGGGACCTCGGCCGCGCTCGAGGGCCACCCTAGCGGAGCGATCGAGCGGCACGACGGCCGTCGGCGGCCTTCCGAAGACGCGAGTGACGTCTCCCGGGGCGATCTCACTCCGGCTCGCCTTGTTGACGAGGAACTCCAGACGGTCGCCGAGCTGGAGCGGAGCGAGCGCCTCCACCGTCCGGGTCCCCGCGCGGAAGGACGCGACGTCGAGCGTGAGGACCTCGAGGAGACGATCGGAACGCCGGGCGCCGGCGGTCGTGATGCCGTCCAGGGCGCGGGGCAGGTGGAGGACGACGGCATCCGCTGCCCCGGAGGCCGCGTCGAGGAGCGGTTCGAGCTGCTCAGCTCCGACACGTACGGCGTCCTCAGGAGAAGGGGGCAGCAGCGTTCGCACGCCGGAGCCGTGCGACCAGAGCGCCGATCGGAGCTGCTCCGGGCCGAGCTCCTCCCCGAGGTGGACCACGTCGGCGAGCGTGTGCGGCGGCGCTCCCTCGGGAGCGGCGGCGCCGAGCGCGTGCGCGACGTCGGCGAAGACCGGGTCGAGGTCGAGGAGGATCGCCTCGCCTCGGCGCGCCAGCGCCGCGGCGAGGTGCGTGGCGACGAACGTCACGCCGGAGCCGCCGCGGCCGCCGTGCACCGAGATCACCGTGGCTCGTCCGGCGGGGCGTCGCGCCTCGCGGAGGGCGGCCGCGGCGGCCCCGAGCAGGTCCTCCCGCTCCCCCGGCCACAGGAAGTACCCGGCGGCCCCGGCCCGGATCGAGGCCCGGAGCGACGAGACCGACTCGCGCGTGTCGAGGGCGAGGACGACGTCGGCGGCAGGCCGTGTCTCGAGCAAGGTCGGCGCTGCCACGATCACGTCCGGTTCCAGCTGCCGGACGGCCTCGACGAGCTGTCGATCGTCGCCCGCGGTCGCGACGACGCGCGCCCGTCCGCTCCGATCGAGGAAGTGCATCACCTCCTCGGCGACCTCGGGCGCCTCCAGCCCCAACACGACCCTCGCCACCTGATCCACCCCAACCTCCGACGTCCCGGGTAGGTGGAGGAGGTGGTTCGAACGCTAGCCGGCCGCGCCGACAGTCGGACGCACGGTCCGACGGATCGCCTCGGTCACCGCCGGTTCGACGAGGGGGACCACGTCGTCGAGCGAGGCGTCGACCGTCCCGGTGGCGAGCGTGAACATCGTGTCGCCGTCGTAGAGCGTGTGCGCCGGACGGATCGCCACGTCCAGCGCGTCCTGCGCGGCCCCCGCGAGGCGTCGGACGTCGACCTTCGAAAGCCCGGCGTTCGTCGCTACGACCCCGATCGTCGTGGTCTCGCCGGGGCGTCCGATCTGCTCCACAAGGTCTTCGCGACGCTCCCCCGGCTCCAGTCGCGGCCCGGCGAGGACCGATCCATCCGCGTCGATCACCTCGCCGACGGCGTTCACGACGACGATCGTCCCCACGACGAGTTCGCCGTCGCGAACCGACCACGTGCCGAGACCGGCGGGCACGGCCCGCTCCGGCCCCCACAGCTTCGCGACGGTCGCACCGGTCCCGGCGCCCACCCGTCCCTCGGCCACCTCCGTCGAGGCGGCCAGGCACGCCGCGTATCCGTCGTCCGGCCCGGGCCGTCTCGCCGGGTCGCCGACGCCGAGATCGAAGATCACCGCCGCCGGCACGGTCGGGACGCGGACCGGCCCGACCTCCGAGCCGATCCCCCGCTCCTCGAGGAAACGCTCCACCCCGCCGGCGCTGGCCAGCCCGAACGCGCTGCCCCCGGTGAGCACGACCGCGTGGGCGACCTCGACGATCGTCCCCGGCTGCAGGATGTCGGTGCTCCGCGTCCCGGGCGCCCCACCGCGGACCTCGCAGGACGCCACCGTGCCCGGCGGCGGGAGCACGACGGTGCAGCCCGTCCTGACCTCGGACTCCGTCCAGTGACCGACCGTGATCCCCGCGATGTCGGTGATCGAACCCACGCGCGCGTTCAGCCTATGGTGGGGGTCCGTATGCGAGACCAGGCGGGTGATCGAGACCCGAGCCGGTGGAGGCCATCCGGCGGGGGCCGAGGTCGGTCGGAGCCCGCGCGGATCGGAGAGGAAAGACGGATTCAAGGACGGGCCGGGTGGGTCACGATACCTCGACCATGAAGACCAACGAGCGCTTCCGTTTCGTGTTGATCGTCGGCACCGTGCTCGCGCTACTCACCGCCGGGATCAGCCTGGCCGGAGACGCGCTCGACCCGTCCGACGAGCCCGAGCCGACGACCTGCGAGCCGGTCGGCGATGTCGTCGACGACGGCACCGACGTTGGCGACGACGTCACGCCGGAGGACGACGGCATCGTCGAGGACGACGGTGATCAGTCGAGCGACACGGGTGACACCGAGCAGCCCGCGGACGACACGAGTGAGACGGAAGAGCCCGCGGACGAGGGCGATACCGAAGAGCCCGCGGACGACGAGGGTGACGCGGAAGACTGCGACGACGCGACGGTGGAGGACGATGACGCCGTCGAGGAGGAGTCCGACGACGAGGACGTCGCGGCCCAGGACGAAGGCGCCCAGGACTTCGCGCCGAAGGACTGCACGGACGCGAGCGGCGCCACCGACATCCCCACCGAGGGCCCGACGCCCGGCGAGCACACCGGACTCGAGAACGCGATGGACCACGTCCTGTGGAACTGCCTCGACCATCCGAACCACGGCCTGGTGAACGCGCTCGGGCACCTCAAGGACAACCGCGATCGGAAGGTCGAGCGGGACGAGGCTCGGGAGCAGCGCCGCGCCGAGCGCGAGTCCGTCAGGGCCGAGCGCGAGGCCGCCCGAGACTCGGCGAAGGCGGAGCGCGACGCCGCACGTGAGGCGGCGGCCTCGGCCCGCGCGGCGGCCAAAGCCGACCGCGGCCAGGGTCACGGCCACGAGAGCTGAGCCGGAACCGATCGTCAGCGGCTGCTCGTCGTCGTCGCGCCGGTCATCAGATCGGCGACGGACGATGACGACTTCCCGAACTCCCACCAGCCGCTGACCCACGGCTTCACGAACGACATGCTCCGCCCGTAGACGAGCGGGATGCACGCGATCCGGTCCGCGACCGCCATCCGATCGGCCTCGTGGAACAGCTCCAACCTGGATCGGTCACTCCGCTCCTGTCGGGCCCGTTCGATCAGCCGATCGAAGTCCGGATCGGAGAAGTTCCCGTAGTTCGTCTTGCTGTCGCTCTGGAACAGGAGCCTGAGGAAGTATTCGGGGTCGGCGTATCCCGGCAGCCAGCCCGTGAGCGCGATCGGCGCCATGTCCGTCGGATCTCCGATCGACAGCGCCTGCTCCATCGTCCAGGGACGGACCGGCACGTCGATGCCGAGCACCTCCTGCCACGTGCGCGAAAGCACCTCCAGCACGTCGTCGAGCCACGTCTCGACCCCGGCAAGCTCCAGGCCCTGGAGATCGTCGGGTGACAGCCCCGATCGGCGCAGGTGCTCCCGGGCCCTGTCGGGATCGAACCGCGGCACGATGTCGGGGGTGTGTCCCTGGAGCGCCGGCGGGACGATGCCACCGTTGGCCACGACGAGGTTCATCGGCACGTGCTCCGCGAGCGCCGCTCGATCCACCGCGTGGGCGAGCGCGCGGCGGAGCTCGACGTTGCCCATCCGCGGGTCGGCGTGGCGGAAGGCGAGGAACCCCGACCAGCTCGCCGCGCCCAGCTGCGCATCCTCCTCGATCCCCGGGACGAGGTCCGCGACCTTCGGCGTGTAGCGCACCGTGATCGCGTCCAGCTCCTCCCGCTGGTAGGCGACGAGCGCGTCCGGGATCGAGAGCCGCTGATACCGGATCGTCTTCACGTTGCCGGCTCGCGCGGTACCGGGATGCGCACGACGCCGGAGCACGAGGGTGTCGGCGTCGCGCTCGACGATCTCGAACGCCCCGCTCCCGACCTGTTTCCCGACCTCGGTCCACCCGTCCCCGTGACGTTCGATCGCGTGCCGCGGCTGCGGTCCGCCGTCGGGCCGATTCATCACGCTCATGAAGTACGGGGCCGGCGCCGCCAGCCGGAACTCGAGCGTCCGGTCGTCCAGGGCTCTCACGCCGATCAGATCGGGGTCGGTGGTCCTGCGGAGATAGTGGTCCTGCCCGTGCTCCAGGACGAAGTAGATCGCCACCGACGAGCCGGGGGCGTCGGGATCCAGGACCCGCTTGATCCCGAACTCGACGTCGTGCGCGGTGAGCGGCACGCCGTCGGACCACTCGAGCCCTTCGCGCAGGTGGAAGAGGTAGCGCAGCCCGTCGTCGGAGATCTCCCAGCGCTCGGCGAGCGACGGGACGATCGTTCGCTCCGGCCACGCCTCGACGAGGCGGTCGAACAGCTGCATGCAGAGCTGGATGTTCGGCCAGGCGATCGCGGAACGCGGATCGGGGTCGTTCGGCAGGAAGCTCGAGGCCACGCGGAGGGTCGCCGACGGCGGTTCGGACGGACCCTCGGGCCAACGCCACAGGTCGAAAGCGCGCTGGTACATCTCGTTGGCCTCGGCGAACCGCAACGACATGTGGAACGCCAGCGCCAGCTTGAACAGCACCAGCGCGATCGCGTCCCGCTCTCCGCGTTCGCCGAGGAGCGGCAGCAGCTCGCGGTAGTACGCGATCGCCTCGTCGAGCGCGTACTCCTGGCGCGCCCGATCGCCCGCCTTCGTCAGGTACGCGACGGCCTTGTCTTTGTCCGCGGCTCCGAGCCAGTGGTGGGCGAGCAGTCCGGCCACCTCGTCCTCGCGTCCCTCGTAGCGATCCTCGAGCCAGGTCGCGGCCTTGCCATGGAGCTCGCGATGTTCCGAGACCACGAGGGTCCGGAACGCGGCTTCCTGGATCAGCGCGTGCTTGAACCGGTACTCCGGCTCGGGCCAGCGACGGGCCTCACGGAGCAGGTCGAGTCGCATCAACGACGAGAGCGATGCGCGGACGTCGCCCTCGCCGCTCACGGCCTCGAGGAGCGGCAGGCCGAACTCGCGGCCGAGGACGGACGCGGCCGTGAGGACCGCCCGGGGATGCGGGTCGAGCCGATCGATCCGGGCCAGGATCACCTTCTCGACGGTGGGCGGGATCTCGACCTCGACGTCGCGGACGAACCGCCAGCCGTCGCCGTCGCGCACGAGCGATCCCGAGTCGACGAGCGATCGCACCAGCTCCTCCAGGAAGAACGGGTTGCCCTCGGCGTGCTCGAGGATCCTCCGCTCGACGTCATCGGGAAGCGTCCCCTCGCCCACCAGGGAACGGAGCAGGTCGAGGCCGGCGTCGCCGGAGAGCGCCTCGAGGGCCAGCTCGCTCGTCCGGTGCGGAAGCTCCCGGGCCGCGTCCTCCTTCAGTCGCCACGCCCCGTGATCGCGCTCCGGCCGAAGCGTGAGGACCAGCAGGAGCGCCTCGCCCTCGGTGTCCGGGAGGAGTCGTTCGAGGAGCTGCAGTGACGTCGGATCGGCCCAGTGGAGGTCCTCGAGCGCGACCGCCACCGGACCGTCCTCCGCGAGCCGCTGGAGCCAGTGCCGGACCACCTCGAACGTGCGGTACTGGAGCGCCTCCGGCGACAGCTCGGCCACCCTCCCTTGCGCGTCGGGCTCGAGCGAGAGCCCGAGCATCGCGGCGAGGTAGGGGTAGTGCTCCGAGGCGCGATCCCCGAAGAGACGCTCGATCCCCCGGCGGAGTGCCACGCGGACGCGCATCTCCGGTTCGTCCGCAGCGACCCCGATCCAGGAGCGCACCAGGTCGCGGAACGGCCAGTACGTCATCGACTCGCCGTACGAGACGCATTTCCCCTCGATCCACAGCGGCCGGCCGCGGGGGGCCGAGCCGGCCTCGAAGATGCTCCGGAACTCCGCCAGCAGCCGGGTCTTGCCGATCCCCGGCTCACCGGTGAGGAAGAGGATCGCGCCGGTCCCGGCCAGTGCGCCCCGGTTCAGGTCCTCCAGATGGGCGAGCTCGCGGGCTCTGCCCACGAGCGGGGATTGGACCCCATCCAGGCCTCGGAGCCGGCCCGGCTCGGCGGTCGGCCCGAGCATCGGTCGTGCGGAGACCGTTCCGGCCTTCCCCTTGAGCTCGAGCTGTCGGAGGTCTCCCCAGTCGAACAGCGATCGGACCCGGGAAGCGGTCTCCTCACCGACCAGCACCGATCCTGGTTCGGTCTGCGATTGCAGCCGGGCGGCGACGTTCACCGCCTCGCCCATCGCGCCGTACTCGACGCGCGAGCCGGCGCCGATCGCGCCGACGACGACCGGTCCGGACTCGACACCGACGCGCACGCCGAAGCCGTCGATCCCCCAGCTTCGGCTGACCTCGCCGGCGAACTCCTCCATCTCCTCGACGATCCGCTGAGCGGCGAGGAGAGCGCGCTCGGGATCGTCCTCGTGTGCGACCGGCGCCCCGAAGAGCGCGAGCACGCCGTCTCCGGCAAGGTCCTTCACCGTGCCGCCGAAGGCCTCGACGGCACCGACGATCCTCGCGATCGCGTCGCCGACGACGAGCTTCAGCTCCTCGGGCTCGAGCCGTTCGGCCAGCGGCGTCGACCCGACGACGTCGGCGAACAGCGCGGTCACGAACCGCCGCTCCTCTCGCATCGACGTGCTCGCCTCGGTCACGGCTGCATCGTCCCAACGGTGTCGACGCGAAGCAACCGGCGTGGAGTGGGGACCGCGATCCGCGTTGACATCAGTCCAGCTGGCCGGGCGACGTAGGCTCAGTCCAGCAGTTCGAGGCCATCTCCTCGCGCGATCCGGCCCGCCCTCTCAACATCGCCGTAGACGCCAAGGACCACTTCTGACCCGACCTTCCGGTATCCGGCCAACACCTTGAGCACGTCAGAATCCTGCGCTCCGGTGTCGGGATGTAGGGCCGTCATGACGCAGCGCGACATGCGCTCGCTGAGACGGATGACGCTCGTGCCGAGACGGATGAGCCGGCCTTGCCAGATGTCCTCGCCATACGGGTCGAGACCGTCCAATTCGATGAGCATCCGGAATCGACGCGGATCCAGGTCGGGGTCGCCGCCTCGACGACCAACATCCGCGACCGAAGCCAGCGAGACGATCGACGCCCGATGCGTGCCCCCCGCGTACTCGGGCTCATCCACTCGGAGGAGCACCAGCGACTCATCGACTGCTGACGCGATCGCTGCTTCGAACGCGGGATCGATCGACCGAGCTTGGACGGTCCGGTCGAACAACTGGACGTCGATGGACTCGCCGATAGGAAGCGTGCTTCCCTCAGCGACCGAACCGTTGGGGAAGCGCATCGTCAAGCGCTCCTCTTCCTGGGACCACGTCGCAACGATCGGCATGAGCGTCGCCTTCGAGATGCCCCGAAGCCTGCTGCCATCAGGACGAGCGAACAGGAACCGACGATCGCCTTCGGCGCCTTCGCGACGAAGATCGATCGTGTCCGGATGGTGCAGTGCGGTCGACTTGACAGGTGTGACGTTGAAGCGAGCAACCGTCGCGATCGGCATGGCCGCAGCCTATCCCGATGGATACGTCGGTCTGAGCGCGTCTCGATAGCTCGGAGCCCTCGCTATCCTGCGGCGCCATGACGGAGCGGATGCTCGACGACTCGATCACCGCGACGTCGTTCGCTCCCGAGGCCGCGGACGGCCAGATCCCCGATCGCGCGCAGGTCGTGATCGTCGGCGGCGGCGTGATCGGCTCCGCGATCGCCTACCACCTCGCGAAGATCGGGATCAGCGACGTCGTGCTCCTCGAACGGCACCGGATCGCGTCGGGGACCTCGTGGCATGCGGCCGGCCTGGTCGCCCGCGTCCGCGCGTCGCATCCGATGACGGACCTCTCGAGCTACGGGGTCGACCTCTATCGGCGACTCGGCGACGAGACCGGCGTGGACGTGCACCTCCGCCCGACCGGATCTCTGACGCTGGCCGAGAACGAGGGGCGGATCCGGGAGCTCCGGTACACGGCGGCGATCGCGCGCCATCACGGGATCGAAGCGAGATGGCTCGAGCCGGACGCGGTTCCCCAGGCCTGGTCGCTCGCCTCGCCGGACGGCCTGCTCGGAGCCCTCCTCCAGCCGGGAGACGCGACGGTCAACCCGGGGCACGCGGCGCTCGCGTTCGCGAAGGGCGCCCACGACGGCGGCGCGACGATCCGCGAAGGGGTTCGCGTCGAGGAGGTCCTCGTGAACGGTCGGAGGGTGACCGGCGTCCGCACGTCCGGCGGTGACGTCGAGGCCCAGACCGTGGTGCTGGCCTGCGGGTTGTGGACGCGAGACCTCGCGGCGACCGTCGGCGTGCCGGTGCCGCTCTACGCGGCCGAGCACGTCCACGTCTCGACCGACCCGATCGAGGGCGCGCACGACCTCCTCCCGCTGATGCGCGCACTGGACGGCTACTTCTACGCGCGACACCACGCCGGCGGTCTCATGGTCGGCACGTTCGAGCCGAACGGGCGGCCGCGTTCGAGCGACTCGATCCCCGAGGACTGGGCGTTCGGCGAGTTCGGGCCGGACTGGGAGCACTTCGCGCCCGTCCGCGCGAACGCGGAGCGGCGCATCCCCGCCCTGAAGGACGCGAACTTCTCGCGCTTCCTCCGCGCGCCGGAGTCGTTCACGCCCGACGCCAACTTCTGCCTGGGCGAGACGGCCGAGATCACGAACCTCTATGTGGCGGCCGGATTCAACTCGCAGGGGATCATCTACGGCCCGGGCGCCGGGAAGGCGCTCGCGGAGTGGATCCGCGAGGGCGCGCCGACCTTCGACGCGTCCGAGGTCGACGTCCGGCGGTTCGCTCCGACCCAGGCGAACGAGCGATACCTGCGCGAGCGGACGAAGGAGGCGCTCGGCCGGCTCTACGCGATGCACTGGCCGAACTGGCAGCCGACCACCGCACGCGACGTCCGCCGCTCGCCGCTCTCCGAGGGGGTCCCGGCGGGCGGGGGGGGGTTTGGCGGGGGTATCCCCAGGGGGCGGGCGGAGGGGGTGGCCGCCGCCCGGG